>Ga0233425_10002304_pt1 | contig 38158 bp, 40 predicted proteins | sample Watercolumn_Towu_2_FD_181712 | JGI IMG/M metagenome (GOLD analysis project Ga0233425, IMG submission 181712) | Freshwater microbial communities from Lake Towuti, South Sulawesi, Indonesia - Watercolumn_Towuti2014_140_MG | ecosystem: Environmental > Aquatic > Freshwater > Lake | place... | reverse complement strand
CGGCGCGCGCGCGGCTGGCGGCGTTGCAGGGGCAATTGGCGGATGCACGGGGTCGCGGCTTCACCGATAATCACCCCGATGTCGTCGCGCTGAAGCGCCAGCTGGCCTCGGCGCAGGCCGCCGCGCGTGGTGAACCCGTCGGTGCTGGGGCCGACGGATCGGTGCCCAACCCCGCCTATCTTTCGCTGCAGGCGATGCTGGCCGACAAACAGGCGACCGTCGCCGCGCTGCAGATGCGCAAGCGGCAGTTGCAGGCCGATCTCGACCTGCTGAACGCCAAGCTGAGCGAGGATCCCGCCGTCGCCGCCGAACAGGGTGAGATCGACCGCAACTATGATGTGCTCAAGGCGCAGTATGACCAGCTGCTCGCCCAGCGCGAACAGGTGAAGCTGCGCAGCAACGCGCAGACGCAGACCGATTCGGTCAAGTTCAGCGTCATCGACCCGCCGACCGTGCCGCGCACACCGACCGCGCCGAACCGACCGTTGCTGTTGACCGGCGTGCTGATCGCGGGGCTGGCGGCGGGCGTTGGTGCCGCATTCGCGATGGGGCAGGTGCAGGCGACGTTCCCGACCGCGCAGCGGCTGGAGAAGGCGACCGGGATCGCGGTGATCGGCTCGATCGGCGAGATGATGACCCGCCATCAGGAAGAGCGGCGGCGGCAGCGGCTGAAATGGTTCGCCGGCGGGGTCGGTGGGCTGGCGGTCGCCTATGTCGCGTTGCTGGGGCTGGAGATGCTGCAAAGGGGATTGGCGGCATGACCCGCCCGACCGAATCGCTGATCGAGCGGGCCGCGCGCGCCTATGATTTCGAGGCGGCGTTTCGCGGTGGGGGGGCTCCCCGCGCGGGGGCTGTCCCGCCACCACCACCGCCACCACCACCGCCGCCTGCGCCGGTGATGCCGGTCGCCTGGGCAGAGCCGGAAACGATCGCCGTCGCTCCGGAGATCACGGTAGCGGCCGCCACGGAAGACCGGCTCCGGCCCGAACCGGTACATATGCCGGCGGACGTGGCGCCGGCAGACGTGGCGCTGGCGGACGTGGCGCTGGCGGATATGGCGCCGGCCAAGCCCGCACCGGAGGTGATGCCCACATTCGCGGCGATCCCGGCAGAATTCCTCGCCCGCGGTGGCGAGGATGATTTCGACGCGCACGACGACTGGACACCCCCGCCGCCGGGCATCGCGCTGATCGATCGGGTGATGCTCGCGGAAAAGGGCATGCTCGTCCCCGGCGCGCCGATCGGTGCGCTCGCGGAGGAATTCCGCCTGGTGAAACGCCAGTTGCTCCTCACCGCGCGCGCGCTGCCGCAGGCGCAAGATTCGGATGCGGCGGAGGTTCGCGCGCGCACGATCCTGGTCGGTTCGGGCAAGCCGGGCGAGGGCAAGACGTTCTGCGCGATCAATCTCGCGATCAGCCTCGCCGCCGAACGCGATGTCGAGGTGTTGCTGGTCGATGCCGACTTCGCCAAGCCCAGCATCATGGCCACGCTGGGGCTGACGCATACGCCCGAGGATTCGCCGGGCCTGCTCGATATCCTGGCCGATCCGGGCCTTGATCCGGAAAGCTGCGTGATCGCCACCGACGTGCCGCAGCTGTCGCTGCTGCCCGCGGGCAAGCACAGCCATGCGGATACCGAGCTGCTCGCCTCTGCGCGGACCGCGCAGGTTCTGGAGGCGCTGCTGACCGCCGATCCGTCGCGCATCATCGTCTTCGATACGCCGCCGGCGCTGGCCGCCTCACCCGCCAGCGTGCTGGCGCTGCTGGTCGGGCAGGTGATGCTGGTGGTGCGTGCCGATCGCACCACCGAGAGCGATGTGCAGGAAGCGGTGCAGTTGCTCGACGGGTGCGAACAGATTCACCTCGTTCTCAACGCCGTCTCTTACGAGCCCAGGCGCGGGCGGTTCGGCAGCTATTACGGGGGCGGCGAATGACGCGCGTGGCGACGATCCTGCTGGCCGCATCGCTCGCCATACCGGCGGCGGCGGAGCCATCACGCTATGTGCAGCCCTATATCGAGCTGAGCCAGGCCGCCGCGGCGGATCTCAGCAACGACGGCGACGTGCTGACCTATACGCAGGCGGCCGTGGGCGTGGAGGCGGGGGTCAGCTCGCGGCGCGCGCAGGCGCAGGTCAGCTACCGCTACGAACGGCGGATCGACTGGCAGGACCCGGTGGTCGATCAGTCGGTGCACAGCGGGTTGGCATTGGCGCGGGTGCAATTGACGCCGGCGCTGTCGTTCGACGCCGGGGCGCTGGCGACCCGTTCGCGAAGCGACATCCGCGGCGATGCGCCCGGCAATCTGGTCGGCAATGTCGCCAATGTCGCGCAGGTATATGCGCTGTACGCCGGGCCATCGGTGGCGACCCGCGCCGGGGTGCTGGACGTTACCGCCGCCTATCGCTTCGGCTATACCAAGGTGGAGGTGCCGGACGTCCCCTCGGTGCTGCCGGGGCAGCCGCCACTCGATTATTATGACGATTCGCGCAGCCATCTGGTGACCGCCTCGGTCGGCGTGCCGGTCGGTCGCGTCGCGCCATTCGGTGTTACGCTGAGCGGGGCATGGGAACGCGAGGACGCCGGGCAGCTCGATCAGCGTTATGATGGCTGGTTCGGGCGTGGTGACGTGGTGATGCCGTTATCGCGCACCGTCGCGGTGCGGGCCGGCGTCGGCTATGAGAAAATCGAGGTGGGGCAGCGCGATCCGCTGCTCGACGCCGCCGGCAATGTCGTGCGTGACGGCAACGGCCGGTTCGTCACCGACACCGGATCGCCCGTGCGCATCGCCTATCAGACCGATGGGCTGATCTATGACGCCGGGGTGATCTGGCGACCGAGCCCGCGGCTGGAGCTGCAGGCGAACGCCGGCTGGCGTTATGGCAGTGAGACCTATTTCGGCTCCCTGAGCTACGCCATGTCGCGCGACGTGGCGCTCAACGTGGTCGTCTATGACGGCATCGAGACGTTCGGCCGGCAGCTGCGCGACGGCCTGTCGACGCTGCCGACCGCGTTCGAGACACGCCCCGATCCGTTCGGTCAGCAATTCGCCGGCTGCGTCTTTGGCGCGCGGCCCGGACAGGACGGTGCGACCGGCGGCGGGGCGGGCGGCTGTCTGAACGATGTGTTCCAGTCGATCGCGACCGCCAGCTATCGTGCGCGCGGTGTCGATGGCGTCATCAGCGCCGCGCGCGGGCGCAACCGCTTCGGCTTCGGCATGGGCTATGCGAACCGCCGCCTCTACGCACCGCGCAATATTCCGGGCATCTCGGTAATCGGGATCGAGGACGAGAGTGCCTATGCGCAGGCGTTCTGGAGCCGCAATCTGACGCGGGTCTCTGCGGTTGATGCCAGCATCTTCGCCAATTGGTATGCCAGTGGGCTGGCGGGGCTGGGCAACGGCGTCACCGCGACGACGCCTGGCGACGTCTGGGGCTATGGCGCCAACGGCACTTATTCGCACCAGTTCGGCCGGCTGGGGACATTGGCGTCGATCGGCGTCTATGGCTTTGATCAGCAAGGTTTCGACTCGCAATGGTCGGCCCAGGCGCTGGTCGGCGCGCGCTATACGTTCTGATGGGGATCGAAATGTACGAGTCGTTCTTCGGATTGCGCGATCGCCCGTTTCAGCTGACGCCTGATCCGCGCTTCTGGTTTGATACCGCCACGCACAAGAAGGCGATGGCGTATCTCGGCTATGGGCTGGCGCAGCGCGAGGGCTTCATCGTCATTACCGGCGACATCGGCACGGGCAAGACCACGCTGATGGGCCATCTGACGCAGCAGATCGATCCCGCCAGCCTGAATGTCATCACGATCGTCTCGACCGCGGTGGAGCATGAGGATCTGCTGCGGATCGTGGCGACCGGGCTGGATGTCGAGGCGGCGGGGAAGAGCAAGGCGGAGTTGCTGCTGCTGATCGAGCGCGGGCTGCACGCGGTAGCACGCGGGGGACGGCGAACGCTGCTGATCGTCGACGAGGCGCAGGCACTGCCGCATTCTGCGCTGGAAGAATTGCGGATGCTGTCCAACTTCCAGGCGGGCGGGCATGCGATGCTGCAGATCTTCCTGCTGGGACAGCCGGAATTCCGCGACCGGCTGACCGGCTCGGATCGGCTGGAGCAGCTGCGCCAGCGCGTGATCGCGGTGCATCACCTCGATCCGATGGGTGCCAGCGAGGTGAGCGCTTATGTGACCCATCGCCTGGGAGTCGCCGGGTGGCAGGGACGACCTGATTTCGCGCCCGACAGTTTCGCCGCGCTGCACCGTGCGAGCGAAGGCGTGCCGCGCCGGTTGAACCAGCTGATGTCACGGGTGCTGCTGCATGCTTCGATCGCGGGTGAGGAGCGGATCGACGCGGCGCTGATCCGCGCGATCGTCGCCGATCACGAACGTGAGCTGCCGGGCAACGCCAACGCCGCGCCGCAGCGCCACGATCGCGCGGTTCCACGGATGGCGATCGTCCCGCCCGCGCCGCCGCGCGCGGACGAGAACGAGGCGCCGCCGCCGTTCGACGCACGACTGATCGAGAGGGTCGCGCAGCTGGAGGCGCGGGTCGAGGAACAGGATGCCGCGCTGCGCCGCGTGCTCAAGCTGATGGTCGACTGGGTGGAGAACGATGCTTCGCGGTCGGAGACGGTGAAGGGCGCCGCGTGATGTACCAGCCTGCCGTTCGCGAATTCGCCGCCGGGGCCACCGGCATCGTCAACGCGATGTCGGTCGATATCGAGGAATGGTTTCAGGTCGGCGCCTTCGAACGCACGATCGACCGTGCCGACTGGGACCGGCTCGAATCGCGTGTCGCCGATAATACCGGGCGGGTGCTGGATCTGTTCGCCGCCGCCGGCGTGCGCGCGACCTTCTTCACGCTCGGCTGGGTCGCGGCCCGACAGGGCGCGCTGATCCGTCGCATCGTGGCAGGCGGGCATGAGATCGCCAGCCATGGCTGGGATCATCGCCGCGTCTTCACGATGACACCGCACGCCTTTCGCGCCGATCTGGCGCAGGCGCGCGCCGCGCTGGAGGATGCCGCGGGTGTGGCGGTCAGCGGATATCGCGCGCCGAGCTTTTCCATCGACGCGCGCACGCCCTGGGCGCATCCGATCCTCGCCGAACAGGGCTATGCCTATTCGTCGAGCGTCGCCCCCGTGGCACATGATCATTACGGCTGGCGCGAGGCACCGCGTTTCGCGTGGCGTCCGTGTGGCGATGCGCCGCTGATCGAACTGCCGGTAACGGTCGGGCAATGGGCGGGACGGCGGATCGCCACCGGCGGCGGCTTTTTCCGGCTGCTGCCCGCGCGCCTCACCCATATGGCGGTGCGGCAGGCCAATCGTCTGGATCAGCCGGGCGTCTTCTATTTCCATCCTTGGGAGGTCGATCCCGGTCAGCCGCGTGTCAACCATGCGCCGCTGCGCTCCCGGTTGCGCCACTATAGCGGCATCGAGGGAATGGCGGACAAGCTGTCGGATTTGCTGACGCGCCATCGCTGGGGACGCACCGACGCGGTGGTCGCCCGCCTGTCGCGCTGAGGCGCAGCGGCACGTGACCGGCGGACTGATCGTCCGGTGTGCGGACGATGCGGACCGCGCGCGGATTGCCGCCTTCGTCGCGGCGCATCCCGACGCCACGCCCTTTCATCAGCCCGGCTGGGCCGATGCGATCGAGCGAGGCTGTGGCCAGCGCACCCACTGGCTGATCGCGCAGCGTGGCACAGATGTCGCGGCGGTGCTGCCGCTGACCGAGGTGCGATCGCCGCTGTTCGGTGCGGCGCTGGTGTCGGCTGGTTTTGCGGTCGGCGGCGGCATCCTGGGGGAAGAGGAAGCGGTGCCCGCGTTGGGTAGTGCGGCGCTGGCGCTGGCGAAACGGCGTGGCATCACCGGGGTGGAATTGCGCGGCGGGGCGATACCGATGGGCTGGGCGGTCGATGACCAAAGCTATCTGGGCTTCGCTCGCGACCTCGCGCCGGACGACGACGCCCAGTTGCTCGCGATCCCGCGCAAACAGCGCGCCGATGTCCGCAAGTCACTGGAGGCGGCGCTCAGCGTGACGGTCGGACGGGACCAGGCCGCCGCTGATGCGCATTATCGCGTCTATGCCGAATCGGTTCGCAATCTGGGCACCCCGGTGTTTCCCCGCGCGCTGATGCGGGCGGCGCTGGCCATGATGGATGCCGACGTGCTGACCGTGCATCACGATGGCCGACCGATCGCGAGCGTCCTGAGCCTCTACTATCAAGGCACCGTCTATCCTTATTGGGGTGGGGGCACCCAACAGGCGCGCACGATGCGGGCGAATGACCGGATGTATGTCGCGTTGATGGCGCACGCGCGCGCTCGTGGATGCACCCGTTTCGACTTCGGCCGATCCAAGGCGGGGACGGGCGCCGCCGCCTTCAAAGGCAATTGGGGGTTCGAGGGTAAGCCGCTGCGCTATGCCTATGGCGACGCTTCGGAAGGGCAGGCACCGCGCCGCGAGGTCAATCCGCTCGATCCGCGCTACGCCCTGATGGTGCGTGCCTGGCAGCGTCTGCCCGTGCCGGTGGCGACCCTGCTGGGGCCGTGGATCAGCCGGGGCCTGGGCTGAGGTGGACATTCTATTTCTGGCGCATCGGGTCGCTTATGCCCCCGACCGTGGCGATCGCATCCGCAGCTATCACGTGCTGCGTCATCTGCAGCGCCGCGCGCGCGTGCATCTGATCGCCTTTGCGGATGACCGGCGCGACGTTCGACCCCCGCCGGCATTTTTGCGCGGGCTGGCCAGCTGCACGATCATCGAGCGGCGCAAGAGCCGTGCGCGAGCGTTGACCGAGGCGTTGCTGACCGGGCAGCCGGCATCGCTGACCGCTTTTGCCGACCATATGATGCGGGACGCGGTGGAGCGGGCAATGGCACTTTACCCCATCGGTGCCTGTTACGCTTTCTCTGGTCAGATGGCACCCTATTTGCCCGGTGGCGTCATCCGCGTGATGGATTTCGTCGACGCCGATTCCGCCAAGTTCGCGGCCTATGCCGCCGCGGATCGCGGTGCCCGACGCTGGCTGTTGGCGAGGGAGGCGCGCTTGATGGCGGCCTATGAGCGCCGGATCATCGCGCAGGTCGATCATGCGCTGGCGGTCAGCGCGGAGGAGGCCGCGTTGCTGCCCGGCGCGACAGTGCTGGAGAATGGCATCGACGCCGCATATTTCACACCCGAAGAGAGTATCGCCGGTCGATCGGATCGCAACGAGGCCGGTGGGGAAGCGCCGCTGATCGTCTTCACCGGGCAGATGGATTATCGCCCCAATGTGGAGGCGGTCGCGATGTTCGAGCGCGACGTCCTGCCGCAGATCCCATGTGCGCGTTTCGCGATCGTCGGCCGCGCGCCGACCGGCACGGTACGCGCGCTGGCAAGCGAACGGGTCATCGTCACCGGCGAAGTCCCTGATGTCCGCTCATGGCTATCGCGCGCCGCGGTCGTCGTCGCCCCGCTGACGATCGCGCGCGGGGTGCAGAACAAGGTGCTGGAGGCGATGGCGATGGCACGCCCGGTGGTGGCGACGCCAGCGGCGGCGGAGGGGATCGATCACGCCGGCGCGATCGCGATCGCCGATACCCCCGCCACGCTGGCGGCGACGATCAACGTGCTGCTGAACGATCGGGCGCGGGCGGAGCGATTGGGCGCGGCGGCCCGACGGCAGGTGCTGGCCCGTTACGATTGGCAACAACGTCTCGCGCCGCTGGACGCGATGCTGGGGCTGGCGGCGGCATGACGTCACAGGCGCTCTCCATGGGTTGGCGTGCCAGCCGCTGGCCTCGGCATATCGCCGCGCTCGTGATTGGCGTCGCCCTGTTGCTGTGGCTCTTCCGCGCCGACGTGCGGGCGTTGCTGGGCATCTGGTGGACCAGCACCACCTACGGCCATTGCCTGTTCATCCCGCCGGTCGTGGCGTGGCTGATCTGGAACCGGCGCGGCGCACTGGCGAGGCTCGATCCGGTGGGCTGGGCGCCGGCGCTGGCGATCGTCGCGGCGGGTGCGGGGATGTGGCTGATCGGCGACGCCGCCGGGGTGGCGCTCGTGCGCCAGCTAGCGCTGGTCATCATGGCCGAGGGGATCGTCGTGGCGACACTCGGGCCGATGGTCGCGCGTGGATTGGCGTTTCCGCTTGGCTATGCCTTTTTCATGGTGCCGTTCGGCGCGGAGTTCGAACCACCGTTGCAGGATATTACCGTCGCCATCGTGATGCCGCTGCTCCGTCTCGTCGGGGTCGCCGCCAGCGTGGATGGCGTGCTGATCCACGCGGGCCGCTATTATTTCGAGGTGGCGGAGGCGTGTTCGGGCGCGAAATTCGTGATCGCGATGATCGCTTATGGCGTGCTGGTCGCGCATGTGTGCTTCCGACGTTGGCGGCGTCGTGCGATCTTCCTGGTCGCCTGCGTGATCGTGCCTGTCCTCGCCAATGGGGTCCGTGCGTTCGGTACGATCTATGCCGCGCATCTTACCTCGGTGCAGGCGGCCACCGGGTTCGATCATATCGTCTATGGCTGGATCTTCTTCGCGCTGGTGATGGCGGGGCTGATGGCGGCGGCATGGCGCTGGTTCGATCGCTCGCCCGATGATCCCCCCTTCGATCCGGCGACGCTCCGCCAGCGGGTGCGCTGGCGGCTGCAACCCGCCATCGCGACAGCGCTGGCGCTGGCGATCGCGGCGGTCGCACCGGCGTGGAGTGCGGCGGTCGCCCAACGCGCTCGCGCGATGCCGCATTCGATCGCGTTGCCTGACGTGCCCGGCTGGCGCCGCGTGGCGGTGATACGGGGCGCGGGCGCCTGGGGGCCGTGGCATCCGGGTGCGGATCATCACCTCGCCGGTCGGTATGCCGACGGCACTGGCGAGGCGGTCGACATGGCGCTCGCCAGCTATGCCGGGCAAGGCGAGGGACGCAAGCTCGCCGCCTTCGGCACCGGCGCACTGCGCCAGGGGGATCGCTGGATCCGCGTCGCGGACCTGCCCGCGATCGATGGTGGCCGTGCGATCCGCATCGTCAGCGCCGCGCCGGGCGGCAGCACCGTGGAGCGGATCGTCGTGACATGGTATCGCGTCGGCGAGACCGTGACCGGAGACGACAGGATAGTGAAGTTCGCGACGATGAAAGACCGGCTGGGCGGGGGCGACCAGACCGCGACTGCGCTGCATCTGTCGGCGCTGGTGCGGCCGGATGGCGATGCGATCGGCGCGATCCGGCGATTCCGGCGAGCGCTCGGCCCAGTCGATCGCGCGGTCGACCGGATCGTCGCGCCGGCCTATTGAGATGTGTGCGATCGCGGGGCTGTTCTACCCCGCCACACCAAAGCCGGTCGATCCGGCGCGCGTGCGTGCGATGGCCGATGCGATGGCGCATCGCGGCCCCGATGGTGCTGGCAGCTGGACCGCGCCGGGCGTCGGACTGGCGCATCGTCGGCTGGCGATCATCGACCTTGCCGGATCGCCGCAGCCGATGGCGAGCGCTGACGCGCGCTATGCGATCGTCTTCAACGGCGAGATCTACAATTATCGCGAGCTGCGTGCCGAGCTGATCGCCGCCGGACGGCCGATGCATACCCAGGGCGATACCGAGGTGCTGCTCGAAGGCTATGCGCTGTGGGGGCCGGCGCTGCTCGATCGGCTGGTCGGCATGTTCGCCTTCGCGATCCACGATGCCGCGACGCAGAGCCTGTTCATGGCGCGTGACCGGCTGGGCGTGAAACCGCTTCATTATGCCGAACTGGCGGATGGCGCGCTGGCCTTTGCGTCGGAATTGAAGGGATTGATGGCGCATCCGCTGGTGCGTCGCACCCCCGATCTGCGCGCGGTCGAGGATTATCTCGCCTTCGGTTATGTGCCCGACGACGCCTGCCTGCTGGCGGGGGTCCGCAAGCTGCCTGCCGGGCATTTTCTGCTTGTCGAGCGCGGCAAGCCGGTCGCGGCGCCCCGCCGCTGGTGGCAATTGAGCTTCGCCGAGCGGGCGCGGGGGCGGAGCGGCGATCTGCAGGAGGCGCTGTTGGCGCATCTGCGCGAAGGGGTTCGCTCGCGCATGGTGGCGGACGTGCCGACGGGGGCGTTCCTGTCTGGCGGTGTCGACAGTTCGACCGTCGTCGCGCTGATGGCCGAGGCGAGCCGCGCGGCGGTGACGACCTGCACTATCGGCTTCGAGGAAACCGATCACGACGAGCGGGACCATGCCCGATCGGTCGCGCAACGCTTCGCGACCGCGCACCATGAGCGCGTCGTCGCGGCGGGCGACATGGCCTTGATCCCCGCGCTGACCGCCGCGTTCGACGAACCCTTCGCCGACGCTTCGGCGCTGTCGGGTTTGCAGGTCGCCGCCCTGGCACGCGAGTCGGTGACGGTGGCGCTGTCGGGTGACGGTGCCGATGAGATGATGGCGGGCTATCGCCGCTATCGTTTTCAGGCGGCGGAGGAACGTGTGCGCGCGATGATCCCCGCGACGTGGCGCGCGCCCGTGTTCGGAGCGCTGGGGCGGGCATGGCCGAAAGCCGATTGGGCGCCGCGTCCGCTGCGGGCGCGCACGACGCTGCTGGCCCTCGCGACGGGCGGGGAAGAGGCCTATGCGCGTTCGGTCGGGGTAACCTCGCCCGAGGTGCGGGCATCGTTATTCTCGGCCGAGGCGACGGCGGCACTGCAAGGCCATCGTGCGGAGGATCGGTATATCGCCGCGATGCGCGCGGCGCCGGCGCGGCACGCGCTCGATCGCGCGCAATATGCCGATATGACGATCTGGCTGCCCGGCGATATCCTGACCAAGACCGACCGGACCAGCATGGCGGTATCGCTGGAGGTGCGCGAGCCACTCCTCGATCATCGATTGGTGGAATTCTGCGCGACACTGCCGCCAGCGCTACGGCTGCGCGGCGGGCAGGGGAAGTGGCTGATGAAACGGGCAATGGCGCAGCATTTGCCCGATGAGATCCTTCATCGGCCCAAAATGGGCTTCGTCACCCCGGTCAGTGCATGGTTTCGCACCTCGCTGGCGGCGCGGGCGGCGGCGCTGCCGCGCTCTCGCGTCCTGGCTGAGACCGGCTGGTTCGACCTTGACCAGCTGGCGCGGCTGACGGATGCGCATCGCGCCGGGCGAGCGGAGCATGGCCGCACGCTATGGCAGTTCCTGATGCTGGAGCAGAGCATCGCGCATCTGTTCGGCTGATCCCGCCGGACCCCGGCAGATCAGCCTAGCGCAGCTTCGCGATCGACAGGCCGTCCGCCTTGGCGCGATCCTTGGTCGATTCCTCGCTTCGCTTCAGCGCCTTGGCGATCGCCTTCAGCGCCATGCCCTTCTTCGCCAAGGTATGCAGCTTCTGGATTTCGTCCGCCGTCCACGGCTGGCGATGGCGTTCGAAGCTATCCCCCTTCGCCATCAGAACACCGTCAACGCGGCGTGGAGCGTCAGCGCGGCGAGCATGAGCGTGGAGGCGAGGAACAGCATGAAGCGCGGCTGTACCCGATTGACGGTCGCCTGCACCAGGCTGTGCGCGATCCGCAGCGCGACATAGGCCCATGCCAGCCACGTCGCGGGGCCATCGCCCGTACCGGACAATGCGATGACGCCGCAGATCGCATAGAACAGCGTCGGCTGTTCCAGCAGGTGATTGTAGTTATGCGCTTTCCACTGAACATTCGGGGGCAGCGCGCGATCGGCATCACTCGCTTTCGTCCCCACCAGATTGCGCAGGTCGACGCCCGACGCGCGCATCGCCGGCAGGCGTGTCGCCAGCATCCACACCAGCATGACGAGGGTCCAGGCGATCAGGACCACGACCGGCTGCAAGATCGAAACAGGCACGAAAAACCTCCCCCAGACGATGTGGGGGAGGTTGTTTCATATTCCGCGTGACGGCGCCATCAATCCGCGAAGATCGACGCCCATTTGCGTACCGGGCGATCCTTCCAGAAGCCGCGGTGATAGGCGTCGGATGCCAGCAGCGGCATCACCGAGCCGGCTTCCGCAAAGACCATCTGCTCGATCCCGGTGTTTACCTTGCCCCAGCTGGCCGCTTCCTGCAACGTCGAGGACGAGCAGGCGCCGTCGCGCACGTCGGCGACGGTGATCTGCACCGCATATTTGTGCACCTCGACATCCTCATGGCCGAGGATCTCGGCACACACGACCGTGTCCTGGATGAAGTTCTTCGGCACGCCGCCGCCGATCATCAGCAGGCCGGTGGTGCCAGCCTCGATCTTGATCTGGGTCAATTCGCGGAAATCCGCGATCGCGTCGATCATCATGTACGGGCGGCCTTCCTTGGCGGCGTCGACCTGATGCTTGACGAGGCCGAAGCCGGCGGACGAATCGACGAACGCCGGGCAGAAGATCGGCACGTCATGTTCGTAGGCGAGCTTGACGAGGCTGTTGTCCTTCTTGCCATGCTCGGCAAGATACTTGCCCATCTCGCGGATGAAGGCGCGCGACGAATAGGCCTTGGGCTCCAGCGACTCGGCGATCTTGTTGATCGTGAAGTCGCAGTCCTGCAGCTGCTCCTCGTCGATATAGGTGTCGTAGATGCGGTCGATGTACAGCGAGCGCAGCACGTCATCGCTGGGGATTTCCTGGGCCTGATAATGTTTGTGGCCCAGCCCCTCGAAGAAATCCATGTCGACGATCGTGGCGCCGGTGGCGACGATCACGTCGACCATATTGTTGCGGACCAGTTCGGCATACAGGTCCATGCAACCCCCGGCGGAGGTCGATCCGGCGATGACGAGGCAGACGGTGCAATCCCGATCGGCCAGCATATCGTTATAGATTTTCGTCGCGCGACCCAGGTCACGACTGGTGAAGCTCATGTCGGCCATCGCATCGACGATCGGGCGCGCATCGAAGCTCTTGATGTCGATGTGCTTCACCGTCTTCGACAGCAGTTCCGCCTTGCGCGTGTCGTTGATCGGCGCATTGGCGGCCGCGGTCTTGGTGAGGGTGTCGGTCATGGGTTGCTCCCACAGGGTAACACACGTCGTTCAGGGGGACGCGAAAACCCGCACGGCGGCGACGCGGATCATCCGCATCGCCGCCGAATCAGTGAAGTCGTTCTATTACAGCTTGACGACGTTGCGCGTGCGCAGCGGCTTCACCGTCAGGTACATCGATTCCATCGGCTCGTCGCTGGCAATCACCGTCTCTTCCGACGTGAAGCCGTTGAAGGCGGTGCGCATCGCCGCGCCATACGCGCCGAGCATCCCGATCTCGATATAGTCGCCCGTCCCGACGTCCGCCGGCAGCGGAAACGGCCCCGGCATATGGTCAAGGTCGTCGCAGGTCGGGCCCCAGAAGCTGAACGGATGCTCGCGCACCGTCGACTCCGGCTCCCGCAGCAGCGCGACCGGATACTTCCAGCCAATGTGCGCGGCATCGAACAACGCGCCATAGGCACCGTCGTTGATATACAGTTCCTCGCCCCGGCGGCGCTCGACGCGCACCAGCACCGAGCTGTACTCCGCGCACAGCGCGCGACCCGGCTCCGCCCACAGTTCCGCCGAATAGCTGACCGGCAGGCTCTCGAACGCGCGGTGGATCGTCTCGAAATAACGCTCCAGCGGCGGCGGGGTCATGCCGGGATAGACCGACGGGAAGCCACCGCCGACGTCGACGACGTCAACCGTTACCGCCGCCCCGACGATCGCCTGGCGCACACGCTCCATCGCCTCTGCATAGGCGTCCGGCGTCATTGCCTGCGAACCGACGTGGAAGCAGATGCCGAGGGCGTCGGCGACCTGGCGAGTCGCGATCAGCAACTCCTTCGCCTCGTCCGGCGCGACGCCGAACTTGGAGCCGAGCGACAGCTTCGCATGCTCCGACGACACGCGCAGCCGGACGCACAGCGTCAGGTCCGCAGCGCCGCGGGTCGCACGGACGATCTTCGACAGCTCTTCCATGCTGTCCAGCGAGAAGGTCCGCACGCCATGGACGAAATACGCCTCGGCGATCGATTCCTCGGCCTTGACCGGGTGCATGAAGCACAAGGTGGCGTCGGGCACGGTGTTCGCGACCAGGCGCACCTCGGCGATCGACGCGACGTCAAACGTCGTCACGCCATTGTCGTAGAGGATGCGGATCAGGTCAGGCGACGGGTTCGCCTTCACCGCGTACATCGCCCGACCCGGAAACTTCGTGGCGAAGAATCGGGCGGCGCGTGCCGCGGCATGCGGACGAACGATCGTCACCGGCTGAACCGGCCGACGGGCGGCAATGTCGATGGCTCCGGCAACGGTGGACGGAGCGGTCGAGGGGGCAGCTAGCCCCAGCGCGCGATGATGCTGGTGCAATTCAAGGGACCTCCAATTGCCTTGCGGCATACGGTGACAAAAAGCTGCCTTGCGGTTGGAAGTCCCATGGGGCAGCGGAGGCGCGAATTAGGATCGGCTGACCCGCTTGTAAAGTGGGTCGAGCGACGAAAGGTGCTTTTGTGACGATTTTACGACAGCCGACTCGCGCCGGGGTCCGCGATGCGGCCGCGAAAGTCGCCGCGATCCTCCCGCCGACGCCCATGTTTGTCCGTTCAATCAAGGGCGTGGATGTCGCGTTCAAAGCCGAATCGCTGCAACCGATCGGTGCGTTCAAGATCCGCGGCGCGTGGCATCGACTGACCGCGCTGAGCGAAGAGGCGGCGCGCCGGGGCGTGGTCGCCTTCTCGTCGGGCAATCATGCGCAGGGCGTTGCCTGGGCCGCCCGCCGGCTGGGCATCGGCGCGACGATCGTCATGCCGCGCGATGCCCCGCGCGCGAAGCGCGAGGCGACGCTCGCGATGGGCGCGGAGGTGGTCGACTATGATCGCGCGAGCGAGAGCCGGGAGCAGATCGCCGCGCGCCTTGCGGAAGCGCGAGGCGCGACGCTGGTGCCGAGCTTCGACGATCCCTGGATCATCGAAGGGCAGGGGACGGCTGCGCTGGAAGCGGCCAGGCAGATGATCGCGCTGGGGCTCGGTGAGCCGGTGCATGCGGTGGTGCCGTGCGGCGGGGGCGGGCTGGCGGCGGGAACCGCATTGGCATTGAAGGAAGCGCGGATCACCGTGGTGGAACCCGAAGGCTGGGACGATATGCGGCGGAGCCTGGAGGCCAGTTGGATCGAGCCGGTCGCCCCCAATCCACCGCCCACCGCCTGCGACTCGCTGCAGACGCCGCTGGTGTCACCGCTCACCTTTGACGTGCTATCGCGCCGCGACGCCACGGGGGTCGCGGTCAGCGAGGCGGAGGTGCGCGACGCGCAACGTTGGGCGGCGGAGAAATTGCGGCTGGTGGTTGAGCCCGGCGGCGCGGTCGGGCTGGCGGCGCTGCTGGCGGGCAAGGTGACGCCCGAGCCGGGGATGTTCGTCATCCTGTCGGGTGGGAACGTCGACGTGAGCGCCTATGCGCGCGCGGTCGCATCGTGACGGCGGCGATGGGCGGTATCGCTGCCGCCGCGCCGGCGATCGCGATGCTGGGCGCGATCGCCTGTCTGATCGGCGGGGGCTGGATGATCGCAAGCGGGCGCGACCGGATGAAGGGCGCGCTGTTGCTGGTGATGGCGGCCGTACTGGTGGGAAACGTGCTGATCTGGACAATGTAACTCGCCCGATCATGTCGCTTAGGCCACCAGCGGCACCGCCGACCCGCTCATTTGATCGGTGAGTTCGGGTCCAGGCGCATATCGAGGTAATTGTCGACCGAGCGCATCAGGTCGTCCATCTCATGCTCAAAGAAATGGTTCGCGCGCGGGATGACGTCATGATGGATCGTGATGTGCTTCTGCGTCCGCAGCTTGTCGACCAGCTTCTGCGTCGCGAGCGGGGTCGCCACCTCGTCTTCGGCGCCCTGGATGATGATCCCCGATGAAGGGCAGGGGGCGAGGAAGCTGAAGTCGAACATGTTCGCCGGGGGCGCGATCGAGATGAAGCCGCGAATCTCCGGGCGGCGCATCAGCAACTGCATGCCGATCCACGCGCCGAAGCCGAAGCCCGCGATCCACGTCGATTGCGCTTCCACATGGAAGCTCTGCACCCAGTCGAGCGCGGACGCCGCATCGGACAGTTCGCCGATGCCGTTATCGAACGTGCCCTGGCTCTTGCCGACGCCACGAAAGTTGAAACGCAACGTGGCGAAGCCGCGCCGCTGAAAGGTCTTGTAGAGTTCCTGGACGATCCGGTTGTTCATCGTGCCGCCCGCGCTGGGATGCGGGTGCAGGATCATTGCGACGGGCGCGCGCGGCTTCGGCGCCGGGGCGAAGCGCCCTTCGATGCGACCTTCGGGTCCGGGAAAGATGACGTCGGGCATGGTCACTCTGTTCTTTGGGCGGGCGTTGGGCCGCGCGGAAAGGGCGCTATATAGGGGCCGCGCGCCAGAAGGGAACGTTTCTTGTCCGAACCATTGTATCTCGACCATGCCGCGACCACCCCGATGACCGGCGCGGCGCAGGCGGCGGTGGTAAGCGGCATGGCACGATGGGCGAACCCCTCGTCGCCGCATGCCGCCGGGCGTGCCGCGCGCGCCGCATTGGAGGAGGCGCGCGCGGCGGTGTCGCTCGCTTATGGCTGGACGCATGAAACATTGTTCACCAGCGGCGCCAGCGAGGCACTCGCGATCGGGATCGGACGCTGCACGCGGGCGCGCCGGTTCGTCGCTGCCGTCGAGCATGACGCGGCACTGCGGGCAGCGGGCGAGGCGTTCGTACTGCCGGTCGACTCGCTCGGTCGTGTCGACCCCGCCGCGATCCCCGACGTCTCCGACGCGGTCGTGGCGGTGCAATGGTGCAACAGCGAGACCGGGGTGATCCAGCCGATCGCCGCGATCGCGGCCGCGGTTCATGACCGGGGCGGGCTGTTGCTGGTCGATGCCGCCCAGATGCCGGCAAGCGACCGCCTCGCCGCCGATGCCGACGCCATCGCACTGTCGGCGCACAAGCGGGGCGGACCGGCGGGGATCGGCGCGCTGCTGGTGCGTGACCTGGCGACGCTTCATCCCAGCGGCGGACAGGAGCGCGGCTATCGCCCGGGTACGGAGAATTTGCCCGGTGCATTGGGCTATGCCGCCGCGCTGGCGGAGCCGGAGCCGGACCATCAGGCGCTGCGCGCGATGCTCGACGATGCGATCCGCCGGTCGGGCGGCGAGGTGGTTGCGGACGGGGCCGAGCGGCATCCGGCGATCGCCTCGTACCGGATGCCGGGTGTGGCGGCGGCCGCCCAATTGATCCGCTTCGACATGGAACGGATCGCGGTGTCGGCCGGCAGCGCCTGCGCGAGCGGCAGCCTGAAGCCGAGCCACGTGCTGCGTGCGATGGGGTGGACCGAGGCCGCCTCCCGCGAGGTGATCCGCGTCAGTTTCGGGCGCACCACCACGCGCGACCATGTCGAGCGGTTCATCGCCGCCTGGCGTGCGATGGCGCGTAACGGACGGCGCTTCGCGGCATGATCTACCTCGACTATCAGGCGACGACCCCGCTCGCGCCCGAGGCGTTCGACGCGATGGTGCCATGGTTGCGCGATCAGTTCGCCAATCCGCATTCGCCGCACCGCGCGGGGCGCGCCGCGAAGGCGGCGGTGGAGGTCGCGCGTGAGCAGGTCGCCGCCCTTCTGCCGGCGGGCGGGCGGGTCGCTTTCACCGGCGGTGCTACCGAAGCGCTCAACTGGGCGATCAAGGGCGCCCCGCCCGGGCCGGTGGTGACGATCGCGACCGAGCATGCGGTGGTACTCGACAGCGTCGCGGCGCGGGGCGGCGGCATCGTCCTGCCGGTCGGTGCGGACGGGCTGGTCGATCTGGCAGCGGCGGAGCGGGCGATCGTCCCCGGCGTATCGCTGGTGGTCGCGATGCTGGTCAATAACGAGATCGGGGTGGTGCAGCCGGTCGACGAGCTGGCGCGGCTGGCGCATCGGTCGGGCGCCCTGCTGCTGTGCGATGCGGTGCAGGGCTATGGGCGGGTCGCAATCCCCGATTCCGTCGATATGGTCGCGCTGTCCGCGCACAAGGTGCACGGGCCGAAGGGCGTCGGGGCGCTATGGTTGCGCGATGGTGTGCGGCCGGCGCCGCTGCTGCATGGCGGCGATCAGGAGGACGGGCGCTCGGGCACCTTGTCGCCCGCCCTGTGCGCTGGCTTCGGCGTGGCGGCGCAACTGATGCGCGCGCGCGCGCGGGACGATGCCGCGCACGTCGAGCGATTGTGGCGACTGGCGCTCGCCCGACTGGAGGGCTGGACGATCAACGGCTCGGTGGAGCGGCGATATCTTGGCAATCTGAACATCCGTCGCGACGGGATCGACGTGGCCCGCATGATCAGCGACTTGCGCGACGTAGCCTTTTCGGCCGGTTCCGCCTGCGCCAGCGGCTCTGGCCGCCCAAGCCATGTGCTGCGCGCGATCGGCCTGTCCGATGCGGCGGCACGGTCGACCATCCGGCTTGGTTTCGGTCGCTATACCAGCGCGGACGATCTGGCCATCGCGCTCGATCGGATCACGGCGGCCGCCGCGGCGCAGCGGGTGGCGGCATGAGGGTGGTGTTTCTCGCGGCCGATGACGTGCGGGAAGAATCGGCGCGGGCGGGTGAGCGGCTGCTCGACGTCGCGCAGCGCGCCGGCCTGCCGCTGGAGGGGACGTGCGGCGGCGATCTGGCGTGCGCGACCTGTCATGTCGTGGTTGATCCGGCGGACTTCGCGCGGCTGCCCCCCGCCAGCGAGGAAGAGGAGGACATGCTAGACCTCGTTCCCGGTGCGCGACGCACCAGCCGATTGTCCTGCCAGATCCGCCTCCTGCCGGAATGGGACAAGCTGACCGTCGGCTTACCATAAGGTTCAGGAAGCATGCAGCCATGCAGCTTATGGTGATGGTCAGCGGGAACATGGAGCAGGAGTAGATGCACATGAAACTAATGGCTTTGAGCATCGCCGGCGTATTGGCGGCCAGCACCTTCGCGGCCGCGCCGGCGTCCGCACAGCGGTGGCATGATGGACGCGGCTGGCACGAGGGCCGATATCAATATGGCGGGCGATGGTATGCGCCGCCGCGTGGCTATTATCGTGGCGGCTATTGGGACGGGCGCCGCTATCTGCGCGGCCCGCGCTATCGGACGGTCTGTCGCTGGCGTCCGGGCCCTTATGGCCGCGTAGAGGTGTGCCGCCGCGTCAGGTAGAGGCGGTAGCGACCTGATCTGACGACTTGATCCGTCCGTCCGGCTCCGCCATATGGCCTGCGGGAGTCGGGCGGACGTGGTCGTCGCCAACCTGGTCAGGTCCTGACGGAAGCAGCCACAACGATTTCGCCGCGGGTCGTTCCGGCTCCCACCGCGCCGAGGCGCCCTTCGACAATTCCGGCGCGCGTGCCTATATCGCTGGCGATGTCCGACTCCCTTGATCTCGGTACGCCCGCGCAGCCGGCCGGGCAGCAGCCCTATCGCGTACTGGCGCGCAAATATCGTCCGCAGACGTTCGCCGCACTGATCGGGCAGGCCGCGATGGTGCAGACGCTCGGCAATGCGATCAAGCGCGACCGGATCGCGCATGCCTTTCTCCTCACCGGGGTGCGTGGGGTCGGCAAGACCAGCACGGCGCGGCTGATCGCCAAGGCGCTGAACTGTGTCGGTCCGGATGGGCAGGGCCATCCGACCATCGATCCTTGCGGGGTCTGTGAGCCATGTCGGGCGATCGCCGAGGGGCGGCACATCGACGTGATCGAGATGGACGCGGCGAGCCATACCGGCATCGACGACATTCGCGAGATCATCGAGGCGTCGCGCTATGCGGCGGTTTCCGCGCGATACAAGATCTACATCATCGACGAAGTCCATATGCTGTCGAAGGCCGCCTTCAACGGCCTGCTCAAGACGTTGGAAGAGCCCCCCGCGCACGTGAAATTCCTGTTCGCCACCACGGAGGTAAACAAGGTGCCGGTGACGGTGCTGTCGCGCTGCCAGCGGTTCGATCTGCGGCGCATTCCCGCCGATGCGCTGGCTGATCATTTCGCGCGCGTCGTCGAGGCGGAGGGCGCGCAGGCGGAACCGGAAGCGCTGGCGCTGATCGCGCGCGCGGCGGAAGGTTCCGCGCGTGACGGTCTGTCGATCCTCGACCAGGCGATCGCGCATGCCGATATGTCGGGCGGCGGTGTCCGCGCCGAGGCGGTGCGCGACATGCTGGGCCTGTCGGATCGCAACGCGGTGCGCGATCTGCTGGCGCTGGTGCTGACGGGTGATGCGCCCGGCGCGCTGGCGGCATTGCGACGGCAATATGATCTGGGCGTCGATCCGCTTGGAGTGATCCGTGCGCTGTTGGAAGCGATCCATGGCGTGACGCAGGTGAAGGTCGGCGCCGCCGACGATCCCGCCCAGCCAGTGGAGGAGCGCGCCGCCTACCGCGACTGGGCGGAGAAACTGTCGTTCCCGGTGCTGCACCGATTGTGGCAATTGTTCCTGAAGGGGCATGAAGAGGTGGCGCGCGCCGCGCTGCCGATCGAGACCGCCGAGATGGCGATCCTGCGCGCGATCCACGCCTCGATGCTGCCCGATCCCGGCGATCTGGCACGGCGGCTGGCACAAGGGGGCGCCGCGCTCGCGCCGATGGCGCTCGCCGCCGCGCCCGCTGCGTCGCCCACTGCGTCGGCCCCTGTGCCGCCACCTGAGCCGGTCGATCGCATGCCACCGGCGTTCGCCGGCGTGCTGTCGCTGCTCGATCAATCCGGCAAGCTGGACCTCTTGGTACGGTTGCGGCGCGGCGCGAGCCTGGTCAGCTATCAGCCCGGCGCGATCGTGTTCAGCGGCAACCGGCCGCTATCGACCGATACGCTCAATGATCTGGCGGCGGCATTGCGCGAGGCGACCGGCAAGCCGTGGCAGATATCGATGGCTGATGCGCCCGGCGCACCGACCATATTCGAGGCGGAACAGGATGTGGTGCAGGCACGGCATGACGCTGCCCGTGCGCATCCTGTCGTCGACGCGGCCTTCCAGGCCTTCCCCGGGGCCGAACTGATCGAGCCCAAACCAGCGAAGCGGAGCATTACGTGAAGGATCTCAACAATATCCTTGCCATGGCGCAGAACGTTCAGAACGAACTGCAGAAAGCGCAGGACAATCTCGATACGATCGAGGTCGAGGGCGCGGCGGGCGGCGGGCTCGTAAAGGTGAAAGCCTCGGCGAAGGGCCGCATCATCTCGGTCGCGATCGACGATTCGCTGATCGTCCCGTCCGAAAAGCAGATGCTGGAGGATCTGGTCGCGGCGGCGTTCAACGATGCGCGCGCCAAGGCGGATGCCGCTTCCTCCAGCGAAATGTCCAAGATGACCAGCGGCCTGCCGCTGCCGCCGGGCTTCAAACTGCCGTTCTGATCGAAAATCGTCCAAGAGGCCGGCGGCGCAATCGGCGACGCGACAACATGAGCGCTGCCGGCCGAGCGCATCGTGGCGGGCGGACAAGAACCGCGTCTATCGAAGGCAGTCGTCCAGCCCGCCGCGACGCACCACGCCGATGTAACGCGACAGCGCATTGCCATGCCGGCGGACGAAGCCGCGCGGATCGATCGCTTCGCGTTTCTTCGGCAGTGGCAGTACCGCGGCGATACGCCCCGCCTCGGTAAGGCTCAATCGCGCCGCCGAGTGATGGAAATAGCGTTGCGCGCCGGCTTCGACACCATAAGTGCCGATCCCGGTTTCGGCGAGGTTGAGATAGACCTCCATGATCCGCTTCTTGCCCCAGATCGTCTCGATCAGCACCGTGAACCACGCCTCGACTGCCTTTCGGGCATAGCCGCCGCCCTGAAACAGAAAGGCGTTCTTCGCGGTCTGCTGGCTGATCGTCGAGCCGCCACGCAGGCGCCCCCCGGTCATATTGCTCTTCGCCGCGGCAGCGATCCCGCGCCAGTCGAAGCCGTGATGCGAACAGAAGCGCGAATCCTCGCCCGCGATCGCGGCGCGTGCCATGTCGGGATCGATATCGGAAAGCGGCGTCCAGTCCTTGGTGATCGAATGCCCGCCGATCACGTCTCCCAGCATCGTGAAGGTGAAAGGCGGCGGAACAACGGCATAGACCGCGACCCATAGCACCGACACCAGAACGAACCCGATCACGATCTTGAGCAACAGGCGCAGGGCGAAGAACATATCGGTACCGTTACAGCAGCCAGCGCGAGGTGTCAGCCGCCAAGGATCGCGCGCGCCGCGAGGATGCCGGTTTCATAGGCGCCATGTGCGGTTGAAAAATCGGTCGGGTGGCAGGCTTCACCCGCGAAGAAAAGGCGATGATCGACTGGCTTGCCGAGTGTCTGACGGGCGGCGGCATGGCCGATGCGCGCGTGCGAATAGCTGCCGGCGATCCACGGTTCGCGCCGCCATCGCGATGCGGCGATCGGACGGAGCCTGTCGCGCCACCCACTGCCCAGCAGGGCCACGCATTCGTCGATCGCGACGGCATTGGCGGCCCCGTCTTCCAGCGCACTGGCGGTGTCGCCGCCGAAGAAGCTCTCGATGACCGGCCAGCCAAAGGGGCTCAGCCGGTGGCTCGCGGTATGGCGGCTGCGCGGGTTGCCGAGCAGGTGCACATTGGCGGGCCATTCGGGGCGATCGACCGCGAGGAACACCTTGTTGGCGACGCCCAGCGGCAACGCTGCCGCAGCCGCTGTCTTTTCCGGCAGCGGGGGATCGAAGCGGAGGCGTTCGTCGGCGAGGAGCGGCGTGGGGACGGTGACGATCGCCCGCTCCGCCTCGATCGTACCGGCGGGGGTGTCGATGCGAAGCAGGTGCCTTCCATGATCGATCCTGGTGACGGGAGTCGACAGCCGGATCGGCAACCCCCGCGCATGATCGGCGATCAGTGCCCCATAACCCTGTCGTACCGCCCAATTGTCGTCGGTGGCGGCATTTTCATAGGCAAGCCAGTCGTGCAGGGAGACGCGGTCGAGCGGTGCGCCATTCACGAAGCCGGAGATCGCGTCGACTTGCTGATACCACGGATCGTCACGCGCGATGAAGGCGGATAGCGGCTGATCGGCGCCATCCGCCGCGGCGCGGGCCTTCATCTCCCAGCGATCCCATGCGGCGCTGAAGGCGGCCTGCTCGGTCGGGGAATAGCCAAGGTCGCGCCATTGCTGATCCCAATGGGCGGCATCGGTATCGATGACGAAGCCACGTTCGCGCGCGATCGCCGCCCAGGGATTGCGTTTCGCCGAGTGGAGCCATCCGCACCCCAGGTCGAGGTGCGCGTCACCATGCCGGATCGTATGGGCCCGCCCGCCGATCCGTGCCCCGGCTTCGAGCAGGAGGATCGCGCGACCGGCATCGTGCAGCAGCCGTGCGGCGGCGATGCCCGCCGCCCCGGCGCCAATGATGACGGTGTCGTAGCGGGATGCCATGCAAAACGATCTTCAGCTGTCGTGACACTAGCCGATTGCCGGATGACGGGGCCGATCCCGCCCTCCGTCCGACAACACGCTATCGCCGCCGGGCGACCGGGCTACCGATCGCCATCGGATTGGCTCAGGCCGTCAGCAACCTCTTCTCACCCGCCAGCCGCATCATCGCACGCTGCAGCTTCTCGAACGCGCGTACCTCGATCTGACGGACCCGTTCGCGGCTGACGCCATAGACCTGCGAGAGTTCCTCCAGCGTCTTCGGATCGTCGGTGAGGCGGCGCTCGGTCAGGATATGCTTCTCACGATCGTTGAGATCCTCCATCGCGGAGACGAGCATGTCGTGGCGGACGTCGGCTTCCTGCTGGTCGGCGACGACGCTGTCCTGCAACGGCGCATCGTCAGCGAGCCAATCCTGCCACTGGCCTTCACCATCCTCTCGCATCGGCACGTTGAGCGACGTATCGCCGCCCATCGCCATGCGGCGATTCATGCTGACGACATCGGCCTCGGTCACGCCGAGGTCAGTCGCGATCTTGTGGACGTTCTCCGGCGTCAGGTCGCCGTCCTCGAACGCATCGAGCCGCGCCTTCATGCGGCGCAGGTTGAAGAACAGCTTCTTCTGCGCCGCGGTGGTGCCCATCTTCACCAGGCTCCACGAGCGCAGGATGAACTCCTGGATCGAGGCGCGAATCCACCACATCGCATAGGTGGCCAGGCGGAAGCCGCGATCGGGCTCGAATTTCTTCACGCCCTGCATCAGGCCGATATTGCCCTCCGAGATCAGCTCGGAGACGGGCAGGCCGTAGCCGCGATAGCCCATCGCGATTTTCGCAACCAACCGAAGGTGCGACGTCACCAGTTGCGCTGCCGCCTCGGTATCGCCATGCTCCTGAAAACGCTTGGCAAGCATATATTCCTGCTCGGGCGCGAGGATCGGGAATTTCTTGATCTCGGCCAGATAGCGGTTGAGCGACTGCTCCCCGCCAAGGGCAGGAATCGTCGCCGGGACGTTGCTGCGGGCTGCCATGATCCTTCGTCTCCCTTCCTCGCGGAGAACGCCGGGCCGCCCTTTTGCGGCACGATCCGGCGTGTTCCGAACCTATACGACAAGCTGACTGAACAGTTCCTGCATGTCGGGCGGCATTGCGCTATCAAACGATAAAGCCTCGCCGCTGATGGGGTGGATGAACCCCAGATGCGCGGCATGCAATGCTTGGCGCCGGAAATGCAGGGTTTCCAGCACGCCCTTGTGAGCCTGTTTTGTTCTACCATAGACCGGGTCACCCAGCAAGGCATGCCCGATCGACGCCATATGTACGCGCACCTGATGCGTGCGGCCGGTTTCCAGCCGGCATTCCACCAGCGCCGCCTCCCGCAGCGGCGTGAGCGTGCGAAAGTGGGTCACCGCGCGCTTGCCGCCCGCGACGATCGCCACCTTCTTGCGATTGGTGGCGGAGCGCGCCAGCGGCGCATCGACCGTGCCGGCCGGCGGCAACGGACGCCCGCCGACGATCGCGCGATAGCGTCGGTCGATCGAATGCGCCGCGAACTGCTTCGCCAGCCCTTCGTGCGTGCGATCGGTTTTCGCCGCGACCATCAGGCCGGAAGTGTCCTTGTCGATACGATGGACGATCCCCGGGCGCGCGACGCCGCCGATGCCCGATAGCGATCCGCCGCAATGGTGCAGGAGCGCGTTGACGAGCGTACCGTCGAGATTGCCCGCGGCGGGATGAACCACCAGCCCCGCCGGCTTGTCGATGACGATCAGATGCTCGTCCTCGAAAACGATCACCAGCGGAATATCCTGCGCTTCATTGTGCGCGGGGAGAGGGGCGGGAACGCTCACGGAGAAACGCTCGCCACCTTTCAGCTTGCGCGCGGGATCGCGGATCGCGACCCCGTCCTGCGTCACCTGGCCGGCGTTGATCAGCACCTTCAATCGCTCGCGCGACAGCGTCGGCACCGCTTCGGCCAATGCGCGATCCATCCGCCAGCCTTCGGCGGTGGCTGCGATCGTCGCCTCGATGATGGAAACCCCCCGGTCCATTGTCCTGTGGTAGATGGGGCAGATGATGCGTCTTTCAATCGCGGTCCGAAACGAAATCCTCGAACACGCGCGCGACGCCGCCGACGTCGAGGTATGTGGCCTGTTGTTCGGTGAGGGTGACCGCATCGATCGGGCGATGCCGTGCCGTAACGTCGCCCCCGATCCGACGACGCGCTTCGAAATCGATCCAGCGATGCTGATCGCGGCGCATCGTGCGGCGCGGCGCGGAGAGGGGCCGGCCGTGATCGGCCATTATCACTCACATCCCAACGGTCGCCCGGATCCCTCTCCGCGCGATGCCGCCGCCGCCGCGCCCGATGGTCACCTGTGGCTGATCGTCGCAGACGACACGATCACGGCATGGCGCGCAACGGCGAATGGTGCGATCCACGGGCGCTTTGATGCGGTGAAGCTGGTGACCGATGGTTGCGGTCCCGCCATCGATTCGTCACAAGGCGCTTCCGCCGCCACCCCCATTCGTCCCGTTTCTTCAAGGTGATCCGTGCCATGCCGATAAGCCCGGTCGAATTCGCGAGCCTGCTGTGCTCGCGCCTGTGCCACGATTTGCTTTCACCGATCGGAGCGTTGAACAACGGGCTGGAATTGCTGGGCGATGAGTCCGATCCGGCGATGCGCAAGCGCTGCCTTGACCTGCTCAACGAGAGCGCCCGGGTGTCGGCTAACAAGCTGAAATTCTTCCGTCTCGCCTTTGGTGCGGGCAGTGCCTTCGGCGAGCGCGTCGACGTGCGCGAGGCGCGCAACGCCATCGAGGGGCTGTTGGGTGACAACAAGCGCCTGACGCTGCACTGGGCGGTCGAGGAACAGATGCTGTCGAAGGCGGCGGTCAAGGTCTTGCTGAACCTTGCGCTGATCGCTGGCGACACGCTCGTGCGCGGGGGCACGGTGACGATCGGCGCGGAAGAGACCGCCGACACCACCGAGATCGTGCTGCAGGCCGCCGGCGACCGGGTGATCCTTGATCCCGAGCTTCGGGCGACTTTGGTGAACGGCATGGCGGAGGGGGCCGACGGGTCGATCACCGTCACCCCCCGCGCCGCCGCCGCGTTTCTGATCCATTCGATCGTCGATGAGGCGGGCGGATCGGTGATGGTTGGCGATCCGGTGGAGGGAAGCTTGCTGTTCGGGGCCGCGCTGCCGAACCGATAGGGCGCTGCCCTCCGCGAGAAAGACGGGGCGGGGCGGTAAAGCTGCTTTTAACTTCATGCGTGCCAAGTGCGATCCCGTACCGGAACGTAACGGGGCCGCATGGACGATCTGCTGCAGGAGTTTATCGCTGAAACCCGGGAGACGCTGGAGGCGCTTTCCGGCGAGATCGTCGGTTGGGAAGCCGATCCGACCGATCGCGCGCGGCTCGATTCGATTTTCCGCTTCGTCCATACCATCAAGGGAAGCTGCGGCTTCCTCGATCTGCCGCGGCTGGCGCGGCTGAGCCACAGCGCGGAGGACGCGCTGGCGGCGGTCCGTTCCGGTGAGCGCGCGGCCGACCAGGCGTTGGTCAATGCGATCCTGGCCATCATCGATCGCATCAGCGAGATCGTCGAGGCGATCGATGCGGGCGAATCGCTGAGCGACAGCGGTGAGGAACTGCTGATCGCCGCACTCAATCCGACCGCGGTGACGCCGAACGAGGCAGCGTCGGAAGCGACGCCCGCTCATGACGTGGCGGATCGCAGCCCGAACGTGCGCGGTGGAAAGCGGTCGGTGCGCCTGTCGGTCGACCTGCTCGACCGCATGATGGGCGGCGTGTCTGACATGGTGCTGGCACGCAACCAGCTGGCGCGTCACCTGCGTCAGAACGACGATCCCAAGCTGGAGGCGATGCTGGAGCGACTGTCGATCTCGGTCGACGACCTGCGCGATAGCGTGACGCGCAGCCGGATGCAGCGGGTGGAGGCGCTGTTTTCGGTAATGCCGCGGCTGGTGCGTGACGCGGCGGCCTCGCTCAACAAATCGGTATCGCTGGTGATCGAGGGCGGCGATGTCGAACTCGATCGTGAAATGATCGAGCTGCTTCGCGATCCGCTCGTCCACCTTGTCCGCAATGCGATCGATCACGGCATCGAGGCTCGTTCGGATCGCGTGCTGTCCGGGAAGCCGGCGACGGGATCGCTACGGGTCGTCGCGCGGCAGGCCGGCAATCTGATCATCATCGATATCATCGACGACGGGCGCGGTATCGATGCCGCCGCGCTGGCGGTGAAATGGGCGGGCAGCCGGCCCGATCGCGTGGCGGCGCTGGCGACGATGGACGAGGAGGCGCGGCTGGCGCTGATCTTCGAACCGGGCTTCTCGTCGCGTGACGAGGCGACCGAGCTTTCCGGGCGTGGCGTCGGGATGGATGTGGTCAAGGCCAATGTCGAAAAGGCCGGCGGTCGAATCTCGCTCGTCAATCGACCGGGGCGGGGGCTGACGGTATCGCTGGAAGTTCCCCTGACACTGGCGATCCTGCATGCGGTGATCGTCGAGGCGGCGGGGACCCGTTTCGCGATCCCGCGCCAGTCGGTCGACGAGATCGTCGCGGTGGGGCAGGGCGCCGCGCGGATCGATCGGGTCGGGGGCCAGTCCGCCGTCGCGATCCTGCGCGGTCAGCGCCTGCCGATGGTGACGCTGACGGATCTGATCGGGGAAACGCGGCGTACCGGAACACCCTATCTGGCGATCCTGTCGCTGCGGGAAGGGCAATTCGCGCTCGCCATCGATGCCGTGCTCGACACGCAGGAGCTGGTCGTCAAGCCCGCCGCGCCGGCGGTGATGCGCGCGGGTATCTATGCCGGGCAGATGCTGCCCGATGACGGTCAACCGATCCTGCTGCTCGACTGCGCCGGCATCGCCGCCCGCGCCGGGCTCAGTTTCGAGCGGCGGCGCGCCACGATTGTGGAGACCGAGGTGATCGAGCCGCTGCGAGCCTTGTTGTTCGAGGATGTGGATGACGAGCGACGGCTGATCGTGCTGCCGGCGGTGGACCGTATCGAGGCGGTCGCCGCCGGCGCGGTGCGCGCGGCGGCGGGCGGGCTGTGGCTGACCGTCGGCGACACGTCGGTACCGGCGTGGGATGGGCGCGGGGCCGTACCGCGATCGATTACCAAGGTTCTGCGTCTCAGCGCCGACGGCCGCGAGATCGCCTATCCGATCCGCGAGCCGATCGAGATCATCGCGCTGCCGGACGAGATCATTCCCGCTCCCGCGAACGCGAACGGCGTCGTCGCCGGGCTGGCGGTGATCGGCGGCGCGCCGATCGAACTGATCGATCCGCTGGCGATCGTCGAACATGCCACGGCGCCGAACGAGCGTCCGCTCTGCCTGCTTCACGGCGCCGACAGCGATTGGATGGAGGCGTTCCTGAAGCCGGCGATCGAACAGGCGGGCTATCGCGTCATCCGTCGCGCCCGCCCGGACCAACGCCCGACGATCGCGCTGGCGATCGAGGACGACGCCGATACCGCCCCGGTCCCGGCGATCCGGCTGAGCCGGACGCGCGGCCAGCCGATCTATCGCTACGACCGTGCGGCGGTGATCGCCGCGCTGAGGGAGTGCTGCGCGTGAGTGGTGTTTTGCATCTGGTGGCGCATATCGGTGGCTGCGGCGTGCTGTTCGATACCGATCGTGTGGCGTCGGTCGTCGAGCTCGACGTCGCGACCCCCACCCCCGGTGCCGGTTCGGCGGTGATCGGGCTGGCGGCGATGCGCAGCAAGGTCGCGACCGTTCTCGACGTTCGTCGCCTGCTCGATCTGCCGCCGCGCGTGGTGTCCGAAGGGGCCCGCATCGGCCATGCCGTCGCGGCGATGGTCGATGGCCATCTGTATGCGATCGCAGTCGACTCGCTGGAGGATATCGGCACCTTCACGATCGAAGCGCCACCCGCCGGGCTTGGCGCGCCGGGCGACGGCAAGGATAGCGACGCGGAGGCTCAGCCGGGCTGGGATTTCGTGTCGGGCGTCGCCGGTGGGAGCGGCGAAACCTTGATCGTGCTGGATATCGAACGACTGGTCGAACGGGCCAGCGCCATCGCCTGACCTTCCGGCCTGGCCATTAACGCAAATCTTACAGTTGGTTCGACATAAGCGGCAGGTAACGCCTGCTGGGATGAAGCGATGAAGACCTGCCTGATCGTCGACGACTCGAAGGTGATACGAAAGGTCGCCCGCCACATCCTGGAGACGCTGAACTTCGTAGTGGGGGAAGCCGCCGACGGGCGCGAGGCACTGGAGCAATGTCGCGCCCTGTCGCCTGACGTGGTGCTGCTCGACTGGAACATGCCGGTGATGAGCGGGATGGAATTCCTGCGCGCGCTGTCGTCGGAAGATCTGCCGCGTCGTCCGAAGGTGGTGTTCTGCACCACCGAGAACGGCATGGCGCATATTCGCGCCGCAATCGAGGCGGGCGCGGACGAATATGTCATGAAGCCCTTTGATCGCGAAACCTTGCAGAGCAAATTGCAGATCGTCGGCGTCGCCTGATCCGACGCGATCCGCTTCGATCGTCCGGCGCACGATGGCGCAGTTCCTTCCTCAACCCGAATCACCGTTGAAAGCGTCCGCACCGCGCGTGCTGATCGTCGACGATTCGGCAGTGGCGCGCGCGGCGCTGAGCCGGTTCGTTGCCGCTGGCGGGCGCTTCGCGGTCGCCGCGGCGCTGCCCGATGCTCAAGCCGCGCTGGCCTTTCTGGCTGATTGTCGCGTCGATCTGATCGTCCTCGATCTGGAGATGCCGCATACCAGCGGGATCGACGCATTGCCTGCGCTGCTCAAGGCAGGCCGCGGCGCGCGGGTGCTGATCGTGTCCAGCGCTGCGGCGGAGGGCGCGGCGGTAACGATGCGCGCGCTAGCGCTCGGCGCGGCAGATACGCTCGTCAAGCCGGGCACGGGGGCCTTCGCCAGCCGCTTCGGCGTGGTGCTGCAGGAGCGGCTGGCGCTGCTGGCGGCGTCGGAAACTGCCCCCGCGAGCCCCGGTATCGTTCCGGCGATCCCGGATCTCACCTTCGACGCGATCGCGATCGGCGCGTCGACCGGGGGCATCCATGCCCTCGCGTCGTTGCTGGAGACGATCCCGGCCGAGGTCGATCAGCCGATCTTCATCACACAGCATCTGCCGCCCTCCTTCTCGCCCTTCTTCGCCGAGCAGGTCGGGGTGTCAGCTCGGCGTGCCGCACTGATCGGCACCGATCGTCGCCGTGTGAGCCGTGGCGAGGTGATGATCGCGCCGGGCGATGCGCATCTGGTGGTTGGTGCCCTGTCGAACGGACGGATCGCGACGCGACTTTCCCGAATGGCCACGGCGACAGGTAATCTGCCGTCGGTGGACCCGATGTTCGCATCGCTGGCGCAGGTCTATGGCGCGCGGTTGCTGGCGGTGGTGCTGAGCGGCATGGGGCGCGACGGCCTTGAAGGCGCGCGCGCGGTGCACGATGCCGGTGGTACGGTGGTGGTGCAGGATCAGGCGTCGTCGGTGGTGTGGGGCATGCCGGGCGTGGTTGCCCGCGAGGGCATCGCGCGGGCGGTGCTGCCCCCGGCCGCGATCGGCGCGATGATCGCCGCGACGGTACGGCACGGCGCATGACCGCGTCGCTGCTGTCGATCGATCCACGCTGCGGACGTGCGCTGGCGGCGTTGCTGGAGGAACGCACCGGCCAGCGGATCGCCGAGAACCGCAGCTGGCGGGTGGAGACGGCGCTGCGCCCGCTGCTCCAGTCGCTCTCGCTCGACAGCGTCACGCAACTGACCGCGCGATTGCGCGACCGCAGCGATCCCGTGCTGATCGACAAGGTGATCGATTCGCTGCTCAACCAGGAAACCTCCTTCTTCCGCGATGGCGCGGTGATCGACACCGCGGCGGAGGTCGCGCGGCAGGCGGCGGCGCGCCAAGGTCGACCGGCGCGGATCTGGTGCGCGGCGTGCGCGACGGGACAGGAGCCGCTGTCGCTGGCGATGCTGTTCGCCGAGGATGAACATATCCCGCCCCCGACGATCGTCGCGAGCGACGTCTCCGCGGCGGCCATCGAGCGGGCGCGGCGCGGCGCTTATTCGCATTTCGAGATCCAGCGCGGCCTGCCGATCCGGCGCATGATCCAGTGGTTCAGCTCGGAAGATGGCCAGCAATGGCAGGCCGCGCCGCGCCTGCTAGAGATGATCGCCTATCGGCGGCACAATCTCGTCGCCGATCCCTCGCCCGGATTGGCCTTCGATCTGATCCTGTGCCGCAATGTCTTGTTCTATTTCGCTCCGATCATGCGGGAACTGGTGCTGGAGCGGCTGGCCGATGCGCTGGCACCGGGGGGGCTGTTGCTGCTCGGCGCGGGCGAGACGGTGATCGGGCAGAGCGACCGGCTGCGCCCCAGCCGTGAAGCGCGCGGTTTCTACGAACGCGTGCCGGCCGCCACCGAGCGGGCGGAATAACGAACCGGGTTTACACCGCCGGCCGATCGCGCGACGGACGGATCAAGTGACAGCGGGGCGTAACGGTGGCGAAAGCAACGACGGGTGGCGTGGCGGATCGGGGCAATGGGTGCCCGGCATGAGAGTGATCGAAACGCCGTCGCCCAATTTCAACGACCGGCAGCTGCCGATCACGATGATCGTGCTTCATTACACCGGCATGCCGACCGCACGGCAGGCGCTCGAAAGGCTGTGCGATCCCGCTGCCGAGGTGTCCGCGCATTATCTGGTGGATGAGGATGGCACGATCCACCGCCTCGTCCCCGACGACCGGCGCGCCTGGCATGCGGGCAAGAGCCACTGGCGCGAGATCGAGGATGTCAATTCGGCGTCGCTGGGGATCGAGATCGTCAATCCCGGCCACGAGCATGGCTATCGCCGTTTTCCCGATCAGCAGGTGGAGGCGGTGATCCGGCTGGTCGCTCATCTGAAGGATCGATACGAGATCACCCGCGGCAATATCGTCGGTCATTCCGATATCGCGCCCGCGCGCAAGCGCGATCCGGGCGAGTTGTTCCCGTGGCATCGTCTCGCGCGGCTGCGGCTGGCGCTGCCACGCCCGACGAAGAACCTGATGGATCCCTTTTGGGGAGAGGCGGCGTTCTGCCTCGCGCTCGAACGGTTCGGTTATGACGTCACCGATCGGATGGCGGCGATCATGGCATTCCAGCGCCGCTTCCGCCCCGAACTGATCGATGGCGAGATCGATGCCGAATGCCGCATGATCCTGCTCGCGCTGTTGCTGCCCAAGCCGCAGGGCGATGATTGAGGCGGCGCCGGCACCGACCGTCACCGGCGCGCGGCCCGGCGGCTTCGTGCTTCCCTTGCCGTCGAAAGGGCGCTACGCCGCCGCGCGTCAGAGGGCTGGGCGGCCGCGTCATGCCTTGTGCATGCCGAGGAAAGTCCGGGCTCCATGGAACAACGGTGGCGGGTAACGCCCGCCGGCCAAGGGCGCGAGCCCGCGGTCAGGGACAGTGCAACAGAGAGCAGACGGCCTGGGTTTCGGCCCGGTCATGGTGAAAGGGTGCGGTAAGAGCGCACCGCGCGCGCCGGCAACGGCCGTGGCACGGTAAACCCCACCGGGAGCAAGACCGAATAGGGGCGGCATGGGCGTCTTCGGGCGTCCGGGGCGTGTTCCCGCCTGCTGCCCGGGTTGGTTGCTGGAGCGTGTCGGCAACGGCACGCCGAGAGGAATGGTCGCCGATCTTCCCGTTTGGGGAGGGGACAGAACCCGGCTTACAGGCCCTCTGGCATTTTCGCATCTTGCGGCTTGGCCCGTGCCCCCGGCGATCTTATGTGCGGGGCGGAATGGCACGCGCTCCCACCCGTTCGAACGACTGGGGTTTCCCGCGCTGGCGTGGTTATGGCGCCAATCGCGAGGCGACGAAGGTACGTCTTTGCGACCGCCATGGCTGCGACCGGCCGGGCGATTGTCCGGCGCCGAAATCGCCCAACAGCCCGGATCGCTGGTATTTCTGCCAAGAGCATGCCGGAGAATACAATCGCGGCTGGAATTATTTCGAGGGACTGTCGGCGGAAGAAGCTGCCGCGCGCGAGGCGGATGAGCGCCGCGATGCGGGCGGTTACGCGCAGTCACGGCATCAGCAATGGGCCGGGCGCGGCGACGGGTCGCGCTCCGGCGACGAAATGCGCGCGCTCGACCTGCTCGAACTGGAAGTCGACGCGACGTTCGATGAGATCAAGCTGGCGTATCGCCGCCTCGCGAAAGTGAATCATCCCGACGTGCGGCCGGGCGATACCGATGCCGCCAGCCGGTTTCAGGCGATCCAGGCAGCGTATGACGTGCTCCGGACCGCGGAGGAGGCGCGCAGCTGGCGGCCGCGTGCGCCGGAGTGAAGGATCACGTCCGCTCGCAATGGCATGGCGCGCTGCTGGTATGCGGCAAATGCTCGAAGAAGCTGGATGGTGGCTTCGGGGCGAAGCGTCGGTCGTCGCTGGCGCGCGCGCTGCGGGCGGAGCCGGGCCTGGGCAAGGGGCGCAAGGCGACGATCGGCGTGGTCGAGACGCGCTGTCTCGGCATTTGCCCGAAAGGCGCGGTGACGCTGGTCGACACGCGCGAGCCCGATCGCTGGCGGCTGGTGACCCCCGGCACCGACGTATCGGCACTGGCGGACAGGCTTCTTAACGGGGAGCGCGAGCTTCCCTGATGATCGGGCCGGTCGCCGCGCCGGGTGGCAAGGACGTGGCAAATGCGGTAAATCGGGCCATGCTACAGCCCAGCCCCGGTTTCTCCGTTTCCGCCCGCCCGGCCGCGATCGCGCGCTGGCTTTACTGGGTTGCTGCGCTGATCGTCGCGATGGTCGTCGTCGGTGGAATCACGCGGCTGACCGAATCGGGGCTGTCGATCACGCAATGGAAGCCGATCAGCGGCGTCATTCCCCCTCTGAACGATGCGCAGTGGCAGGCGGAGTTCGCCCATTACCAGCAAATCCCGGAGTATCGGCAGCTTAACCAGGGCATGTCGCTCGCCGGTTTCAAGGCGATCTTCTTCTGGGAATATCTGCATCGCCTGCTGGGGCGGGTAATCGGTCTGGCCTTCGCACTGCCATTGCTGTGGTTCGCGGTGCGGAAGGCGATCCCGCGCGGCTATGGCTGGCGGCTGACCGCGTTGCTCGCGCTGGGCGGGCTGCAGGGCGCGATCGGCTGGTGGATGGTCGCCAGCGGCCTGTCGGTACGGACCGACGTCAGCCACATCCGTCTCGCAGTGCATCTCGCGACCGCGCTGTTCATCCTGTCCGGTATCGTGTGGACGGCAGGCGATCTCCGCTTGCTGACCGTCAATCCGCTGGCGCGCGCCACCCCGCTGCGGCTGGGGCCGGCGCTGGTCCTCGCGCTGCTGGCGTTGCAGATCGTTTTCGGTGCCTTCACCGCCGGGCTCGACGCTGGCTATGCCTTTGCGAGCTGGCCGCTGATGGGCGATGCATTCTTCCCGGCCGGCGTTCCGATGGTGACGCCCTCCTGGCGGAATGCGATCGACAATCCGATCGTCGTGCAGTTCATCCACCGCTGGCTCGCCTTCGCGGCGGCGGGCGCGCTGGTCTGGGTGGCGGTTCGGGCACATCACGTCGGGGCGTCGCGCGTCGGGATGCTGCTGGTCGGCCTTGTGACGGTGCAGATCGTGCTGGGGATCGCCACCCTGCTGACGGGCGTCGCGATCGTGATCGCGGTCGCGCATCAGGCGAATGCCGCCCTCCTGCTGATCACCGCCGTGCTCGCCGCGCACCAGGTAAGCCACGCGCGGTAAGTCTGCGGGTATGATAATACCCGTCAGCAAGATGGCGGAAAACTTGACATTATCGTCCGCGCTCGGCATTGGCCCCGGTTAACGGCGTGGCTGTCCGGCGGGGCGGCGCGTCTTTTTCTTTTCGACGCGAATATAAGGTCATGAGGCACCATGAAGGCGCTGATGAAGACCACCAAGGCGGCCAAGCCGCATGAGGTGGAGAAGAAGTGGCACATCGTCGACGCCACCGATCTGGTGGTCGGGCGTGCGGCGGTGGTGATCGCCAACGTGCTGCGCGGCAAGCACAAGACCAGCTTCACCCCGCATGTCGATTGCGGTGACAATGTCATCGTGATCAACGCGGACAAGGTGCGTTTCACCGGCAACAAGCTGACCGACAAGGTCTATTACAAGCACACCGGCTATGCTGGCGGCATCAAGGGCATCACCCCCGCCAAGGTGCTGGAGGGCAAGTTCCCGGAGCGCGTTCTGGAGAAGGCGGTCGAGCGGATGATCCCGCGTGGTCCGCTGGGTCGTCAGCAGATGCGTAACCTGCGCATCTTCAAGGGTGCCGAGCATCCGCACGAAGCACAGAACCCCGAGGTTCTCGACATCGCCGGCATGAGCCGCAAGAACAAGGTGGGCGCATAATGTCCGACAATCGCCAGTCTCTCGCCGATCTCGGCGCCGCGCTCCAGCAGCAGCGCGAGACGCAGGAAGTGCAGGCCGATGCCTCGGCTGATGCGTATCTGTCGGGCCAGGTCGACGAGCCGGTTCAGCGCGCACCGCTCCGGGCGCAGGAGCTTGACAAATATGGCCGCGCTTATGCCACCGGCCGCCGTAAGGACGCCGTCGCGCGCGTCTGGCTGAAGCCGGGCTCGGGCAAGATCACGATCAACGGTCGCGATCAGGAAACCTATTTCGCGCGCCCGACGCTGCGCCTCGTCATCAACCAGGTGTTCGGCATCACCGAGCGCGAGGGGCAGTATGACGTCGTCTGCACCGTCAAGGGCGGCGGCCTGTCGGGTCAGGCCGGCGCGGTGAAGCACGGCATCAGCCAGGCGATCACCAAGTATGAGCCGGCGCTCCGCGCGCCGGTCAAGGCGGCGGGCTTCCTGACCCGCGACAGCCGCGTTGTCGAGCGCAAGAAGTACGGCCGCGCCAAGGCGCGTCGCAGCTTCCAGTTCTCGAAGCGCTAAGCGATCGATGGCGATGCCGGGTACCACCGGCATCGATTATCGTATCAGAAGGGGCGGTCCGGCAACGGGCCGCCCTTTTCGTTTGTGTCAGTTACGTGTCGCCACGATGACGGTGATGGTAACCTCATTGTCGTCACCGTGACACCAAATAGCGCGAGAGCGGATGAACGACGCGGCGGCTTCGCGTCGCAATCGGGCAGGGTAAACGGCTGATATGACAGCGACGATGACGACGGCCGGCGTGGCGCAGGCCTATGACCGTTGGGCGCCGATCTACGATCTCGTATTTGGACCGGTATTCCGGCAGGGTCGCGCGAGCGCGATCCGCGCGGCGGATCGGATCGGCGGGCGTATTCTGGAGGTCGGTGTGGGCACCGGCATCTCGCTGCCGGGTTATGCGCGCAGCAGCCGGCTGACCGGCATCGATATCTCGGAAGACATGCTCGACAAGGCCCGCGATCGCGTGGCCCGGCTCGGCCTCAGCAACGTGGACGCGATCCGCGTCGGCGATGCCGAAGCGCTGGATTTCGCGGACAACAGCTTCGATGTCGTCGTGGCGCAATATGTCGTCAGCGCGGTGGCCGATCCGCAGCGCGCTCTGGATGAGTTCGCGCGCGTCTGTCGCCCCGGCGGCGAGATCATCATCACCACGCGCGTCGGCGCCGAAAGCGGCCTGCGCGGCACGATCGAGAAGACGTTGATGCCGATCACCAGCCGGCTGGGGTTCCGCACCGACTTTCCGTTCGGACTCTATACCGACTGGGTCGCCACCCGCGACGACGTGGAACTGATCGAAAAGCGTGAGATTCCGCCGCTCGGCCATTTCTCGCTGGTTCGTATCGCCAAGCTGGAGGAAGCATGATGCCGGCGCTTCGCAAACTGCGGTTCGAGGATGAGCAAGGCAATCCCGGCTTCCGCGCGCAGCTGAAGGAGCAGCGTTGGGACGACCATCGCTTCTACCATCATAACCTGATCAATCAGAGCCTGCACTTCGTCAGCGCGTGCACCTTCATGACCGCCTATCTGCTGCTGTTCGTCGATGTCGCGCTCGCCAGCCTGCTGGCATGGGGCGTGGCGATGACCAGCCGGCAGGCCGGACATTTCTTCTTCGAGCCCAAGGGCTATGATTACGAGAACGACGTCACCAACGATTACAAGGAAGAGGTGAAGGTCGGCTACAACCTGATGCGCAAATATGTGCTGATGGGGCTGTGGCTGGCGATCCCCGGCGTCCTGGCGATCGAACCGACGTTGTTCGGATTGCTGGACGAACCCACGGGCGTGATCGGCTTCCTGCGGCATGTCGGCTTCGGCTGGCTGATCCTCGGCGTGGCGGCGATCGTGCTGCGGGTGACGCAATTGTGGATCGAGCGCGACCTGGAGACCGGCCTCGTCTGGGCGACGAAGATCGTCACCGACCCGTTCAGCGATTTCCGGCTGTATCGCACGGCACCGGCGAAGCTGCTGAAGGGCGAGCGCAGCGAACACCACGCGGCGGTGTAATCGGACGGTAGGCTGAGCGGGTCACAATGTGACCCGCTTCAGGCAGGCGTCGGGCGTGGCCCATATCGCGGCCAAGGATCGATCGATGGGAGAGGGGCTGTACGGTTCCTCTCCCCCGTCATTTCGGCGAGATGCGCGCTCTTAGCGTCTCTTTCAGTGCCTGCCGCCGCAACTGCCTGTCGGTCGCGGCGGGGCCGTCCCACCAGCCATCGGCCAGCATCGCGCGCGCCGCGGCGACGAAGCGGCGGGCAATTTCGGCGAACAGATCGTCGTCGATATCGAGGCTGAAGATCAGCCGGCCGGTGCCCACCCAGCTCAGCGCCAGTCCCTCGGCGCGGAGGTAATATTGCAGCATCCAATTGTATCGCGAGGGCCGGGTGTAGAGAACGGTCCA
>Ga0233425_10002303_pt1 | contig 38164 bp, 36 predicted proteins | sample Watercolumn_Towu_2_FD_181712 | JGI IMG/M metagenome (GOLD analysis project Ga0233425, IMG submission 181712) | Freshwater microbial communities from Lake Towuti, South Sulawesi, Indonesia - Watercolumn_Towuti2014_140_MG | ecosystem: Environmental > Aquatic > Freshwater > Lake | place... | reverse complement strand
ATCGAGCTGCGCAACGCCGGCTACCGCGTCGCGGACGTGCGCTGGTCCCCCGACGCCAGGCGCATCGCGGCGACCCTGCTCCGCCCGGGGGACGCGCGGACCGACGCGTTCCTCGTCGACCTGACCGCGACGCGTCCCGCGTGGTCGCGCCTGACGTCCCTCGAGGATCTCTTCGTGGGCGACTGGGTCTCGAACGACGAGCTCCTCGCCTCCACGGCGCTCGGCGCCGTCGGCGTCCTCAGCGCGCGCGCGACCAACACGATGCGGCTCATCAGCGGCGTGCAGGCCGTGTCGCCGATCGTTGGTCCTGACGGCCGCATCTACTTCCTCGTCGGCCGCGTCCCCACGAGCCGCGACCCGTCGCTCGCGTACATCACCGGCAACCGCGCGTCCGTATGGAGCGCCGCGCTCGACGGCAGCGACGTGCGGCGGGAAACGAGCTGGGAGCTGAACGACATCCGGCTCGACGCGCGCCTGCCCGACGGCAGGTATCTCGCGCATCGCGGCTCGAGCAACTCGCAGGGCACCGTCACGGACGACGTCGAGCTGCTCCCGACGAACGCGGGGGTCATCGAGCGCCTGCGGATCGCGCCCGACGGCAAGGTCGCGTACGGGTTCACGCCGGAGCGGATCGTGCGGATCGATCTCGCGAAGCTCACCGCGACGCCCCCGGTCGCGCAGAACGCCGCGGTGACCGTGTTCCTCGAGACCGGCGGCGAGGCCGACGTCTGGTTCCCGGCGACGGCGGCCGTGGCGCGCGGCGGCGCGGCCGCTGCCGGCCCGGCGGCGACCCTCGTGTTCTCGCTCGGAGGCCACGTCTGGCAGCTCGACCGCGGCGTCGCGACCCTGCTGCGGCCGGCGCCGGTCCTTCGGCGCACCGCGGTCCCGCAGCCGCGCTGGTCGCCGAACGGGCAGCAGCTTCTCGTCGTCGAGCAGGCCGGGTCGGTGGCCTCGTCCACGACGTTCATCGCGTACGCGGTCCCGAGGTCCGGCGACCACGTCCGACTCACCGGCACGCAGGCGGCGTCGCGCTCGTTCGCGTGGTCCCCCGACGGCAAGGAGCTCGCCATCGTCGTCGACAGGCGCGGGCTGAGCGGCATCGTGTCCGATGCCCAGCTCGAGGTACGCTTCTTCGACACGACGGGCAAGGCGACGCGTGCGGCCGTCCCGGGCACCGAGGTCGCGTGGACGACGAGCGGCATCCTCGTCGTGCGTGACGTGAGCGGCGCGCCTGCCCTCCTGCGCCTCGAGGCCGGCGACCGCGCGCGGACGATCCTCACGCGCGACAGGCTCCTCGCGGACCAGCGCGCGGATCCCGCTCGAACGACGAGCACCGTCACGTCGCTCGACGCGACGCCGGACGGCTCGTTCGCGAGCGTTCGCTTCCAACTGCAGGACACCGCGGGCACGCGAACGTGGTACGTGCTGCTCAACGCCGATGGCCGGCCGGTCCAGTACCTGCGCGGCGACAACCTCGTCGATCTCGCGTGGTCACCGAAGGGACCCATCCTTGGCTACACGCTCGACATCCGCTCGCCGAACGAGCGCGCCATCGTGCGACTGCCCACCGCCGAGGACCCGTTCGCCGTCGTGGAGGGCGGACGCTTCGCGGGCTGGTCGCCCGACGGTCAGTGGTACTACGTCAGCCGGACGACGGGCCTCTTCGCGCACCCCATCGGCGGAGGCACACCGCTGCGCGTCGGCCCGGCGGGCGCGCCGATCACCGCGGCGCCGTAGCCCGGCGCGCCGCTATCCGGCGCGCACCAGGTCCCCGAACCGGCGCAGCGCCTCGAGGTGCGCGTCGATCGCCGGGTACTTCGCGTTCATCGTGTTCAGCTCGACGTGCGTCGCCCCGACGCGGCGCCACCACTCGATCTCGCGCGGCCAGTCCTCCGGCCTGACGCGGAACGCGTTCACGCGTCCCTCGAGGCCGACGCGCGCGGGGTCGCGGCCCGCCCGGCGCACGAGCTCGCGGAAGCGTTCGATCGCGCGCTCGTCCCCGGGCTGCACGTGCGTGAGCCAGCCGTCGGCGATCTTCGCGATCCGGCGGAGCGCCGGCTCGACGATCTCCGTCCGCGCGGCGGCGTAGCCGCCGCCCATCCACACCGGGATGGGCCGCTGCACCGGCAGCGGATGGAGACCGGCGCGGTCGACGCGGTGCCGCTTCCCCTTGAAGTCGACGACGCGGTCGCACCAGAGCGCGCGCATGAGCGCGATCTGCTCCTCGATCCGGCGCCCGCGCGTACGGAAGTCCTCGCCGAGCGCCTCGAACTCGACCGCGTTCCACCCGATGCCGACCCCGAGCCGCAGCCGCCCCTTCGTGAGCACGTCGACCTCGGCGGCCTGCTTCGCGACGAGCGCGGCCTGGCGCTGCGGCAGGATGATCACAGAGGTCGCGAGCTCCAGCCGTGCGGTGATCGCCGCGAGGTAGCCGAAGAGGACGAACGGCTCGTGGAACAGCGACTCGTGCGTGTACGGCCCGTGCCATCCGCCCGGACGGTCCGGATGCGCGCCGAGCACGTGGTCGTAGACGACCATGTGGTCGAATCCCATCCGCTCGAGCTCGCGGACGTAGTGCGCGACGCCCTCGGGCTCCGCGCCGATCTCGGTCTGCGGGAAGACCGCTCCCAGCCGCACGGACGAAAGCCTACGTCGGTGACCGCCTCGTGAGTGCACACGGAACCCTCTTCGTGTTCCACTTCTCCCGTGCAGGAGGGGACGTACCAGGAGCGACGGCTCGTCACCGTCCTGTTCGCCGACTTCGTCGGCTTCACGACGCTCGCGGAGGAGCTCGACCCGGAGGTCCTCCAGGAGACGGTCTCCGCGATCTTCGAGGACCTCGCGGAGGAGGCCCTCACGTACGACGGGACGATCGAGAAGTTCATCGGCGACGCGATCTTCGTCGTCTTCGGCGCGCCGGTCGCGCACGAGGACGACCCGCAGCGCGCGCTGCGTTGCGCGCTCGGCATGCAGCGCAAGTTCTCGGACCACGCCGCGCGCGTGAAGAAGGAGCGCGGCGTCGAGCTCGGCCTCCGCATCGGCATCCACTCGGGGCTCGTCGTCGCCGGTCACGTGCGCTCCGTCGCCGAGTACGGGGTCATGGGCGACACGGTGAACACCGCCGCGCGCCTCGAGGCCGCCGCCTCGCCGGGTGAGATCTGGGTCACCGACGAGACGTTCCGGCTGACGGACAGGAGCTTCGCGTTCCGCGAGGTCGGACCGATGCAGCTCCGGGGCAAAGAGCGGCCGATCATGGCCTACGCCCTGCGCGGCGAGCGCGCCGACGATCGGCAGCGCGTCGACGTCAGCGCGCCCCTCGTCGGACGCTGGATGGAGCTGTCGCGGCTGGACCTGGCGTTCCAATCGGCGCGTCTCGGCCGGAGCGAGGTCGTCGTCATCACCGGCGAGCCGGGCGTCGGCAAGAGCCGGCTCGTCTCGGAGTTCCTCGGCCTCGCCGCATCCGACGGCGAGAACGCGCGCGCGGCCGACGCGCCGCGCGTGCTCCGCTGGACGTTCTCGCGCGTGAACCAGCGGTCGTACGCCGGGTTCATCGAGCCGCTGCTGAACGAGCTGGGGATCGAGCCCACGGCGCCCGACGCGACGGCGCGCCTCGGGGAGCGCCTGCGCGAGGTCGGCTTCGCGGAGCCGCCGCCGGGCCGCATCTCGCCGATGCTCGCGACGTTCCTCCACCTCCCGGGCGCGGCCGAGGTCGTCGAGGAGAGCGAGGAGCAGCAGCGGAACATGTACGTCGCGGTCTTCGACGTGCTCTCCGCGCTCGCGCGCTCGCGGCCGCTCCTCTACATCCTCGAGGACCTCCACTACGCGGACTCCGCGTCGCTCGACCTGCTCGCCTTCGTCACCTCGCGCGCGAGCGGGACGCCGCTCCTGTTCCTCCTCGCGCACCGCCTCGGTCCGGGCGCACCCGAGCTCCGCGTCCCTCGCGCGAACTTCTCGCAGCTCGTGCTGCAGCCGCTCAGCGATGAGGAGGCCGCGCGCATCGTCGAAACGACCGTCCCCATGCCCGACGAGCTGCGCGACCGCATCATCGCGCGCGCGGGCGGGAACCCGTTCTTCATCGAGGAGTCGATCCGCTCGCTCATCGAATCCGGCGTCGTCGAGAAGGACGAGACCTCCGGGTCGTGGCGCCTGGCCCGGGTCCCCGCGGGCCTGGCGGCGTCGAGGCGGCGCAGGTCGGTCGCGGGATCGAGCGTCGCGGTCAAGAGCGCGCGGCCGCGCCGGGCGAGCGGTACCGCGAGCGCGGCGCGCGCGGCCGCCTCGTCGAGCGCATCGACCGCGAAGACGTCCGGGCTGCAGCGGTCCACGTGGATCCACGGCCGCCCCGACGAGATGGCCGCCGCCTCGACCACGTCCTCGCTCTCGAGCATGCCGGCGTCGAGGAGCACGGTGACGAGGTCGCGCATCTCGCGCGCGGCGCGGCGGCGCGCCGCGGCGGCGCGCTGGGGCGGGACCAGGCCCGTGCCCAGCAGGTGTTCCTCGATGCCGTGGCTCGCGGGATCCGCGCTCGGGAGGTCGGCGACCAGGAGGTCCAGCGCGCCGCTCGCGACGTAGCGCGCCGTGACCTCAGCGCTGCCGGTGGCGCGGCGGATGACCTCGACCGCGCCGCCGCCGAGGGGCCGATCGGTGACGACGCGCAGCGCGCGGCCCGCCTTCCCGAGCGGGGCGCACCGGCGCGCGCGCCAGAGGTCCGGGCCCGCGTGCGCGGCGGCATCGCGGTCGAGAGCGATCGGCTCGTCGTCGTGAACGAGCGGAAGGTCGACGAGGTGGGCGGTCGCCTCGGCGACCTGCGCCTGCTGCACGTATCCGAGGCGCAGCGCCGCCTGGAGGCGGCTCTCCGCGCTGAGGTGGGAGATCCGGTCGAGCGCGCCGCGGCGCGTCATCGGCACCGCGCCCGTCTGCAGCAGGTGCTCGAAGACGGCCTCCTCCGTGGGCGCGACCGGGTCCGTCGCGCCCTTCGGGTACGTCTGCGCGAATGCCGTGCCGAAGGTCGTCGGCGCGCAGAGCGCGATCCGCAGGTCGAGGCCGATCTCGGCGCGCAGCCGCGCGCGCGGCCGGACCGGGCACGCGCGGCGTCGCGAGCACCGCGATCCCGCGATGGACCGCGACCGGCGCGACACGCAGCTCCTTCGCGGTCGCGCTCTCGAGCACGGCCGCGAGGTACGGCGGGCGCGGGTACCGCCCGAGGCGGATCTGCGGCAGCCGGGCGCGGAGCGCGAGCACCTCGACCGCCGCGTCCTCGGCGAGCTCGAAAGCGCGCGCGATCGTCTCGACGTCGGTGTCGCGCGTCGGCATCGCCGGCAGCTCGCCGGGCCGCGCGCCGAAACCGATCCCACGGATGAGGGAGATCACCGACGCAGCGAGCGCTTCCTCCCAGGAGCGCTCGCCGCTCGTGACCGCGAGCCAGAGGTCGATCTCGTCCTCAGCCGCGGCGACCGGCCGCACGTCGTGGAAGGTCGTCCTGCGGACCTGGGAGATCGTCTCCGCGGGCAGGACGCCCGCGGCGGCGATGACCAGCGCGCCGTCGCGGCGCTCGACCGGGACCGCGCGGTGCTCCTTCCAGAAGGCCGCGGGCATGAGCCCGAGGAGCTTCTCGGGCGGACCCTCGCTCCACGGATCCATTTCGATCAGAGCTCGGTCGATTGTCATCGGGTGCGCTCGCCTTCGTAGACCGGCTCAGGCGGGGGCTCGTCGAGGACGCTGCGTCGCCGCTCGGCCTCGAGCCGGGCGCGCACGCGGTAGCGATCGACGACCGCGTACACCACCACGAACACGATGAGCACCAGGAACGGCGCCGTGAGATACCCGAAGAACGTCCCGAGGAAGAGCCCGATCCAGAGCGTCGTCACGATCGCGACGCGCAGGAACATCAGGATGAGGTCGAGCGAGTAGAGGATCCCTCCGACGCGACCCACGCGCCGTCGACGGAGCGCGGGGCGCTCGGTCATTCCGCGATGTCGACCCGGAGCTCGATCCGATCCTGCGTGCTCGAGACGATGGACGGGGCGAAGTCCGTGAGCTCGAGAAGACGATCAGCGAGCGCGGTGCCGTGGGCGTGACGCACGCGAAGGTGGACCATGCCGCGGACGAACTGACGGGTGGCGACGTCCTGCACGCCGGGCAGCGCGCGGAGCGCCTTCACGAAAACGGCGAGCTGCTGGAAGCGCGCGAAGGGGCCGGCGACGACCTCGGTACCGCCGGCAACGGCCTTGATGATGCTTTCCCGTTCGATGTGCGGCGGAGGTGCGGGCGGCGACGACGACGCGGCCTCCGCGCCGGACGTTGCCTCGGGTCGCAGGTCTCGCCCTCGGCGGCCAACAGCATCGGCAAGAAGGGTGGCCGCCTCGTTCGAGACCTGGCTCCCCTCGACCTCCGGCGCTTCGGCCGCGTCGATCCGTGCTTCGGCCGGCTCGGCCGCGTCTTCCTTCTGGGGGATCTCGATGGGCATGAGGGGCGGCGCGGTCACCTCGGTGAATCGCTTCGGGGCGGGCGGCAGCACGACGTGGTCCGCGCGCGTCACCTGCGGATAGCGCGAGCGGATGCTCGGCACGCTGCGGCGCAGCGCGCTCGCGTCGACGTCCTCCTGCGACTGCAGCGCCGACCCTGACGGCTTCCACGTCCCGTCGCTCGCGAGCTCGAGCGCGGGGACGTCGAGCGTCGCGCTCTCGATGGGCCGCACATTCGCGGGCGGGGAGTCGCGCTCCTCGGGCTCGCTCGCATCGCCGGTCGACGTCTCGGGCATCGAGACGCCCTTGAGCAGATCGCGCGTCAGATGACGCAGCACCTCGGCCTCGCGCCACGTGACGCGGGGGGCAGGGGTCGCCGCTCGCCAGGACATGGCGAGGTCGGGGGCACCTTCTTCGCGGTACCGACGGAGCGCGTCGGTGAAGGCGTCGCTCTCCGGTCCGCTCTCGACGTCGTCGATGAGAGCGCCGACCACGAGGCCAGACAGGTCGGAAAGCACACGCACGTGGTCCGCTTTGCGGCCTATCGCCAAGGCCATGAGGCCACTCACCCTTTTCCGACCCTACGCTCGCGACCAACCCTCTCCGCACCCCTGGAGAACGCGGTCAATGATGCAGGATCGACGGTCGTTCGGACCAGGCCCGAGCGTCCCGACACGCATCCGATACCCGATGGGCACCATCCCCCGCCAGTCGCGACGCCGTACGGTCGCCGTACGCGCCCAAGATCCATCCCCACTGGACCGCCGGTGCCGCTACTGACCGGTGGCCGACGCCGTGCGCGTGATGCGCGCGACCGCGACCGCGCCCTTGGGCCGGACGACGACGTCGGCGCCGTGCCGGTCGACGAGCACCGCGATGATGGTCTCGCTGTCCGCGCCGACCTGTGGCGCGAAGACCCAGCCCGGGACGTCCAGGACCGCGTCGTCCGCGTGGGAGACGGTGAAGACCCGGTGGGCGGTCACCTTCCCGTGCTCGCGGCGGCGGTACACCACGCCGCGTCCGTCGGGCCGCCAGATCGGCTCGCTGTCCTCGAACGGCGTCGCGTCGATCACCTCGACCCCCGCCACCCGGCCGTCGCGCACGTGGGCGAGGGCGATCTTCGTCGTGCCGCGCGCCCGCGTGGTGAAGGCGATCGTCGAACCGTCCGGCGACCAGCTCGCGCTGCCCGGGACGTGGTCGATCTTCGCAGCGGCGAGCGCGGGCGATGCGGTGTCCGCCGACCAGAGCGGGATGCCCTGCGCCGACAGCGACACCGAGCCATGCGGCGGATCGTCCGCCGTCACCTCACGAGCGTGCTCGCCGTCGCGGTCGACGACCCACAGCGACCGCACGCCGGCAACGTCGCGAGCGAACGCGATCCAGCGGCCGTCGGGCGACCAGCGCGGCGCGGCGCTCCGGCCGTCGAGGTCGGTGAGCTGGATGATGCGGTCCCCCATGATCGGCGCGCTGTAGATCTCGCGCGCGCCGTCGCGGTCCCACGCGAACGCGACCTCGGACCCGTCGGGCGAGAGATGGATGCCGCCACCGCGATCGACGCCGGTCGTCGCGGCGACCTCGTCGGGGGTGAGGGGCCGATCGTCGGCTCGCGCGCCCCCGAGCGGGTTCGCCATCGTGGTCGGTGGACGCGGCGTCCCGCGCGCCTCCCAGAGATCCGCGAACGCGCGGGGCCGCTCGACGGTCACCCGCGCACCGGGCGCTTCGCGCGCTCGATCTTCTCGCGCGTCGTGTCGGAGACGACGAGCGTCTCGGGACCCATCCCGGCCTCGCGACCGACGGTGACCTCGCGCGGGACCACCGGATCGTGGTGCGTCATCTTGTCCTCGAGCCGGCCCCTGTAGTTCCGGTCCCACGGGGGGTCGAGCAGGACGCTGAATCGCTTTCGCGGCCTCGGCAGCTCCTGCTGCAGCGCGAGGAGGCCGTCCTTGCCGGCGTTCCACGTCGGCGGCGTCCGCGAGGAGAGCACCGCGGAGAACTCGAGCGGGATGAGCGCCTTCCCGGCGGGCGACGCGAGGTCGAGGTCGCCGACGACGAGCACGCCCCCGGCCTTGCGCAGGATGACGACCGTGGCCCCCTGGCCGTCGTGCCGCACGCGCACCGCCCGGGCGTCGGGACGCACGAGCTGGTCGTCGCCGAGGACGATGTCGGCGCCGCCCTCGACCGCGGCGGCGTCGTCGGCGTGCGCCGCCACCTGGACACCGAGCGCGTCGCGCATCTTCCCGGCCTCGCGCGCGCGCGCCGCGTTCGTCGCGAGGATGAGCGCGGCGGGGCCGGTCCCGCGGATGAGACGGACGGCGCGGTCGCTGTAGCCGGGGACGTCGATGATGAGGTTGCCGCGGTCGACGTCGAAGACGATGTATTGGCGGTCGTTCTCGAGCGGCTCGTACAGCTCGAAGATCCACGAGCGGAGCTGCTGGATGTCCATCAGGCGACGTCAGCGTACTGAGGGAGAACGAGGATCGCTTCGCGGCCCTGCTCGCGGCGGACGAGGGCCTTGGCCGACCTCAGCCGCTCGACCGTGCGCTCCAGCGGGGCGTCGCCCCAGTCGAACAGCTTCGCGGCCTGCTTCTCGGTGAGCCCGCCGGCGAGCTCGAGCGCCCGCGCGAGGACCGTCGCGCGCGCGTCGGCCGACGCGATGGGCTCCGCCGCCTTGAGCACCTCGGGGTAGCGCCGCACGAAGAGGTCGTAGGTGTAGTTGTATTCCTCGCGCCCCTCGCCGACGGCCTTGACCCGCGCGACGTACATGAGCCGCTGGACCTCGTCGAGGGCCTTGTCGTACTGGCCGCGTCCGTCCTTCGAGGTGATGCCGAGGTCCGCGCGCATCCGTCGCGTCTGCGACCCGCCCGGCGGCTCCGCGCGGAGGTACTCGATGATCCGCCGGCCGATGTCGGAGATGCGCCCGGCGCGCACGTCCTCGAGGTGGTCGTCGGGCTCGCCGGCGCGGCCGAACGTCGCGTACATGACCGGCAGGAGTCGCATCGAGACGAAGGTCGGCTTCCGCGCGAGGACGGGGCCGTAGTAGATCCGCTTCTCCTCGGCGAGCTCGTCCTTCCAGCCCCACATCCACTCCCACTTGCGGTGCTCGCTGCTCGTGGAGAGGTGATCGAAGCACGCGGGGATCGAGAGCCCTTCGGCGGCGGTGAACGCGAAGCACAGGCCGACGGCATCGACCATCTTCACGAGCTGGTCGCCGTTGCGCACGCGGTACTTCGCGGTGATGGCTTCGCGGTGCTTCGCCAGCAGATCTTCGAGTTGCGCCGCTCCTCGCCGTCGGACCGAACGCATCAGCTGAAGTACAGGGCGATGACGCCAAGCAGCACGGCGATCGTGAACGCGCGCGTGGACCGCGCGTGGAGCGAGCGGAACTCGCGCTTGCGGAGGTCGTTGTCAGGGAGATCGTCGAATCCGGGCGTCTGCGTGCGGATCGCGCGCGCGACCGGGTTCGCCCACGCCGAGCCGTAGAGCACGGCGATCCCCATGAGCGTGAGCGCGATCCAGCGGATGACGATGCGGGCGTCGCGCAGGTCCTCCTGGAACGCGCCCGCCTTCAGGATCGACGTCAGGAAGACGACGATGAGCGCGAGCATGGCGAACCCGTCGAACCGCTCGAGCACCGCGCCGAACACGGTCCCGGCCTCGCCGCGCGAGCGCAGCGTACGGAAGATGGCCGGCGCGGCGAGCGCGCCGAGGGCGAACCCGCCCCCGACGATGACGGCGAGGCCGAGGTGGTAGCCGAGCCGCAGGACGTCGCCGTAGAGGGTGTCCACCGTCGTCGAGCGTATGGGATCAGCGCTCGGCGGGGTGACGCACCCGTCTGGCGGGCGTCGCGTCTCGTCCCTCTCTCCGTCGCGCGGGCGCCGCATGTTGGCCTTCTCCTTGTCGCCTGTTCGTCCGGCGTGCGGCGCCCGCTCGGCTCCGCTCGGTCGGGCCGAGATCGCGACGCCCGCCGCCGACATCACCCGCCTCGCGCCGATCGGCCTACCGGCCGTGCAGGTCGACCTCTCGGGGATTCCCGACCCATTTGGTCGGTTTACGATTGCGACATGCCTTCCATCGCTCAGATCGCCGCGCAGGTCCGTCCGTTCATCAAGGAAGTGCAGCCCGAGGAGGCTGCCGGGCGCCGTGAGGCGGGCGTCCGGGTCGTCGACGTGCGCGAGCAGAACGAGTGGGACGCCGGGCACATCCCCGGCGCGGAATTCATGCCGCTCGGGACGGTCGCGCAGGTCGCGGAGCAGCGGCTCCCGAAGAAGGACGAGGAGATCGTCGTCCACTGCGCGGCGGGGGTGCGCTCGGCCGTCGCCGCGTACCAGCTGCAGCAGCTCGGGTTCACGAACGTGCGCTCGATGGCCGGCGGGTTCAACGCGTGGCGTGAGCTCGGCCTCCCGGTCGAGGCGCCGCTCAGCCGCGATCAGCTGGAGCGCTACAGCCGTCACCTCCTCATCCCGGAGGTCGGGATCGAGGGGCAGCAGAAGCTCCTGCGGAGCAAGGTGCTGCTGGTCGGCGCGGGGGGCCTCGGGTCACCGTCGGCGTACTACCTCGCGGCGGCCGGCGTCGGCACGCTCGGGATCATCGACTCGGACGTCGTCGACGCGACGAACCTGCAGCGGCAGATCCTTCACTCGACCGAGCGCATCGGCGAGCCGAAGGTCGAGAGCGCGAAGCGCACGCTCGAGGCGCTCAACCCGGACGTGCGCGTCGTCGGGTACCAGGACCGCCTCTCGTCGGCGAACATCGACCGGATCATCAGCGAGTACGACGTCGTCGTGGATGGCGCCGACAACTTCCCCACGCGGTACCTCCTGAACGACGCGTCGGTGAAGTGGCGCAAGCCGGTGGTGCACGGGAGCATCTACCGCTTCGAGGGTCAGGTGACGGTGTTCCAGCCGTTCCCGGGCGCCCGCGCCGAAGGCGCAGGGTCGGAGCAGGGTCCGTGCTACCGCTGTCTCTTCCACGAGCCGCCGCCGCCGGAGCTCGCGCCGTCGTGCGCGGAGGCCGGCGTGCTCGGCGTGCTCCCGGGCGTCATCGGGACCATCCAGGCGAACGAGGTGCTGAAGCTGCTCCTCGGCGTCGGCGAGCCGCTCGTCGGGCGCTACCTCCTGTTCGACGCGCTCGACGCGACCTTCCGTGAGGTCAAGCTGCGCCGCGACCCGAAGTGCCCGGCCTGCGGCGAGCACCCGACGATCACCGAGTACATCGACTACGAGGGCTTCTGCGCGTCACCCGCGCAGTGGCGGGCGGAGCACGAACCGGCGGCGACGCCTGCGGACTAGCGTTCCCGCGCTCTTCGCAGTCGCGATCCTCGCCGCCTGCACCGCGCCGACGACCGCGTCACCGTCGCCGACGCGCACGCCCGACATCCAGCGGACCAAGCTCGACATCGCCTACAGCGCGTTCGTCGACATCGACGTGCACAAGGTCTCGAGCAAGAAGGCCCTCGAGGGCGCCCTCGACGCGGTGCGTGCCGAGGTCCGCGCGCTCGGCGGCAGGGCCGAGGTCGCGACGCCCGAGTTCGAGGAGAAGCCCGAGCCCGTCCTCGCGGACTTCCGGAAGTTCGCCGACGCCGTGAGCCGGCTCGCCGCGCGGACGCCCGACCTCGGCGCGGAGCGCCTCGCGCGGGCGGCGATCACGGGCATGATCCGCCAGAGCCCCGACTGCCACACGTACGTCGTCGACGTCCGCGGCCGCACCGACTCGCGGCCGGTCACGGAGAGCGGCGTCTCCGACCCGGCGCCGCCGTCCGGCCGCGTGCTGACGCCGCCGGACGAGGCCGGCCTCACCGCGCGGCTCATGGACGATGGCATCGCGTGGGTGCGCTGGCGCGAGTTCCGCGTCACCGGCACGTACGACATCCGGGCGAAGGTGAAGGCGGTGCTCGAGACGGCGCTCGCTGCGGGCGCGAAGGCGTGGATCTTCGACATGCGCGGCAACGTCGGTGGCAACGGCCCCGAGATCATCGCGAGCTACTTCCTGAAGGACGAGGCGGTCATGGAGGTGTACGTGAAGACCGGCAAGGCGGGCGTGCGCTCCGCCAACTCCGCGTTCCGCCTCCCCGACCCGTACCAGCTGCCGATCGCGGTGATCCAGAACGCGCGCGGCGGCTCGGCCCCGGAGATCCTCTCCCTCTTCCTGAAGGAGACGAAGCGCGCGACGATCGTCGGCCAGAAGTCGACCGGATGCGTCGGCGCGGCGTCGCCCACGCCGCTGCCCGACGGGACGCAGCTTTTCGTCGCGGCCGAGGAGTACGTCGGCGCGATCAGCGGGACGAAGTACAACAACGTCGGCGTGGCGCCCGACGTCGACGCGAGCGACGCCGCGGCCATCGACACCGCTGCGAGACTGCTGAAGGAACGGATCGCGACGGGACGGTGAACGTGAAGCGCCTGGCGGCAACGCTCCTTGCGGCGGCGGTCGTCGCGTGCACCGCGCCGGCGACGCCGAGCGCGGGGCCGTCGCCGAGCGCGAGCGGCGCCGCGGCCGTGCAGGTCACGGACAGGACGAAGGGCGAGCTGCAGGCGGTCCTCCAAGCGCAGCAGACCGCGGTCGCGCGGCGCGACCTCAAGGCCTACCAGTCGACCTTCGACGGCACGCGACCCGCGTTCCGGCGCTGCAAGGGCGAGACGTTCGACGTCGCGGGGCGGCAGGGCGCCGCCGAGGGCGCGCCGCAGGTGGTGCGGGTCGAGCCGTACGGCGGCATCTACGCGCGCGCGTGGGTCGACTCGGGCGGGGACCGCGGCGCGCGGCGCGTGTACTTCCGCCAGGTCGAGGGGAGCTGGGTCGAGAGCGAGCCCACGAGCGACGAGGTCGGCGCGGAGAAGAAGACGACGATCGACGGCATCGACATCGACTACTGGGGCATCGACGACGACGTCATCGACGCGATCAAGCACGGCACGCTCGCGGCGCGCGATGCCGTGGTGAAGAACCAGCTCGGCCCGTCGAAGCAGCCGTTCGGGATCCGCTTCTATCCGACGCGCAGCGTCGCGGGGCCGCAGGCCTGCAACGTCGTCGGGTTCCACCTCCCGAACCGACCGGAGGACAAGTACATCCGCTTCTTCCTCTACTGGTTCACGCCCGACGGCAAGGCGCTCTCGCCCGACACGATCTCGTTCATCCAGCACGAGGGCCTGCACTGGGCGCAGGACCAGTTCATCACCGGGATCAGCGCGCGCCTCGACTGGTGGCTCGTGGAGGGCTGGCCCGACTACATCGGCCAGTCGCGCTCGACGGCATACAAGCGCGCGGTCGTGTGCGGCACGCCGACGCCGACCTACAAGCAGCTCGCCGACGGGCCGCGCGACGACCTCCCGGACACGAAACCTGAGGACGCGGTGCGCTACTACGCGTTCGCGAACACGATGATCGAGTACCTGTACGCGCAGTTCGGCCCGAACGCGTACAGGGACCTCTTGCTCGCCTACAAGGACCTCGCCGACCCGAGCAAGAACTTACCGGCCGTGCTGAAGGTGACGCCCGAGCAGTTCCATTCAGGCTGGATCGCAGCCGCGAAGAAGCGGTACTGCTGACCAAGTACGCCAGGGCGGGCCCGCTCGCCCGCCGTACGCTGCGCGCCCGACCGCGAAGGTGGCTGAGACCCGTTCGGTACGGGCCCCCTCTTGGCGAGGACGGCTTTCGGCCCCATGATCGTGGCCATCCGATAGCGGCGGCGTGCGGAGGGGAACCGGAAGGGTGGCGGTGCAGGTCGCAGGGATCCGAGCGGGGGTCCTGCCCTCGGCCGAGGGCAGGGTCGCATGGGGTCCCGTCCCGGACGTCATCGAGCGCGCCCGCGCCGGTGGCCGCGCCGCGTTCGCCGAGCTGTACGACCAGCACGTCGACAGCGTCTACCGCTACCTCCTGTATCGGCTCCGGCAGGCCAGCGACGCCGAGGACCTCACGAGCGAGGTCTTCACCCGCGCGTTCGCGAACATCCACCGCTACCGCTGGCAGGGCAAGTCCTTCCTCGCCTGGCTCTACACGATCGCGCGCAACGCCGTCACCGACCGGCGCTGGCGCGAGCGTCCGACGGTCGACCTCGACACCGCCTTCGCCCTGGCCGAGGACGGCCCGACCGCGCACGATCGCGCGGTGCTCGGCGAGCAGGTCGGCGCGCTCCGCGGCGCCGTGAAGCACCTCACGACCGAGCAGCAGCAGGTCCTGTCGCTCCGGTTCGAGGCGAACCTGCCGAGCCGCGAGGTCGCGCGCATGCTCGGGAAGAACGAAGGCGCGATCCGCGCCCTCCAGTTCCGCGCGCTCGGCCGCCTGCGCAAGATCCTGCGCGATCAGGCCTAAGACCTCTTACCGATCTCCTAAGTTCGCGGCCATACACTTTCGACGTGGGTCGGGCGGGCTCGCTCTCATTCGCCGTCGTCGCATTGCTCCTGGCCGCATGCCAGATGGTGCCGCCGGACGTCGCGAAACAGATCATCCCCGAGCGGACCGAGTACAAGACGCTCGAGGCCGCGTACCACGTGCTCCTCGAGCGCCACGTCGACCGGCCGACGCCCGAGAAGCTGCTCACGAACGCGCTCGACGGCGCCGAGGCGTACCTGAAGCGCAAGGGCGGCGAGTCCACCGCGGCGCCGTCGGTGCAGCCCGGCGTGTCGCCCGCGCCGTCGGCCGCGCCGGGGGCGCGCGGCGGCGGCTGCCCCGACCTCAACCTCGAGCGCCCGAGGCTCACAAGCAGCACGGAGTCCGACCTCGTGAAGGCCTCCGAGTCGCTCGACAAGGCGATGGCCGTGTGCAAGACCGCGGACCGCACGCAGCTCGAGCGCGCCGCCGTCGACGGCATGGCGAAGGGCATGAACGAGTGCCACACCTACTACCTCGACCCCGACCGCGCGAAGGCCTTCAACAAGCCGCCGGAGCCGTATTCCGGCATCGGCGCGATGATCCTCGCGCCGAGCACGGCCGGCGGCATGTCCGAGATGTCGAGCGTCTTCCCGAACAGCCCCGCGGAGAAGGCCGGCGTCCGCCCGGGCGACCGCATCAAGAGCGTGAACGGCGAGGACGTCACCGGCTTCGCGCCGGACGAGATCGCCGCGAAGATCCGCGGGCCCGAGGGTACCGAAGTGAGGCTCATGCTCGTGCGCGGGACGCAGGAGCTCTTGTTCACGATCAAGCGCGCGACGCTCACTGCGCCGCGCGTCATCGAGCGTGACTTCGAGAGCGGCAAGATCGTCATGCTCTCGATCTCGCAGCTGAACGGCGACGTCGCGAAGAGCACGAAGGAGCTCGTCGAGAAGAGCCTCGCCGCCGGCGCGAAGGGGTTCATCATCGACCTGCGCAACGACCCGGGCGGCGACCTCTCCGCCGCGGTCGACATCGCGAGCATCTTCCTGAAGAACGCGACGCTCGTCGACCAGGTCGGCCGCGACGGGAAGAAGGAGCGGGTCCGCACGAACGACCGCTTCTTCGTCGAGCGGTTCACTGGCCCCGTCGTCGTGATGGTGAACGAGCGCAGCGCGTCGGGGTCGGAGATCATCGCGGCGGGTCTGCGCTCGAACGGCGTCGCCTCGGTCGTCGGGTCGCGCAGCGCGGGGTGCGTCGGCATCGCGCAGCCGCGGCAGATGCCCGACGACGGGCTCCTCCTCGTCACGCTCGCGCGGATGCAGGACGTGAAGACCGGCGAGGAGCTGAACGGTCAGGGGCGCGGTGTGAAGCCGGACATCGACGTGAAGGACGACGCGAACACCGCGGCCCAGGAGGACACGGACGCGGCGGTCGGTCTGCTGCGCGACAAGCTCGCGGCGAAGCCGGGGGTCGGGACGCCCTAGCCCGCGGCCGCGTTAGACGACCAGCTCGCGCGGGGCGTTCGTGAGGTCGCGCGCGCCGTGCTCGGTGACGACCAACATGTCCTCGAGGCGCACGCCGCCGATGTCCGGGTCGTAGACGCCCGGCTCGATCGTCACGACGTCGCCCGGCTCGAGCGGGACCATCCCCCACTTCCCGCGGCTGACCGACGGGAGCTCGTGGATCTCGAGACCGACGCCGTGGCCCGTGCCGTGGAAGAACCCGCGGATGACGGGATCGTCGGGACGATGGCGATGGCCGGGTCGGAGCGTGTCGTACCCCGCGGCGTAGATGATGTCCTCCACCCGCTCGTGGATCTCCTTGCCGGTGATCCCCGGGCGGACCATCGCGATGGCCTCGTCCTGCGCGCGCAGCACGACCTCGTACATCCGCTGGATCGCGTCCGGTGGCTCGCCCTTCGAGACGGTGCGCGTCATGTCGGCCCAGTACCGGGAGCTGTGCTGCGGGTAGATGTCCATGACGATCGGCTCGCCCGCGCGGAGCGGCCCGTGCCCGATCTCGTGGGGGTCCGCGGCCTGCGTCCCCGGCGCGGTGATCGTGCGGTCCGGCGTCATGCAGTCGCGCTCGAAGAGCGCCCGCTCGACGATCCAGCGCAGCCGCTCGGCGGTGAAGGTCTCGCCGTCGAGCACGAGCGTGCCGTCCTGAGCGACGTCGGCGCGGCGGATCGCGGCGACCCCGAGCGACCACGCCTCCTCCGTCGCGCGCTGCGCCTTCTCGATGTTCGCGATCTCGTCGGGGCGCTTCCGGCGGCGCCGCGCGGTGAGGTCGCCGGCGACGACGAGGTCGAGGCCGAGCGCGCGCATCTCGTCGGCGAGGCCGACCGGCAACCACCTCGGCACGTTGACACGCGTCACCTTGAGCTCCGCCAGGAAACGTTGGATGACGGCGGCGTTGATGCGGTCCATGTCGAGGCCCTGCTGCGAGAGCTCGCGGTAGCCGAATTCCATGAGGTCGCGCACCGCCGTGGCGCGCGACCCCTTCTCCGCGCGACCCTTTTCGAGCGGGCTCGCGACGATGATCCGCTCGTCGCCGTGCTCGAGGGCGATGATCGGGTCCGGCGCGAGGAACCCCATCGACTGATAGATGTCGGGGTGGTGGTACGAGTTGCCGTAGAAGAGGAGCGGCAACTGCCCGTTTTGGGCCTCGTTTTGCGCCATGTGAGACAAGGCTAGCCGCCGGAGCGATCTGTCGCCCCGAGGCGCGCGCTCGACGCTTCCGTCCGCGGCTGGAACGGATCGCCGGTCGTTATCTGCCTATTGATGTCAATAGTGAAAGCAGCCCTGACGTCGGCCATCACGACGCGCCTTCGTGTGGATCTCTTGCGTCAACTGCTCGATCCGTCGCGTGAGATCCGCGATCTGGTCGGTGACGTCGGTGTCCAGCCTGAGCAGGTCGAGGTTCGTCTTCGCGAGCTCCTCACGATGGAGCGCGTCGGCTTCTGACAGCGCTTTGTCGCGATCGGCCTGGCGCGTCTGCGCGAGCAAGATCAACGGCGCCGCGTAGGCAGCCTGAAGGCTGAACGCCAGATTCAACAAGATGAAGGGATAGGGGTCATACGTCGCGACGGACGCCGCGTTCGCGGCGATCCAGATGGCGACGATCGCGGTCTGCCCGATCAGGAACCGCGGTGTCCCGAAGAAGCGCGCGAAGGTCTCGGCGAGCTGACCGAACGGCGTGTGTCCGAACGGCGCGGACAGATGCGCGTGCGGCACGTGGAACCGCATGTGGCTCATAGATCGACATACCTCCCAGGTCCGGGTGCAGGTCAACCTACACGGCGCGGCGACCAGAACTGGCCGTCGATGACCACGTGCTCGCGGCACCATATCGTTGGCCGCGATGATCGTGTGCCTCGCGGTCACCCCCGACGGCCACCTCGGGCCGCGCTGGGGACGCGCGGACCGCGTCGCCGTCGTCGACGTGACGAGCGACGGCATCCAGAGCTGGAACGAGTTCGACGTCGGCTGGGGGACGCTCCACGACGGCGGCCCCGAGGGCCAGCATCACGCCCGGGTCGCCGGGTTCCTCAAGCACCACAGAGTGGAGGCCGTCGTCGCGCAGCACGTCGGCGCGGGCATGCAGCACATGCTCGGGAGGATGGGGATCGCGCTGCACCTCGCGAACGAGCAGCGCGCGAGCGACGCGGTCCTAAGGGTGTTCGGGGCCGGCCGGAGGCGCTCGTAGCCCCAGCGCCCGGCCGTCCTGGCCCCAGATCGAGCAGATCGGTAGCGCGAAGATCCTCGGCGCGAGCTCGAATGCGCTTGGGCCCGTGTGCAGGACCGCGCCAGCCAGGAACCGATCCTTCAGGCGATCACGGAGGAAGATCAGATGCTTCGCATCGTCCACGCCGGGAGCGGCGGAAGCCTTCACCTCGATGCCCGTGACCGACCGCGCGCCATGTTCGCTGACGATGTCCACCTCTCGTCGGCCATTCGCGTCACGCAGGTGATAGAGGCGCGGCGGCGCGGCCTCGAGGGCGAGCTCTGGTCGGATCTGTGCCATCACGAATGTGTCGAGCAGCCGCCCAAAGAGGTCAGCGTCGCCGAGGATCGCTTTCCTGTCCATCCGCAACGATGCGCCCGCAAGGGCAGGTTCGACGATGTACCGCTTCGGCAGCTTCACCATGCGCTGCAGCCGGTTCCCTGCGTAGGCCGGCACGTTGTCGAGGACGAACACGTCGCCGAGCAGCGTTTCGAAACGCTCCGCGGTCCGGTACTGGACATCGGCCGCTTCGCGGATCGTTACGTCCGTTGGAACTCCAGCGGTGTTGAGCGCCATCACGTCGAAGAAGCGGCGGAGCCGCCCAGGGTCGCGCACGACACCTGGCACGTCGTGGGTGATCAACTGGTCGATGTAGCTGGCGAGCCAGCGTCGCAGCGCCTCCTCCGAGTAGCCCTGAATGATCGGCTCAGGAAAGCCGCCACGGAGCGCCAACTCGATGTAGTCGGGCAGGGTCGGCACCTTCGACGGCAGTTCGAATGCACGGATGTCCGCGCGCGAGAGACGCGCGAGGAACGTGTCGCCGACCAGCTTGCCGACCTGCTCGCGGATCGTCAGGCCATACATCTGTAGGCGAACGAGGCGACCGGTCCCCGGCCAGGTCTGGTCCTTGCGGTCGGTCCTGACGCTACCAGTGAGGATGAACCGGCCGGCGCGTCCGTTCCTCTCTACGGCGCGCCGGACCGCACCGAGGACCTCGGGGACCTCCTGCCACTCATCGAGGAGGATCGGTCCGGTCAGCGCACTGAGGGCCGCGTCGGGATCGGCGCGGAAGGCGGCAGCCTGAGCAGGCTGGTCCAGGCGGACAGTGGTCGCGGCGGATCGGGCGGCGGTCGTGGTCTTGCCCGCGGCGCGGGGCCCGGTCACCATGAGCGCCGGCAGCTCCTTCAGGAGCGCCTGGAACTGCGCATCGATGAGGCGAGGCCGGTATCGACCTACAACGTTAGCACGTGATATGATACAACGTTAGCACAGCCGGAGATGCAGCGCCAGCACAGGACCTAATGCATCGTTAGCACAGGTCGTCCGCGCGTCAGGCGCGCAGCGGCCAGTACTGCTCCTTGTGGATCGCGCGCGGGTCGAACCCTGCGCCTTCGAGGATCCTCGCGACCGAGACGGTCATCTCGGGGTTCCCGCAGACGTACGCGACGGTCCCATCGGGCGCGAGCCGCAGGTCGCGCACGACGCCGCCGATGATGGCCTCGGCGCGCCCGGTCCGGCCATGCCACCCCGCGTTGGAGGCCTCCGACGGGCGCGAGATCGTCGGGATGTAGGTCAGCGTCCAGCGCGGGTCGCGCGCCAGGCGCTCGAGCTCCTCGCGGTAGCCGAGCTCGTCCCGGTAGCTGACGCCGTGGACGAGCACGACGGGCCGCGGCGCGCCGTCGTCGTCGAGTGTGCGCAGCATCGCCATGAAGGGAGCGAGGCCGCATCCGGTCGCGACGAACAGGTGCGTCCGCGTGTCGTCCGGCGCGAGCGTGAAGCGCCCCTTCGGACGCCGCAGCGAGACGCGCGCCCCCGGCTCCAGGGCGAAGAGGCGCGGCGTGAGCGCGCCTCCGGGAACGAGCCGGACGTACAGCTCATATCCGTCGGCGACCCGGCGGGCGCTGCTCGCGATCGAGTACGCGCGCTCCACGACCGAGTCGCCGTCGGCGATGCCGAGCGTGACGTATTGACCAGGGACGAACTTCGCGACCTCGGCGTCGGGACGAACGTCGAAGAAGCCGATTGTGTCGGTGAGGAACGATCGACCGCGGATCGTCGCCCCCTGGCGCATCGCCGAGCCCGGCTCACGCGCGACCACCTCGCCACGGGACGCTACCGCGCGGACCACGGCGTCGTATCCCGCCCCGTCGTGCGCGGGCGGGGCCTCGCGCGCTACGGGCGCGGAAGCCACTTCTGCGCGAACTGCACGAGGGGCAGGTATGCGCCGACGCGCAGGTCCCGCACCGCGGGGTAGTACCAGGCCGAGCAGACGTCGATGTAGTTGTCCTCGTCCAGCGGCTTGAGACCCCAGTCACGAGAGGCCTCGGGGTATCCGGTGCGGAAGGACGCGAGCGCCGTCCCGAACTCGACGCCCTCGACGGTGGCGAGCCAGCCCGGCGTCGCGCGACCGCGCAGGATCGCGTCGATGCGCGAGCGCTCCTGATGGAGGCGACAGAAGTATCGCGTCATCGTGTAGCCGTCGGGGACCGTCGAAGGTCGGGACGCCGGTGCGCCGAACCACACGAGCACGTAGTGCAGGTTCTGGCCCTCGACGACCTGGAGACACGATCCCTCATCGGCGCACGCCGCGGTCACCGCCACGCAGCCGGCGACCGTGCAGACCGTCTGTCCGACGAACTGGGGGTTCGCCCGGAGGAAGCACAGCGACGGCGGGAGCGGCAGATACGTCATGACCGTGAATATCTCGACGTCGCTGGGCCACTCGGAGCAGGCGGCGTTGATCACCGACCGCGCGACGGTCGCCTGGGGCGTCGCTACCGGTGCGGCGCTGGCCCGCGCGATCGCCGCCGGCGTCGGGCTCGGGGTCGCGGCGGGGACGACCGGCGAGCACGCGGTCGCGACGAGCGAGAGCGCGATCAGCGCCGTGACCCACCGCATGAGTCCGATGGTAGGTCGCCTGCCTGGCCCGAGAGACGTCCGCCGGACCGCGCGAACGGCTCAGCGCAGTCCGTTCACGAGCGCGATGAGGTCGGCCTCCTTCAGCGAGCCGATCACGCCGATCACGTAGCCGCGCTCGAGCCACATCACGCCGCTCCCGAGCCCGGTGCTGTCACCGACGAAGTACCCCTGTGTGCCGCGCACCGTCACCGGCTTCGCGTCGTTCAGGTCGACGCCGACGGGGACGAGCATCGTGCGCACGGGGTCGCCGATCGCGCGGATCTGCGCCGCGAGGGCCGGCGGGATGCCCGGCTGCGCGAGCGCGTAGTCGCGGAGCTCGTTCACCGTCGCGCCGTTCGACGTGACGACCGGCGCCTTCGTCTGGACGATGAGCAGCGCGGGGTTCCCGCTCCAGGCGGTGCTGTCGGCCGGGGCGTTCGGCGCGGTGGTGTACTGCTGCATCACCGCGGGGCCGCCGGTCATCGTGAGCGTGGTCGCCGCGATCGTCGCGGGCATCGGCGGGATCGTCGCGCCGACACGCGCGGCCGACTCGCGCGCCTTCGCCTCGTCGAAGCGGAACGTCGCCTTGGCCTCGGGCATGACGGCGAAGCGCGCGGTCGAGGGGATGCCGGCCGGCAGCGCCGACGGCACGAGCGGCGTGGATCCGAACACGCTCGCCGCGGCGCTCGCGCTGCTCACGTCACGCCATGCCGGCTGCGTGACCCACGTCAGCGTGCCGTAGCCGCTCGGATCCGGGATGCTCCCGTACATGCGGGGGTCCACCTGGATCGTCGCGACCTGCTTCGGCTCGAACACGGTGAGGATCGTGTCCGCGACGCCGGTCGCGGTCGCGGCGAACGCGAGGACGACCACGGTGGCGAACGCGACGGCCGGCCGCACGAGCGCACCGCCGCCGATCGCGAGACGCGCCGCGAGCGCGGCGCCGGGCGAGCGCTCGGGCACGATCGCACGAGGCCTTGGGGGCGTGGCGCCCATAGTCGTGGTGCCGATGGTACGGAGTGTGACAGTGCGTATCCTGCGGCGCAGTGGCAGGCGAGAAGCGGGAGCGGCTCGTGTGGCTCGACATGGAGATGACGGGCCTCGACCCGCGGCGGAACCAGGTCATCGAGATCGCGGCCGTCGTCACGGAGATCGCCGACCTCACGCCTTTCGGGAGCTACCACGCGGTCATCCATCAGCCGGACGCGGTGATCGACACCGCCGATGCGTTCGTGCGCGACATGCACACCCGGTCCGGGCTGTGGGATCACGTGCGCGCCTCGACGACGTCGCTCGAGGAGGCGGAGAAGGGCGCGCTCGATCTCGTCGCGGGCTGGTGCGAGCCGCGGCAGGGGATCCTCGCCGGGAACTCGATCTGGCAGGACCGGCGATTCCTCTTCGTCTACATGCCGCGGCTCGAGGCGTACCTGCACTACCGCCAGGTCGACGTGAGCACGCTCAAGGTGCTCGCCGGGGCGTGGTTCGGGCAGGACGCGATCCCGAAGAAGTCCGAGAAGCACACCGCGCTCGGGGACATCCACGAGTCCATCGCGGAGCTCCAGCACTACCGCTCGCTCATGACCCCGGCGGAGGCACGCGTGAGATGAGGAGCGTCCGAGCCGGGAGATAGCCTGCGCTGCGGGTGAGCGACGCCGCCGTCGAGACGGTCGATCTCGCCAAGCGCTACGGCCGCATCACCGCGCTCGTCGGCCTGACGATGCGCGTGGAGCGCGGGTCGATCTTCGGGTTCCTGGGTCCGAACGGCGCCGGCAAGACGACGGCGGTCAAGCTCCTCCTCGGGCTCGCACGGCCGACGTCGGGCGACGCGACGGTGCTCGGCGCCCGCATCTACGACGGGCGCGCGCACCGCGAATCCCGGCGACGAGTCGGCTATCTCCCCGAGCTCTTCCGCTACCAGGGCTGGCTCACGGCACGCGAGGTCCTCGCCGCCCACTGCGCGCTCCTCGGCCTCGATCGAGCGCGGTGGGATGCGGCGATCGGCGGCACGCTCGTAACGGTGGGGCTCGCGAGCCGCGCCGACGACCGCGTGCAGACCTTCTCGAAGGGCATGCAGCAACGGCTCGGCCTCGGGGTCGCGCTCCTGGGCGAGCCCGAACTCGTCGTCCTCGACGAGCCGACGTCGGCGCTCGACCCGGTCGGCCGGCGCGACGTCCGCGAGATCATCCACGCGCTGAAGGCGCGCGGGACGACGGTGTTCCTCAACTCCCACCTCCTCAGCGAGGTCGAGCGCGTCTGCGACCAGGTCGCGATCGTGAACGAGGGCCGGGTGCTGGCGAGCGGCCCGCTCGCGGAGATGGTCGGCCCGGCTGAGACGCTGGAGGACCGCTTCATCGCGCTCGTCGAGGGCGCGCGGTGATCGTCATCGCCCGCCTTGTGCTCGTCGAGGCCGCGCGTCGGCGGCTCGTCCTCGCGGTGATCGTCCTCACGCTCCTCGCGGTCGCGCTCACGGCGTGGGGCTTCTCGCGCATCCCGACCCTCACCCCGCGCGGGCTCCCGCCGGACCAGGTACGCCTCGTCGCGTCGCAGCTCGTGATCCTGGTCGCGTTCATGTTCAGCTTCGTGCTCGCGCTCTCGGCGGTGTTCGTCGCGGCGCCCTCGGTCTCCGGTGAGACCGAGTCCGGGATCGCGCTCGCGGTCCTCGCGCGTCCGATCTCGCGGGCGTCATACCTGGTCGGGAAGTGGCTCGGCCTCGCGGCGCTGCTCTTGCTGTACGCGACGGGATCGATCGCCCTCGAGCTCATCGCGGTGAGCCTCGTCGTCGACTACCAGCCACCGCGCCCCCTCGAGGCCTTCGCCTACCTGTACGGCGAGACGCTCATCCTCCTGACGCTCGCGCTCGCCCTCAGCACGCGCGCGTCGGGCATGGTCGGCGGCGTCATCGCGCTCGTCCTCTTCGGCATGGCCTGGATGGGCGGGATCGTCGGCGGCATCGGCCAGGCCTTCGACAACGAGGTCGTGACGCACGTCGGGACGGTGACGCGGCTCGTCCTGCCGACCGACGGGCTGTGGCGCGGCGCGGTGTGGTCGCTCGAGCCGGCGCTCTTCATCGCGGCCGCGCGCGGGCCCGCGGTCGCGGCCAACCCGTTCTTCGCGTCGGTGCCGCCGCCCGCGCCGTTCCTGGTCTGGTCCGCGCTCTGGATCGCCGCCGTGCTCGCCCTCGGCCTCTGGTCGTTCAGCCGGCGCGAGGTGTGAGCCGCCAGGGCAGCGCGGTGCGGCGCTGAAAAGGCCTTTTCGCGGCCGGCGTGCGATCCGCTGGAATGATGGCAACATGGGGACATGAACACGCTCAAGACGCTCTTCCTGCTCACCGTCCTCACCCTGATCCTCGTGTACGCCGGCCGCCTCATCGGCGGGACCGGCGGCATGGCCTTCGCGCTCGTCCTCGCGGTCGTCATGAACGTCGGCGCGTACTGGTTCAGCGACCGGATAGCGCTGCGCATGGCCGGCGCGCGGCCCGTGAGCGAGGCCGACGCGCCGCAGCTCTACCGGATCGTCGGCGACCTCGCCCGGCAGGCGAGCCTGCCGATGCCGAAGGTGTACCTGATCGAGCAGGCCGCGCCGAACGCGTTCGCCACGGGGCGGGACCCGCAGCACGCGGTCGTCGCCGTCACCGCGGGCATCCTCGACCTCGTGAGCGAGCGCGAGCTGCGCGCGGTCCTGGCGCACGAGCTCGGCCACGTGCAGAACCGCGACACGCTCGTCATGGCGATCGTCGCCTCGCTCGCCGGCGCGATCTCGTACCTCGCGCAGATGGCGCAGTGGGCCATGATCTTCGGCGGGCGCGGCGGTGACGACGACGAGCGCGGCAACGCGCTCGGCATGCTCGTCGGCATCATCGTCCTGCCGATCGCGGCGCTCCTCGTGCAGCTCGCGATCAGCCGCTCGCGCGAGTACGGCGCGGACGACAGCGGTGCCGAGCTCTCGCGCGACCCCCTCGCGCTCGCATCCGCGCTCCGGAAGATGAACGCCTACTCGAAGCAGGTCCCGCTGCAGGTGAACCCGAGCACGAGCTCGCTCTTCATCGTGCAGCCGCTCATCCCGGGCGTCATGACGTCGCTCTTCTCGACGCACCCGCCGATCGAGGCGCGCATCGCGCGCCTCGAGCAGCGGGCCGGGGCCGTCCTGGGCGGTTAGGCGGGGGACGCCGCGGCACGCGATCGTCCGTCATACCCCACCGCGCGCAGACCGAGGTCCGCAGACCGAGGTCGAGCGCGGTGGCCCGAGGGAGGGCTCCGCCCGACCGAGTGTCGGACTAGAACGGTCCGGCCAGCTCCGGAGGCGCGAACAGGTCGGTCGGCTCCTGCCACCACTGCTCGATGCGATCGCCCTTCGCCTGCGCGAAGAGCGCCGCGATCGTGTCGGCGGGCTGCCCGTCGACGGAGACGACGATGACGATCCGACCCGCGCGCAGGTCGCCCGCGTAGCGGCGGCGCAGCGGCGCGGGCAGGCGTGAGCCGGGCCGCAGGCGTCCGAGGAGGCCGTTCGCGTTGCGCGAGGGCGTCCACGCGCGGTCGCCCGCGGCGCGGTCCGCGACGCGTGTGTCGCGCGCCGTGACGGAGATGTCCTGATGCCGCACGCCCGAGGAGCGCAGCAGGTCGATCGCGGCGCCGGCCGACGGCTCGTCGGCGAACGCCGACGCGACCACGACGCCACCCGCGGCATCCGGGAGGTACGAGCTCACGGCCACCCGATCGATCCTAGCGACGGAACGCGATGATCGGGATGCGCATCTCGTCGGCGGTCATGCCACCGTGCGCGCCGCGGTGCTGCACGGCCTGGCCGTCGACGCGCACGATCGTCGCCGTGCGCGGACCGCTGAGCATCGCGCACACCTCGCCGACACGCCGCCGCGCGGCGGCGCTGTCGCCGCGACCGAACAGGCCTTCGGCGATGGCCTCGTCACGGTCGAAGATCGTGAAGGCCCCGGGCCAGCGCGACGCGATGCGCTCGCGGACCGCGTCCGTGCGCGTCGTGTGCACGAACGCGAGGCGCGGTTCCCCGGCGAGCGGATGCGAGAGGAGCGCACGGAGCTCGGCGTCGCCCTCGAGGTCGATGAGATGGACCGGGTCGATCTCGGCGTGCCCGTGGTCGGCGGTGATGAGCACGAGCGTGTCGTCACCCGCGCGCCCCGAGAACGCGTGCTCGAGCGTGCGGTCGAGAAGTGTCGCCTCCATCGCGTGCTCCGGGCTGCGCGGCCCACAGAGGTGCGAGACCGTGTCGACGCCGGCCCAGTACGCGTATACGTACGCGAGCGCGCTCCCCCACGGCCGCTGATCGAGGAGCTGTCGCAGGCGGACGCCGAGCGTGCTCGGGAGGACGTAGCCGAGGAACTCCGCCTCGGACGCGTGCATCCGCGTCATCGCCTCGTGGCGGAAGACCTCGGGCTCGATCACGTAGCTGCGTGCGCCACGCTCGACGAGCCGGCGATGGATCGACGGGACGAGGCGGTACGTCGCGGGGTCCGCCGCACCGCCCTCGAAGTACGACCCGCGACGCGCTGTCGCGGGACCCCAGCGCAGCATTTGCGTGACCTGGCCGAACTCCTCGAGCCAGCAGAAGTACGCGAGGTTGCCGTGCTCCTGCGGCGTCCGGCCGGTGTGCAGCGTCGTGATGGCCGCCGCGGTCGTGCTCGGGAAGACCGACGTCGCCTCGATGAGCTGCGCCCCGTCGCGCGCGCGGGCGCGCTCGAGCAGCGACGCGAGGAACGGCGTGTCGCCGCGCTCGCACAGCCGCGCGAGCTGCCCCCACCCGAGGCCGTCCGCAAGGACGACCACGACCTCGCGGACGCCGTCGGTGAGCGCGGGGTCGAGGTCACGCAGCGGCGGGAGGTGGCGCTCCTCGCGCGCGCCGAGCGCGGCGAGGACGGTCCCGGGGACGTTCGCGAGGCCGCCGCCGTCGTAGTCGGGCAGTGTCCACCCGTCCGCGCTGAGGCGATCGCGCAGTCCCACCATGCCGGCAGTCTCGCCGGAACGGGTCTACGCCGCTCGGCGGATGTGCTGCCGTCCCCGGGAGCGCAGACCCGGGGGTAGGGGCCCCCGGGCGCGAAGCGACCGCCGCGGCGACGAGGTCGAGCACCTGGGCCTGAGCGAGGGCTTTGCCTGAGCGAAGGTCGGAACCGGCTCAGTCGCGCGAATGGCGCCCCTTCGCCCGATCGAGCTCCCGCTCGAGCGCCGCCGGCTCGGCGATCGGCGCGGAGCACGTCGTGCCGACGCACACGTACGCGTTCACGGTCGCCGGGAACGCGAGGCGCTCGAGCCGCTCGCGGTCGGCCGGATCGACTCGATGCAGCGAGAGCGCCGGATCGGTCGACGCGCGCGCGACCGCCCACAACGCGTCAGCGGTCCTGTCGCCCGACGGACCGACGACGGTCACGACGAGCGGGTCGGTGAGCGCGCGCGCCACCGCCGTCGCGTATGCGGCGGCGAACTGCCCCCACTGCCGGTACTCGCCGACGAAGCCTTCGAGCGCGCGCACGGCGCTCTGCCGCCACGCGTCGTCCCCGGTGAGCGCCGCCAGCCGGAGGAGCGCCTCGGCCGCGACCGCGCCGTCCTCGATCGGCTTCTCGCGCTTCGTCACGCGGCCGAGCTCCTCGCGCTCGGGCGCGTCCCAGAAGCCGCCATGCTCCGGATCCTCGAGCTTCTGGCGCATGTGCGCCGCGAGGTCGACCGCGAAGCCCAAGGTCCTCGGGTGCAGGCCGGTCTCGTACGAGTCGATCACCTTGTTCAGATAGGCCGCGAGATCCGTCAGCAGATCGGGGATCCGCGGTCCGCTACCTGGATCGAAGTGGAAGATCGCCCGCGGCTCATCGCGCCGCCACATGCGCGTCGCGATCGTCCGCCCGGCGTCATGTCCTCGCACCTCCAGGGCAGGGTCGCCGAGCGCTCGCGACGCGGCGACGTACGCGGAGCCCGCGAGCGCGTTCCAGCTCGTGTAGAGAGTGCGATCGACGTACGGGCGATCGTGCTTCGCGCGCTCGGCCGCGTCGAGCGTGTAGTAGTGCTCGTCGGCGTCCTGCGACCCGGCGAACGCCTTCGCGTCATCCATCCAGAGCGTCGCGTCCATCCAGCGGATGACGTCGCGCACGACGCGGTCGTAGCCCGCGCTCGGGAAGAGCCGGTGCGCGTCGCTGTAGACCAGCAGGAGCTCGGCGTTGTCCTCGAGCATCTTCTCGTAGTGCGGCACATGCCACTGCCGCGTCGTCGAGTACCGGAAGAACCCGCCCTCGACCGGGTCGTGCATCCCTCCGCCGGCCATCGCGCCGAGCGTCTTGTGCAGCATCGTCGCGACGTCGGGGTACGCGTGGCGCTGGAAGTCGGCGATGAGCCACCGCAGGAGCTTCGGCTGCGGGAACTTCGGCTCGCGACCGAATCCGCCGTACTGCGGGTCGTACTGCCCGCGGATGAGCGAGCCGACCGTGTCGACGATCTCCCATGTGAGCGTCCCCGCCTTCGGCTCGGCCCGCTCCTTCTCCCGGCCCTCGGCGGTGCGCGCGACGATCTCGCCGCGGCGCTCCTTCCACACGTCGGCGACCTCCCCGAGGTAGTGGCGCATCGTTTCCGGCGGGACGTACGTGCCACCGTGGAGGATCTCGCCGTCGGGGGAAAGGAACGCCGTCGTCGGCCAGCCGCCCATGTTGTAGCGGCGGTTCACGTCGGGCCGCTGATCGTTGTCGACCCTGATCGCCACGTACCGCTCGTTCGCGAGCCGGATGACCTCGGGGTCGCTGTACGAGGTCTCGTCCATGACGTGGCACCAGTGGCACCAGACGGCGCTGATCCCGAGCAGGATCGGCTTGTCCTGGTCCTTCGCCTCGCGGAAGGCCTCGGGCCCCCACTCGCGCCAGCGGATCTCGTGCGCCCGGTTGGGCCGCGGGGAGAAGTGGAAGGCGCTCACAGCCCAAGTCTCGCAGCAGCGGATCGCGCTCGGACCGACCTGTACCATGGACGAGCGGAACGTCCTGGGGGTGAAGACTTGGCGATCGAGCAGCAGCAGAGCGGAACGCAGGAGCAGGCCCTCGTCAGCATGACGTCCACGGCTGTGGACAAGCTGAAGGAGGTCATCGCGAAGCAGGGCCGGACCGATCTCGCGCTCCGCGTCTACGTCACGCCGGGCGGGTGCTCCGGCTTCTCCTACGGCATGACCTTCGCCGAAGGCGTCGAGGAGGGCGACGCCGTCGTCGAGCAGGACGGCGTGAAGATCGTCGTCGACCCGATGAGCGCCATGTACCTGAAGGGCTCGGAGATCGATTTCGTCGACGCCCTCATGGGCGGTGGGTTCGCGCTCCGCAACCCCAACGCGACGTCCACCTGCGGCTGCGGCCAGTCGTTCCGGACGGCCGACCAGCAGGGGACCGCGAAGGCCTGCCACCACTAACAGCACCGCCGACTTTGAGCTGATGAGGGCGGCGAAAGCCGCCGTTCGGTCTTCTGACGGATCGCGTTCCATGCCGTCGTCGCATGAGGTCGCCGCTCCGCGAGGGATGCCGTATTATGCACCGTACGACGTATGGCCAGCAGTACGTTCCGGATCGTCCCGGCGGTCGACAAGGCGGGCCGGCTCCTCGCTGAGCTGCACGGGGCCGACGCGCTCGGCATCTCCGAGCTCGCGCGGCGGATCGGCGCCTCGAAGGGCACCGTCCGCGACATCCTCCTGACCCTCGAGATGCACGGAATGGTCATGCGCGACAGCGCGGGCCGATTCCGGACCAATGACAAGCTGGATCTCGTGTCGCTCGCGACACCGCGGCTGAACGCGCTCATGTCGGAGACGGGCGAGACCGCGATCCTCGGGGTCGCCCGCGATGGGCAGCTCGAGATCGTGGCGCGCGCCGAGCCGGCGACGGACCTGCACATGAGCGCGCCGATCGGGCGGCGCATCCCGCTGAACGCGGGCGCGCACGGCAAGGTGATCATGGGGAGCGAGCGCGTCGGGTTCGACGACGAGGAGTACCTTCGGGGCGTGCGCGCCGTCGCCGCGCCGATCGTGGACGCGACGGGACGCCGCATCGCCGCGATCCTCGTCGTCGGCTTCAAGGAGCGGCTCGACATGCGGACGCTCCGCCGCGTCGGCGAGCGCTGCGCCGGCGTCGCGGATGAGATCTCGCGGCGGCTCGGCGCGCCAGGAGCGGCGGCGTGACGAAGCAGCTCCTGCACCTGCGCGTGAACGGCGAGGACCACACGGTCGCGGCCGAGCCGCACCACACGCTCCTCGAGGTCCTGCGCGAGGAGCTCGGGCTGACCGGCACGAAGCACGGCTGCGAGCTCGGCGAGTGCGGCGCGTGCACGGTCCTCATCGACGGCCTCCCGGTCCTGTCGTGCCTGACGCTGCCCATCGAGATCGGCGATGCCGAGGTGACGACGGTCGAAGGCCTCGCGACAGGGCCGGATCTCCATCCGCTCCAGACCGCGTTCGCCGAGGAGGGCGCGGCGCAGTGCGGGTACTGCACCCCCGGCATGCTCATGTCGGCGAAGGCGCTCCTCGACCGGAATGCCGCGCCGTCGCTTGCGGAGATGGCGCAGGCCATTTCCGGCAACCTCTGCCGCTGCACCGGCTACACGGCGATCTACGAGGCCATCGAGAGAGCAGCCGCGAAGGTGCGCGCATGAGCGAGTTCAGCGTCGTCGGCAAGCGGCTCCCCAAGGTGAACGTCTGGGGCCACCTCACCGGCACCGCGCGCTACGCCGACGACGTGAGCCTGCCGCGCATGCTGTACGGCCGGCTGCTGCGATCGACCCAGGCGCACGCGCGCATCAGGCGCATCGACGTCTCGCGCGCGCTCGCGCACCCGGGGGTCGTGGCAGTGTGCACCGGCGCGGACATGCCCGAGAAGATGGGGATCATGCCGTCGACGCAGGACGAGACGGCGCTCGCCGTGGGCAAGGTGCGCTACGTCGGCGAGCCCGTCGCCGCGGTCGCCGCGGTCGACGAGGACACCGCGTACGACGCCCTGGCGCTCATCGACGTCGAGTACGAGCCGCTCGAGCCGATCCTCACCATCGAGGAAGCGCTCACGCGCGAGGACGTGCGCATCCACGAGGACTCGGGACGCGCGGCGAACGTGTTCAAGGAGGTCCACCTCGAGTTCGGCGACGTCGCGGGCGGCTTCGCGCAGGCCGACCACATCGAGGACGGCTGGTACTTCTTCGAAGGCAGCACGCACGCGCCGCTCGAGACGCACGCGAGCGTCGCGTCGTACGACGGCGACGGCAAGCTGACCCTCTGGACGAGCACGCAGGTGCCCCACTACCTGCACCGCGAGCTCGAGAAGGTGCTCGGCATCGCGCGGTCGCGCATCCGCGTCATCGCGACCCCGAACGGCGGCGCGTTCGGCGGGAAGAGCGACCCGTTCGCGCACGAGTTCGCCGCGTGCTGGCTCGCGATGCGCACGAAGCGACCCGTGAAGTTCACGCTCGACCGCGAGGAGGTCTTCTACGCGCACCGGGGGCGCCATCCGGTCCTCATGCGCCTGCGCACCGGCGTGACGAAGGACGGCGAGCTCACCGCAGCGCATCTCCAGAGCTACCTCGACGGCGGCGCGTACGCGTCGTACGGCATCGCGACGACCTATTACACCGGCGCGCTCATGACGGTCACGTACCGCCTGCCGGCGTACAAGTTCGACGGCGTGCGCGTGTACACGAACAAGCCGCCCTGCGGGCCGAAGCGCGGGCATGGCACGACGCAGCCGCGGTACGCGTTCGAGTGCCAGCTCGACAAGATCGCGGCGAGGCTCGGGCTCGACCCCGTCGCGTACCGGCAGCGCATCCTCCAGCCTCCGAACAGCCGCACCGTCAACGGGCTGCGCATCACGTCCATGGGCCTGGGCCAGTGCCTCGACGAGGTGCAGCGCGCGACGCGCTTCAGCGAGCGGCACGGGCAGCTGCCGCGCGGCAATGAGACCGAGCGAGGATCCGGCTCCGCCGGTCCGAGCGAGTCCACCAGCCCTGAGCGGTCACGGGCCGAAGGCCGCGTGATCAGAAGAGGCATCGGCGTCGCGGGGAGCGCGTACATCAGCGGCGCCGGACTGCCGATCTACTGGAACGAGATGCCCCACTCGGGCGCCTCGGTGAAGATCGACCGGGGCGGCGGCGTGACGGTGTACTGCGGCACGGCCGAGATCGGCCAGGGATCGGACAACGTGCTCGCGGTCGTCGCGGCGGAACAGTTCGGCGTGCTCCCGGAGGACGTCCACGTCGTCACCGGCGACACGTCGCTCGCCCCGGTGGACCTGGGCTCGTACTCGAGCCGCGTGACCTTCATGGCCGGCAACGCCGTGCGCGAGGCCGCCGGCCGACTGCGCGCGCTCATCGTCGATGCCGCCGCGCGGCAGCTCGGGGCGCCGGTGGACCGCATCGCGCTCGCGCACCGCAGGGTCTGTGATCTCGCCGACCCGTCGAAAGCGTTGACGTTCGCCGAGGCCGCCGTCCTGGCCGAGTCCCGGAACGGGACGCTCGTGTCGGTCGGCTCGTACAGGCCACCGAAGGACATCGGCGGCGACTACAAGGGCGCGGGCGTGGGCCCGACGCCGGCGTACTCGTATCAGGCCGCGGTGGCCGAAGTGAGCGTCGACCTCGAGACGGGCGTCGTGACCGTCGACCGCATCACGAGCGCGCACGACTGCGGGCGCGCGCTGAACCCGCCGAGCGTCGAGGGGCAGATCGAGGGTGCGGCATACATGGGCTACGGCGAAGCGGTCGCCGAAGAGCAGGTCTTCCGCGGTGGCCTCCACAAGAAGCCGTCGCTGCTCGAGTACAAGCTGCCGACCTCGCTCGACACTCCCGATCTGCGCGCGATCGTCGTCGAGACGATCGACCCCGAAGGCCCGTTCGGCGCGAAGGAGGCCGGCGAGGGGCCGCTCAACCCCGTCATCCCGGCGATCGCGAACGCGGTGTACGACGCGATAGGCGTCCGTTTCGACGAGACGCCCATCACGCCCGCCAAGGTGCTCGACGCGCTGCGGAAGAACAAGGCGCGCGTCGGCCCTGACGGGCTCGGCTCAGAGCGCGACCCCAAGGCCGCGATGCGGCGGCTGCGCGCGACGACGGATCGGCGCGAAACGAAGCGGGGGGTCGGCGGGGGGCGAAGCCCCCTGCCTACGCCCTGATGCTGCGGCTCCCCCGCTTCCGGATGGAGGTCCCGCGCACGGCCGCCGAAGCGGCGCACGTGCTGCGCGAGCTTGGCGCGAACGCGCAGGACAGCGCGGCGGTCGGCACGCCCGGCCTGCGCGTCATGGCGGTCGGCGGCGGGACGGACGTCTATCCGAACATGAAGCGGCGCCAGTTCGCGCCCGACGTGCTCGTGTCGCTGCGCCGCGCGGTCCCGAGGGATGTGCGGGCCAACGGCGCGGTGAGGATCGGCGCGGGCGCGACGCTGACCGCGGTCGCCGAGCATCCGGTCATCCGGGCGCGCTACGCGGGGCTCGCGACGGCGGCGGGCCTCGTGAGCACGCCGCAGCTGCGGAACATGGGCACCATCGGCGGGAACGTCTGCCTCGACACGCGCTGCAACTGGTACGACGAGTCGCTGTTCTGGCGCAGCGCCGAGGGCTTCTGCATGAAGACGCACCCGAGCGTCGTCTGCCGCGTCGCGACGTCGAGCCCGCGCTGCCTCGCGGTCGCGAGCGCCGACACGGTCCCCGCGCTCATCGCTCTCGGCGCGACGGTCCGCCTCCAGGGCGCCGACGGCGAGCGAGAGATCCCGATCGCGGACCTCTACCGCGAGGACGGCATCCGCTTCCTCACGCTGCGGCGGGATGAGGTCGTGACCGAGATCGTTCTGCCGGCGAGCGATGGATGGCGCAGCACGTACCTCAAGCTGCGCGACCGCGGGTCCTTCGACTTCCCGATCGTCGGCCTCGCCGCGGCCGTGAGGTGGGACGGCGGCCGCGTCGCCCACGCGCGGGTCGCGCTGACCGCGGTCGCGTCCCGGCCGATCCTTGTCGAGGCGGCGACCGCCGCGGTGGTGGGGACGTCCCTGGAGGATGACGCGATCGCCGCGGCCGCCGAGGCCGCGTTCAAGGCGGCTCGTCCGATGGACAACACCTCGGGCACGATCGCGCAGCGCAAGCGCACCGTCTCCGTCTTCGCGACACGTGCTCTACGCGAACTTCGAGACAGGACCTGATGGCCGCCGAATGACGTCGCGCTCGGTGGCGGTCGTGCCGGCGGCCGGCTTCGCGGAGCGCTTCGGGTCTGACAAGCTGCTCGTGAAGGTCGGTGAACGTCCGATGATCGAGGCAACGGTCCGCTCGCTCCTCGAGGGAGGAGTGAAGAGGATCGTCGTGGTGGTGCCGCCCGACTCCGACGCCCTGCGAGCCGCCCTCACAGGGATGGGGATGGACAGCGTCGAGGTGACCACGAACCGCGCCCGCGAGCGCGGGATGTTCTCCTCCATCCAGGCCGGTGTGCGCGAGGCGCACGGGGACCCGATCCTCGTCCTCCCCGGCGATCAACCGTGGGTGGAGCCCGCCACCGTCGCGGCGCTGCTCGCGCGCTACGAACAGGAGCCGGCGATCGTCTCGCCGCGCTTCAACGGCAAGCGCGGCCATCCGGTCGTCATCCCTTCGAGGTACCGGGCTGAGATCCTCGGCGCGGCCGACGGCGTGACGCTGCACGACATCCTGAAGGCGCACGCCGGCGAGCGGGTGGACATGGACGTCTACGATCGTGGGGTGGTCAGGGACGTCGACGTCCCTGGCGATCTGGGGGAGACGCCGTGAGAGAGGTCTACCAGCGCATGGCCCAGCTCGAGCGGGAAGGCCGCCGCTACGCGGTCTGCACCGTCGTGCGCACGGTCGGATCCACTCCGCAGGTCGTCGGAGCGAAGATGGTCGTCGACGACCTCGGCCGGATCACCGGCACGCTCGGCGGCGGCTGCGTGGAGGGCGACGCGTTCGACGAGGCGCGCCGCGTGATCGGGACGAGCGAGACCTCGCTCCGCGAGTACGAGCTCACTGAGGAGCTCGCGTGGGACACCGGCCTCGTCTGCGGGGGCACGATGTGGATCTGGATCGAGCCGGGCGAGCGCGCCCTCCGCGTCGGCGACCGCGAGCTCCTCGGCGACGTGCTCACCGCGTCCGGCGGCGGCCGTCCCGTCGCGCTCGCCACGCTGCTGACGAAGAAGGGCCGCGACTTAGAGCCCGCGGGGAAGCTCTTCGTTGAGACCGACGGGCACGCGGGCGGCGGGCTCGGCGACACGGGGCTCGAGCTGCGCGCGCGCGCCCTCGCGACGGACGCGCTCCGCCAGGGCACGGCCCGCACCGTCGCCCTCGACGAGGGTCACGAGCTGCTCATCGAGCCGGTCCTCGCGAAGCCGCGGCTCGTCATCATCGGCGGCGGCCACGTCGGCCTCGCCATCGCGCGCATGGCGTCGCTGCTCGACTACGAGGTCACCGTCGTCGAGGACCGCGCGGACTTCGCCGCGCGCGAGCGCTTCCCCGACGGCGTCGAGGTGATGCACGCCGACGTCGTGCAGGCGGTCGCGACGATGGAGATCGGGTGGAACACGTTCATCGTCGTCGCGACGCGCGGCCACAAGCTCGACTCCCACGCGTTGCGCGCCGCCGTCCGGACCGACGCCCGGTACGTCGGCCTGCTCGGGAGCCGGCGCAAGACGATCCTCGTCGAGCGGATGCTGCGCGACGAGGGCGTGCCCGAAGAGCGCCTGCGCCAGGTGCACGCGCCGATCGGCCTCGACCTCGGCGGGCGGACCCCCGCGGAGATCGCGCTCTCGATCCTCGCCGAGCTCTCCGCGGAACGGTTCGGCGGCACCGCGCGGCCGCTGCGGCTCTCGGGCGAGCTCTACGAACGGGCGGTCGCGAAGGACAAGTAGCCCGGCGTTCCGCCAGGTGTTCCCGGCGCCGCTGCGACGTTCCGTCGCATGGAACGAACTCCGATCGCACCGATCGGGATTCCCGTAGCGCGGAAATGCCGTCGAAGAGGGCGACCGAACGGCCCCACATCCCGCCGCCACAGGACTACCCTGACGGGCGGTCCGGACTACGTGCGGGGGGTGTTCCTGTGGACGAGGCGCAGGTACCTGCTGGCGAAAGCACCGGAGGCGGGGCCGAAGGTCCTCTGAACGATGGGCTGAAGGTCACTCGGCGCAGCTTCCTCATCGGCGCGGGCGCGGGCGCCGCGACCGCGGGGGTCGTGCTCGGTGGCGCGGTGGTCGTCACGCAAGCGACGAAGCCCGCGACGACGACCACGACGGCAACGACCGCGGGCGGCCCGATCCCGCCGACGATGCGGCGGGTCACGCTCGACATCGACGGCGCAAGGCACGACGTCGTCGTCGACAACCGCGAGAGCCTCTGGGAGACGATGAACTTCCAACTCGGCCTCTCGAACTCCAACCTCGGGTGCGATCGCGCCCAGTGCGGCGCCTGCACCGTGCTCGTCGACGGCAAGGCCGTGAATGGCTGCACCGTCCTCAGTGCCCGGCTGGGTCGCGGTCAGAAGATCGTGACCGTCGCGAGCCTCCCGAAGGGGTCCGGCATCGCCGGGCTGCACCCGATCCAGCGAGCGTTCTGGCTCGACGGCGGCTTCCAGTGCGGCATCTGCACCCGCGGCTTCATCATGGCCACCTACGCGCTCCTGACCGCGAACCCGAAGCCCAGCGCTGCACAGATCGCGGAGGGGCTGTCCGGCAACATCTGCCGCTGCGGTGAGTACGCCAAGGTGTTCAAGTCCGTTGAGGTGGCCGCCGCCGAGATGCGCGGCGAGAAGGTGACCCACCTCGCCAAGGTGGTCAACGTCGACGTGACACCGACCGTCGCCGCTCCTCAGATCGTGGGGACGACCAAGGACTTCGAGCTCGTTGACCCGCTTCCGACCATCGAAGAGTTCGACCCCTTCGCGGAGCAGCTCCGGAAGGCGCCGGGCATTTTGGGTGTGAGCGGGAACCAGCGGACGGTCACGGTCAGGTGGGATCCGGCCAAGCTCACCGAGACGCAGCTGCGCGACCTGCTCGCCAGCTTGCGTCACGCGGTGAAATAAGGGGAAGGGAGACCAACGATGGCACGAGTAGAGGCGATCCGCGTCGCGCAGGATCCGGCCTACGCGGCCAGACTGAGCGATGCCGAGTGGCGCGAGCTCTCCCAGGACCCCGCGTGGCAGGCGCTCCTCGCCGAGCAGGCGGAGATGGTCGCTGCGGTCCTTGCGGAGCACGGCCACAGGCTGCCTGGTGCCGTCGCCCCGAACGGCGACGGGACCACGGCCGCGCAGATCCCGCCAGGGCCCTTCAAGATCATCGGCCAGCCCATCGCGCGGGTGCATGGCCTCGGCATCGTGACGGACAAGGGCCAGTACACCGAGAACATGCGCATGCCCGGGATGCTCTACATGCGCACGCTGCGCAGCAAGTATCCACACGCCAGGATCAAGAAGCTCGACACCTCGAAGGCGGAGAAGATGCCCGGCGTGCGGGCCGTCATCCACCGCGGGAACCTGCCCGGGGAGTACAAGGACGTGGTCATCGGCGCGCAGAACCCCACGATCAACCTCTTCTCGGAGGAGGTCTTCCAGGTCGGGGCGCCGATCGCCGCGATCGCTGCCGACAGCGAGCACATCGCCGACGAGGCGATCCGTCAGATCGACGTGGAGTACGAGGTGCTCCCGGCGGTGTTCGACATGATGGAGGCGCAGAAGCCCTCCACACCCAAGCAGTGGAGCAACAACCTCGATGGCACGATCATCTCGATCACCGCGCCGCTCGTCCGGGGTGACCCAGCACGGGCGACGGCGGACGTCGTCGTGGAG
>Ga0233425_10002302_pt1 | contig 38185 bp, 26 predicted proteins | sample Watercolumn_Towu_2_FD_181712 | JGI IMG/M metagenome (GOLD analysis project Ga0233425, IMG submission 181712) | Freshwater microbial communities from Lake Towuti, South Sulawesi, Indonesia - Watercolumn_Towuti2014_140_MG | ecosystem: Environmental > Aquatic > Freshwater > Lake | place... | reverse complement strand
AGGCGTGCAGTGCCGATCCAAGGGGGATCCGGTGCTCTATTCGTCCGATCCGCCGGGCATGGACCGGGACATGCGCCGTTTGAGCCTCGACGCGCTGCATGAGCTCAACGCGATCCAGGGCAAGGAACTCGGGCACCCGGAAACCGCGACGCGGATCGCCCAATACGAGTTGGCGTTCCGCATGCAGACGTCGGTGCCCGAGGTTATGGACATCACACGCGAATCCCAACGGGTTCTCGACGAGTACGGTGCTCAGCCGGGGCAGGCCAGTTTCGCCAACAACTGCTTGTTGGCCCGGCGGCTCGTGGAACAGGGCGTCCGCTACGTGCAACTGTTCGACTGGGGTTGGGATTTTCACGGAACGGGGCCGGGAGAGGGAATTACCGACGGGCTGACCAAGAAGTGCGCGACCATGGACAAACCGGTGGCCGCCTTGATCAACGATCTGAAGCAGCGAGGACTTCTGCACGACACGTTGATTGTCTGCAGTGGCGAATTTGGACGCACTCCGTTCCGCGAGGGCCGCACCGCCGCCAGCAATGTTCTCGGACGCGATCATTTCCCGGACTGCTACTCGCTTTGGCTCGCCGGCGGGGGGATCAAGGGCGGCACGATGCACGGCGAGTCGGACGAACTGGGTTTCTCGGTGGCGCGCGATAAGGTCCATGTCCATGACCTGCAAGCGACCATCCTGCACCTGCTCGGTTTTGATCACACGCGACTGGTCTATCGATTCCAGGGGCGCGACTACCGGCTCACCGATGTGCATGGAAACGTCGTGCACCCGATCGTGGCTTGACCGGACGATGCGACCGGCCCTGCATAGCGGATTTTCGACGCGCGGAATGAAATCGATGCTGGAGCGACATCTACTTTTGTGGCTGGCCCTGCTTGCCGCTTTCTCGAGCGGTCGGTCCGCTGCGGCCGATGGGGAGGGCCGCAGCGAATTGCAGTTCGCCAAAGATGTGCAGCCGATTCTCTCGGAATTCTGTTTTCAGTGTCATGGTCCGGACGCGAAGGCCCGCGAGGCAAACCTGCGTCTGGACCGGGCCGAGGATGCCTTGCGCCGCGAAGAACCGGTGATTGTTCCCGGCAATGCAGCCGGCAGTCTGCTTCTCGAGAGAATCACCAGCCAGGACGACGAGCGGCGGATGCCGCCTCCCTCGTCGAAACGCCGTCCCACGCCGCAGCAGATCGAAACGTTGCGACACTGGATCGACCAGGGGGCGCGGTGGAGCGGACATTGGGCCTTCGAGCCGATCGGTTTTTCCGTGGCGCCGGTCGTCAACGACGGATTGTCGGCCCGGCACGCGCTGGATCATTTTCTGATCGCGCGGCTGGAACGGCACGGAATCCGGATGGCTGCCCCGGCCGCAGGGACGACCTGGCTGCGCCGCGCGGCGCTCGACCTGACAGGACTGCCGCCAGAACACGAGTCGGTTATCGATTTTGAACAGCCGTCATTGCCGGACGTGGCCGAACGTGCCGTGGACCGGCTACTGGCGTCGCCGGCCTACGGCGAACGGATGGTCTGGGAGTGGCTGGATGCGGCGCGCTACGCCGATTCGAATGGCTATCAAGGGGACGCGGAACGAACGATGTGGCCATGGCGCGACTGGGCCGTTGCGGCGTTCAACCGCAACCTGCCGTTCGATCAATTTTCGATCTGGCAGCTGGCGGGCGACTTGCTGCCCCAGTCCACGCACGAACAGAAGCTGGCAACCGGATTCTGCCGCAACCACATGATCAACGGAGAGGGTGGGCGGATCGCCGCCGAGAATCGCGTCGACTATGTGATGGACATGACCGAAACGGCCGGGACCGTCTGGCTGGGGCTGACGCTGAATTGTTGCCGTTGCCACGACCATAAGTTCGATCCGCTATCGCAGCGGGACTATTACCAATTGGCTGCGTTTTTCAACAACACGCCGGTGGACGGGGGCGGAGGCGATCCCCAGACCCGACCGGTACTCGAGGCCGGCAGTCCGGAACAGCTTCGGCAGCGCGACGAACTCGATACGCAATTGGCTGCGGCAAGGCAGACGCTCGACGCGTTCGAGCTGCAGCGGTTCCCCCGTGAAACCGGCCAGACGGCGGCCGATTCGGCCGCAGCCACCGAATTGCCGGCGGAGATTCGGGAGATCCTGAAAACCGCTGGCTCGCAGCGCAACCGTGGCCAATTGGAGAATCTCGAAAAGCAGTTCGCCGCCGACAACGCTCATGTCGCGCTGCTCCAGGCATTGCGGAGCGCGGGCGAAGCCCGCGATGGCCTGAATCGCTCCATTCCTCGTGTGATGATCATGGAGGAACTGCCCAGTCCGCGCGAGAATTTCATTCTCTACAAAGGTCTCTACGATAAGCCGACCGACAAGGTCGGTATCCGCGTTCCCGAGCAGCTCGCGGGCTACGACGCGGGATGGCCATCCAATCGATTGGGCCTGGCCCGTTGGCTGTTCGCACCGGATCAGCCGCTCACGGCACGCGTGATCGTAAATCGGTTCTGGAGCCAGCTATTTGGCGCCGGCATTGTGAAGACGACCGAGGACTTCGGAGTGCAGGGGGATCGCCCGGAACATCCCGACCTGCTCGATCGCCTGGCTCACGATTTCCGAGCCGAATGGGACGTCAAGCGGCTGATGCGTTCGCTGGTATTGTCGGGCACTTACCGGCAGTCGTCGCGTGTTTCGCTGGAACAGGTCGAGCGTGATCCGGAAAATCGCCTGTTGTCGCGGGGACCGCGGGGACGCATGCCGTCTTGGATGCTGCGGGACCAGGCGCTGGCCGTCAGTGGATTGTTGACGCGTCGTGTTGGCGGGCCGCCGGTGCGACCGTATCAGCCGAACGGAATCTGGGAAGAGGCCACCTTTGGCAATAAGCGTTACGAGCAGGATCACGGAGAGTCGCTTTACCGCCGCAGTGTTTATACGTTCTGGCGTCGCATTGTCGCGCCGAGCGTCTTCTTCGACAGCGGGTCGCGACAGACCTGCACGGTGAAGCAGGCGCGCACCAATACTCCCCTGCACGCATTGTTGACGCTAAACGACATCACGTACGTAGAAGCGGCGCGGGCGCTGACGTTATCGACGTCGGGAGTGCACGATCCAAATGAGCGTCTGCGAAAGCTGTTCTTCCGCGTACTGGCCCGAGATCCGCGACCCGACGAACTCGAGATCTTGCTCGCTGCTCGCGAGCGGCTGGTGCGGCAGTTCTCGGCGGAACCGTCGTCGGCCGATGCGCTCTTGGCCGTCGGCGAATTCGTGAGCGGTCCCGTGGCGGATCCGATCGACGCGGCGTCCTGGATCGCCATCTGCAATACGGTATTGAACCTCGACGAGGCGTTATGCAAAGAATAGGTATGCGGCCAGCGGATCGCATTGCCCGACGGCATTTTCTTGGCGATACGTCGCTCGGCATCGGCGCCGCTGCTTTGGCGGCGTTGGTCGGAATTGAAAACTCCGCACGGTCCAACGAACCGGCCACGGGTCCGGCGCAGACGGGCAATTCGCCCGCCAGCCAGCGCGGACCGCTGGTCGGATTGCCCCATTTTGCACCGCGAGCCAAACACGTTATCTACCTCTTTCAAAATGGCGCTCCTACACATGTCGATCTCTTCGATTACAAACCCAAACTGATCGAAATGCACGGTAAGCCGGTTCCGGAAGAGTATTTCGCCGGCAAGCGATTCAGCACCATGACAGGCTCGCCGCAGGGTAAGGTGATGCTGGCGCCGGTCGAACCGTTTGCGCAGCGCGGCGCGAGCGGCGCATGGGTCAGCGACTTTCTGCCGCATACCGCCGCGATCGCCGACGAACTCTGTTTCGTCAAGAGCCTGCATTCCGAGGCCGTCAATCACGCGCCGGCCATTGCGCTGCTGCTGAGCGGCGCTCAGATTCCCGGTCGCCCCACGCTCGGCGCCTGGCTGTCGTACGGCCTGGGGACCGAATCGGAAAGCCTCCCGGCGTTCGTGGTGATGACGTCGGTCAGCAAGGGCACCACCTGCGGGCAGATCTTTTATGATTTTTACTGGGGGTCAGGATTCCTGCCGTCGCGATTTCAGGGCGTGAAGTTCCGTGGCAGCAGCGACCCGGTCCTGTATCTGCGGAACCCCGCCGGAATCAGCCCGGAAATCCGCCGCGGGCAACTCGACGACCTGGCCCGTCTGAATGCTCTGAAGCTGGCCGAGTCGGGAGATCCGGAAATCAACACGCGTATCGCACAATATGAGATGGCGTTTCGCATGCAGACCAGTGTTCCCGAATTGACCGACCTGCGCCAGGAGAGCGCCGAAACGCTTGAACTGTACGGCCCGCAGGTGCGCGAACCGGGCACATTCGCCTATCACTGTCTGATGGCCCGCCGGTTGATTGAGCGGGGCGTGCGCTCGGTGCAGGTGATGCACGCAGGCTGGGACCAGCACAACAGCCTGACGACCGAACTTTACACACAATGCAAGGATACCGACCAGCCATCCGCCGCATTGGTACTGGACTTGAAACGCCGCGGCCTGCTGCAAGACACTTTAGTGATCTGGGGCGGGGAATTCGGTCGCACGCCGTTCATTCAAGGAAATCTCAACGAACGTCAACGGTGGGGACGGGATCACCACCCGTACGCGTTCACGACCTGGCTGGCCGGTGGTGGTGTGCGGCCGGGAATTTCGTTTGGTGAGTCAGACGACCTGGGCATGAATGTCGCTCGCGATCCCGTCCACGTGCACGACCTGCAGGCGACGATTCTGCACCTGATGGGAATCGACCACGAGCGGCTGACATTCAAGTTCCAGGGGCGACAGTTTCGCCTGACCGATGTTCATGGGCAGGTGGTCCAGCCGATCCTGGCTTGATGGACTCGGTCTGAGGTGTGTCGCAACTTTCCGTCGATCGCTTCTTTGAGCGGCCAGAGACCGGTTTCGATCGCCAATGCGGCGATCGCATCGCCAAGTTCCGGATTGAACCGTTCGGGATGCGGATTGCCTCGAGTCGTTTGCATTGAAGCCCGCGCAGTTGTTCGGTACGATAGACCGATTCGCCGCGCACGTGTTGAGTGAGGAAGTTCAGGGAATCACCGGACCGAATTGGAGCTTGCGGAGCAGAACTAAACATGTCGCTGATTGTCGCTTGCCGTTGTGGCCGCCGGTTTCAGGCCCAAGCCCATCTTGCCGGTCGTCAGATGCCGTGCCCCGCATGCGGCGCGCAACTCAGCATTCCGCTGGCCGAGCCGGGTGCGGCGGCCGATCCGCTGGGCGGACCGATGTCTGGTCCCGGCATCGCCGGGCCCGATCCGTTTGCCGCGGGGCCCCTGAGCGGTTCGCCGTTCGGCGCCGCCGGTTTTCCGGTCGCTGGCAATGCAACCCCTTTCGGCCAGCCGGCCCCATTCGCTTACCCAGGGATGCCGAAGCCGCGCCCATCGAACAAAGGCGCATCCACGGCCGGCGTTGTGATCTTGCTCGTCGGACTGGCGATGGTGGGCCTGGTGGTTGTCGGAGTCGGAATCGCCATCGCTGTTCGATCGATGCAGGTGGCCCGAAATCAAGACGACAGACAAGGTGGTCTGTTCGCGCAGAATTCAGCGGCAAGTCCCCCGGCGGCGCGCTCCGACTCATCCGATGCTCGCACCGCTGGCAACTGGCAAAAACACCTCTCTGCAGAGGGCGCTTTCTCGATCGATATTCCGCATCCCATTCGAACCATGACGCAGAATGTGCAAACTCCCGTCGGCTCGACGTAACTGAAGATGGTTGTCCACGAGCAGAAAGCGGGCGCCTACTTCGTCGGGTACGCCGATTATTCCGTCGACCTTTCGGCGACCGACACCTCAGCCGTGCTGGACGGAGTTTGTAACGGAAGTGTCGCGAACTTGAACGGGACCGTGACAGAGCGTTCCCCAATCGTCACAAGCGGCCAGACCGGCTTGGAATATCGCGCGAACGGCAACTCGAACGGCAAGCCGGCCAGCTTGCATTCGCGTATCTTTCTGGTGAAGAATCGCCTGTATCAGGTGTTCTGGGTCGGTGAACCTGGTAAGGAGCCGGCAGCGGAAACTCAGCGTTTCTTCAATTCGTTCGCAATGGACGTGAATAAGATCGGCGGGCCGGCCGCATCGCTCGGTGGCCTTGCCGGCGCGGGAGCGCCGGGAACTCGCGGCGGTCGCGCAACCGGCGGCGCGGGACGCGGTGGATTGGGTGGTGATGCCGCGGCAGGCGCAGGACGCGGGCCGCGCCCGCGCGGCGATGCGTTCGGTGGCGCTGGGTTTCCCGACGCTCCGCCCGACTTTCCTGGCGCTGGGGACTTGCCAGGCATTCCAGGGTTTGGCGGAAGTGGCGGGAACGCAACCGCTGCTCCCGCCAGTCCTCCGCAAGCACGCCCGGGGAGTCCACCGCCCTCCTTTGTCCCGACCGGAAAAAGATAGTCGGTAGTATGGGTTGAGAAGTCCGGTGGGCCTCGGAGTACCTCGAGGAGTCCGGTGGGCCTCGGAGTACCTCGACCCACCCTACGGCGCCTACGGCATTCGAAGCGTCAGGCGAAGATCTCGCGCACGACGTTGCCATGGACATCGGTCAGTCGGAAGTCGCGGCCTGCATGGCGATACGTGAGACGCTCGTGGTCGATCCCCAACGCGTACAACAGCGTGGCGTGAAGGTCGTGCATATGCACAGGGTTTTCGACAGGCCGATAACCGAAATCATCCGTGGCACCAAACATCATTCCGCCGCGGATTCCACCGCCCGCCATCCAGACGGAAAAGGCCTGCGGGTGATGGTTCCGCCCGTCACCATTTTCGACCATCGGTGTCCGTCCGAATTCAGCCCCCCACAATATCAAGGTGTCGTCGAGCATTCCGCGTTGGGCAAGATCGGCAATTAGTCCGGCGATCGGCCGGTCGACCTTGGCTGATTCAGCGATGCTGCCCTGCTGGACCTTTTGATGATGATCCCAGGTATAGTTCGTTGAAACCTGGATATACCTTACTCCTTGTTCGGCGAACTTTCGCGCCAGCAGGCATTGCCGTCCGAAATTGTCGCTCGGATCCGCTCCGATCCCGTAGAGTTCCAGGGTCGATTTGGATTCGTCTTGAATGCCCATGATGGCCGGCATCGTTGATTGCATGCGAAATGCCAATTCGTAGTTGGCGATCAGACCTTCGATCTGGGGATCGGTGCCGCTGGATTGGGAGTGACGGCGGTTGAGGGACTGCACGAGATCGAGTTGTTCGCGTTGCTGCGTTGCCGGCCAGCGCGCGTTGCCGAGATTCGACACAACCGCCTGGGCGATGGGCGTTTCTGCCGAGCCGATGGCCATCGCCTGATGCATGGCGGGCAGAAATGCGCTGCCGTAGTTTTGCACTCCCCCATGCCCGCGCGGCGGTGAGATTGTGATGAAAGCAGGTAAACAGTCGTTCTCGCTGCCGAGTCCGTAGCTGACCCAGGCTCCTACGCTTGGCCGCACGAGGTTTGCCTGGCCCGTGTGCAGCCGCAACAGCGCCTCGCCGTGGGCACTTCCTTCGGTATGCAGTGAACGAACGACGCAAAGTCGGTCGGCGTGCCGTGACAAGTGAGGAAATAGCTCGCTGATCCAGACTCCGCCTTCGCCGTGTCGGTCGAAGCGGAAGGGTGAGCCGAGCAGTTCGCCCAATTTTTCGCGATCGCTGCCGACGTCTTTTCCGGCAAGCTGTTTGCCGGCATCGGCGTTCAGTCGCGGTTTCGGATCGAATAGGTCGACATGACTAGGGCCGCCCCACATAAACAAAAATATGATCCGCTTGGCACGGGGCCTGAAGTGCGGCGCGGCGAGTGGTGGACTTTTCGGGGCAAGCGGTGCGGCAGCGGTTGTTTGCTCCGCTCGAAGCTGCTCGCCGGCCAGAGCGGCCAGCGCGAGCTGGCCGAATCCACAAGCGGACGCCCGCAGTGCATCGCGCCGTGTCCAGGCTGTTTGGAAATTGTTGCACGGCATCGATCAATCCAGTAGCTGAAATCGACTTGACGCAAACAGCGCATGGCATGCCAGGGTCCAGGCCCGCAGACGACGCTGCTGCTCGTCGCCCGTACCAGTATCGGCGATTCGCGCAACGAAGGCCAGCAGCTGCTGCCGTTCCGAGGCGGCGTCAGGAACATTCAGCAGGGAGGCCAGCAGAAACTCGGCGCGCTCGGCGTCGCTCGGGCATCGGTCGCAGGCGAGCAGCCGGCTCGCAGCGGCTTCGGCCATCGCCATGACGGCCGGGTCATTCATGAGGAACAACGCCTGCGGAGCCACGACGGTCTTGGGTCGCATGCCGGTCGCGCAGTGCGGGTTGGCAAAGTCGAAGGCTTCGAAGATCTCGGGCAGGTCGTTGCGGATGACCGGCAGATATACCGCTCGGCAATGAAAATCGGTACGCCGGCGGTTCTTGTTGTCACCGACCGCAGTCGCCTGATCCCCCAGATAATCGACCGTGGAATCGACGCGCGTTAGATCAAGTTTGCCGGCTGCGGTCCAGATCGCATCCCGCAGCGATTCCGGGTCGAGTCGCCGACGATGGGCTCGCCAGTACCATCGATTGTCCGGATCGATCGACTGCCCGGACTGCGAGTACGCGTTGGAACTGCTCATCGCCATTGTCCGGCTGAGGACCAGTCGGCGCACCTGATTCTTGAGCGACCATTGCGCGTCGATCAGTTTGTCCGCCATGACGTCCAGCAGCTCGGGGTGACTGGGAGCCTCGCCCGTTCGTCCGAAATTATCGATAGTGCGGACAATTCCTTGACCGAACAGGTGGTACCAGATTCGATTCGCAAGCACGCGGGCCGACAATCGCCCTGCGCCCGTTGGCACGTCGGTCAACCAGCGAGCGAGTTGCAAGCGTCCGCTTTGCCCGTCCGGGATCGCCGCCGGGGCGTCACCCATCACGCGCAGGAACCCCCGCGGGACAACGTCGCCAAGCCGATTGAATTGCCCCGACAACCGAACCGCCTCGTGGGCCGGCTTTTCCTCGTCGCAGGGAATCATGCCGCGAGGCGGGATAGCTGGCGGCGCGGCGATTTCGGCGCGGATCCGTTCCAGCAGTTCCTTCTGGGCCGCGACACGCTGTTCCTTCGAGCGGCCGCGGTCCGCGGCGTCCGGGGCGATCGCATCCGCGTGTTTTGCCGCCAAGTCAGTTATTCCGGGCTCGTCGTCTTTTTCGAGCAGTTCCAGCGCCGACTTCGCGGCTTTCTCGCGTTCCTTGCGTCGAGGCTGCTCGCGCCAATAGGCCTCGTAGGCGGAATTCAGCGGATCGCCGTCCGATCCGATTCCGGCCAGCCGCTCCATCATCCTCTGCTCGCCTAACATGTACCGCGTCATCATCACCTGGGTGGAGGTGAAGATGCCTGCCATCGCGTAGTAGTCGGTGGTCGGGATCGGATCGAACTTGTGGTCGTGGCAACGGGCACATCCCAGCGTCTGCCCGAGAATCGCTCGACCAATCGTATCAAGCTGTTCGTCGGCGACATCCATGCGACGCTGCTGGGGATCGTTGCCCAGCAGAACTTTCGGACCGATGACCAGAAAACCGGCTGCGATCCGCTGCCGGTCGCGCTGTTCGGTCGATTGGTAAGGGAGCAGATCCCCCGCGATTTGCTGCGTGACGAACTGGTCAAACGGCAGGTCGGTGTCGACCGCGTCAATGACCCAATTGCGGTAACGCCAGGCTTCTCGAAACAGAAAATTCTCGTCGAGTCCATTGGAATCGGCGTACCGCGCCAGATCGAACCAATGGCGGCCCCAGCGCTCGCCGAATCGCGGCGAGGCCAGCAGCCGATCGGTCTGTCGTTCGAATGCGTCCGGGAGCGGATCGGTTTCGAAATTGGTGTAATCCTCGAGTGCCGGTGGCAACCCTGTCAGTTGGAAAAATGCCCGGCGCAAGATCGTCCGGCGATCCGCGTCCGGGGCCGGCTGCAGTCCGGCCGATTCCAGGCCCGACAGAATGAACGCGTCCTCGACCGACCGCGGCCATTCTGCCGAGACTGTTTGCGGCGGTAGAAGTTCACGGCGCAGCGGCAGAAAGGCCCAATGGCTGCGCCCCAAAACCGGATCGGACGGATCATCCGAGCCAGAAAGGGCGTTGAACGCCACCGTGGCCCAGAGGGCCAGCGCGACGCGAAAAATCAGCGGGAATCGACGAAACGGCATACCGACTATGGTAGTCGATGCGGGGATGGAAAGTACAGATTCGGGCTTGCATGCCTTGCTTTGCTAGCATCCATTTTTGCACCCTCGCTGCGCCCCTTCGTTGCCTGGACAATCGATCTTGGGTCTTGCGGTCGCTGTTTGCTACAATCCGACGCGGTTTTGTTCCCGGATTCCAGGTCCAAGGATGGGCAGGCCATGAATAGTCGCTGGGTTGGTCGCACGGTAGGTTCCGGTTGGGTGTTGCCGATCGTGATGATCCTGGTCGGCGTGCAGGCAACGGCCTTTGCGCAGGCAACACGGCCCCCTGGCTCGTCCGTCGGCAATCCGGCCGCGAAGAATGCCAATCCCGCACCCGCCGCGGGAAAGCAGAACGGCAACGCGCCGGCCAGTGGTCCGGCAACGGGAGCGGCGCCGTCAAAAGCCGCAAACGGCGGGTCCCGCAAACCGGCCGACACTTCCGCGATTCCCAAGAATGGAGCGGCCAATCCTGGCGGGAGAGCGGGTGACGGTCCCAAGCCGGTCGATGGGCCTAAAGGTGTCGACGCTCGCCCCCAACAGCCCAAGTGGTTTCCTTTGTCGGCCGACGAACAGGCCTATGTCGACGACGTGCTGAAGGTCTGGGAACAGCAGAGCAGCAAGATCCAGCATTTCCGCTGCAGCTTCGTCCGGTTTCGCTATGACCCGGCGTTCGGGCCGTACGAGACGGCGGCCGATGGACGGAACGGTAAGCTGCACCCGGCGGAACTGCATCGCGGGGTGATCTATTACCAGTCGCCGAACAAGGGACTTATTCGTGTTGACAAGGTTGAAAAGAACAATCTCCAGGCGGGAAGCAGCAGCGACCGCTGGGAGCCGATGAACGCGGCGGGCGAATACTGGATGTGCAACGGAAAGGCGCTGTTTTTCTTGAATCACGCCGATAAGACACTGGTGGAGAGTCCGATTCCGGCGGGAATGCAGGGCAAGGATATCGTCAACAGTCCACTCCCTTTCGTATTCGGCGCACGCGCAGGCCAGGTGAAGGACCGATTCTGGATTCGCCCGCTTGCCGCGGAATCCGATAACGAAGCACGATTGGAATTCGTTCCGAGAACGGCCGCGGACGCTTCCAATTACAAGCGGGTCCAGGTGATTCTCGAAGAACAAAACAAAGAAGTCACGCCGAAGGGGCTCTGGATCCAGAACCACGATAACACCGAGGACAGTTACCTGCTCGAAGATCGCGAGAAGAACTGGAACATGGTGCTAGACAAATTGAAGAACCCGTTTCAAGCGGCGTTTGACCAGCCGGTGGTTCCCAAGGGCTACAAGAAGGTCACGGAGCGTGACGAACCTGCGGCGGCTCCCGTCCAGGCGCAACGCGGCGGCGGCCCCGTGCAACGCAAGTAGTCGTTGGTCCCGTGCAACGCAAGTAGTCGTAGCGCGTCAATTCGCGCCGCGCGTGGCCGCTTCCATGATCCGCTGTTCGGTCGCTTCAGCGCGAGGAAACTCGGCCGTCAATCGGCCTTCGCTGAGCACCAGGATCCGGTCGCTGACGGTCAACAATTCGGGCAGTTCGCTGCTGGTAAGAATGATCGCGATGCCTTGACGGCAGAGCCGGTCCATCAGCCGATACAGTTCGGCCTTGGCGCCAACGTCCACACCGCGGGTTGGATCGTCCAGCAGCAGTACACGCGGATTGGTCAGCAGCCAGCGGCCGATGATACACTTCTGCTGGTTGCCGCCGCTGAGACTGGTGATCGGTGATTCCCCGGACGGGGTCTTCACCGCCAGCTGTTCGATCATTCCGGCGGCCATTGCTCGTTCTCTGCGACCGCGCACGACACCCCATCGAGTCGTTTCGCCCAGGGTGCAGATCGAGATATTCTCGCGCACGCTGAGTTGGGCGAATAGTCCAAGCCGCTTACGGTCCTCGGTCACCATTGCCACGCCGGCCCGGCAGGCCTGGGCCGGGTGATTAAAAATGGCGGGCTGGCCTGCCAGCCGGATCTCTCCGCTGGGTAATTCGGCTCCGGCGCCGAACAGGCATTCCAGTAACTCGGTGCGACCAGCGCCCATCAGGCCGGCAATCCCGAGGATCTCGCCACGGCGCAGCTGAAAGGAGATCTCTTTCAGTCGCCAGCCGCGGGCGTGACCGGGCCAGGCCAAGGATAGATTGCGCACTTCCAAAACCGGTTCGCCCGGCACGCGCGCTCCGCCCAGGTCGATGGATTCAATCTCGCGCCCCACCATACGGTGCGTAACATCTTTGGGCGAGGTTTCGGACCGATCGAGTGTGGCGACAAGCTGTCCATCGCGAAGCACCGTGATCCGATCCGAGAGCCGGAACACCTCGTCCATTTTGTGGGATATGTAAAGAATTGTGACACCACGATCCCGGAGTCGCTGGATCACCCGATAGAGTCGCTCAACCTCCGACTCGGTCAAAGCGCTGGTCGGTTCGTCCATGATCAGGATTTCGGTTTTCAGCGACAGCGCCTTGGCAATCTCCACCAGCTGCTGGTCGCCGACGCGCAAGGTGCCGGCCAATTGGCGTGGCGAAATGTCGCATTCCAGTTCGGCCAGTAACTCTGCGGCAGCGTGTTCCATGGCGCGGTCGTTGAGCAAGCCGAGGGTGGTTCGCATTTCCCGGCCGAGGTAGATATTGGCCGCGGCGGACAACTGATCGACGATATTCAGTTCCTGGTGAATGATGCTGATGCCGGCTTCCTCGGCCGCGCGCGTGCCTTGAAACCGGATCGGCTTGCCGCGCACCAGCAGTTCGCCGTCAAAGTCGGTAATCACGCCGGAGAGTATTTTCATCAACGTGCTTTTGCCGGCGCCATTTTCTCCGCAGATCGAATGCAGTTCGCCCCGGCGCACGTCCAGTGTGACGTCCTTCAGCGCGACGACGCCCGGAAACTGCTTGGTAACCTGTCGGATCGAAATGATCGGCAGTTCGTCCATCGCGATCAGGCTCCTCCGCGCCGGAAATGCTCCCAGATCTTGACGCCGGCGAGACCGACCGTGACGGTTGCACCCAGCGCCAGCGCCCAGGTGAGTCCGGCGAGCTGCGAGACGAGCACCGTGGTCAGCAAGCCGAGATTAGCGACAGTCACGATTCCCAACGCGCCGGGGAAAGCTTCGCGGCCTGTTCGCAATGCCTGGCGTACCTGGGAAAACGCGACTGCGACCACGACGACGACGCCCACGATCAGGCCTTCGTAGACATCCGCGCCGGTCTTAATTACTTTGGCAATCCCGTCGATGACGGCGCGCAGAAAGAGCGCACCCAGAATCGTGCCGGGTACCGTGCCGACGCCGCCCTGAAGACTCACGCCTCCTACGACCGCCGCCGCGATCGCATTGAGTTCATAACCGCGGCCTAATGTCTGCGGGTCGGCCACCGCCTGATCGCCGATATAAAGGATGCCGGCGATCGTCGATGTCAGCGAACCAATACAGTAGGCCAGCCATTTGACCCGATCGGTCTGTACACCGCTGAGCCGGGCCGCCTGCTCGTTGCCGCCCAAAGCGTAGATGTGACGCCCGACAACCGTCTGTCGCAGCAGAAACCAGATCGCGATCGCCAGCACTAGAAAAATGCTGGCCGGAATCCAGACCGTTGTGCCCAGATAACGGAATTTCTCGTCGTAGATCTGAATCTGGGTACTTTTGCCGCCGAGTTTCGCCTGGGTGACATTTTCGCAGATGACCCGTCCCAGGCTGCGCAGCCCGACCAGGGTCGCCAGCGTCGCCACGAACGGCGGCAGCCGTATGATGGTAATCAACCATGCGTGCATCGACCCGACCAGCAGGCCCACCATGATCGTGCCGACGATGCAAACCGCGATGACCCCGACTGAAAGCGAATCTTCGCCTCTCATCGCGCCGGGAGCGATCAAGGTCATGAATGTGGCGCAAATCGTGCCGCTGAACGCGATCATCGAACCGGCCGAGAGGTCGATTCCGCCGGCAATGATGACCAGGGCCGCGCCCAGGGCAAAAATACCTAGCAGGCTGGTCTGCCGGATGATCTCGATCAGGCTGTCGGTCGGATTCTGCAGGTAGTTATGATTCGAATCCAACAACGCCGTCAGCGTCGCGACGACCAGAATCGCCACGACGAGAATCAGTTCATTTAGTCGGAATGGCAGCATGGCGTCGTACGAGGGACGGCCGGGGCGCCCGGCAGGTTTACGAACCTTTGAGGTCGTACTTGGCCAACCAGTCCTTGAAAGTCTTCAGTGACAGGAACTGCACATTCGATTCGAACATTTCCTGTTTCAACGGCGAGCCATTGTCCGGGACGACGACTTTCAATCCGGTGTCGTACAGGTCGCCGTCGGGTTTTCCCTCGTTGGGAAACATCGCCTTGATCACGTCTTTATCGTCTTGAATCATGGCCTTCAGCAGCCGCACGGCCTGGTAGCCCATGTCGTACGGATTCTGAACGACCATGCCGTCGATCTGCCCCTCTCCCATCTGCTTGATTGCAATTGGCTCGGCGTCGAAAGTGACCACGACGGTGGCCTTCGCGGGATTTTTGCGCAGTCCCTTTTCCTTGCAGACGTCGACGATCGCCGGGGCGTTATACGACCAGATTCCTACCAGTGCCACCAGATCTTTGTGATTGGTGATCGCATTGCGGACATTCTCACGGGCCTTGGTGCGATCCAGATCGTCACCCATGCGATCGGCGTCTTTGTAGGTCGAGCCGACCGCCTTGGCGAACCCGTCCATGCGCTCGCGGGCATTGTGGGAGCCGGTGCGGCCGACAAACTGGACGTAGGAGCCCTTGCTGAAGCCGCGCGATTCCAATACGCCCTTGCCCGCGATGCCCAATGCGATTCCGCCTTTGAGATTATCGGTGCCGATGTAATAGGGCCGAGCGTCACGGAATCGTTCACGATTCACGTCGGCGTCGACGCAGATGATATGCACGCCTTTCTTCCGCAACTTACGCATTTCTTCGACGACGGCGGCGTTGTCGGCATCCAACGCCGAAACGGCGATGCCGACAATGTCATTCTGGCTGGCGAATTGACGTAGTTTGTCGATCTGTCCACGCGGCGTGCCGTCGTTGACTTCCATCACTGCCTTCAAGCCGGCTTCCCCCAGCTTGAATTCCTTTTCGCCGGCCTGCAATCCGAAACGGCAGGCGTCCCAGAATGGGGAATTGCCGTTCGTCAGCAGGATGATTCGTTTGTCGGCGGCCTGCAGCGTCGCCGACGAGGATGCCACGAACAGCAGCACCAGGCTCAGGACGCGGATCGCCCCCAACCCGACAGTTGCAACGGATCGATTCATGATTCCCGCCTTTTTTAAGTAACTGGACGAATCAACTACGTAACGACAGCCCCCAAATCTCCATGGGGGTTCTCAGGTGGTCTTCGAGCTCGGACGAGACGGTGACGGCTTCGTCGGTTCCGGTCCCTGGCAACCGGACAAGGATGTAATTCCGACTAACCCAAGCAGCAACAGAGCAATCATCTTTCGCAGCGACATTGTTTCCTCTCGTGAAATTGCGGTGTAAAACGGAAAATTCTAGTTTCTGACAGTCACGGCAGCAAGATACGCGCGAGGAATGTAAACAGTCGAGCTACCGCCGGCCGATCTAACTCCAAGAGCCGCGAACCGACCGTATCTCTTCCCACCTGTGACTTTCGCGGCGGCAAAGTTCCCCCAAACCCCGCTGGCTGCCTCCGGCCACCGCGATGGCGACCATCCCCCCCACAAATTCCAATCTGTACCGTAGGCCGCCAGCCGAGCCGGGAGTCGTCGTGATGGCGACGGGCAATGCGGGACTATCGGCGGCCTCTGCCTCGGAGTTGGCGGTCGGTTCGGCGCCCGAGCTGCGGCTGGGGAACTGGCGGCTTGGTCCGGTTGCGGGTACGGGCAGCTGGTGCACGGTTTATCGAGCGCGGCCCGCTTCTGCAGCGTCGACGGACCATTACGATTATGTCGTCAAGGTCCTGCGGCCGAACTACGAGACGGACGGAATCGCATCGGCAATGCTGGCGACGGAGGTTCGATTTGCGCGGTCCGTGAATCACTCGCGCCTGGTGCCGGTGCTCGCTTCGCAGATCTCCCGCCCGCCGTACTACATCGTCATGCCGTACATCCGAGGGCGGACGCTGAGCCTGCTGATCGACCGGGTCGGGCGCCTGGCCATTCCCAAAGCCATCTGGTTTGCTCGGCAAGCCTTGGAAGGACTGGTAGCGATCCACACCGCGGGCTGGATTCATGGAGACATCAAGTCGGCGAATCTCTTGGTTCAGCCATCCGGTGCGTTGAGTCTGTTCGATTTTGGATTGGCGCGGACAATCGGCGAACCGGGCGCGACCCCTGCGGGGACCTCGCTGCTCTGCGGTACGCCGGGCTATGCCGCACCGGAACTCCACTTCGATTGTTTTCCAGTCACTCCTGCTTCGGACATTTACAGCCTGGGAATCACTCTGTTTGAAATGCTGGCAGGGCGGCGGCCCTTTGACGGACCGTCGCCGCACGAGCTGGCGGCCGCTCATCTGCGACAGCCGCCGCCCGATTTGCAGTCCCTTGTCCCGGCCGTTCCCATCCGCCTGAAATGGTTGATCCAGGAAATGATCGCCAAGCAGCCGGATCATCGGCCCACGACGGACGTCGCGCTGCGGAGGCTCGTGGAACTCGAAATCGCCTCGCTTTTTGACTACGATCGGGGCAGATCCAGACGGAATTCCGGCATGGTTGCCGAGCTGGGCCGCGGGGATTAACTTGGAGTCGCTGAACTACCAGTTGACTTTCCCGCCTGAGTTCCCTGCTGGAGCGCGACGATGGTCTGGAGATCCGATCGGGGCCTGTTTGCCTGGCATACGTTTCTGGTTCCGGTGGCGAGTATCTGTTGTATCTGGCTACCGGCAATATCTTTTGCAGCGGGGGCCGCGGATGGCGCCGAGGGGCTGCCGGAACGCGTGGAGTTTAACCGGGACATCCGTTCGATCCTGGCGGAAAACTGTTTTGCCTGCCACGGCCCGGACGGCAACAAGCGGCAGGCCGACCTGAGGCTGGACCTGGAGTCGAGTGCCCGAGCGAACCGTGATAACGGCGCGGCGGTCGTACCTGGCGATGCCGAGTCGAGCCTGTTACTGCAGCGGGTGATGTCGGACAACGAATTTGAAAGGATGCCGCCGCCGGCCACCGGCAAATCGCTGACGCCGCGCCAGACAGAATTATTGCGCCGCTGGATCGCTCAAGGCGCGTCCTGGGAGCAACATTGGTCGTTCATCCCGCCGCGGCGATACGATCCGCCCGAGGTTCGTGATCAGGCCTGGGTTCAGAACCCGATCGACCGATTCGTGCTTGCAAAGCTGGAATCGCTGCAATGGGCGCCGGCCCGCGATGCCGACAAGCGTACGCTCGCGCGTCGCCTGTTTTTCGATTTGACCGGCTTGCCGCCCGCTCCGGAACAGGTCGACGCTTTTCTTGCCGACTCGGCTGCAACGGCCTACGAACAGCTGGTCGACAGCCTGCTGCGGTCCGAGCATTTCGGTGAGCGGATGGCCGGCTACTGGCTGGATGTCGTTCGCTACGCCGACACGGCGGGATACCACAGCGACAACCACCGAGACCTGTTTCTCTACCGCGACTATGTGATCCAGGCATTCAACAATGACAAACCATTTGACCAGTTCTGCCGCGAACAGTTAGCGGGGGACCTGATTCCGAACGCGACCAATGAGCAGCGGATCGCTTCCGGGTTCAATCGCCTGTTGCAGACCACGGAGGAAGGGGGTGCGCAGCCGAAGGAGTATACCGCCAAGTACGCGGCGGATCGCGTGAGGAATACGAGTGTGATTTTTCTTGGGCTGACGATGGGTTGCTGCGAGTGCCACAATCACAAGTATGATCCGCTGACCGCCCGCGATTTCTATTCCATGCAGGCATTCTTTGCCGACGTCACCGAGACCCCGGTTGGACGGCAAGCCCAGACGCCGATTCCGTTGCCAAACCAGGAACGGCAGATCGCGGAACTCGATGAACAGCTCGCCCAGTTACGCGGCGAACTCTATCGCCCCAGCGAAGAACTCCGCCTGACTCAGGAGGAATGGGACGCGGCGCATCGAGCGGCGATTCAGGCGGGCCGTTCTCACTGGCAGATTCTGAAACCTGAATCGTTGACATCGGGCGGCGGTGTGCAGTTGAACGTCCTCGAAGATCTCTCCGTTCTCGCCTCGGAAGCGAATCCCGACAAAGATGTTTACACCGTCGTATTACGTCCAGGCGCCGGAACCATTACCGGCCTGCGGCTGGAAGCGCTGACGCACGATTCGTTTCCCAACAAGGGACTTTCGCGCGCCGGTGGTAACTTTGTCCTGACCGGTGTGGAGCTGGAGTCGAAATTGGCCACCGCCGACAAGCCGGAGCCGGTGAAACTCGTCAGCGCCGCCGCGGATTTTTCCCAGGATTCATTTCCCGTGGCGCACGCGATTGACGGCAAACCGGACACCGGCTGGGCGGTCAACGGTCACGTGCAACCGGCAGATCGCAAGGCGAGTTTCGGTTTCGAGAAACCGTTGACGCTGGCCGAGGATACCCTGCTGACCTTGCGTCTGCGGTTTGAATCGCCCCATGCGCAGCACACGATCGGTCGATTTCGTATTGCGCTGACGTCACTCACCCCACCCGCGCTGAGCGACTCCGGGCTGCCGGAGGAAATTGCGTCGATCGTGGCGATGGAGCCTGCCGCGCGGTCGGAGGAGCAGCGAGCAAAGCTGTTCCGGCATTACCGCGAAACGGTGCCGAGCCTAGCCGGATTACGTCAGCAGATTGCCGAACGGGTGGGGCAGCGCGAGGCAATCGTCAAGGCGTTTCCGCAGACGCTGGTCACGGTCTCGATGGCACCGCGGACGGTTCGCATTCTGCCGCGCGGAAATTGGCTGGACGAGTCCGGCGAGATTGTGGAACCGGCGACGCCGGAAGTCTTTGGAAAACTCGAAGTCCCCGGCCGTCGGCCCGATCGGCTCGATCTGGCGCGCTGGTTGACGGGTCCGGAGAATCCGCTGCTTGCACGCGTGTTTGTCAATCGCGTCTGGAAGCTGATGTTCGGTCAGGGGATTGTCCGTTCGGTGGAGGACTTTGGAACGCAGGGCGAATTGCCGACCCATCCGGAACTGCTGGATTGGCTGGCGCTCGACTTCCGCGAGAACGGTTGGAGCGTCAAACGGCTGGTGAAGCAGATGGTGATGAGTCGAACCTACCGCCAGTTATCGCTGGTGGAACCGGCCATGCGGGAACTTGACCCGCATAACCGATGGCTCGCGCGGCAGTCTCGGTACCGCCTGGAGGCGGAATCGATCCGCGACAGTGCGTTGGCGATCAGCGGGCTCTTGTCGCGCAAGCTGGGTGGCCCGAGCGTGAAGCCGTACCAGCCGGCCGGATACTGGGCGCACTTGAATTTTCCGACGCGCGAATGGCAAAACGATCACGGCGAGGACTTGTATCGCCGCGGCTTGTATACCTACTGGTGCCGAACGTTTCTGAATCCGAGTCTGCTGGCGTTTGATGCACCGAGTCGGGAGGAATGCACGGCCGACCGGCCGAGGTCAAATACGCCTTTGCAGGCGTTGGTGTTGTTGAACGATCCTACCTATCTCGAGGCCGCTCGGTCGCTGGCCGAACGGGCGCTATTGCACGCAGGAAAATCGACCGCCGAGCGGATCCGGTATCTTTTCCGGCAGACGCTACAGCGCGAGCCGCGCGAACTGGAACGGGCCACATTGTCGGAACTCGTCGAAAATCATTTGCAGTCGTACCAGCAGAATCGCTCCGCCGCGGAGAAGGTGGCTGCGGTCGGGGAACGGCCGAAGCCGGCCGATCTGGACGCGGTCGAATATGCCGCCTGGACTTCGGCTGCCCGGGTGCTGCTGAACCTGCACGAGACGATCACCCGCAACTAAGGAAATAGCCATGCATCTCACCGATTGGATCGGCCGCTGCGCCACCCGTCGCTCGTTTCTGGGGGGCACCGCGGCGGGACTCGGCGCCACAGCGCTGTCGACGATGTTGCCGCGAGCGACGGCCGGCGCGGCAGCCGTCGATGAGTTGCCGGCGGTGAACGGTTCGCTGGGCCGGTTGCATCGCGCGCCCAAAGTACGCCGCGTCATCTGGCTGACGATGGCGGGCGGTCCTTCCCACTTGGAAACACTCGACCCGAAACCGAAACTGGCCGAGATGCACGGCAAACCGATGCCGGAGTCTTTCACGACCGGGCAGCCGATCGCGCAATTGCAGGGCCAGAAACTCAACTGCTTCGGTCCGCAGCACCCGTTTCAGAAATTCGGGCAGTCCGGCCTGGAAATCGCGGAGATTTTCCCGCAGATCGGTTCGATGGTGGACGAACTCTGCATTCTGCGCTCGCTGAAGACCGAAGCGATCAATCACGATCCGGCGCACACATTCATGAACACCGGAACGACCATTTCCGGCCGCCCTTCGATGGGCTCCTGGACCTGGTACGGGCTGGGCGCGGAGACCGACGATCTGCCCGGTTTCGTCGTGCTGGTGTCCACCGGGAAATCAGGTCAGCAACAGCCGATCGCTGCGCGGCAATGGCACAGCGGATTTCTGCCTAGTCGATTCCAAGGCGTACAGCTGCGTTCGAAGGGCGATCCGGTTCTTTATCTTTCCAATCCGGCGGGAGTCGATAGCGCGCGGCAGCAGGAGGTTGTCGATACGGTGCGGAAGTTGAACGGCCTGGAACAGTCGGCTTTGGATGACCCGGAAATCGCCACGCGCATTTCGCAATACGAGATGGCGTTCCGCATGCAGATGTCGGTGCCCGACCTGGTCGACGTATCAAGAGAACCCGCTTCCACGCTGGAACTCTATGGTTGCCAGCCCGGAGACGGCTCGTTCGCGTCGAACTGCCTGCTGGCGCGGCGACTCGCCGAACGGGGTGTGCGGTTTATCCAACTCTACCACCGTGACTGGGATCATCACGGTAACATCAAGAATGACATCAAGGTGGTGGCAGGGGAGGTCGATCAGGCTTGCGCCGCGCTGATCAAGGACCTCAAACAGCGCAACATGCTGCACGACACGCTGATCGTTTACGGCGGAGAGTTCGGGCGCACGCCGATGGCTCAGGGCAGCGGTCGAGACCATCACATGAAGGGATTTTCGATGTGGCTCTGCGGTGGCGGCATCAAGGGCGGAATGGCGTACGGAAACACCGACGAATTGGGCTACAACGCCGTCGAGGACATTGTGCATGTCCACGACTTGCATGCCACCATGCTGCATCTGCTGGGCGTCGACCATCTGCGTCTGCTGTATCGGTACCAAGGCCGCGATTTCCGCTTGACCGACGTCTCCGGCAACGTGATCGAAAAGATCCTGGCCTGACCCGCGGTTTGCGATCCGCAAACCATTAGTTTTTTCGCGGCGCGCGAAGCGAGGCCGCCCCAATTTCTCCGCGGCGGAAATTTCCGGCGCGGCGGCGCGGCGGCGTCAGACGCCGATCCAGTTTCTCACTCCCAGCCGGAAGATGACGCGGAGCGCGGCGAGGGCTTCCGCCGAGTCGATTTTGGAGACGCCGTGCTCACGATCCGCGAACTCGATCGGTGTCTCGCCAAACCGTGCGCCGAGTCGTTTGAGCAGCCAGAGGATCTCCTCCTGGAACGAATAGCCCCGGCTGCGGACGAGTGAGAAATCGAGTTTTTTCAGCAGGGAGACCCGATAGCAGCGGAACGCGCCGCTGCAGTCATTGGCTTTCAAGCCCAGCATGCAGCGTGCGTAGAGGTTGACCGTGCGGCTCATCAATTTACGGCGGAACGGCCAGTTGACCGTTCCGCCGCCCGCGACGTAGCGCGAGCCGATCATCACATCGATTGGCGGGCCTTGAGCAGGGTCCATGCCCGCGATCAATGCCGGCAGATAGCGCGGATGGTGACTGAAGTCGGCATCCATATTGAGAACAAAATCGTATTCGTGGGCGATCCCGTATTTCATGCCCTCGACAATTGCGGTACCCAATCCCAGCTTGCCGGTGCGGTGCAGGCAATGCAGACGGGGTTCACTCTGTCTTCGGCCGTCGCACCATGTACCGGTCCCGTCCGGTGAGTTGTCATCAATCACCAGGACGTCGGCGGCGGGTACCGCCTCCCAGATCGCTTGGGTGAGTGACGGCAGATTGGCCAGTTCATTGTATGTGGCGACGGTAATCAGTGTCCGCCGCTGCGGGCGATCAGCAACGGACGTCGTCGGGGAGGGCTGCATGATGCGGCTGCCGGCTACGTTGCGAAGGGGAGAGGGTTGGTTTGGGGGCCGGAAAACAGTTGCTCCACCTCCTTGATTCGGCCGTCGCCGGCCGGTTTCTGGATCGCCGATCGAGTTTCCGGCTCGTCCGCCAGCAACGGCCATCGATCGAATTCCAGTTTTGTGGCATATAGCGGTTGTCGAGCCAATCTGCGGTGCCCGGATTGGGGTTTGCCCGAGGACTTGGGGCCTTGATTTTAGGGCCTTGGCGGGGACAATAGTCGCTTTCCCGAGTCCGGCGACCCCCGGCGGGCTGGCCCCCGCACATTGCAGGCTGAGACCAATCCATGAAGTTCGACAAGATCGAAGAATTGAAGCGCAAGTACACGGACAAATACGTGGTCGTGGACGAAACACGACCGGAGTTGAAGCGGTTCGGCGGAATGACCGGAACGATCAAGACCGTGAATATGAACGGCTGTGCGCTCGTGGAATTCGACGCGAACAATAACATCGGCTGGTTTGATATCCAGCTCGACTTTCTCAAGGTGATCGACCAGCCGTTGCCGAAACCGGAAGCAGCGGAGAAGGCGGCCAAGTCGGGAAAGGCCGAAAAGCCGAAAGCCGAAGCGGCAGCCAAGCCGGCGGCAAAGGCACCCGCAAAAGCGGCAGCCGCGCCCAAGGCAGCGCCGGCCGCCAAGTTGTCGGTCGCCGAAATGCTGGAGGCGGCCCGAATTCGCCCTGGGCAGTCGGGGGCTCCTTCCGCGCCGGCCGCGGCGACGGGCACATCGTCCGGAGCAGCTAAAGTCGACCCCAAGAAGATGAGCTTGCAGGATATTTTGGCGGCGGCGCGTGGTGGGACCAAGCCGGCGGACAGTGCTGCCACGACGAGCGAGAAAACGGTACCGCCGGCACCGGCTGCGCCCGCCGCAGCCGCGGCGAAGCTCGATCCCAAAAAAATGTCTGTCGCCGATATGCTGGCGGCCGCCCGAGGTTCCGCGAAGGGAGAGGCCGCGCCGACTCCCGCTGCGCCGCCTGCTGCGCCGCTCGCTGCGCCGCCCGCCAAGTCGCCCGCTACCGCCAGCGCGAAGGCGGAACCGAAGCCGGCGGCATCGGCTGCTCCGGCAGCGACTCAAAAACTCGATCCCAAGAAAATGTCCGTGGCCGACATGCTGGCTGCGGCGCGCGGGAGCGCAGCCGGGACCGGGGCCGCCACCGCGGTTCCCGCGACGCCGAAGTCCGCCCCTCCTGCTGCACCCGCACCGGCAGCGGAGGCCGAAACGGAACCGGCTGCCAATGAAGATTCCGACGTAGAATCGGCCGGCGGCGGTGCGGAAGCCGCTGCCGACGGGCCGAAGAAGTTGAGTGCCGCGGAGAAGCCGAATTCTACCGACGAGATTCTGGCCTACTGCCGGCGCGTCGATGGCTGATCGGCGGCAGGGGCCGAAACCGCCGTGCTTCGAATCGGCGGAAAGGTGAAGTCGCCCGCGTCGCGCAGCATGCGGGGACGGAGCCCCTTGAGTTCAACCAGGAACTCTGCCGTTTGCTCCCCGTATCCACGCAACGCTACTTGCTGCGCCACGACGCCTCGGCCGTCCGCCGCCTGTTCGTAGATGAAGATGTTGAATTCGGCCAGTCTGGGATCGGTGTTCCAGACGAGAAAGTCCACCATCGTTCGCTTGCCGTCCTCGCTGGAGTGAATTGCATAGTTGGCTGTGGGGTGGCGCTGCTTCAACACGTTCACCAGCCCACCGGCCATCGCGCGATGATCATGCTGGTTGGGAAACTGGTAGACGCCAACCAGTTTTGTCCAGCGGTCGAGCGTCTGTCCCGGGGGAACGTATTCATTGATCAATTGCTTCTGAGCGCCGTCGCCGTCTTCGTGAACAAAGGCCAGCTCGAATTGCTCGCCGCGGAACTGCAGCGAACGCTCGTCCGGCCGCGATGGTTTTTCGGAGTCCTCGCCGGCAATTGTCAACGTTGCGCAGCTCAACAGGCACCCGATAGCAATGATCATTCGCATTCACTTCTCCCCATGTCGTGTGGATTCGTAAATTGTGGATTCGCAGCGTGGGACGAAGTCGCACGGCGAGCGCCGACCCGCGACGGAACTAGACCTGACCCCAATTCAAGCGACCGTAGTACTGCATCAGCTGCGTCGGCGTCACGGTGACCAACCCGTCGTAGATATTGGCATCCTTGCCGGCGCCATCGATGCCCCACGGATTGCGCAGCACAACGCTGGTCACCTGTCCGTTGACGACGTTGACGGAGGAGACGCTGTACATGTGGCCCATTACCAGAGGCGCGGTGTTCACGGTGTATTGTTTGGGACCCAGGAATCCGATCGTCACGGCCTGCTTCGCGGTCCAGCGGGCGAGGATCTCGTTCGCCAAAGCGGTGGCGTTGCCGTAGCTCTGCATGTCGCGATTTCCCAGGGCGGTGGCACCGAACGCTTTGTTGGCCTCCACGCCCCATCCGCCTTCGATCGAAGCATAACTGTTCAGCCCGGCCCGGTAATGGGCAAAGGCTTTTTCGACGACGGCAACCCAGAGGCTGCCTTCGGCACCGAACTGGGCGAATGCCGGAATCGGACTGTTCGCGCTGAATACCGGCAGGTCGTTGTCGACGCGGTAGAAGGAATTGCCTAATCGCACACCATACGTACCGTCATCGAAGTCCACGACATTCTGGCGCAGTACGGTGGGGTTATCTTGAGCGATGGCGGAGAGTCCGGCGAGCAGGTAGCAGTCGCCGAGCGCGCCTTGGCGGATGTCGTCGGCGGCCGGCCCTTTCGCGGCAAACAAGGGGCGGTCGGCGAAAGTCTTGTAGGTCTGGTTGCTGCGTACGGCCGGATCGGCGATGCGATCGCCGTCCAGCGTGCGATCGGCGCCGTTGGCGAAGCCGCGAACCAGTTGGACCTTGTCCGACGCCGTTGTTCCCGAAACGATGTCGCCGACCAGAGCCATATCGATCCAGAGCGTATCGCTGCCTGCGTCCCCTTGCAGGAAATCGCTGCTCGCAGCGTCGATCGCGATCAGCAGGTCGTTCCCGTCGCCACCGAAGAGCCGGTCGTTGCCCGAACCGCCGTTGATTCTGTCGTCACCCATTCCGCCCAGCAGTTCGTCGTTGCCCGCCCCGCCCAGGAGCTGATCGGCGCCAGGTCCTCCAGACAACCAGTCATTGCCTGCATTTCCGACGAGTCGATCGTCGCCGGCTCCGCCGTCAAGCAGGTCGCCGAGGTTGCCGCCTTCCAGGTAATCGTTACCGGCATTGCCAAAGCAGCGGTATTGCACGTTTTGAGCCTTACCGAGAAAACGATCGTTGCCCGCACCGCCCTGGAATTCCACCGTCGTGACGCTGGCGGCGGCAAAATTCCAGCTCGTGTTTCGCACGCGATCGAAGACCGATAGATTGGCGCCGGACAAATTTACCTCCACCTGCGACGAGGAAGCGTCCGACTGCACGACGATCGTCGTGCCTTGCAGCCACAACGAGGCGACTGCGTTCATGTCGCGTTGTTCGAGCTTTTCCAGGCCTGCGGCCCGTGTACGAGCCGATTGAATCGCGCGCCGGGGCGTTCGCTGTTTCGAACCGCGAAGTCGTTCCAGCAGTCTTCCGGCTGCTGTCAGCGCGCGTAGGGGCATGTGAAACACCTTGGGCCAAGGGGAACTGAATTCGACGCGGAACGAGTCGAGACGATAAGAGGAGTCGAGCGCCCATAAGTCACGAGCCGGCGCCCAAAGAAATACTTAGGTCACGATCGGGTGGCGGTCAAGCTAAAGTTGGCGGGCGGTAGCCCGTTGATGCGCTGACAGACTTGATTCCGCGCGCATCGCCTGCCGGGACCTAGGGAGTACATTCCGGCAATGCTGAAAATTCCGGCAGATCACGGAGCGGTGCGAGCCGGCGATCGCCGCGCAAGGCCTCCAGATCGGTATAGCCCACGGAGCGTGCATCGCGAATCGACTGTAGTGCCTTTTCCCGATAGTCACTGCGAACGGTCTGCCGATCGGACTCGGATAGCTGCCGATCCGCCTCGCAGAGCACGAGGCAGTCGCACAATTCGCGGGCGACCTCAATCAGCGTATGCGGGTCATCGGCGTCGAGCGACCTTCGTTCCCAACTTGCCTGGGCGGCACGAACATGGTCGCCGAGGCCGCGGTACAGTTCCGCAGCCACCTCCAGCAGATACTCCAGCGCGTCGTCGCGATCCTTCGGCTGGCGGCGCGCCAGCAACTCCGACTCAGCGATCCGTTCCCGAGCTTCGTCCCATTGTTGAAGTCGGAGCAAGGCCCGAGCCAGGTCGCTGAGCGCCAGGCTCGTTTCGTATTCCAACTCGTCCGGAATATCGGTACGAGCGCGTGTCAGGGACAACGCTTCCCGCAACAGTGGTTCGGCATCGATGGGGCGACCGCTGTGCAGGTGCACAAGGCCCAATTCCGTCAACACGCGCGGGAGGTGCGCCGGCGCGGACGCGACGGTGTTGTGGCGGCAATCCTCCAGTAGCGGTTCCAGTTGTTTCCTTGCTTCCTCCCGTCTGCCCAGTAGCCGTAAAAAGACCGCCTGTTCGATACGGGCCCGTATCGTATAACCATGCAGCGGGCCGAAGCGGGATTCCTGGGCCGCCACGAATTCCTCCCACAACGGTACCGCCTCGACGCCTCTCTTCAGGTCGCGCAACAGGTTGCTGTACGAAATCACCAGCAGCAAGACGCGGGGATGCTGCAGTTGCACTTGGCTGCGGGCAACCTGCAGGCAGTGCCGTAACAGCGATTCGGCCTCATCGCGTCGCCGCATGCGGACCAGGGTAACAGCAAGCTCGTATTCAACCAGTGCCGTATAAATGTTGTCGGGCCCCAGCGCTTCCCGGACATGCTGATGAGCCAGCCGGAGCTGATTTTCCGAGGCGCCGAGCCCCAGCGTGTGCCGGTAGATGACACCCAGCGCGAAATGGGTGACGGCCAGCTTGACATTGGAATCGCCCTCGACAGGAACGAGTTGGTCCTTGGCGGCAAGAATCAGCGGCGTTGCTTCCAGCCAGCGGCCTTGCTCGATCAGGGCGAAAGCGACACCGATCCTGCTGAAAACGACGTCGCGGTGGGTCGGCCCCAATATCGACTGCCGGATTTCGACGGCTTCGCGGAATATCCGTTCCGCTTGCTTCGATTTTCCCTCGTTCGACAGCATCCAGGCGATGTTATGCATCGTGTTCGCGGCCAGCCGTTGCCCTTCCTCCCCCGGCAGTTCACGTCGGATGTCGAGTGCCTGCTGGTACAGTTCCATGGCGCGCGGAAAATCACCTCGTTCGTGGTAGTACCAGCCGAGATGGTGATAGCTGGCGGCCAATTCGGAATGTCCCGGCGGCAGATTGTCGCGGCGCAGCTGCAGCGCGTCGAGCAACAGCGGTTCCGCTTCCTGGAACATTCCAAGCTGACGATAGACGTCGCCGATCGCATCCATGATCGCCGCGCGAGCCACGGGGTAATTCGCCAAGTCGTTGTCGGTTCGAACGCGAGCGGTGCCGTCGCCGAGGATCTGTCGCGCGGTCAGCTTGTCACTGTCTCCGCTGGGAATGAAGAACGTTGCGCCCCCTTGCCCGATCGGGTCGGCCGAACGGAAGATGCTGATCAGGAATTCGGAGAGTCGGCGCGACTTGTCAGCTTCCTGCCGTTCGTCCTGGGCCAATTTCGAATTCTGTTCCGCCAGCGCCGACTTCTGCTCGGCCAGCGCCGCCTTTTCAAACGCCAGCGCCGACATTTCGGCTGCCAGTGTTGTTTTCTGTTCGGCCAGATTCAGCGCACGGGAGCGTTCCGCGTCGGCCAGCCGCCGCGCCCCCTCGGCTTCCTCGCGGGAATGGTTTATCAACAGCGCTGCGAGTACCGCTGTGGCCGAAAACAGCGTCAGGGTCGCGATCGTGGCTTGAACCACCGATCGATGCCGGCGCATCCAGCGCCCGGAACGCTCTACCAGGCTGTCATGATGAGCAGCCACGCGTTCGTCGGCCAGCCAATGCTCCAGATCGTCGGCAAGTTCCGTCGGGCTGCGGTAACGGTCGAGCGGATTCAAGGCCATCGCCCGAGCACAGATCGCGGCCAAGGGACGAGGCAGTCCGGGAACCACTTCGCGGATCCGTGGATAACTTCCCTCCACAATCCGTTGCGTCACCTCGTCGCCCGCTTGAAACTTGAACGGTGGCTGGCCGGTGAGCAGGTGATAGAGCGTTGCGCCGAGACCGTAGACATCGGTCTGCGGGGACAGTTTGGCCGAATCGCCCGCGGCCTGTTCGGGGCTCATATACGACGGCGTTCCCATCGCGGCGCCATGCCGAGTCGCATCGATGTTACTGCCCGAATTGGGATTCAACGTAAGTTCGCCGGACTCCTGAATCATGTCGTCGCGACCGGCGGCCTTGGCCAATCCCCAGTCGACGAGCAACGTTTCGCCGTACTTCCCCAGCATGATGTTGCTCGGCTTCAGGTCGCGATGCAGGATGCCGCGGCTATGGGCATAGGCCACGGCATGGCAAACGGAAACGAATCGGCCCAGCAGCTTGCGAAACTCCACCGACGTGAATGCGTGCGATCCGGAGACCGCCGCGGCCCGCCGTGACGCTTTCGCGTTTGCAGCCGCGGGCGACTTCACACCGGCGATTGTCGACGCTTTGTCATCCGACCCGGCCATCGTCGGCGCTTTGGTATTGACTGGATCGCAACGAAGCGACGCATGAAATCGGTCGATCGCCTGCCTCAGACTCTCACCGCGAATAAAACGCATCGCGTAGTAGGGGCGACCGTCCGGGTACTCGCCGCTCCCGTAAACGGGAACGATTCCGGGGTGTTCGAGGCGGCCGGTAATTTCGGCTTCGAGCATGAAGCGGGCACGGCTGTTTTCGTCGTCCGCGAATCGCTTTTTGATCTCCTTGAGCGCGACTTCGCGATTGAGTTCCTGATCATGCGCAATCAGAACACGGCCCAATCCGCCTTCCGCATGCGTACGCAGGATGCGAAAGCGATTGGTGCTGCTGCTCCTTTGCCCCACGATCTGCTGTTCTTCGGTCGTCGGCGGGCGATCTGGATCCTGCGATCGGATTTTCGACACCGACGCATTGCTATTGCTACTGCTCTGACTCCGGCCGACGGCGATGCGCGGAAGCGTATCAAAGAATTGCGCATCCCCGATCTGCTCAAGCCCTTCCCGCACCGATTCGAAGGCGCCAACGGCCGCCAGGCTTTGATTGGCATTGCCCGCATGGGCGTCAATGTGCTCCTGCACGAGCGCTTGCAGAAGTTGATGTCGGGACTCGGTCAGCGCACCCTGCCGGACAAGCAACGCGCCGAGCGTCGACTGTTTTTCAACGACCCAAGTGGTCATCGCCGTTACAAGCTGGTCCTTGCTGATCAAATCCAACTGCAGCGCGATGGCGCCGAAGAGCAGATTCCAATCGGTGGTAGCCGCGGTCATGTTTCGTACCTCCCTGCCTGCGCATCGTCGATGACTGCTACTCTGGCGCTGGAGCACTCGAGGTCGCTGAACCCGATTGTCGAAGGCCGGACCGCACAAGGGTTCCCTTGGTTCCCCATTATAGCGGTGTCGTTGGGGCGTCATCAAACGGGCGATCGCACAAACTTGGACGCCGCGGCGGTTGCCAACCGGGTGGTCGACCGGTAGCATGACCCGCGTCGCCCCACCCATTCGAAGTCCGTTCATTCGCAATCACGGGAGAATTCCGATGCATCGACGCGACTGGCTGATGTCCGGCGGCGCCGCCGCGGGTGCCTTGGGGTTCTTGGTTCGATCCTCGGCTGAGAAATTGGCGGGGCAGGAGTCGCAACGGGAGACGCCGCCCGCCCGTGTCGCTGGCGCATTGCGCGGAACCGGACCGATCAAAATCACCGACGTCAAAGCGATTCTCACGGCACCGGCAAAAATCCGTTTGGTCGTCGTCAGGGTCTCCACGAGCGAACCGGGGTTGTACGGGCTTGGCTGCGCGACCTTCACGCAGCGCGCTCGCGTGGTCAAAACCGCGGTGGACGAATTCTTGCGGCCGTTTCTGATTGGAAAGGATCCCCTGGCGATCGAAGACGTCTGGCAATCCTGTTTCGTCAGTTCGTACTGGCGAAATGGCCCCGTCTTAGGTAATGCGCTCTCGGGCGTGGACATGGCGCTCTGGGACATTCTTGGCAAACGTACCGGCGTTCCGGTCTATCAACTGCTGGGAGGAAAATGCCGGCAAGCGGTCGACACCTACCGGCATGCCAGCGGCGGGAGTTTCAAGGAAGTCGAAGACTCGGTACGGAAAGCGATGGAAGCGGGATGGCGGCATGTGCGCGCTCAGATCGCGGTGGAAGGTCTTGCCACCTACGGAGCCGCGGCGAAGCGTGGGGCGGACGATGCCATCGCCGACAATGCCCGATTTGAAACTTGGGAGCCGCGGAAGTACACGCGCATCGTGCCGCGACTATTCGAGCATCTCCGGGTGGAACTCGGCGATGACGTGGAACTGCTGCACGATACCCACGAGCGAATTCCACCGATCCTGGCGATGCAACTTTGCCGGGACCTGGAACCGTACAAACTGTTCTTCCTGGAAGATCCGTTCAGCCCGGAAGACGTCGGCTATTTCGAAAAACTGCGAACGCTCACCAGCACTCCGCTGGCGATGGGTGAACTGTTTAATAACCCCAATGAGTGGCTCAACCTTGTCAGCGGTCGGCTGATCGATTTCATCCGCATCCATATGTCGCAGATCGGCGGCCTGACTCCGGCGCGAAAAGTCGCCGCATTGTGTGAATTCTTCGCGGTACGCACCGCCTGGCATGGGCCGGGTGACGTTTCCCCCGTCGGACATGCGGCCAACGTGCACCTTGACCTGGCCACACCGAATTTTGGCGTGCAGGAGGCCCGGCTGTTCAGCCAGGAGGAACAGGATGTCTTCCCAGGCTGCCCGGAACTCAAGGACGGCTATTATTACGCCAGCGATCGCCCCGGACTGGGAATCGAACTCGATGAGAAACTGGCCGAACGCTTCCCGATCTCCGACGATCCGCCATTTGACATGCGTTGGGGCAATCTGCGTCGTCGCGACGGCGCCATCACCAAACCTTGACACGCGATCGAAGGGAATAGTTGTTGACATGAAGATCTTGCGCGTGGCGACTTGCCAGTTCTCGGTGGAAGGCTCCATTTCGCATAATTACCTTGAAATTGTGCGGTTGATGCGGGAGGCTGCGAACGGCGGAGCGGAAGTCGCGCATTTTTCCGAGTCGGCGTTATCGGGCTACGCGGGCGTCGATATTCCCGACTCCGACTGCATCGATTGGCAGGAACTCAAGACAGCGACCCGCGACATCCAGTCGCTTGCCCGAAAATTGCGACTGTGGGTCCTGCTCGGATCGACGCATCCACTTACCGGAAAAAACAAGCCGCACAATTCGGTCTATGTGATCAATGCGCGCGGCGAAATTGTGGAACGCTACGACAAGCGATTCTGCACCGGCCAGAGCGGCCCGGACCCTACCTTCGATCTCTGTTACTATTCGCCGGGCAACCGCAGCACGGTGTTTTCGCTGCGCGGGATCACCTGCGGCATCCTGATCTGCTTCGACTACCGTTTTCCGGAATTGTTTCGCGAACTCAAACGCCAAGACGTTCAAGTCCTGTTCCATTCTTTCCACAACGCGAGAAAGTCGGTGGTACGCGACCCGTCCTACAACATCTGGAAGACGATCGTCCCGGCCACGATGAGTTGTCGGGCCGCGGAAAACCACTTCTGGATCAGCGCCAACAACAGCACCACGCGTCCTTCCTGCTGGCCGAGCTTTGCTGTTCGACCCGACGGAGCGATTGTCGGGAAACTGAAACTCCATCAACCGGGTTGCCTGATTACGGAATTCAACGTCGGCGGCAACTACTTTGACGCGCCCAAGCATTGGCGCGAAAACGCCATGCGCGGGATTCTCCACAGCGGCCGGCTCGTCGACGATCCACGCTCCAGCGACCCTCGCTGCCTCTGAGTTTTTCCGTCACTCGCGACGTAACCTAAAGGATCGCTCGCCATTCGGCAAAGACCTGGTCGCGCAGCGCCAATTCCAACTCCAGCGATTCGGCAAGTCTTGTTTTTGCCCCAGCCAGGATCGAGCGACCAATCGGCGAACGACTGCTTGACAAGGAATCGATGGAGCCACCGATCAACCAATCGATGCCATCATTCGCCGGCGATTCCGCCACAAACTGTCGATCGTCTGAAATGCCGCCGATTCCCTCCGCGGAATCGGCGCGCCGCAGGTTGCGCGACGGGTCGACGCAATCCTGTAGATCCAGTTCCAGATCGATCAGGATTGTGATGACCTCCGAATCGGGATGATTCTTACCGCCGTTGCCACCGCCGGAATCGCCCGACGCGGCTGCAGCCGTTCCGGCGATTGCGGCAACGATCCAATCGTCATATGCGCCGATTGCCATCCCGCCACCCAGCGATCCGAATTTGGGTGCGGTCGTACCCTGGGTGAAAGTGTTGATTCCCGCCAGTTGGTATGCAGATCCCACCAGAACAAAACTGGGGCCGCCCGAATCGCCGCCCCCCAACGTCGTCTCCAGGTCGTTACCGAGCGACGCGCCACCCATCGAGCCAGTACTTCCGTCGGGCGCGTCGAAGTCAAAGCGAAATACTTCGTCGGCCGCCGGCTTGCCGGCGTCGTCCTGCCCGTAAAAAGCGTCCGCTGTGTTCATGCCATGTCGCTTCACATTGAAGCTGGCATTCACGGTATAGCCACTCACGCCATTCCCCGACTGGCCGTAACCCACCATGTGTAATTCGGCTCCCGCCAGATTGCCGCCGAAAAGGTCATAGGTCGTCGTTCCCGCCGGGACGGCGGTGCCGAGCGTTATCACAGAGACGTCGTCATTCACCGACGGTCGGTTGAAGCCAGTGAAATCGGGATGCAACACCCAGGAACTGGCCTTAATCCTCGAGGTGGTATTGCCGCCATCGTTGAGAATAAAGTAGACGGCAGTGATGCCGTCCTTGCTATTTGATCGGCCATCGCCGTTGATATCCAGGCAGTGCGCGGCGGTCACCACGTGCGTGCTGTCGACCGGCGTGCCGGTGCAGATATACGTTCCGCGACGAGTGCGAATCTCGAGGCTGCCGACGCCATCGAACGGGGACGTGGCCGAATTGGGGTCGACGCGGTTCGCCGGCGAGTCGGACGGTGAGCCATTGGGATCGCCGGCGACGATCATCGGCTGAAAATGCAAATCGTTCAGCGGCGAATCGAGCGGCGCGAGGTCGGGATAAGGCAGGCCGGAAAGCACCTGGCGCGACTCCAACCGTTCGCAGAGAAGCCTACGCAGATCAGACTTCTTGCTGTGGTCAACTGTATTGTCTGGTGGAGTCCGTTCATGCTGTGTGCCACTGGTGAGGTACTCCGAGCCAGTGCCCAGGCGACCGGGCACGGGTCGAAGAGCGGCGCAGGGTGGAATCGGGCATCGGACGATCGTCGCAGTCTGTTCGTGGTCAAGGACATCGAGTTCGAATGAGCGCTTCGCGCCAGATGCGACGCAATGTCCTCGCATCTGATTTCGCAGTTCGCGTGAATACCGATCCCCGATTCGTCGTTCGTCTACAGTCCAAATTGATTTCTGTCGCCTGAGCACTGGCTCGGAGTACCTCGCCAGTGGCACACGACCTCAGACCGTCGAGCCACCACGAAGCATCGGCGCATCGGTTGCAGTCTCGACGGGCCCATGCGTGTCGATGGACCGATTGGCTCGACCGCCGTCCCGCGTGGGACGGTACCCGGGAAACGCGCGACGCGAACGCCAGTTTATTCGCCGGCCAGGCAGTAGAGCTGGTTTCGGGTGCGAACCAGCAGACTGTCTCCAGCAATCGCGGGTGTACCGATGATCGGTTCTCCCATGTCGTTTCGGGAAAGTTCCTCGTAGGCCGCGCTGTCCTTCAGCACGGTCACGAACCCGTTTTCGCTGGCGAGGAAGACCTTACCATCTCCGGACACAGGCGAAGCGAAGTAGTTGCCACCTTTCCCGATCCGTTTGGGGCCTCGCAGCACCTTTCCATCGCGGGTATCGAAGACCGTGCTGATCCCACCTTCCTTTACCAGTAGTATGCGTCCGTCGGAAACGAACGGTGAGACGATATGGTCGGTGTGCTTGGTACGGTGTTTCCAGAGCAGATGAGATTGGCTGACATCGCCTTCCCCGCCGCCCCGCACGGCCAGCACATATTCTTCGGCTGCTTTTTCGCCCAAGGAAGTGTGATCGGCGCCGGCGAAGTTATCGGGATGCAGAAATGCCAGATCGAGCTCCCTGCCCTCGAGAAAACCGTCTTTGTTCTGGTCACCGCGATCGAAGGTGCGCTGAAAAAAGGCTTCGGGCACCGGCTGCTTACCGACAAATCGCTGGATCTCGGCTTTGTCCAATTTCCCGTCGTTATTTCCGGTTTCCGCCCGATCGACGGACGCCAGCCATTGATTGGCGATTCCGCCGCTCTGCAGCGACACATAGATCACGCCATCGTGGCAGACCGGCGTGGTCTTGATGTTGCGCAGCAATACTTTGGCGAACCATCGTCGCTTGCCGGACTCAGGGTCGTAACCGACGAGCATTCCCGTCCCGGCGACGACGAGATCGTCGCGCCCGTTCGCCGAACAGACGACGGGGTGCGAATAATTGACCGCCATATCGTGGCGGTCGTCTTTCCAGCGAAGCTTGCCCGTGGCTTTGTCGAAGGCATAAATGGCGGGGTTGATGTCGTCATCCTGGCAAAAGACGACGAGATCTCGATAGAGCACGGGGGACATTCCGGGCCCCCACTTGAAGACGAAGAACGGCGTCGGCAGCGGCTGATGCCAGACGTCTTTACCGGTGACCGCGTCGACGGCCATCAATCCGAGCGTGCTGAAATAGCAATAGACGCGCTCCGCGTCGGCGGCCGGCGTCGCACTGGCCTGACTGTTGGTTTCGTGCACTTCGGCCAACGCACCGGTTGCCCAGTCGCGCTGCCAGAGTTTCTTGCCGGTTCGCGCGTCAAAAGCGAACAGGCTGAACGTCTCCGCGCCGGTCATGCCGCTGACAAATGCCCGACCGCTCGCGACGACTGCTCCGCCGACTCCTTCGCCGGCGCCTGCCGACCATCGCACATTTTCGGTTGCCGAGAACTTTACCGGTAGCGCTCCCTTGGTGGCCGAAATGCCGCTGCAATTCGGGCCGCGGAATTGGGACCACTCTTCCGCTCCAACACCCCCGGCCGCTACGGTCAGTGCCAGCAGCGTGATGATGAACTTGGATCGGGGCGACGGTAGCAGCGGCGCCTTTACGAGAGCAATCCACGATCGACGAGCTGACATGCGATTCTCCCTGCGATAGGCGTGAAACGGACGAACCAGGGTTCCGCGTCCGGCGGTCGAATTGTAAAGTCTGGTGGGGGGAAACGAAAGCAGTTGCGGTAAAGAATCATGTTGGATGTGGGGGGAGTGATAATTTGTGGAGGCCAGAGCCGGCGGATGGGACAACCGAAAGCCTGGCTGGAATTTGGCGGTGAGCGTCTGCTGCAGAGAATTGTGCGGCGGCTGCGCCCCGCCGTTTCACCGCTCGTTGTCGTCGGGGCACCAGGCCAACCGCTGCCTGATTTGCCGGAAGATGTCGCCAGAACCGATGATCAACGCATCGGATGGGGGCCGCTGGAAGCACTGCGCGTCGGGTTGGCAGCCGTCGGCTCGCGTCAGGAGATCGCATTCGTCTGCGGCTGCGATGCGCCGTTCGTGATGCCGGAGTACATTGACGTGCTGCGGGGATTGCTGGGCGATGCGGAAGTAGCGGTGGTCGTCGACGAACAGCGGGAACACCCGCTGTTGGGACTGTACCGCACGCGTGTCAGCGATGCGATCGAGCAATTGATCGCGATCGGTCTGCGGCGACCACGCGATATTTTTGATCGCGTGGCGACCCAGCGCGTGCCCGCGACCGCGTTTCTGGCCGTCGATCCACGGCGGTTGGCCCTGGTCAACATCAACGATCCCGACGACTATCGTCAGGCGTTGCGGACTGCCGACGCAATGCCACCACCGGAGACGCAAGAGGGGCGCGCATGATGACTGCGTGCCGCCTGTTCGGGGTCGAGATTTGGAGGATCAAAGGGCCAGCGCGGCGACGGCCCGGATGGTCCATGCGGCCACGATCATTGCCGTGATGATCAGTAGATTGGCCAGCAGCTGCCGCTGCCTCGAATGCCGAATGACACCGACCATCCGGCTGATTTCGCCCTCCGGACAGCCGCTCCAGATATCGTCAATTCGTCTCATCGGAGTACCTTGCGCCGAAAGGGATAGTGCGACGCCGACAGGGGACTTTTCAAATGCATGTGCGCCAGTCTGCGCGGATCGAGCAGCTCATACGATCGACCGCATACCCGGATCAGATCGTCGTTTTCCAGTTCGCCCAACGCCGTTGTGACCAGGTTGCGCTCACCGGCGGTCAGACGTACCAGATCGCGGATCGATAGCGCGACAGGCAGGCCGACCGCGTGGGCTGGCCGGAACTCGGTGGTGTCGACAAGACTCAAGAACAGTCGCGCGATTCGTTGCTGGATGGTGCGGTAGACCAGATTTGGCAGCCAACTGATGACGCGGCGCGTTGCGAAACCGGCAAATTTCGTCACCGAGATGAAAATATCCGAATGGCGCTCAATGAATCCATGGAAGACATCGTTGGGAATCGCGACCAGGTGCAGGTTGGAGACCGCTTCCAGCGAGTCGCTGTGCAGCAGCGGTTCGCAGCCGGCAACGACGCCAAAAAAGTCGCCCGGGTCCAACACCACGGAAATGGGCGTTTGATTTCCCACGTAGGCGACTTCGATACGTATCTGCCCTTCGGTGACGAGATAGACCAGCGCATCCTCGGTCAATGGAATGTTCGATCCTCGCGCGAACGAACGGGCTCGACTGCGATATTCGATCGGTCGGATCTCGCGTTCGCTGAGTCGTTCAAACAGCGGGATGTCTTTGATAAACCAGATTCTTTCCATTGCCCAGTCGATTCCTTGCCAGCTTGTCGGCTGTAAGCTGGCATCGGTCCGCGGGCCGAGCCGGCTTGATGGTGCTGCGGGACGCGCACGATTGTTCCGAATGCAACGACAGGGCGGCGATCAGGGATGCGGATCCGTTCTGGCGGCGGCTGGCTGCCCGGCGGTGAAATGCAGGCGGTAAACCTCCGCCGCGCGGATATAGTGTTCCGCCGCGTGGCGAATGCGATCGCGATCCCGTGTTTCGACAGGACGTTTGATTTTCGCCGGCACGCCCAATACAACCGATCCAGGCGGCACGATTGTTCCTTCCGTCACGATCGACCCGACGCCGACAATGCTGCCGGAACCGATTCGGGCGCCGTTCATGACCACGGCGCGCATTCCGATCATCACATCGTCTTCCACAACCGCTCCGTGGACAATTGCCGCATGTCCCACCGTGACCCGGGCGCCAATCAGGCAAGGGAACCCCTCGTCGGCGTGCAGTACACACAGGTCCTGGATATTCGTCCCGCAGCCGATGCGAATCGACTCAACATCGCCGCGAATCACCGACTGAAACCAGACGCTGGCCTGATCGGCAATCGTCACATCGCCCAGGACCGTTGCGTTCGGGGCGATCCAGGCCGTGGCGGCGATTGTGCCCTGGGGAAAATGCAATCGCAGATTCTGCATGAAGCACCGTGTCATCGTTGATGTTGAGGCCTGGCGTGGCGCGCCCAATACGCGTCGAAATCGCCAGCGGCGAAACGCCCACTTATGCATTGTCCGTCGATCGTTACCGATA
>Ga0233425_10002301_pt1 | contig 38208 bp, 36 predicted proteins | sample Watercolumn_Towu_2_FD_181712 | JGI IMG/M metagenome (GOLD analysis project Ga0233425, IMG submission 181712) | Freshwater microbial communities from Lake Towuti, South Sulawesi, Indonesia - Watercolumn_Towuti2014_140_MG | ecosystem: Environmental > Aquatic > Freshwater > Lake | place... | reverse complement strand
GCGGATGCATTGCGAAAATACCCGGTCGAGCAAACCCGACCCGCATGAAAACAGTATAGGGTATTTTTCTCCTCCCCGCAACCGGTTCGCACTCCGGATCCGCTCCTGCGCCTGTTCCTATTTGGCCAATCGATTTGCGAATCTAACCAAGACATTCGCGAATCTAACCAATAGATTCGCGAATCTAACCAAGACATTTTCGAATCTAACCAATAAATTCGCGAATCTAACCAATACTTTTGCGAAAGTATCATAATACTTTCACGAAAGGAACATAAGACTTTTTGAAAGCAGACAGGAACGCCAGGTAACCAGCGCGGAGGCCCTGGCGCGCCGCGCCTCGTTGCGGTGAGAACGGCCCCCGCGATGCCGCGGGGTCTGCCAATTCGACGTATAATCTTTTTGCATCCAATCCCCTTTTCGGAGATCACCATGACGGCAAACATCCTGCAAGGCAAGAAACGCACCTGGGTCTTCCTCGTCCTCGGCCTGACCCTGCTGCTGGCCGGCTCGGTCTTCGGCGTGGACTGGGCGAACTATTTCCTCGGCACGGCAGCCCTCTACCCGGCGATCGGCAAGCCGCTCATCACCCTGCTGGCGATGCTCCTGGTCTTGAGCATCGGCGGGGACAGGCTGGGCGGGCGGGACTGGTGGCTGCTCTTCGCCGCCTTCGCCTGCATGCTGCCGACCGACATCCTGATGAGCGTGGTGGTGGTCAGCCCGAGCCTGAGCGTCGGTTCGTCGGTCTTCATGCTCGGCGGGGTGCTTTCCATCGTGGCGCACATCTTCCTGATCGCCCGCCTGGCGGCCCACGGGGCGCCGGCCTGGAAACGCGGCGGCAGTTTGTTCTCCAAACTCTGGCTGCCGCTGGTGATCTACGCCTCGGCCGCTGCCATCCTGATCGTGCTCTGGCCGGATGTGGTGCGCGTCGGGCATGCCGCCATCGCCCCGGCCTACACGGCCTTCTTCTGCACCACGATGTGGTTCGCCTGGGAGACGGTCCGCCGCGGCCTGCTGCCCAAACCGAACGCCTGGATGGCCGCCCTGGCCGCCACCTGCTGGTTCGCCACCGAGATCACCGGCGAGGTCTACAACCTGGGGCTGGGGACGGTCTCCGAGATCACCTTCCGTCTGGTGTGGGTCTTCTACGGGGCGAACGTGGTCCTGTGGGCGCTGAGCGGTTTCCGCTGGCAGAAGGAGCCGGCGTGACGACCCATCCCTTCCTGCAGGCGGACGCCTTCACCGACCGCCCGCTGGGCGGCAACCCCTGCGCGATCGTCTTCGACTGCCCGGAGCTGGACGACGGCACGCTGCTGGCGATCGCCCGCGAGATGAACCTGTCCGAGACCTCCTTCGTCTGGAAGCAGGCGGACGGGACCTTCCGGGCGCGCTACTTCACCCCGGCCGGGGAGATCCCCCTGGCCGGCCACCCGACCATCGCCACCGTGCATGCCCTGGTCGAGACCGGGCGCCTGGCCCTGCCTGGCGATAGCTTGAAGATCCCGCTCGAACTGCGTGACGGGCCGATCGAGGTCGAGATCCACGGCCACGCCGGGAAGGTCGAACGGGTGGTCATGTCGCAGCGCAAGCCGCAGTTCCTGCGCACGTACGCACCGGAGCAGGTCCTGCCAGTCTTCGGGCTGGAGCCGTCCGACCTGCTGCCCGGGACCCTCATCCAGACGGTCAGCACCGGCACGCCGCAGTTGTTCGTCCCCATCCGGGACCTGGAGACGCTGCGCCGGGCGCTGACCGATCAGGCGAAGTATGCCGTGCTGCAGCGGGATGGGGATTTCTTCAGCAGTCATCTCTTCTGCCTGCAGGGCGTGGAGCGGGGGCGCACCTTTGCGCGCCATTTCGCCCTGCTCCCGGACATCGTCGAGGACCCCTTCACCGGGTCGGCCACCGGCGGCATGGCGGCGTATTTGTGGCACTACGGCCTGATCGACAGCCCGAGCTTCCTGGCCGAGCAGGGCCACTGGATGAGCCGTCCGGGCATCGCCACGGTCGAGGTCGTCGGCCCGCCGCAGGACATCCAGACCGTCAAGGTCGGCGGCGGGGCGGTCAGCGTGCTGCGCGGCGAGCTGACGATCTGACCCCGGGTCGAGCGAGGCAGGAATGGAATCGAGACACCCGGCGTTTCCCTTGACGCCGGGTGTCTGTTCCACATCGCCCCACAGGGGGAGGAAATTTCGTTTCGACAACCGGGATGATACTGTACTTTGGAATCGAAAATCCCCTGGATAGGCAAATGTCTAGTCAGGGGATTTTCGTGGGAGCGGGGCTTATTCCGGGACCGTTTTGATCCCCGCGCCGGGATCGCCGGGCGGGATCAGGCCGATCTGCTGGGCCCTGGTGATGGCCGCCGCCCGGGTGCGCACGCCCAGGCGCAGGTAGGCGCCGGAAAGCAGGTTGCGCAGGGTGGAGCCGGAGATGCCGAGCTTCCTGGCCAGCAGGGTCGTGGCCCCGTCCGGGTAGGCGGCGCACAGCGAGAGCGCTTCGAGCTGGCGGGCGGTCAGGGTCGGATGGGCGGACGGGTCGGACGGCTCCTGGATCGTGCCGGGGCTGAAATGCAGCCCGCCGCTGGCGACCATCAGGACGATCTTGCCCAGCTGCTCGATTGAGGCCTGGTCGTCCTTGAGGATGTATCCGCTCACGCCGGCCTCGGCCATGGCCTCGATCAGCGTGCGCTGGTTGAGCATCGAGATGATCAGGATTTTGAGGTTGGGGTAGCTCTCCAGCAAATGCGGGATCAGGTGCAGGATCGGGAAGGGATTGTGGTTCTCCGGCGAGGTCGGGATGTTGACGTCCAGCAGCAGCACGTCGGTGGGATGCTCGGCCAGCAGGGGCTCCAACTCCTCCCCGAACAGGCCGGTCGCGACCACTTTGACCTCTGGCGTCTTCGACAGGCGGTAGTTGTAGCCGTCGACGATGCTGATGTGGTCGTCCAGAATGACAACCCGTACGGTCATTTCTGCCTCCAGTCGCTCGACATCGATCAGGCGCGCACCATGGTCAGCAGCATCTTGAAGGCGGTCAGCGCCTTCAGGCCATGCGGCTCGTTGGCCGGCATCAGGATCGCCTCGCCGGTTTTCAGGTGGAACGGCTGGCCGGAGATGCGGATCTCGACCTCGCCGTCCAGCACTTCGACCAGGGCATCGAAGGGCGCGGTATGCTCGCTCAACTCCTGCCCCCGGTCGAAGGCGAACAGGGTCACGTTGCCGCCCTCGGTCTTGACCAGCTGGCGTGAGACGATCGCGCCGGCCTGATATTCGATCAGGCGGACGGGCTGGAACTTTTCGGATCTGGGTGTCTGGGACATCGCATCTCCTCGGCCGGCTGCGCTCAGCGGACCTCGAACTGGTAGATGGTCGCCTCGCGGGTGTAGCGGGCGGTGGCGGTCACGACCAGGACCACGTCACGCACACCGTCCTGGCCGATGCGCACCGGGATGTCGAAGCTCTGCTCCGCGTTGGGCGGGATGATCTCCACGCTGGTGCCGTCGTCCGTGGTGGTGATCAGGGCCAGGCGGAAGGTTTGCGGGATCTGGTTGGCGATGCGCACAAAACCGGCCGCTTCCCAGCCGCCGTCATCCGTCTCGAAGTCGGTCGCGTAATCCAGCGCCGGGATCGACACATCGTCCAGCAGCAGGCCTTCGCCGTTGACGGCCATGTCGGTGATGTACTCGAAGCGGATCGAGACGACCTGCCCGGCGTAGGCCGAGAGATCGACCGTTTCCTGCAGCCAGACGCTGCTCTGGCCGGTGTAGCCCCAGCCGTAGGAGCTGCCGGTCGGGTTGTAGTCCGTGCCGGTGGGGGTGTCCAGGATCTGCCACTGCTCGCCGTCCGTGGAGGCTTCGACGTAGACGTAATCGTAGTCGTTCTCGATGTCGTACCAGGTCCAGTAGGACATTTCCACCGCTCCGCTCACGGCGCTCAGGTCGAATTCCTGGGTCAGGGTCATGGCGGAATTGTTGCCCTTGTTGGTCCAGAAGAAATGCGTCCCGGAGTGGGCCTCGGCGGGGACGACCCGGCTGGTGGTCGATCCTTCCAGGTGGAGCGTGTAGTCCCCGGGGCAGCTGATGCGGATGTAGTCGACGCCATACTGGTTGACGTTGCGGACGTTCGGGCCGGAGGGGCAGGTGGCGATCCCTTCCGTGTCGCTGGTCTGCGGCGCGGAGGGGTAGTTGTGGTAGGTATAGCGGCCGTCGGCCACGCTGCCGTCCATCAGGAAGTTGGCGATCGTCCAGTCGATGAAGAAGTCATCGGCAGTGACCTGTTCCCCGGTCAGCGGATCGACGATGCCCAGATCGGCCAGGGTGGCGTCGACGCTGTGCAGGCCGTTCAACTGGTTGTGGACCAGGGCCTGGGTGGCCTGGTCCCCGAAGCGGTCGAGGAAGTAGGTGACGAAGAGGAAGTTGGCGCCGTAATGGGCGTCGTTCTGACCGGCGGAGCCTTCCCAGTCGGGCAGGTTGATGTCCGGGTCCATGCTGTAGACCCAGTCGAAGCCGCCGGTATCGTACCCGTTCAGGAAGGTGGCCAGCTCGGAAAAGCCCTCGTCCAGCAGCTCACCCTCGTTGAAGTCCTGGTACCAGTGGATCATGTGCTGGAACTCGTGCGCCAGGACGCCGTAGGAATATTCGTCGCCCAGGCCCTGGCTGGAGGCCAGCAGGAACATCTCGGCGGTGTTGGAGTATTCCTGGATCGGAGGCGGGTACTCGTGGGTGGAGGCGAAGTAGCCGGCCACGGCGAAACCCATGCCCGGGGTGTAGAGGATGTAAAGGTGCGGGTCGCCGTCGACGCCGGGTGTCCATTCGGAGCCGAAGAATTCGCGGTTGGTCGGGTAGATCTGGTTCTCGAAGGTGTCGATCAGCTGGCGCATCTCCTGTTCGTTGTAGGAGACCGAGTTCTCGACCCAGAAATAGACGTGCGGGGTGATGTAGCGCAGGGTGGCGGTGTATTCGCTGTTGACGTTGGTGTCGGTGTCCGTCACCCAGAAGGTCTGCTGATCGCCGACCTCGAAGGGGACGGCGGGCGGCGCGACCGTTTCAGGGTAGCCGCACAGGCCCTTCAGGGCGCAGGCGATGGCGGCGTAATCGTTCTCGGGGACGTAGGCCTCTTCCAAAAGGGCCAGGGTGTCGTAGGTGTCCGGACCGGCGGGATCGCGGTCGAGGCTGTCGGGATCCGGGGTCGGACCCGTGTCCGTGTTCGTCCACTCGCTGATCTTGGTGGGCAGGCTCTCGGAGACGGTATACAAGGCATATCCGGCAGCGCCCAGGACGACGATGGCGCAGCAGCAAAGGACGATCAAACCGATCAGGATCAGGGGCACTGCAAGGTTGGATTTGTTCATCGGGGTCACCTCTTGGAATCGAATTCTACTATGAAACCGGCCTCTTGCCATGCCCCCGCAGGTGCGCTATAATCGCCCGCTGGTCAAGAAAAAGAGGTTGAGCAATGCCCATTTACACCTATCGGTGCGAGAACTGCGGTGTCCAGTTCGAAAAACAGCAATCCTTCAGCGAGCAGCCCCTGGTGCGCTGTCCCGAGTGCAGCAAGAAGACCCTGAAAAAAGTCTACCTGCCGGTTGGGATCGTCTTCAAGGGTTCCGGTTTCTATGCCACGGACCATCATTCGCCTTCCGGGCAGTCGCCGGCCAAGTCCGGCGAGAAGAAGGCGGACGATACGGCCAAGCCCGAGACGCCCAAACCCGCCTCCACGGAGAAGAAGGAAAAATAGTCAAACGGCAACCTGCGGGTTGCCGTTTCGCTTATGGACAGACAGCCGGCCCGCGCCGGGAGGCGAAAAAAAGACGCCCATCTGCATTGAACATTCCTGATTTGCTGGAAGTTGTTAAGGAGTGGGATGGTTTGGTTAGGACAGAACTTCCAGAAGGCGGTTATTGGTTTGCGCCTTTCTCCTGCGATACTGGCGAGATTGATAAATCTATGCAGAAGATCGGGGATCATCGAGAAGCATTAGCCAGGAAGAACTTAAGAGACTGGATGACGAAAGCGGGATTGACTTATCATTCCCCCCATAAGTTTCGGCATGGTCATGTTCAATACGGGCTGGCACAGTCTAGGACAATAGCGGATTTCAAAGCTGTCAGTCAAAACGTTATGCACTCGAGTATGAAAATAACCGATGAGATTTATAGTGTCTTAGATGTTAGGGAAGTGCAATTTAGGATAGCTCAGTTAGGGAATGAGAAAGTTGAAGTACAAGAAAATTCACAAGATGTATTAGCTCTAATTCAAGAGTTTTTACAGTGGAGAAAAAATAATAGAGATGCGAGTTAATTATTCTTGATAAACCGACATGCTCTACCATCACCCGGATAAGGATGCCATCCTTGGCTCTTAATTACATTCAGGCAGAAGTAATAAAGATCAGTTGAAAAAATTGTGCGCTCTTCTCTTATGCTGTCAGAAACTGGGGAAATCTCGAATATGACTGTATGTTTTTTAAACGAAATAGCCGATTCTACTTCTAGTGTGTTTGAAACATTGGGAAAATATTCGGGCAATTCTTTATTTATTACTTTTGCTATTTGATACGTATTGGTTGGATCAGATGATGAGATAGTTATTCTATATTTCTCGCTAAAGCGGAGGTTATCGAAATCTAAAAATAATGTTTCCCAATTTTCCATATTTCATTTCCTCCTTGTTGTATAGGTACTATAAATATAACCTATAAAACGTAAAAGCGCACCTATGTAAAGTGCGCTTTGTGAAAGTCTTGAAAGCTCCTCGCCGAGGATTTGAACCTCGAACCTAGCGGTTAACAGCCGCCCGCTCTGCCGTTGAGCTAGCGAGGAAGGCAAGGCGGGATTATATAAGCAAGCAGATAGTCTGTCAAGTGAAGCAGGCGCGCTTGCCGAAAGGGGGCTCCCGATGTATAGTTCTAGTACATCGAGGAGGGTGGATCATGACCGAACCTGTCAGTCCCGTATACCGCATCACCGATCTGGAGGCCACCGATCGTCCGCGTGAACGCCTGCGCCAGCAGGGACCGCGTGCACTGAGCAACCCCGAACTGCTGGCGATCCTGCTGCGCGTCGGCATTCCCGGCGAGAACGCCGTCCAGCTCGGGCAGCGCCTGCTGAGCGAGTTCAAAGGGCTGCGCGGCCTGCAGCGGGTCCCGTTCGACGAACTGTGTGCGCAGCGTGGCATCGGGGAAGCCAAGGCAGCCCAGATCAAGGCGGCCATCGAACTCGGCCGCCGGCTGCGTGAGGAGGCGCCCGAGGACAGGGTGACGATCAATTCCCCGGCGGACGTGGCCGGCCTGGTCGCGTACGAGATGTCTGCCCTCGAACAGGAGCATCTGCGCGTCCTGCTGTTGAACACGCGCAACCACGTGCTCGACGAAGTCGACATCTATCACGGCTCGGTGAATTCCTCACAGATCCATATCGGCGAGGTGTTCAAGGCGGCCATCCGGCGCAATGCCACGGCGCTGATCGTGGTGCACAACCATCCCAGCGGGGACCCGACCCCCAGCCCGGACGACGTGGCGGTGACGCGTGCCATGGTCCAGGCGGGCAAGCTGCTCGGCATCGAGGTGCTCGATCATGTCGTCATTGGCGCAGGTCGCTGGGTGTCGCTCAAGGAGCGCGGTTTGGGTTTTTGAGCCGCTCGAAGATGCAACAAAACCGTAAGGTTGTCCGGGCAGTGAGCGGATAAAATAAGGCATGCCGTCCGTGAAGAAGAAACAAAAAGAGACCGACGAACTATCTCCAGTCGCCCCGGCCGGATCGCCAAACGTTTCGTCAGTGAGCTTGGCGGTCTTGGTCCCGGCCTATAACGAGGAGCGTTTCATCGGCAGCGTCGTTCACCAGGCCAGGTGGTATGCGGATCTGGTCATGGTGGTCGACGATGGCTCGTCGGATGCCACCGCCCGGATCGCCGAGGAAGCGGGAGCGCTGCTGGTGCGGCATGCGCTCAACCGGGGGAAATCCGCCGCGATCAACACCGGTTTCATTACCCTGAAGAAAATCATCAAGCGCAACAAAAAGATCAAGGCCGTGGTCATGCTGGACGGCGACGGTCAGCACCGCTGTGCCGAGATCCCGCGCCTGTGTGCGCCTGTCCTGGCGGGCGAGGCGGACATCGTGGTCGGTTCACGCTTCCTGGGTGTGAAAAGCCGCATCCCGAAGTGGCGCATCTTCGGCCAGCACGCCCTGACGCTGGCGACCAATCTGGGTTCCGGTTCGAAGCTGACCGATTCGCAGAGCGGGTTTCGGGCGTTCTCGCTGCGTGCCCTGGAACAGATGCAATTCGGGTCCGAGGGGTTCTCGATCGAATCGGAGATGCAGTTCCTGGCGCAGGAGGACCATCTCAAGATCATGGAAGCGCCGATCTCGGTGATCTACCGGGAGCCGGCGAAGCGGAATCCGGTCCAGCAAGGCTTGGCTGTGCTGGGCGGGTTGATCAAACTGGTTGGGCAATACCGGCCATTACTATTCTTTGGCATATCAGGCCTTTTTTCGATGATTTTAGGTATGGCCTTGGGTATTTATGTCGTTGAACGTTTTCAGGTGACTGGTCAGTTTGCTTCTGGTTTGGGTATGATTTGTGTACTGCTAAATGTCTTGGGATTGATCATGGTATCGACCGGGTTGATCCTTCACTCGGTACGCGGACTCTTGAGTGATTTACTCCACCGAGGGCGTTAACTGTGTCATTAGGGAACAGAATCACATTCGCTCAAAAATTAATACTAAAGTACTACTCGATGAAGAGAGTCCATCCGTTTCGGGTCCATTTGGAAAGCTACCTGGATGGGTCCATGAATGTTTTGGACGCTGGCTGTGGGGACGGATTATCGTTCACAAATGAATATCAGCACCTAGTCCGAAAAATGGTTGGGCTGGACTTGGTCCTGGAGAATGCTTGCAAGAATACCCAGGTTGATGTTGCGGTTGTAGGTGACCTAACATTTATTCCCCTTATCAGAGGTCACTTCGACCTAATATTTTCCCACGATGTACTCGAACACCTTCGAGATCCTGAGACTGTCTTTCAAGAGTTTTCACGGGTCTTGAAACCTGGGGGATTGCTCCTGTTTCTGACGCCAAACAATCGACATTACTTTGCAATCGCAGGACACATCATTCCAATGCGAGCTCAAGCGTATATTGCCCGGAATTGGTTTAAAGACCCTGGAACCGTTTATCGCACATATTATCGATGTAACTCCGCCAACCAGATTCGGAAAGTAGCCGCCAAGGCTGGTTTTAGTATAGAAACGCTCGAATACTATGAACCCGGGCCAAAATATCTTGCTCGCTTGCCATTGGTATTCGGTTTCGCTTTTCTGTACGAAAGGATTGTCAACCAGCTTCAGCTCCTTGCTCCCTTCCGGGCCCAGATCGTTGGAGTCCTTCGGAGAAATTGGTAGATAACCAATTATGTATGTCGTACAATTCGCTCCATATTATCCTCCTTATTTAGGTGGACAGGAAACCTACATCGCCCAGTTGTCTAGGGAGTTGGTCCGATCAGGACATCGGGTGAGAGTAGTAACCTCCAATTATCCGAAGGGGGCAGCTTATGAAAAATCTGTTGATGGGGTTGAGATCTGCCGTTTCGCATGTTTTGGTCGTCCGCTTCGGAATCCAATCCTTCCTGGTTTATTGATTTCACATCACGCCATTGGTGCTGATCTCATTCATGCACATAATATCCATAGTTTTTCCTCGAATGTCGCTGCTCTTCGACGGCGATTTGGAAAGACACCTCTTGTAATGACATCTCATGGAAGGTTGGATTTCGGAGCCAGACTGCCTAACCAATTGCTCAAGCTGTACATACATACCGTTGGACGGTTTACAGTGAAATCTGCCGATCGGCTGATCGTTCTTACCCCGACAGAAAAAACACGGATTCTTCAACAGACAGGAATGAACGCCGAGAAAATAAGTGTGATACCAGTGGGTATTGACCTTGAACATTGGGATTGCCTCAGGGAGGAGGCGCGGAAGAAATGGGAAGCTGCACTTTTTCCCGGGAAGATCATGATCCTCGTCGCCACACAATTAATTCTGAGAAAAGGTATTCAGTATCTCATCGGGGCCATGCCGAAAGTGATTAAGCAATTCCCAAATGTCTTGTTGGCAATCGCAGGAAATGGAAGCGATGAAGGACGATTGCGCCGCCAGGTAGTAGAGTTGGGATTGGAGGACACTGTATTTTTCCTTGGAAGATTATCGGGGATGGATCTTGCCCGAGCATACGATTCCGCTTCTCTATTCGTGCTACCCTCACTCGGAGAAGGTCAACCTCCGTGTATCCTTGAGTCCTGGTCTTTCTCGAAGCCAGTACTGGCGACCAATATTGAAGGTGTCCGCGATTACTTTTCGGAGGCCGCACGACTTGTTGAACCTGCAAGTTCTAGTGCACTTGCCTCCGGTATTCTGGAAATCCTTGGCGATCAAGTGCTGGCGAGGCGGATGGGGAACCAGGGTCGTCAACTTGTAGAAAGGTTTACCCTTCAAAGAATGACCCGGTTGGTGATCAATGACTATTACCGGGCCCTCGGTGCTTCTTCTTTGGGAGGTTCTGCGGACTCATTTACACCTTCAGGCTAATCCGATCTAGAGGAATCGATGAATATTTGTATCGTTTGCAATCGAGGTGGTCACCTGACTGAAGCGTTGCAACTCCTGGATGTATATCAGGAAAATGACTTTTTCTTTGTTGTTCCGCACAATATTCGGGATGAAGAGTTAGCGGACCTGGCACCTGTCTACTTTCATATTCGTGTCGATGCAAACCCATTCCGATTCTTGTTTGTATTTTGGCAGGCGCTTCGGATTCTGCTGAAGACGAAACCGGACATCGTTCTTAGCACTGGGACAGAGAATGCCATCCCATTCTTTCTCTGGGGTAAACTCATGGGGGCGAAGACGATCTACTTAGAAAGTTGGTGCCGGATAACGGATCTGTCGGTAACAGGAAAACTTGTATATTTTTGGGTGGATGCGTTCTGGGTGCAATGGATCGAGCTCGTACGAAAATATCCACGCGCAGAATACCACGGTTCAGTAATATGATTTTTGTAACCGTTGGCACGCACACGGATGGTTTTACCCGTCTGATCATGACCATGGATGAGTTAGCTGGTCGTGTGGAGGAGGAAGTCGTTATTCAAAAGGGTTCTTCCAAATACATTCCTCGTTTTGCAAAAAGCTTTGCATTTGCGACCAACCAGGAGATCCATGAGCTAATGCGGTCTGCGCGCATCGTCGTCGTCCAGGCTGGAGCAGGGTCGTTGATAGAAGTCTTGGCACTTGGTAAAAAAATGATCGTTGTGCCGCGCCTAAGTCGGTTTGGTGAACACTTCAACGATCACCAACTTGAATTAGCCCTGGTTCTTGCAGATAAAGGAGTAGTTGCACTGACTGAGGATATAAATGTCGATCTGATGCTCCAAGCGCTCGAGAAAGTTGAAATGGCTCCTGCGTTCACTGGTGAGTGGCGGCAGCTTACCAATGCATTAAGGAGTCAGATAAAGATCTGGGCGCAGGAGCGTGAGCGAAGATGAGAATTGGTATGGTATTCTCGACGCCCATGCCTCCCAGAGAGGGTGTCGGATATTATGTGATGAACTTAAGTCGTTACCTTCACGCCTTGGGGCATCAGCTCGTATTGATTACACGCGGCACTTTCCAGCCGAACTATAAACATGTAATGAATGGAATACCAGTCTGGAATGTAACCTATATCCCCATTTTCCCTTTCCATGTTCACTTTCATCAGATATTTCTACAGCAACTTCTGAACAAGATCGAGTCTGAACTTGACGTGCTTCATCTGCACTCCCCTTTAGTGGGTCTGCAAAAAACAAGCTTACCGATCATCACAACCGTCCATTCACCTATATTGATGGGTGCACGATCGATCCGTCCTGTGAATCTATATGGACTAGCAGTACGATTGCAAACTCCTTTCAGTTTTTATATTGAAAAGCGACTATTTCGGAAATCCCATTTATTGGTAGCTACATCCCGGAGCGTGGCCGAGAACCTCATCCCATATGGAGTTGATCCAGTAAATATCAATATTCTCGGAAATGGTGTTGATGCGAATTTCTTTACACCAGCTGAGCCTGTTAATCACGAAGTCAATCCCATTTTCCTCACAGTTGGAAGGCTTGAACACGGCAAAGGTCTGGAAGATCTACTCGATTGTGCTAGGTTCGTGATTCGATATCATCCACGAACGCGCTTCCTTATAGCGGGCGAGGGTAGATTGCATGCAGTATTGGAAAAAAGAGTCAAAGAAGAAAGTTTATCTGGAAATGTCATCTTTCTCGGGCAAATAGGCATTCGAGAGGATCTTGTCAATTTATTCAAACGTGCCTATGCCATAATTCATCCCTCGCATTACGAGGGCCTGCCCACTGTACTACTAGAAGCCATGGCATGCGCAAAGGCAACAATTGCATATGATGTCAGCGGGTCGAGAGATCTGGTTCAAGACGGAGAGACCGGTTATCTCGTTCCGGATCGCCGGCCTGACCTTTTGGCCGGCAAAGTTCTTGATCTTCTCCAAGATCCTCAGAAGACAAGTTCATTTGGCGCAGCAGCCCGTAAAAAAATTGAGATGAATTATACGTGGGAAATAATTACTCAAAGGTATGTCGACCTTTATGAGCAGCTATTGGAGCTTAGGAAATGACTTCCTCCAGATTAAAATCGGTCGTTGTGATCCTCCAGGGTTTGACCAGTCATAACCGCTTTCTACAACCCTGGCGTTACCTTACCGAAGTTGCCATCCAGTTAAATCGTATCGGACATGATGTACGGATAGTGACCGATGGCTCTGCTGACTGTACAGAATGGTCTATGGAATCAGTTCCAGTTCATGTGCTGCCTTCAGTTCGAAATTCCATTGTCTGGCCCAATCGCCTATTAGCGAGATCAGTCGACCGCTGGAAACCGGATGTGCTAGTCTGGGGGGTCGGGGTCACCAGCTTCCTTCACCAACGATTTTTCCCTATGCTCGGACGAAAACAGGTGGGTATTTTTTCGTCTCCGATTTATACTACCCAAGATCTTGCTAAACTTGGATATGTTAGGTTACTAAGGAACTTTGACCTGAGTGGCATCCATATCCTCGGAGCTATCACGCCTCGATCTTTGCTGCAGTATCAAGCAGTCAATAGCGGATTAGATATTGTGGTAACCCAAACCTTGACGACTGGTAGGAAACTGGTCCAGGAGTATGGCATCCGACAAGTCGGTACGATCCCGCCTGCAATCGATCCGATTTGGTATGATTCCACGGAATTACTCCAACAAGAAGAAAACCTGTGTGATAAGAACCAATTTATTATTGGGTATATTGGACCGCCTGATGTACTCCGCGGGTTGCCGCGATTACTTTCAGCATTTGCCAACCTTCGATCCCAGCGGAGAGATTTAAAACTGCTCATTCTGAACAGAAAATCAGGCCAGCCAAATGATAAAAAAACTGAATATATCCACAACCAAATCGAACGTTTAGAGCTAAAAAAATCGGTAGAACTTGTAGATGGAATTTTAAGTCCGATGCAGTTGGTTGAATTATGCCGGCGTGCAGATCTTATCGCTCTTCCGTTTGAAATTATCCCCTCTGAAGCGCCTTTATCAATCTTGGAATTGCGCGCACTCGGGAAACCACTCGTCACAAGCCAGCTGGGTTGCATCCCGGAGTTGAGTCCTGGCCTGTTCGCATATTTTGCAGAACCAGGAGACCAGCATTCACTGGAAAATAAGCTCTGGGCTGCTATCCAGGAAGTGGAAAGATCGTCTCGAAAGGAAATCGCCCAAAGCATTCCGAACGCCAGGCGTTCCTGGGAAGAATTTGGCTTGGAATGGTCCAGGCTTATCGAGGCTTGATCATTATGTTTAAGAGTGAATTAATTTATCTTGCCGGGTGCGATGGGACGGGGAAATCCACACAGATCAACCAACTGATCAAGCGCTTACGTTCAAGGCGGAAAAGGGTCATTCACGTTTGGTTACGGTTCCCATTTTTTATCAGCCTGCCTCTTCTAGCTTGTGCACGGTTGAGAGGCTGGAGCTGGGTTGAAATGCATGCCGGCCGACGGATCGGATATTGGGATTTTTCAGACTCTACTATCATGCAGACTATTTTTCCGTGGGCGCTTTTTTTAGATTCCCTCCTCGCTGCGATCTGGAACGTGTACCTGCCTCTTCTGGCTGGGTTTACAGTTGTATGTGATCGGTTCGTCCTGGATACCCTGGTGGATCTGGAAACAGGTCTTGGACAGGTCCATATACCCGCAAAGGCACCCCAGACGTGGTTTCCAAGGCTCATTCCGAGCAAGGCCAAGGTCGCCATTCTGGACTTGGCTGTCGATCAAATTCGGTCTCGGCGGGCAGATCTATTATTTGACCAAAACCTAGCGGCTCGGCTAGAGTTGTATCGAGATCTTAGTGTAACTTTCGGCTACCCACTTATTTCCAGCCTTCCATCAATTGATGACGTACATACTGAAGTTTACAGGAGAATTCATCTCGATGACTGATCGTGGTAAGAATTACTTTAAAGACCATCGCCTGACCATTTTCTCGCAGGGGCCTTTCCTTCCCTTGCTTTCGCATTGGGTATTCCAAAGTGTTTTCTACCTGGATCCTACGGAGAGATTGTTCAAGCTGACACTGGATGTGTTGGGGACTGTTGTATTCGCATGGCTTTTATCTGTTGTTTTCCAATGGTTGCCAGCCATTCTGATCAGCTTTTTTTTCGCGCACACCTTGAATTTCTTATTCAATGCTCACGTTTGGGTCGTACTGAAATTCTATGGTTTTGTTCACCACACACCTGATGAATTTAGCATATTCCTTAATGAATTTACAATAAGAGTGCAACAAGAAAGTTCATTGACTGCAGCGATCGTTCTTGGTAGTTTAGTTCGTGATGAATTGCATCAGGCTTCGGATCTGGATGTCCGTCTTCTCCGCAAACCGGGGTTCCTGAACGGCATGCAAGCATGCATATTCCAATTACAGGAGCGTAGTCGGGCTTTCCTGCGCCATTTTCCCCTTGATATCTACGTGATTGATGATATCCAGTCGCTAAGAAAAAACCGTCATGACGAAACAGCTTTTGACTTAATTACCCAGCGCCATTACCCTATACCTAGCGATTGAATTTCGGCAGGACCAGGGATTTTTAAAGTGAACAAAGAAATTCTCCGCCCAAGCGGACTCACCAAATTGATCGCATATTTAAAGCAGCGTATTTTCATCAATGCGGGCTACATTTTCAGTGTGAACATCCTGCCCGGATTGATAGGGGTTGTATTCTGGGCGGTGGCGGGCAGGTTTTATCTACCTTCTGACATTGGACTTTCCGTTGCTATCCTTTCGGCTATATCTCTGCTCTCTGTTATCTCAACGCTTGGTATGAATATCGGAGTCATCCGTTTCCTTCCCCAAGCAGACAACCAAGCACTTTTTCTAAACGCAATTTACACCTTTGTCGCCATCGTGGCATTGATCACAAGTGGCATTTATATTCTTGGCATACCCTTCTGGGGTGAAAATATCGCTGCCGGATTACGGCGTCCAGACCAGATTACCCTGTTGATCGTTTTCGTCATCATTCGCACGGTAGGGAATGTTGTCCAAAATACATTCATTGCTCTTCGAGAATCTGGATTTGCTTTACAGTATACAGGCCTTGTCCAATTCTTGCGTATCGCAATCCTTGCAACGGGAATATGGTTAGGGGCGGATGCATCCCTGCTGGTTGGGTCCCACCTTGTTTCGTATCTTATTGGCTTGCTCGTTTGTTTTTTCGTACTGATTCCCAATTTGGTGACTTCGTTCAGGGCAAAGCCGATTCTATATATTTCGATGATTATGGATCTTTTACCTTATGCGGCAGGCAACCAGCTTGCGGTCATTTTCCAACAAATTCAACAATTGCTTTTCCCTTTGATCATTCTCGAATTCCTCGGTTCAGATGCCAATGGATATGCCTACATGGCGTTGATGTTGGGCGCAGTAATTACGAGCCCTGCGTTCGCGTTAATTAATTCAGCATTTGCAGAGGGCGCTAATATGCGTCGAATGGGAAAACAAATCCTACTGAGGACTTCAAAACAAGCGATTTTATTATCGGCAATCATTTCCCTCCTGGTTCTCTTGCTCAGTCCGTATCTTCTGTCTATCTTTGGATACCAGTACGTTGAGTCTTCCTCTCTCTTGCTTCGTTTTCTAGCACTCGCTGCCCCAAGTATTACCTTAAATCAAGCCTATTTCACACAGCTGAGCCTTCTGAAGCAAACCACACGTTTGGTTTGGTTGAATGTTATCCTAGCGGTTTTATCAGTTGGTCTATGCCTGCTTACAATAAAATCCATGGGTATACTTGGGTGTGGCATTGCCGTACTCGTAGCCAACTTGGTCTTGAATCTGATGATCGTGTATCTCTTCCGGCGGGAATCCGGATCCTCCGAATCAGGAGAGGGGATGGACGGGCGGATTGACATATTTTCTGGCTAAAGTATTTTTACGAATAGAAAGCTGAATTCAATGACAAGTTCGCTTGATAAAAAAATTTCTCTGGTCGGTGTGGTATTCATTGCAGTAGCTGGAATTGTAATGTTGGTAGCACATATTTTACAACCGATCAGTTTATTTCTGGCACTGCTGCTCACACTCGGCCTTTATCTTCTATGGCGTGATAGACTGACTCACCTTTTCCTGGAAGATAAAGGAAGACCTCCTTTGCTTTTGGACCGATGCCCTTGGGTCTCCGTTGTGGGTCTGGTAATCGTCTGCTCGAATGCGTTGCTGGTCATCACCCAATCAGAAAACATCAGCTCCAGACCAGTTTGGGTACTATTATGCACTTCGGTTCCCAGTATCGTCGTTTTCATCCAGATATTATTGAAAGTGTATCGGTACGAAGCAGGGGAATTCTCCTTGCTTATGCAGGTAATTGTTGCCTCAATGACCATCATTCTCTCAACTGTAATCGTTTTCCCCTTTGATGGTGCAGATACCTGGGCTCATTTAGCGAACGCTGATTTACTCCAGGATCAAGGGTCATTCAATGTCATCGAAGCAGGGTATAAAAATTATCCACTCTTTCCCGCGCTGGTTAATTTTTTACGGATAATCAGTGGTGTAGATCCTAGCCGGGCTGCGCGAATCATCACGCTCCTATTCTCCGTAGTATGTCTTATGCTGTTGTACTCTTTGGTGAGCGAGTATTATGGTTCAGTCCAGAGAGGATTGATTTCTATTCTGATCCTTTTAGGCAGTAAATGGTTCATTTACTGGAGCACATTGGTGGTCTCTATGTCAGCCGCGATGTTATTGTTTACGGCTTTTTATGTTCTCTTGACGAAAAGATTGTTCTTAACTAACGACGGTCGTACGGGATCTGTCCTCACTATTCTTTACATCTTGGTTGCGATCATTTCCCCTTTCCTCCATCCCGTCGGTTCGATCGCAATCATCCTCCTCTGCATTGGGTACTTCTTGACAGCGGCCTTGTTCACGCTGAACGGGAACAAAGGGGCGTATTCCAATCTGATCGTTATTTCCCTTTTTGTGGTCGTTGTGACAATCACCCAATGGATCTTTTACGGACAGACATTTGTTCTTGCCATGCGCAGCTTAATTGCAGCAATCTTTGAGGACACAGCCTATTCCGTTCGTTTGGCCGCCAGTACGAGCGAGCCACTCACGTATTTCGTTGATAATATGAATTTCTATTTACTCCTTTGCTTTTCTTTGGTTGAACTCCTACGTCAGATACGAATCCGTAAAGACCCGCTTGTACTACTCACTGGCATCACTGGTATGATTTTCGTCGGCTTTGCCTTCTCCATGCAGATCACAAATTTACAAGCTGTACTACCATACCGCTGGCTGTTATTTGGGAGTATTTTGCTGGTCATCCCGGCGGCCAACATCCTTGCTTCCATGATGAGAACAACGCGCATCAGATGGAAGCTTCTCCTGACTGCCGGATTTTCGATTTTTGTTTTTTTCGGATATATCACCAAGGACATTAATCGAGATCATCCACTTTACTCGATTCGATCGGCGCAGCTCTATCAGATCACATATCCTGAATACTCGGGTTTACAGTTCGCAAAGAGAGGCCTCCTGGACCTTCATACTCTTGTTCAGGTGGATTACAGGTTGTGGGACTATCTTAAATATCAGACCGATAGCGCTTATCTGGGATATTGGGATGAATATTTATTACAGGAACGAAATATGATTTTCGCTGATCGCGACGTATATCGTGTCCATCGGGATGCCTTTTTAGGCGATTCGGTTGAAAATCTAGATCTCTCTCGGCCGGGTCTGAACCAGATCTATGACAACGGCGAGCTACGCTGGCTGGAATGGGTGCCCTAATGTGCCTTCTCTTCGTGCGAGGTGGTAGTAATGATTGAAAAGACTGCATTATCTCTTCAAATCTTGATGCCAGTGTTCATCTGGGGTCCTTGTCTTATGAAAGGCAAGAAGCCAGTTTGGGGATTATGCGTCGGATTTCTCTGCTTAATCGTGATGATCAGCCTCAATTCCTTACTCCTTGGAGCGCTTTCTTCCCCTTTCACAATCCATCGATATCTGTTTTTATTCTCGGCAGAAAACTTTCTCCTCTTATTTCTTTGCTTGTTTGTGGTGAACAGCAATAAAACTGCCTTGGATAAAAACCGTCCGGATATGGCGTTGAGGACCTCACGACCGCGATGGATCGGGATAATACTAATCCTAGTAATGACTGCTACTTTGATCATGCTTGCTACTTCGCTTCAAAACAAGCCCAGACAAGGATACACCGAGTTTTACTTGCTTGAAGATGACTACGATAATCCTATTTGGGAGATCCGGCAGAGTGACGACAACCCTTCAGTAACAATCGTAATCCATAGCGAGGAATTCGACCAGGCGGACTATTCCTTGGATGTTTTTTTTGATGGGGAAGAGATCGAATCAATATCACTCCTGGCGATTGCTCCTGGTAGCACACTTTATCAACAAATCCCACTGGAAGATAATGCCACTGGCCTGTCTCATTACGAATTCAGGCTTGGAATGGACGGGGTTGACACGTATCGATATTTATCGATCTGGATTGATCCAGAATTGTGATTTGATGTATCGGGTCTTCCATGGCACTAATGAACACATATAGGGCTTGGATGACTTCATGAGGAGGTTATATGTTTATCGATCATCTGTTTCGCTTAATCCCCGATTGGGGGGTTAGCGCAATATATAAAATCGGTGATATTGTTTTTGGAAAACAACTCGCCCTCCACCAAATACCATTTGGTCCAATTCGTGGTCGGAAGATCTATATGCGTTTTCGAATCTCTCCCCGCATGTTCTTCGGGGTAAATGAACCCTGGGTATCAAAAATGATTCTCCAACATACCAAACCTGGTTATGTCGTCTATGATCTTGGTGCTCATATTGGTTATACTTGCCTTCTTTTTACCGCCGCTCTCAGTGAGAAGGGTGAAATCCACGCATTCGAAATATTGCCATCCAATGTAAAAATTCTTGGAGCGACATTGGCTGAGAATCCAGATGCAAGGGTGACGATCCACCCGGTTGGCGTCGCAGATGATGAACAGGAGATTGAGCTTCCGGCCAGCCCCACAGGCATGACAAGTATTTATTCACCAGTCACGAAAGGAAGCTTCGGAGAAAAATGCGCTACAGTCGCATTGGATCTTTACGTGTCGAAAAAAGGAATTCCATATCCTGACATTATGAAAATCGATATCGAAGGTGCTGAAATTGCGTTTATGGATGGAGCGCAATCTATTCTTAAGGAGGTTTCACCTCAATTAATAATTGAGTTTCATGGGATCGATCGCCTAAGAAAAGGGCATGAAATTCTTTCTCAGTTTGGTTATAAAATGCAGCTTGAAGATGGACGAACAATCGACCAAAGTGTAATTGAAAAAATCCAAACAAAAAATCAGAATGTATATTGCTGGAAAGAAAACAATTAATCTGAGGGTGAAGATTTCCTAGATAATGTCAACCGCATCGAAATCCACCCACCTCGAATACCTCCAGCGCACCCTCCAGGATCCGCGCAACCCCAACAACTGGTTGATGCTGGGCTGGACCACGAAGGATCCACACGCCGCCCTGGAATTCTTCCAGGAGGCGCTGACCCTCAATCCCAACGATCCCAGCATTCTCGATTCGATCGCCTGGGCAAAATCCCGGATCGAAAATCACGGCGATGATGCTCTATCCCCGGATACCAACCAGGCGATCCGGGAATTCAATGCCATCCGTGAGACCGCGGTCCAGGAATCGGCCGCCGAAGAGCTTCCTGCCATCAAGAAGGTCAGTTATTGGCGGGTGCTCGTGTCCCGAAAGATGCTGCGTCTCTGGATGGGACTCTACCTGACGGTGATCACCCTGGCTGAGATCCTGACCACGGCCCTGCCCACGGTCGAACTCGGGTTGATCATCTATGGGCTTGCGCTCCTGCTGCTGATCGTTCACAGCGCGCTCGTCGTCAGCCGCCGGGAGCAGCGGCTCCTGCTGACCCTGGCCTTTGCCCCATTGATCCGCATGATCTCGCTATCCATCCCTTTGCGGGACCTGCCGCAAATGTTCTGGTACCTGGTCATCGGGGTGCCGCTCTTTGCTGCCGCGATCATGATGATGCGTTACGCGGGATTCAGCTTGAAGGAGATCGGGATCACAAACCGGCGCTGGCCTGTCCAGTTGTTCATCGGTCTGCTGGGGATCGGACTTGGTTACCTGGAATACCTGATCCTGCGGCCCGAGCCTCTGGTCGCTGAATTCTCCCTGCAGGCGATCTGGTTCCCGGCTTTCGTCCTGCTTTTCTTTACCGGCCTGCTTGAGGAGTTCATCTTTCGCGGATTAATGCAGCGCGCTTTCTCGACCATCATCGGCGCCTATGAAGGCATCCTGGTCGTTTCGTTCGTTTTCGCGATCCTGCACTTCGGCTATCACTCCGTCATCGACATCATTTTCGTTTTCTGGGTGGCGGTGATCTTCGGTCTGATCGCCTACCACACCGGCTCGATCCTTGGGGTGACGCTGGCCCATGGGTTGACCAACATCGGGCTTTTCATCGTCTTCCCCTTTCTGGTCAGCCTGCCGGCATCCACCCCTACGACCGCAACCGAGGCGACGGTATCGTCAACTCCCGGGATCGTCCTGACCGTGACCCCCACGCCTTTCCAGCCGCTCAGTGCATACGAGACGCCCTTCGAGACGGCAACGTTGATCGAGATCCAGCCGCTTCAGGCCACCTTCGAACCCTCTGCCACACCGCCCGGAGCGCCTTGAACCGGGTAACTTTCCGCCTCTGGTGAAAAATGTGATCCCGGATTGTAATGTCTCTGTAATTGACAAGCCCCGGTTCGTTCGTTACAATGCAGGGGATTAGAGGCATGAGATGATATCTACTGTTACCACTTCAACCGTTTCCACCGTGACCCTGGCGGGCTCCTTCGCCATCATCGGCATCCTGGTTCTGCTTGTGCTTTTGATCCAAAAAGAGCTCAGCTCGACCGGCACCAGCCAGCGCGCCAGGGTTTTCGCCCGTTACCTGAACATCAGCATCCTGCCGTTGATCCTGGTCTTTGTGGCTGTCGTCGTTTCCAAGGTTGCCGATACTCTGAAGTGATCCAAGAGGAATGTCGAGCGGTTGCCAGATGGCAACCGCTTTTTTTATTCCTACCTGACTTCCGCCCGGGAGAATTCCCCGCTGGCCGCCTCCCAGTCGACCTGGGAACGGTCAACCCTGGCGGCGCGTGGACCCCGCAGAACCGCTTCGCCGAACAGCTCCAGGTCGGTGCGGGGACCCTCGGCCACCACCTCCACCTGGTCGTATCCGACGTTCCGCACCCAACCGGTCAGTTTCCATGCGGCGAATGCGTCCAGGACATGCGCGCGGAAACCGACGCCCTGCACGCGTCCAAAGACCCGAATGTGGACCCGGGCTGCTTCACTCGGCATGTTTCTTGGACTCCTTCTTTTTTCGCAGGCTGATGAGCAGCGAAGCAAGCGGAAAGAGGAAGACGAGCAGGATGATCGCTGTATAGGGCAGGAGGTTGGCGAGCGCAACCGGCGAAGCAGCCTCTCCCAGGACCGCCTGCCGCCAGTGCCGGTCCAGCTGGGAGAGCGGTTGATTGAGCGCATGCCGCGCGCCCTTCTCGCAGGTCCTGCCCTGGGCATAAGATTCGATCAAGCTTAGCAATCCCCCAGGGCCGTACTGTTCGCGCAGATACTGGGTGAAGGAGGCCGCCTGGGCATAGGCGAGCGCTGCGTTGGAAACATCTGTCGGGAAGGCAGCACACAACGCCTCCATCGTCAAAAGCGTGTCGTTTCCGTTGGCGGCGATCATCTCCTGGCTGATGCCGGCGACGCCACCGTTCTCTGCCAGGGAGGCGATCCCCTCGCTCAGCCAGACCGGCAGGCTGGCGGATGCGCTTCCGCTCATCCTGTACAGGACCGCGTGGGCGAGTTCATGCGGGATCTGGCTGGAGAGGCCGGAGGATGCGTTTTCGTCCGGCGATACCGCCACCAGGACCACACCCAGTTCCGGGTTGACATGTCCCATGTCCCAGGCATAGCCTCCCAGGCGTAAGGTGTCCTCGATATCCTGTCCGGTCGCGTAGACGAAGATGTCCACCGGAAGAGAGCCTGGATCCACGGGGATCAGATTTTCCAGGGATTGGAGTCCGACATGGGCGGCGTCAAACGCCTGCTGTCCGAAATCGGGTTCGCCTGCATACCAGTGGACCCGGATCCGTTCGTCTTCAAGGATCTGCCAGGGATAGCGGTTGTCGTCATACTGGAAGAAGTAGCGCGGGCTGTCAAAAACACCGCCGTCCACCAGCGCGACCCGGTACCAGAAGAAGACCCGTGCGAAAGGCCGGATCAACCCCGTGTTGACCTCATAGCGGTACAGGGACTGTCCGTCCTGGCTGAGCGCCAGAAAGGATGAGTGCGCCTCACTGTCCCCTTCTGCCTGGAAGAAAAGATAGGCTTCCTGGACATTACTCGTCGGAGAGAATCGGGCTGCGAAAGTGATCTGAGCTCCGTACTCGTAACTGATCTGGACTTCTTCGATCTGTAGGGAAGCCTGCGCATGACCCGTTTGAATCGGGGCGAACAGGCTGGCAAGTATGAACAGGGTGGACAGAACTCGTTTGATCATCTCAGCTTCCCAGTACGAACAGGAGTGGGGTCAGGGTCAGGGGGCTCAGGATCGTGCTGACGAAAACAATGGCGGTCACCAGCTCCGGTTTGATATTGTACTCCGTTGCCAGGATGGTTGTCATGACGGCCGTGGGCATGCTGGCCTGGATGATGCCGGCCTGACGCTCGCTGCCCCTCAGGCCGAACAGGGCGCTCATCAGGAAACCGACCAGCGGGCCGGCCAGCAGGCGCAGGCCGGCCGTCACGGACAGGGGCAGCAGGTCACGCGTCCATTGTGTCCGCTGCAATTCCAGGCCGAGCAGGACGAGCATCAGCGGCACGGCACCGCCCGCAGCCAGTGAGACTGCCCGCTGGACCGGAACAGGGAGCTGCCATCCGGTCTGAATGAAGAGCAGGGCGATCCCGATCGCATAGATCGCCGGTACCTTGATCAGGGACAGGAATGCGTTCTTCAGGTTCAAATGTCCCAGCGAGACAATGACAACGCCCACGGTATTGAAGAGCAGAGCCGTGGTGACATAATACACACTCGCATAGGCCAGGCTCTCCGACCCGAAGGCGAACGAGGCCAGCGGTAAACCGTAATTGCCGTTGTTTGCAACCAGGCAGGTCAGGACGACCGCGGTCAGGGTCACCCGGTCCAGGCGCAGGACCAGGCCGGCGATCCAACCCAGCAGAGCCAGGCTGACCATGACCGCCGCGGCGAAGCCCATCATGCGCAGGATGCCTTGCAGGGAGAGTTCGCTTTCGGTCAGCAGGTCGAAAATCAGGATCGGACTGAAAAAGTAGAACAGGACCCGGCCAAGGGACTTGGAGTCGATGACGTGAAATTTACCGAGTGCAAAGCCCGCCGCACTGATCAGCAGAATGGGCAGCAGGTTGTTGAGGAAGATCTGGATCAAGGAAGCGAGGTCCATCGATGTTCGGTCGGGTCAGTCCGCCTCTTCGTCCGCGTCCGCTTCGAAATCGAACATGCCGAACTGCGCCAAGTCCTCGGTGAAGGTCAGGTTGTCGAGGGCTTCCTCCAGGAATTCCGCCTCTTCGTCATCCGTCTCGGCATCCAGCATCTCCTCCAAACGGGCGCGCACGCCTTGCCCGCCGATCCTGGAGAGCGCCCAGACCAGTTCCTTGCGCGCCTCGATGTCTTCCTCGTCGGCAAGCAGGTCGAGCAGGATGCCCCGGGCGGGCTCCAATTCCAGTTCGCCGGCTGCCCGGACCGCCTCGATGCGGACCTCCTCGTCGGGGGCGTGCAGCTGCGAAAGAACCTGTTTGCTCCAGCATGTATCGCTCGAGCGGCCCATGGCGCACAGTGCGCTCACTTTCCAGTCGGTGACCTTCTGCTGGTAGGCGGCCTCGATCAGGGCGGGGACTTCCGCGCGTCCGGAATATCCGAGAGACTCGAGCGCCCTCTGGCGTACGCTTTGTGACTTGGACGAGTCCAGCGCCAGCATCAGGTCCACCTCGATCTCCTGTTTCTCCTCGGCGGGGATCTTCTCCAGTTCGCCGAGAAGGACGAAATGTCCCAGGTTGGCGGCCGCGGCGGCGCGCACTTCCATGTCCGGGTCCGAACGCAGCAGCTTGCGGTACGCCTGGATCAGCCTGGGTTCGTCGCTCTCGACAAGGATGCGCAGGGCGCGCAGGCGGACTTCGGCGAGAGGGTCGGTCAGCAAGGCGCGGGCGAAGGCATCCAGCGAAACGAGCGTATCCGTTTCCGCCAGGTCTTCCAGGTCCTGCAGGAGGGTCTGCTTGCGCTGCCCGGAAACGTCCGGCCAGGCTGCCAGCACGGCTTTCAGATCCACGGATTCGATGTCCGAGAAGCGCTGCAGGTAACGCGCCGGAAAGAGTTTGCTTTCATCCAGCAGGGCTGCGATGACAGCCGAAAAAGGGGTGGTGTGGGCCATCGGATCCTCTTTGGGTTCAGGGCAGGGTGATCGAGACCGGACTGACGATGTCCTTGATGTAGAAAAAGCCCAGGACGACCAGCAGGATCATGAAGCTTGCTCCGTTGATCGCCATCTGGTATTTGGCGGGGATGCGCCGGCGGCTGACGATCTCGATCAGCGCCATGAAGACCCGGCCGCCATCCAGGGCCGGGATGGGCAGCAGGTTGGCCACCGCCACGGTGGTGGTCAGCGAGATGATGATCAGCAGGGTGTAGTTGGTCGGATTGGCCGCCTGTCCATCGGCCGGTTGGCGGCTGGAAATGTCGCGCGAGACCGACTGCTGGAACAGATTCCAGATGCTGCGCGGCCCGCCGAGCTGGGCTTCCTGCGGGCTGATCGTCCCGGCGATGAGCTTGCCGGGAAGCGAAAGCAGGTTGTTGATGTCGTTGCCGACCGCGGACAGGCTGGCGGTTACATACCCCGTCCAGGTGTCCGGCGCAGACAGCGGCATGCCGATGCCGACGCCCATCGGCCCCTGGTCGGAGGGGTATTCCACGCGCGGAACGATGTCGATGTTCAGGACCTGCTCGCCGCGCAGGACGACGAGCAGGATCTCCTGACCGGCGCTGGCATGCGTGATGCGGGAGAGCTGCTCGTAGCCGGTGATGTGGGTGGAATTGGCTGCCAGGACGATATCGCCGGGCTGTAAACCGGCGGCCGCGGCGGGTGTATCCTCGGTGACCATCGAAATGACCGCCGTCTGTGGATCGGGGACCTTGCCCAGCTGGATGAACAGGACCAGGTAGACGACCACAGCCGCCAGCAGGTTCATACTGGCCCCCGCGACCAGTACGGCGATCCGCTTCCAGGGATTGGCCGAGGCCATGCCTCCGGCCAGGTCGGGGTTGTCCTCGCCCTTCAGGCGTACGAAGCCGCCCAGCGGGATCCAGTTCAGGGTAAAGTCCGTCCCTTTCCAACGGAAAAGCTTGACCGCACGGGGCGGGAAGCCAAAGCCGAACTCCTCCACCTCGATCTTGCACAGGCGTGCCACCAGAAAATGTCCGAGTTCATGGACGAAGATGATCCCGGCGAATGCCAGCAAAAATGTAATGCCACCAAGCAGGGTCGTGTTCATGTCACCTCAAAAATTCGGTCCGTTCCCCGGAACAGGAACGGACTGATTATATCCGTTTTGGAAAGGGGTATCAAACTCAGGCGACCAGGCGGGCTGGACCGCCGATGGCAGCCAGCTTGACCTCGCGCACGCCCGGCATCGCCCCGCTCAGTTCGAGCACCTGGCGGGCGGAGGCCGTTTCACACAACAGGTGCACGTTCGGTCCGGCGTCGATCGTGTAACAGGCCGGCAGACCGCGGCGGCGCGCCTCCCGGACCGCCTGCATGACCGCCAGGGTCTCCGGCTGCCAGTAGAACAGGACCGGGGTCGAGGTCAGCATGACGGCATGCATCAGGTTCGAATCGAGCTCCACGACGGAGGCAAAGGTCTCGAAATCCCGGCGCAGGATGGCCTGGCGGCACAGGTCCAGCCGGCGGGGAGCGTCGGCAACGCGGGCTGCCTGCAGGGGCGAGGTGCCGGCCAGGGCGTGCCCTTCGGTCGAACCGGTGGGCTTGTGCACCGCGGAAAGGATGACGATGCAGTCGACCAGCGGCCAGTGCTCCGGCGGAGCGATGGAAACGGCCAGGGAATCGGCGTCCCCCGTCCCGGGCTGCCATTCGACGAATCCCGGAGGGATCGAGCGGCAGGCGGACCCGGAGCCGCGGCGGGCCAGCCGGGAGAGTTCCGGCTCGCTGAGTTCAAGCCCGGCAGCCCGGGATGCCGCCAGGGCCAGGGCAGCGAAGGCCGAGGCTGACGAAGCGATCCCGGCCCCGGACGGGAAGTTGTTCCCGCTGACCACGTTCGCCCGCAGCTTGACGCCGGCCATCTCCCGGACCAGATCCAGGAACGTGGACACACGTTCGCGCCCCCTGCCCTGGACGGTCGTGCCATCCAGGACCAGCACATCCTCTGCCAGGTCGGGCTGGAACTGGACGGTCGTGCGGGTGAACAGGCCGTCCAGGTTCATCGAGAGCGAGCCGTTGGCGGGCAGGCGCAGGGCTTCGTCCCGGTTGCCCCAGTACTTGATGAAGGCGATGTTGGGATGGGCAAAGGCGGTGGCTGGTTGCATGATCCTATCTCCAGGAGTAGTTTACCAAACAAAAAGCGGTCTGAGCGACCGCTTTTATGTTTCTCCCCGATCGAACTTAAACAGCCCCTGGCAGGAATTACTTGCGACCTTTTCTGGCCGTTTTGACTGCCTTGGCCTGTGCGGCGGCCGGTTCGCTGACCGGGCTCCGGCGCCAGGCGGACCACAGCGCGCCCATCCCGGCCACGGTGACCAGCAGGTCGATCACCCAGCCGGCGTAGGGCAGGCTGCGCAGCAGGGCGAAGACGACCGTCCCGGCCAACACGGCCAGCAGGTCGACCCAGAAGGCTTTGCGGGTGGTGATCTTTCCGGCCAGCCAGGAGACGACGGCGAAGATCAATACCAGCTTGCTGCCGTAGGCGATCAGGAACCAGAGCGCCAGCACGCCCAGGAGCAGGGCGGAAAAGGCCAGCACCCAGAAGACCAGCGTCAGCGGCCAGAGTCCCAGGAAGTTCAACCCGAGCCCGATGGCAAAGACCAGCACGGCCAGGATCAGGGCGACGACGAACAGGTTCATGCTGACCACCAGCACGATCAAGCCGAGAGCGAGGGTCAGCCAGGGTTGATGCTGCAGCGGGGCGGCGGAACGGGCCAGCGGTTTGCGCCCCAGCCACAGGACCAGCAGGCCGAAGAGGAACAGCACCGCCCACGAACGCAGCAAGGTCAGACCCCACCGGCCCCAATCGAAGGCCGGCAGCGGTTCCAGGAAGCGCACCTTGAGATGACGGAGATCCAGGCTGCCCTGCGGGGTGGTCGTATCCTGCGGGATGTCGAAGTGCAGCTCGAGGGTCAGTTCCTCGAAACCCAGCAGGCGCATCAAGCCGTTGTAGAGCTGGATCGGGCCGAGCAGCGTGTGCAGTTCGCCGCCGATCTCGCCGTTCAACCCGGCGTCCAGACCCAGAGCGTAGAGATGCCGCCCGATCAGGGAGTCCGGCTTGCTGGTCAGGCTGACCGTGAAGGTGTACAGGTCACGCACCAGCACGGCGTTGACCGGCAGGTCGAGGGTCAGGGCGACGGCATAGACCGCGCCGGTCACCTCACCGCCGATGGCGGCATTCTGGGCGATCAGGATCAGGCTGCCGTCCACCCGCCCGGTGACGACGACCTGATTCCCCAGGATGAAGACGTTGCCGTTGACCGTGCCCTCCAGGGTCACCTCCTGGCCGAGCAGGACCACGTCGTGATCCACGCTGACCCCGGCGGGGACGGTATCCCCGTAGAACAGGCCGGGGTCGTCGCCGGCGGCCTGCACCGGCGCAGGCAGCAGGAAGGAAAGCAGAAGGATGCCAAGCAGGAGCAGGTTTTGTTTGCGAATGGGTTTCATGCCGCCTCCATGTTCTCTTTCGTATTGTACAACCAAATCAGCCTAATCCGGCGAGATCGATAGGACGGCTGCGCCGGTCAGGGTTCCCCGGCGCAGGGCCTCCAGGGCTTCGTTCGCCCGGGCGAGCGGGAAGAGCGTGACGTCGGTGTGGACCGGGATGCGGCCCGCCAGGGCCAGGAATTCCTCGCCGTCCCGGCGCGTCAGGTTGGCGACCGAGCGCAGGACACGTTCCTCCCACAGCAGGGCGTACGGGAAGGAGGGGATGTCGCTCATGTGGATGCCGCCGCAGACGACCGTCCCACCCTTGCGGACACCCTGCAGGGCGTTCACCACAAGGCTGCCGACCGGGGCGAAGATCAGCGCCGCGTCCAGGGGCTCGGGCGGGGACAGGCTGGAATCCCCGGCCCAGACGGCCCCTTTCTGCAGGGCAAATTCCTGGGCGGCCGAATCGCCCGGACGGGTGAAGGCGAAGACCCGCTTGCCTTCGTAGCGGGCCAGCTGGGCGACGATGTGAGCCGCCGCGCCAAACCCGTAGATCCCCAGCCTGTTCACCGCCTCGCCGGCCATGCGATAGGTGCGGTACCCGATCAGGCCGGCGCACAGGAGCGGCGCCGCTGCGGCATCCGAGAATGCCTCCGGAAGCGGGAAACAGAAGCGCTCGTCGGCCAGGGCATATTCGGCGAAACCGCCGTCCACCTGGTAGCCGGTGAAGGTCGGGTGATCGCACAGGTTTTCCTGGCCGCGCAGGCAGGCGGGACAGGTCCCGTCCGTCCCGCCCAGCCAGGGAATGCCGATGCGTGTTCCCGGGCGGTAGCGGGCGGCGCCGGGTCCGCAGACAGCCACCGTCCCGACGATCTGGTGGCCGGGGATGAGCGGGAGCTTGGGTTCGGTCAGCTCTCCATCCAGAATGTGCAGGTCGGTGTGGCAGACGCCGCAGGTCCGCACCCGGACCAGCACCTGGCCAGGTCCCGGCTCGGGAATGGGCAGTTCGGCCGGCCGCAGGGCGGTGTGCGGCGCATCCAGCAGCATGGCTTGCATGGTTTTCAAGTCGACCTCCTCACGGGACCGGCAGCGGCGGGGTGACGTCATGCCCGTCCCGCCAGGCGCTCAGGAATGGGTAAGGATCGACCTCGCCGCGCCGGAGGCGCCAGTCTTCGGGGTGGGTGGGGCGCGAAATGCCGAAGTGAACGTGCGGAGGTGTGTTGCAGGCGTTGCCGGTATGACCGACGAAACCAAGTACCTGCCCGGCGGCGACGCGCACACCCGGAACGATCATGGGCTCGATGGCGGAGAGATGCGAACCGTAGTAGCGCACGCCGTCGTCGCCGACGATCGCCACGCACAGGCCGCCGGCCACGGACAGGTCGTTGATCAGCGGGTCCCAGCGATCCTCATAGGAGACGAAATCGACCACACCGTCCGTGACGGCCACAAAGCGCGTCCCCTCGGCGGCGAACAGGTCCGTGGCTGGGTAGGCGTGGCCACCCGGGGCGAAGCCGGCGGCCTCGGGCGGCTGGATCGGAAACACGTAATGGAAAACGACCGGGGTGTCCGATGGGACGGGGGTCGACGATGCGGTGGCGGTCCAGGTTGCCGAGGCGGTCCGGCTGGCCGTCGGAGAGGGCTCAGGCGGTGTGCTCGTTTGCGAGGGCAGGGGGCTGGGTGAATGGGCCGAGACGGGAGTGGGAACGGTCGGCGGGACGGCGGGGGCGCATCCAGCCAGGAGGCATACACAAAGGAAAGACAGGAGCGGCCGCACGCTCACAACCTCCGGCGGATCTCTTCCAGGTCGGGGATGTCCTGGGCGGCCTTGCGCAGGATCTCGAAAGCGGCATCGGTGAGCAGGTTGAGGCGCTCCACCGTGACCGGGTCGCCGCGTTCGCCCTCCTCGAGCGCCTTGAGCAGGTTGCCGCGCAGTCCGCTGGCGCGGCGTGCCCAGCGCGAATCGACGGACAGGCGTTCCAGGCGGGTGACGAGCAGCCGCAGCAGGTTCAGGTGGGCGGAGGAGGCGGCGTTCATGGCATGATTATACCGTCGGGGGCTTGCTCGCAAGTCCGGGCGGCAGGCCGTGCCAGTGGGTGAAAGGTGTACTAATTTCCATGGCGGTTATGGATAGAAAATGGATGGCGACGGCTCCGGTTCCCATTATAATGAGTTTGGGTTGGCGCGCTCGGGCGCGAAACACCCATTCGAAGCAGGCCGGCTGGACAGCCGGATTTTATTGGAGATGGCCGCCTCATGCCGAAGAACAAGAACAGCTCACTCGCACGTCTGGTGACCGGATTCTGGATCATGAACCTGCTGCTCGCACTGGTCGTGGTTGCGGGCTGGCTGGTCTCCTCCAATACGACGGTGCGCGCCATCTTCATCAGCCCGACCCCGACCGCTACGGAAACCCCGACCAGCACCCCCAGCCAGACACCCAGCATCACCCCGTCGCCCACGTTGACTCCGTCACCGACGGAGACCTTTACCCCGACCTTCGCATTCACCGACACGCAGACACCGACGCTGACCCCGGAGCCGCTGCGGGTGAGTTTCGCTGTCATCGGTGATTTTGGGATGAACAACGCTGCCGAAGCGGACGTGGCCGCGCTCATCGACAGCTGGCAGCCGGAGATCGTCGTTGCGTTGGGCGACAACAACTATCCTTCCGGCTTGGCGGAAACCATCGACGACAATATTGGCCAGTATTTCCACGAGTATATTTTTCCATATGTCGGCAGCTACGGGTCCGGCGCAACGGAGAACCGGTTCTTTCCGATCCTGGGCAACCATGACTGGAACACCACCGTCGGCGCGCAGGCACATCTGGATTATTTCACCCTGCCCGGAAATGAGCGCTATTATGAATTCACCTGGGGTCCCGTGCACTTCTTTGCGCTCGACAGCTGTCTGCCCGAACCGGACGGGATACGTGCCGACTCGATCCAGGCGACCTGGCTGCAGCAAGGCTTGGCGGCCTCCACGTCCCCCTGGAATGTTGTCTTGACCCATTATCCGCCCTATTCATCCGGGTACCACGGTTCCATCAGCTGGATCCAGTGGCCGTTCGCAGCCTGGGGCGCAGACGTCGTGATGGCGGGTCACGATCACAATTATGAGCGCTTGTTGGTGGACGACATTCTGTACTTCGTCAACGGGTTGGGTGGTCAGACCCCCCGCTTCTTCAAGGATGTTCCCCTGCGCCAAAGCCAGTTCCGCTACAATGACGACCACGGAGCGATGCGGGTGACTGCCACCGAGACAGAGGTGTTGTTCGAGTTTTATAACCGACTGGGGGAGTTGATCGATTCGTACCGGTTGACGCAACCGTAACCGAAAGTTCGCGTCAGCGGTCAGAGCGCTGTGCAAGCATCAGCCGCCTGGTTTTCCCTCTCTGATCTGGATCATTCGAGAGCGGAAGGACCAGCGGCTGTTATTCTTGGATGGAGCGATCTACGGGGGAAATAATTCCAGCATTTCTTCATCGCTCAAGCCAAAGAAATCCTGCAGATGCTTTTTCTCCAACTCGGGTTTGTCGATGATCGCCTGCCGTACGTATCCCACATGGAGCTCCCAAGGTCCCCAATCGTGGGGCCAGCGGGCGACATTTCGCGGGATCTCGGAGCGGATTTCATCGATCATCGCGTCGTATATGGGCAGGAGCCGCTTTGGATTGAAGAATGTGTTCGTGTACAGGGCGTAACGTCTTATGAACTCATCTCGGAATTGATCATTCCTCAATAAATTCACCTGCAGGGTTGTGTCGATCCAGTTCCCCGAGCCCATGCCTTGCGGATTAAAGATCTGTTCGATGTTGTTCCAGTCATACGTTCCCTTGAAGAGCGCCCAGTCCATATCGTAAAGAGCCCAGCGCCACTTGCCGCCGTTCTGATCGCGCCAGAACTCGATATTACCCATATCGGTGTTCCCGAAATAGCTTTCCACGATCAGCCAGTCCATGTAATTGCCGATGTCAATCTGCGAACTCACATACTCATAATGTTCCTGCACCTGCATGTCATGGGTGGTGACATAGTCGATCAAGGCCCGGTATGCTTCGTCGCTGCCAGCCAGGACTGTCCCGTTCCAGATGATGACATCCATTCGATCCGGCTGCACTCCATGGTGACTTGAGAAATGATCTTCGTTCAGTTTTTCGCGGATCTGATACAGCCCCCAGTATTCCCCGTTGATGTACACCACGCAGGGTCTTGAATCCATCACGTCGATATCGAGCACCTCGCTGACAGCCCTGTGGATGAAGGCATCCTTGGTCTTGGTCATATTCTGATCCTGCCCGGAGGTGTGCAGCAGAAAATGCCGGAAGGAAGTCACTTCATTCCCATCGAAAAGGGGATAGTTGATCTCCTCCGGTCCGTACTCATTTCTCAGGTGGATCGAGAAGGATTTTTGCGGCATGGCCTGGCTGAAGTTCCCGGCGATCTTGATCCCGGCATCGAAGGACAGGGCCAGGCCGTCCGTTTCATAGAACTCCACATGCACAGGGCGCTCGATGTCGTTGAAGGGATTCGTATAGATCCCGGCGCCGCCAAACATGTCCTCGGGATCCGTGGACAGGGCAACGATGGGAAGATCGTGCTCGACGCCGACAATGTACGTCTGGGTGGTCACCGGGGAAGGCAGCTGCCCGGCAGCGATGGCGATCGCCCGGACCGTCCTGGACGAGTCGAGCGGAATCGGACCGGCGTAGCGCGCATCTGAAGCCGTCGGCAGGGAGCCGTCTTCCGTGAAATAGATCGCCGCCCCCTCTTCCGCCGTCAAGGTCAGCGCTTGTCCACCCGGGATCTCGCCCCCGCTCAGGGAAAATTCGACCGGCGCCGCGTAGCGCCTCAGGTAGACCGGGGAATTGGCTTGCCCGGGTGTTGGGATTTCAAAAAAAACCCTGTCCCCATTTTCATTCAAGCCGCTGGAGAGGTTGCCGGTCAGATAGCCTGTCTCGAAGACCTGCAGTCGCTCACATTCGACATCGCAAAGGGCCAGGGTCTCCCCGGAGGCGCTGATGGAAAATGGCACGTAATTGCCTGTGCCATTTTCGCCCACTTCAGCATCTGCGAAGAGAATAAGAAAACCATGTGCTGGAAGGATGAGATCCGGGAAGGTGAATTTTGTTTCCTGGTCCGCACCTTTGGCGAGGGTATAGCCGCGGAGATTGATCTCCCGGTCGGTGTTATTCCTCAGCTCGATCCAATCGGGATAGTTCCCGTTGGGATCGGACAGAAAGGAGTCATTCCTGGCCATGACCTCATTGATCGTGACATCCCAGACCCTGGCGGAGGGACTCAGCGCTTCCATGAAACCATGTGTGTTGTTCTCCGCTCCCGGCGTGGGTTCGCTGAAATACATCCATTCGCCGTCCTGGACCCCCCTGGAAATGTCTTCCAGCAGAGGATCGATGGTCAATTCGACCAGGATCTCACGGTAGCGGGTGGAAACGATCAGGGTCTCGTAGGCGGCCAGGCGGAAGTTGGTATGCACATTTTCGGTCACTTTATCCTTGCCGGAGGCATACACGATCAGGTAGGAGCCAGGTGCCATGACGACATCGGGAAAGGACCATTTGCGCAGATCGGTTAGATCGTCGGAGAAGTAAAGTTGTGCCAGGGAGAATGGCTGGTCACTTGCATTGTAAAGTTCAACCCAATCCATAAAATCTCCATCCTCGTCATAGAGGACGGAACGGTTATCGGTCATGTATTCGGTGATCATCAAGGGAGAATCGATCTGAAGATTGAACTCCGCGGTCACCTGTCCATCCATGCCATTCACCTGGTTCGGGGTTGGGTGGTTGAAATAAAGCCATTGCCCGGATTCGCTCAGCCCATAGGAGATGTCGGTCCCCAGCGGCGGAAGTTCGATCGTAGACATCAACGTTCCAAGGGCAGATGTAAAGTACAGCGTTTCGCCCAGTTCAGCATTGAGTTTGAAGTTCAGATGCAAATTCCCCGTACCATCCACTACGTTCAATCCCGAAGCAAAGACGAGCTTGTATTCGCCGGGGCCGATCTCGAAATCCGGAAAGACCCACATCCTGGGATCGTCGAGGTCCGTCGACAGCCCCGCACCCTTGAGGTTGATGACCTGCTCCCCGGAATTGTAGAATTCGATCCAATCGGAGCTCAAAGCAAATCCATCCACGATGGTCAGGGAATTGGACGGCATCACTTCGGTTATGACGACCAAAGCCTGTTTCTGGAAGACCAAATTCTGGTTTTCGATCTCCAGGCGTTCGCGTTCCACTTCGACCGCAACGCGTTCCTCGATCGCATCCATCACGAACACGAATCCAGCGATAACGCCGAATCCGAGAATTGCAATGAGGATCTTGTTGCGTATGGAAACAGGATTGTTCATCGCGGAGGACTAAACGGCGAAGTCACCATCGTAGCTGAGCAAAGCCACCGAGCTGACGTTCTTGATCTCCCCGATTTGATTGACCAGGGCGGCGGTCTTGTTCTTGTCCCGGATCTCAACGGTCAATTCGAAATTCCTGCCATTCAGCACTTTGGACTTCAGGCGGAACCCCCTGGCCTGCCTTTCGATCTGTTGAAAGACCAGATCGTTCGTTTCTTCCGTCTGGTAACAGACCACCAGCAAAAAGGGGGTTCTCACGTCGGAGATCTTCGAAAAGACGAACAGGATCGTCCCGATGACAACGGATGAGATCAGTGCCAGCTCCCAGAGCCCTGCCCCGCTGACGATGCCGACCCCGACCGCCCAGAACAGGTAGGCGACGTCGATCGGATCCTTGATGGCGGCGCGGAAGCGGACGATGGACAACGCCCCGACCATGCCCAGGGACAAAATGATATTGCTCGTGATCGCCAGGATGATGGATGTGGTGATCATCGCCATGGCGATCAAGGTCACATTGAATGTCTTCGAATACATCACTCCTTTGTAACTGACACGGTAAATAAAGAAAATGAAAAGGCCCAATACAAACGAGAAGAGCAGCGTGTAGGCGATCGACATCACGGACAAATCCGAGGTAAAGAAATCGGTGTTCTGAATGAAATCCTGCCAGGTCATAGAGGCTCCTTTTTGTTCACATCCCAACCGCACAACACTTCACGTACTTGGAACTGGACTGCCACTGAAGGTTGTCGATCTGGATCATGTTGCGGACCATGCCGGGGAGATAACCGGTATATTTTACTTCAAGAATAATTTGTTCCTGTGGGAGGACAGAGACCATGTACCCATCCGCGAACAGGTCTTTCTGGACCGCGCCTGCCTTGAGGCATGTATCGAAGGTAATGCGGACATCCCCGTATTTGTACAGGAATGCTTCACGCCGGTACTCAACCACGACGCGCGGGCGCAGGTTCTTCGTCCGGTAGTTGAGGTAAAAGTCCCTGGCAACGGCATTTTCTGACGGTAACAGGAAGCCTGCATCCCCAGAAAGGAGTGCGTCGTAGTCTTCTTTTGCGATCTGAACGTGGGTTTTTTCGGTGACCGTCCCGCGTTTGATTTTCCGTTCCAGTTTGATCACATCTGCACGATGGTTGTAAACACGGATCCTGAATTTCTTTCGGTCATGGATCCCGCCCAGCTTGTCGAATACCGCACTTTGATGATAGTCATCGAAATACAGGCTGGAGATCAGATAGCCCCCATCCGCATCGCTGAATGGATCCCGCTGGAATACCTGGCATAATTTCCCGGCCATGACCGATTTTTGATGGGCATTAATGAAATATTTCAGTTCGTGTCTCAACATGGTGAGGCATTTCCCATAATGAATGGATGCTTGCTGGAGCTGGTTTCCCGAAGGACCGATGGCCTGAGGCATTATACATCATGTGCCCTGTCGCCTTGCGCCTCCAATCCCTGGATCGTGAGCTGACGCTGCTCCTGCTTGGGCACGAGGCGAGCCGCCGGGATGGGTCGCGCGGCCCCGGCGATCCCGCCTCCTGGATGGCGCGATGAAGTATATAATCAGGGGACTTCATTGTACAATCACCGGGTTTGGAGGCGAGATCACTGAGGACCTATGGCTAACCAGCGGTTTCCCAAATTCATCCAGCTTGCCCTGTCGTTTTTCCTGACCGCGGGCTGGCTGCTGGCTGGTTGCGAGGCGCGCCAGTCGTTCGATGCCACGGTCACGCCCTCGTCGGCTCCCGCAGACTCGACGATTTCTGCCTTCACACCGGCAGCGATTGATACCGATTCTTTGCCCGTTGGAACCGGTGATCCACTTCCGGCTTCGCTGCCGATCGACCCGGCAAACGTCGGTCAAATCCAGTTGTTCGCTAGTATTCCTGAGAATCCGGAAAGACTCTATCGCATCTCGTCCGACCAGAAATGGCTGTTTGTTGCCGACACGCATGGCATCAATGTTTTCGACCTCGGCACAAATACGCTCGAAAGACATCTGCCTTTTGGCATTGTCTACAATGCGTTTCCCAATGAGCTGGATCCCTCCGGCATCAATGAAAGTCAGTTTTCGATCGCCGCGAACGGAGGGGTTCTCGCGCTCGTCGATTCGGAGGGAGTGAAGGTGATCTCCCGGGAGGGCGCTCTGCTCTTTTCCTCCGCCCTCGAGATGCCTCTTTCTCCCGACCTGCCTCCACGATCGGTGCCGATGAGGGTCAGCCTGGCATTGTCGCCGGAGGGGGAGTACCTGGCCCTATCCCGTTCCGGCGCCGGGATCGACGTGATCCGCCTGTCCGATGGGGCGATCCTGGAGACCCCCGGCCTGGTCGGCAGTTTTCCCCGCTTCTCCCCAGGCGGGGGAACCCTCGTATTCATGAACGGCCCTTCTCTCGAGTTTTGGGACACGACCACCTGGACCTTTATCCAGGAGATCCCCTATCGAGGATATTGGCCCCTCTTCACTTTCAGCGATGACTCCACCATACTCCTCCATACCTGGAGTAATTCTCTCGAAGTATGGGACCTTATTCCTCGTGAGAAGATCCTCACGATCGGACTGGAAGGCGATCCCCGAAAGTCGATCGTGCTTGCGCAACCTCTTGTATCGCCCGGCGCTGAATTCCTGGCAGTGATGAAACGGGACAACGAGCTGCCATGTTTTGAATTAAGTCCGATCACTGTGACGGTTCTCAACCGGAACGGGCAGATCCTGTCCGAGCAGGCGACGCCGTTTGAATCGAGGAACTGCCAGCCCTACTTCCTTGGCTTGACCTACATCTCAGCACCGATCCTGCTGACGGACAGCGGGGAAGTCATCCCGGTTCTGCCTGCCGAACAGGAGAACCAATGGGATGGGGAGATCCTGCAGGGAACGGCCCCCTCCTCTGCAGACCGGATCCTGCCCTCAATCGTTGAGGTCTATCTCCAGCGGAACTGGAGTGATTTCGACGTCGACTTCGTCCCATCGCCCGATGGCAGGTATGTCGTCCTTTCCCTGCGGAAAGAAACGGGGAGTGCGTTCGTTATCTACGATGTGGCGCAGGACCGGCCGATCTATTGGGGCGGTGCGGCATTCACCGCCGGAAGCTTCTCTCCGGACAGCGCCATGTTCGCGATGACCCTCTGGAATACGCTGCAGACGATCGATCTGGCCTCCAGTCAGGAGCTGCAATTCCGGACCCTGTATGACGATCGAGATCTGGTGCCC
>Ga0233425_10002300_pt1 | contig 38212 bp, 27 predicted proteins | sample Watercolumn_Towu_2_FD_181712 | JGI IMG/M metagenome (GOLD analysis project Ga0233425, IMG submission 181712) | Freshwater microbial communities from Lake Towuti, South Sulawesi, Indonesia - Watercolumn_Towuti2014_140_MG | ecosystem: Environmental > Aquatic > Freshwater > Lake | place... | reverse complement strand
GCTCGTGGACGGGGGATTAGCTCAGTTGGGAGAGCGCTTGAATGGCATTCAAGAGGTCAGGGGTTCAAGTCCCCTATCCTCCACATCGCAAAGCCGCAAGGAATAGCAACTTGCGGCTTTTCTTATTCCCTGACAGAACGCTTGGGAGGCGGTCCGTGCTGCGGGCGGGCTGCCTCTGAACAGCCGAGATAAAGTCAAAGAGCACGGGCGCGCGAAAACGCGCGAGCACGCTGAACGCTGCACCCGCATGCTTACGAGACGCCTGCAAGCCGGATCGCTAGCACAGCACCACAAACACCGACCAACAGCATGTGTGTCATGCTTCAGCCGTCGTTCTCACACAGCACCAGACGGCTCTCGGCTTTCACTCACCCGTTGCCATCCCCCTCACCACCACCGATCCCGCAACTGCCCCGACCACGTACGCCGGGAAGTCCCACCACGAGAAGCTCGTGCCCAGTAGGCCGGCGCCGAGGAACGTGGAGCGTAACCGCAACGACACGGCGGTTTGAATCGTTCGCTGGTCCAGTCCCATCGCATTAGCATCCTCGCTGGTGCCCTCGACAACGCCGCCGTGCACTGCAGGCAAATCGCTGAGCACTGCCCCGCGCAGCTGACCCCGGTCGTACTCCGCGCCGCCGAGACAATAGATCGTCACGCCACGGATGCAAGGCTCACGCTCATCGAACTTACACGCACACCGGAACAGGAGGCCATCCAATCTACGCACAGAGTAGCCGCGAAGCTCCTGAACAGCCCCAACACGGTACAATTGAACAACGACAGCGGTCGAAAGGCACGTGGATCACTCTCCCGTTTGGTGCTTACTCCTGCAGAGGAAGCAAGCACTATGCTCAACGTCAACGACCTCCACGTACAGGAAGCCTGCTTCCCTCATCCTGCCGCGGCTCGTGTTCGGCAGGGAGGACCAGCGGCGGGAGATCGCTCGGGAGATCCTGCTCGCGGCAACCGAGTTCATGTGCCGGCCTGACAATAGCACAGGCACCTCGGCCCCGATCCAGGATAGGCAGCGGGAAGAAGACGGATACGGAGCGGCAGCGTGTGAGGGCTGAGCTCGCAGGGTTGCGGCACGTCGCTCATTCAATCTGCCTCGATGCGGCAGGCGATGTCGCGCTCAAAGTCGGGGACGGACAGGCGCAGGCGGCCGGCCTCGGACCGCAGGCTCGTTTCCTCCAGCGTCCGACCCTCGCGTGTGTGCCACCAGCGGACGCGATAGAGGTCGTCGTCAAGTCCTTCCACGACGAGGTCGGCTTTGCGCACAGGGGTAGGGACCGTCTGGGCGATGTTTTTCCACGAGGCGGCGGTGTCGAAGAGCCACAGATATGCGCGGTCGTGTGCCGCAAGGCCCACCGGCACAATCTCGCTTGGCGTACCGGTAGCGCGAACCGATGCGCGGGCCGGCTGCAGGTTGGCGGTCGTCCAGGAAATGCCTGCCAGGAAGTCGGCCAGGGGACGGTAGTGGGCATAATGATCGCGCGGATGAAGCCGGTCCCACCACCAGAACATCGCCGTTCCCGAAGTGCCGGAAAGCGCTGAGGCCCAGATCCCGTTATGGAAATCGGCGACCTCGGGACTCCGTTGCATTTCTTCGGTCGGCTGCCAGCGCTCATTGGCAAGCCCGAATTCGCCGAGCAACGCCGGCTTGTTAGCGGCGTGCTGGCGGAGAAGGGCAACCCGCTTGCCGACGGCATCCACTTCGTCCCGCAGTAGCTTGTAGTCGTCGGGGCGGAGGTAGAAGTGCTGGTCGGCGAGATCCAGCTGCGGCAGCTTCCAGTCACGCGGTGATGGATGCCAAGTGCTCGTCGAGCGCAGGTGGCGGTAAGGATCGATGTCGTCGAGATACTCCCCCAGTTCCCGGTAGAAGCGATCGGTCGGTAGGTTGGGGTCGATTTCGTTGAAATACTCCCAGACCGCGACGCTCGTGGAGTAGCCCCATCGGGCGACGGCATAGCGAAAGATCTTCTTTGCGTCGCCGATGGCACCCTGGTACGTGGGGCTGGCTTCATCCGCCAAGTCGTCCATGTAAAGGTCGCGCGTGAGAAGCGTGAGCTGAATACGGACTTGGTGCTGTTCGGCGGCAGCGAGGACCTGATCGAGCATGAAGCAGTCGACCTGGTTGTAGACACCGCGTGCAGGGCGATTGGGGTCGGCTTCCCAGAGAAGCTCCGCGCCGCCGGTCGCTTCGACCAGTGAGAGGGAGTCAACCCAGGCGGTCCCTGCGTCCGCCAAGCACAGGTTCGTCGTCCTCAGCCAGCGTTCGTTGGCAGCGGTGTCGAATTCGATGCGCCACTCGGTCCAAGACTCCGGCGTACTGCAAGCGGGGCTAGCCAGCCGGCGCGACCCGACCTCGACGTTCAGGCTCGCGTTTCCCTCGGTGCGGACGCGGCCGGAGAGCACGTAGCGCGTGTTGGGGCGCAGGGCCACGCGATGAGACGGATCGACTTCGACGCGGCTTCCCGCCTCACCTGCCAGTCGCACGCACTGACGATCGGAATCATCGGGATGGGGCGCAAAGGGGGGACGCCAGCTCCAGGAGCGGCCGAAGGCGCTCTTGCGGGCTTCGATACCTATGGCCCAGTCATGGCAGCCGGCCCAGACGCGGATGTAGTTGGCTCCGTTCTCCTGGAGGCGACCAAGGATCTGTTCGGCACGGGCGAGGGTGACGAACTGCCCTTCGCCGATAAAGGCGAGGTTCTGCCCGATCGGAAAGAACGGCTTGGCGTCGTCGGTTTCGAAGAACCGCGCGTCGGTGCGGCTGACGCGGACAAAGCCGCTGCTGATGGAAGGGACGCATTCAAAGGCGACTGGCTCGGATCGCACCGTGCCGCGACGGTCGACCAACAAAGCGCGGGCCGTGTAGCGGCCGATCACTACTGGGGCGAAGCGGCCCTTCCAGACCGGCGTTCCGCTTGGGTACATCCAGGTGAGCTGGCGGTCACCTTGCCCCAGTGGCTCGTGCTCGAACGGTTGACTGAAGTAGGCAGGCACGTCGAGTCGTGTACCATCGGGCGCGGTGAGTTCCAGGGTCAGCGCCACTTCCTCGGGATCGAACGGATTGGCGTAGTCGGTTGGCGCTGTGATATCAAACTCGATGCGTTCGTACCGTCCAACTCGATCCTGTGCCGCGGTACAGATCAATTCGGCGGCAGGGACATTCGTGGCGGTCAGACAGATCGAGACGACGAGCAATGAAGATGCGTGATACATTTTTTGAGGCTCACCCTATGGGGGGCGCGCTGTCCCCTCCGGTTGCAGTGGCAGGCCGCTTTGCGCGTTACAGTACCAGACGGCGAGATGCCGGGCCACGTTGGTGTCATTGGATTTCCATCGCGATCGCGTCGAGGTTTCCGCGGATCGAATGACTGAGTCGCACAATCGATCAAGAGAGTATGTGAAGGACAGCAGCGGCACAGCGAGCGACGCGCCCGCGTATCCGGTACACTGCCGCGAGTCTCCTACCTGGGACGCGGCTTTTTGTAAGAAACGATGACTTGCCGCCGAGTGGATTATGCATGTTTCTTCGTCATACCGGCATCCGGGAACACGCGGGTCGGCATCGCTGGCTGGCCTGATGCTCCTGGCGCTGTTCTTCAGCGCATCGACGGCGTTCGCTGAAGACTTCTCGGCAACCCCGCAGTCCGGCGGCAAATGATTGACAGGCCAGGGCCTGACTCGATAATCCACGGGTGGCTTCAGGCGGGCGCACCCCGCCGTGCCGGTCGGCCTATCCCCAGCCGGTGCTGCCCGTGATAGGCCGTTGTGCACGATCACAAGTTCGGTCGAAACGTTGTTTGGAACCCGGAAATGAAGCATCCTGACGCGGCCGACCGCTGGCTGGCGCTACTCCTTCGGTGTGTCGGGGGTGTCGCGCTGCTCGCGTTGATCCCGTTGTGGATGCCGCGTGGCTGGATCGACGTAGGTCATCGATGGCTCGGTTGGGGCGAGTTTCCCGCTTCCCCAATCGCCGAGTATCTTGCGCGGTCGGTGTCATCCCTTTGCGCATTCTATGGCGGACTGCTCGTGGCCCTGTCGTTCGACGTGCGGCGGTATCGTCCGCTCATTCGCTACCAGACAATCGCGATCATGGCGCTATCTGCCTGTGGCGTTGTCGTAGGAAGATGGGCTGGCATGCCTTGGTGGTTTGTCGGTGGCGATGCAATCGCTTGTTGGGCGTATGGCATTCCCATGCTCTTCCTGACGGGCCTTCAGAAAATCAGCGGCACCGAACCACGCGATGCAAAGGACTCACGAAAGCGTCGCGCGTGATGGATAGTCGTTTGTCCGCGCGCCATGGATCGCTACCGTTATGTCCGTACGACGCGTCTCGACGCAGTGGTCAGCGTTGACTCTCGCCGACGCGATAGGCCCACGTTGTTCCTACCGTATGAAAGGAACGGAAAATGAGTCGTTCAGCTTTGATGACCGTTCTGTTGGTAGCCATTTCCGCGTGTCCGGCGTTCGCTCAGCAGTCCACCCGAAGCGACTTTCAAAACTACTGCCAAGAGATCCAAGGCCGATGGGTGGGCGATGTTACGTGGGTCGCCGACTTTCCGGGCCTTGGCAACAAAGGCGACAAGGTGACGGCGTACTGGGAAGGACGAGTGTCCGAAGATGGAAATGTCTTGATCGGTAAGTTTTTCGGAGGAAACGGAGCTGAAAGTTCGCTGGCGTACTTCGACGCCGCGGCAAAACAAATCAAGGCGACCGCAGTAGATTCTGGGGGCACCGTTACTCAAATTGTCATCTATAAGAAGGACGGGAAATGGACGCAGAAGGGGCAGGCGAGCCTGCCAGACGGGACCATGATTGAGTTCACCAGTGTTGCCACAATCAGCGAGGATGGGAAGACATGGGTTTGGGAGGGAAGTGGTAAGGTTGGAGACAAGCCGACCACTGAGCAGCACGACGTTTGGCGTCGCACAAACCGATAGCTCAGAAACACCTGCGGTCACTAATTGGGCAGCCAGGCGGCTCTCCCCGCCCAGCCCCACACGGCCATTCCGTGCAACGCCTGACGCCCGCGATCGCTGACGGCGTGCTGAGCAGTGAGTAGACTGGTGCGTTGGAGATTCCCAGTCTCGTACACGGGAACTCGCATCCCATAAGAAGACGCCCATGCCGGGCGCACCCACGGGGATACACGGGAGCCGCGATCAGGTCGCGCGGGATGGAGAATCGTTTGGCGCAGCCACGTGATCCCGTTCGGCAGGAGAGACACGATGCGACGACTGGTCTTGCCGGGTCTCATTCTTCTTGTGCTGTTGGTCAAGCCGGCGACGGTCCTGGCAAACGGGTGGAATCGCGCGGCAGGCGAAATCCTGTTCGGTGTTTTTGTTATCCCTCTCATCTTGATAGGTATCGCGTTGGTCTGTGCTATCCAGGTGTCCAAATCCAAATTCGCGTTGTTGTACTACCCAATGATTGGTGGGCTGATTGCAGCGGCATGTGTACCTCCTCTGTTTCGTGCCAATTTGTCGGCCGAGGGATTCCTCCGGTACGGGGTCGTCTACGGGTTAGCTGGACTTGTTATCGGCGGGCTAGCTTTCCTCATCAGAGCGGGCATTGCACAGCACAGCGCGAAAGATAAGCCCCCCGGCGATTCGAACGAGAGGCCCTGAGAACAGACCATCAGACGCAAAGGTGACGGAAACCGTTGTCTGAGTTCGCAGAGAAGAAGACGCCGAACCAATGCGTACACTGGAGCCGCGATCCGGTTGTGGAAGAATAGAAGCGTCGTCCGGCGCGGCCCGGTGAGAATGGACTCTTTCGGAGTCAGACAACGGACCTTCTGTGCCGTCGTCATGTAGCCGAGACAGACAAGGTCCTCCACACAGCGCAGATTAGGATTGGCGGTCGGCATCAAGGGGGCCAGAATTGGCCAGGCTCGGGCCTGTGGTGCGGGCCACGCTGCCTCAGATCATGTCGCTGCTGCAAATGGCTCTCGATATCCAGGAGGCGATTCTGTGGTTGCCAGCTGTGGAGGCGGGGGATGATGGGGTGACGGAAAGGGAGTTGAAGGGGGGCGGAGAGTTGGATTGGGAGAGGCAAAGGAGGAGGTGGCGGGCGCTGGGCGGCTCGCGTGCCGTTGACGCAATGAGACCTCAGTGAAACAGCCAAAGCGGCAGTCGTCGGACCCAATTGGACTGGCGGGTTTCGATACAGCGGTGAAAGGTACCGACGCGCGCAAGCGAGATCCGCTTCGAAGCACCGGTGGGGGCGACCGACGTGCGCTGGGCCGCCGGTTTGAATGGTTCGTTCGAGATCACCGACCCGGGTTGGCTGGGCCAAAACGCGCCAAAGATGGTCGTCTCGGAAAAGGGTGGTTCTTTGGATACGTCCGAGGAAACGGTTGAGATTACGAGACAACAGCCTTGGAGTTGTACCGACGCTGCCCGGCCGATCCTTCACTTCTCAGCGGTCCGCCGGCTCGTTGCGAGCGTACTCGACCAGCCGTAGGTAATCCTCCTGGCGGGCCTTCCACGCGGCCGTGCGTTGCGCGCGCGAGTACGTGCGAATGTGGCCTGATCCCATGGGAATGACCACACCCTGCATCTGGTGCGGCAGGTAGCAGGAGGTCGAGTTCAGACTGAAGGTCCCCACTTTCTCCTTGTCGTACATGTGGCAGTGAAGACACGTTTGAACGACCGACTGCTGGCGACCGAACGCGCCCCAGTCGCGGGACCCATTGACCAACGTCCGATAAGTCGGCGCGTCGTCGGCATTCCGGTCCACCCCGCCTTGCTTCAGCCCGTCGAATAGCAGCCGGCGGCGGACCACGTACTGGCTGGCGTTCAGGCCTCGGCCCGTATTCGTCTGCGGGTCCGGTGTGCCGTCCACATTCTTGTAGACGAATAGATGTAACAACTCGACCACCTGCGTGGGGACCGGATCGAGTCGGTCATCGAGTACGAGCATGAATTGGACAATGGCCGCCTCGGTCCCTACGGGGATCTGCCGCACGTCGGGTTTCAGAACCGGATGGCCTTCCCGGCCGGTCTTCTCCCAATCCACACCCTCGCGACCCAGGTAGTCGAGGTACTCTTCGACGGCGCGGCGCCCGCCCGGGAACCGCCAGAACATGCGGTAGTAGGACCGCCCGCGGATGCTCAAACCCAGCAGCATCTGCTGGCCCTCTTCCTGGTTCCTGCGGAGCGGTTCCGGCGACGTGTCGATCTCCACCCACTCGTCGGGCCGGGTCAGCAGGCCCGGCGGGAGATAGTCGCGCCGGGGATCGAAGTCATGCTGCGCGGCGAAGCGGCCCGAGCGGATCGCCGCCGCGTAGGTGTCCGGCAAGGCCTCGACCATAGACTTTGGCAGGGCCAGTCGCTTGATGATGACGGCCAATTTCCGGCAGAGGTTCTCGCGCCGCACGATGCGCGCTGGGTCGGCCTGAAGTTCTTCCGGTCCCAGCTCGTTATCGGCGTGCCCCTGGAACGTGTTCACTTGGTAGTCCGGGATGGTCGTGTGCCGGGTGGTCAGCAGCGGTTCGTTGTAGCGGGCGATGCTCTGGCCCACCAGGTGGTCGAAAACGGCCCACAGGTCGCGCTGCAGGAAAGCCCGTTTCAGGGGATCGTCGATGAGCCGTTCCCCATGGGTGTCGATGAACTCGTCCAGGAGCCTGCCCGCACGCGCGAACGTCGCCGGATCAGAATAGTGTCGCGTCTTCTGCCACGCCGGAAACGACGGGATGTCGCCCCCCTCAATGCGTTTGACGACCGGGCCCAAGGGCAACTTCCCGCTGCGCAGCTTGCGGTCCCACTCGTCCATTTTCGTCGAATCCCTCGGGTACTCCGGGCGCGAGGAAAGTTCGCTCCGCCGGATGTAGAACGCCGCAAACAGGCGGTTCCAAAGGTGCTCCGGGTTGGGATCGTAGAGCGGCAAGGGAGTGTCGCTCTTGAGCGAACCACGCAACGGGCCTTCCCGGTGGTACCAATCCTGCGGTCCTGCCGCCGCTCGCACTGGGCGCGGGTCTCCTGACCCCGCCGATTCTTCGACCGCAGGTCTCCTTTCTCGTTTCTGAAGACCTCCGGCCGGCCCCTGTGCGGGGTCAGGAGACCCGCGCACAGCAATGTCCGGCGGCGGCCCTGCGGCTGAGGACGCGACGGTCTTTCCGCCGAGCGAGAACAACTGCGACTGGGTTCGCAGATACATTACGCCGTCGGCAACGGCGGGGGTTGCATAGCTCAACTCGCCCAGCGGCACGCGGGACACGAGTTCGAACTTGTCCGCCGCAGCCAACACCACGACATCTCCGTTCTTGGCAATGCAGTACAACCGGCCATTGACCCAAATCGGCGAGCCGTAGAACGATCCCCCGACCCGCTCACGCCAGAGGACTTCGCCGGATGCGGCCTTGAGGCACGTGACGATGCCGTCGTCGCTCCAGAGAAACAGCCGGCCGTCCTTCACCAGCGGCGTCGGGACCATCGGAACGGCGTGCTTGATTTCATAGGCGACCGTGGGCTTCTGCTCTCGCGAACCTGGTCGCACCGCAATGCAGCGTACTCCGCGGACACTGACACCCGATCCGGCGAACACGAAGCTGGATCCCACGACCGGCGAGCTGATGGTGCGGTCGCGCAGTTCCTGATCGAGTTCCCAGTGGATGCGGCCCGTTTGCGGATCGATGCCCGTCATGCCCGGAGTGGTGCTGGAGACGATCAACTCCCGCCGCCCGTCCTCCGCCTGGTACACGCAGGGCGTCCCAAAGCCGGCCATGAAAGTCGGGCGCTGGATCTCCCAGCGCGTCCGGCCGGTCTGGCGATCGACCGCGATCAAGGAACTCCTGCCGTGCGGGGCAGGCGCATCGTTCTCGTGGCCTGGGATCCGGCTCAGATCGTCCTGGTCGTTGGCCAGGATCACTAGATCATCGACCAGGATCGGCGAAATGCCGCTGCAGTTCGATTCCGTCACGAACGGCCCGAATTTGCGCCGCCACACCTCGCGCCCGTCCAAATCCAAGGCCAGCAGTACAACCTGCTCGGGCGTCGTCCACGTTACGACGACGCCCTCGGCGTCCACGGTCGGCGTAGCCGTGGCGTAACAGTTGTCCCGATGCTGTTCGTAGGTTCGCGACGGGTACTCGCGCTGCCACAGGACGCGCCCGTCTGCCGTGTGAAGGCACAGGACGGAGCGTTTCGCCGTTCTCGGATCACCGCCAGTCACGAAGATCCGCTCGCCCCAAACCACGGGCGACGAATGGCCGGCGCCGGGCAGCTTAGCCCTCCAGTTGTAGTCCTGGTCGGTCCATTTCGCGGGCACGGTGGTCGCTTCGCTGATTCCGCTGCCGTTGGGGCCGCGGAAACGGGTCCATTCGCCCTCGGCAGGCGTAGGCTTGCGCTGGACCCAAATGGGGCTGGACCAGGCGCGGGAGGGATTGCCGTGCTCGTCCGCATCGGTCTGGACAACTCGCACGTAGTAGTAACTGGCTTGCTGGAACGATTCGTCGCGGTAAGTGAATTGCACCTGCGGCGTCTTGGGCGTGAGGCGGTGCAAGACCGAGCCGTCGCGGATAATCGCCAGCTCGGCGATCGGCGCGGTGCCTGTGACCGAAATAGCGATCTGCGGCTTCTCTTCGGTTACGATCTCTTCGCCCATGCGGTGGCCGTCGATCCGGAAATCGAGCGCAATACGGGCGTGCGAAACGGCATAGTTGCTGCGTTTCCGCAACCCCTCGAAGATGGCCTCGCGCGTCAACGCTTCCGCCAGCACGGCGGTTCGTGCGGCAGGTTTCCCTTCGTGGCTATCGGAGCCTCCGACGAATCCGGTCTTGCCGCCTTTGCTAAGGAACTCGCAAACGGCCTGTTCCCAATTCAGTTGGTAGGTCTTGCCCTGGTAGCGGTTCGTGTCCGGGCCCATCTCCGTGTTCACGATGACGGCGCTATGTCGCGGAGCGTACTCCCATTGGTCCCGCGTCTCGCTGTCGCCAAAGGCAAAGGGGTGGTTGTTCTGAACCAATCCTCCGTGCTGGCGCACCGCTTCGGCCAACAGGTCGGGCATATAGTAGGCAGCGTCCTTGGCACTGAAGATATGTTCGACCCGCGCCGGGAAGTAAGCATTCTTGTGGTTGTAGAACTTTGGCGGTCCGGGGAAGAGCCGCTCCGAGGGCTTGTTCGGCCCGACCTCGGTCCAATACTTGGCTTGCGATGTCCATTCGTACCCGGCAATCGCGACGAACTTCCCTTCGACCGTGAACTGGTCGGCCTTGTCCTGGATCTGGTTCCAGGCGGCTTGGGACATACGCCACGGCGGGCCGTTGCCGAAGTCGTGGTCGGTGACGACTACGAAATCCAGGTGCGCCGCGTCTCGCGCGCAGGTCAGGAGTTGATCCGGCGTTCCTGTTCCGTCCGACAGATTCGTGTGCGTATGCACGTCGCCCCAATACAGCCGATATTCGGCCTGCAGCCGCGAGGCCGGGCAAGCGCTCAGAAAGACGACCGCCGCCAGCCGAAGGCCGACCCTGCCAAAGCGACAGCCAATGGAATTGCTGTTCATGGTAAATGGTAACAGTCTCGGTGAACTCGCTTGCTTATTATCGGTCACCCTTGTCCGCGGCGCGGGCGTACTCGACCAGGCGCAAGTAATCCTCCTGCCGCTGTTTCCAGCGGGCAATGCGTTGCGACCGGGGCAGAGTCGGGATGTCGCCGTACCCCATGGGGATCACGATGCCCGGCATGCCGCCGTTGGGTGCGAAACAGGAAATGGAACTCAGGCTGAAGACCCCTCTCGTCTCCTTCCAGTGCATGTGGCAATGCACGCAGGTTTGAACCACGGATTGCTGGCGGCCCCAAAAGCCCCAGTCCTTGTATCCGCTCAAGAGCACCTGGTAAGTGGGCGCGTCATCCGGCACTCGCGCCAAGCCGCCCTGCTTCAGGTTGTCAAACAACAACCGCCGCTGGGCCCCATATACACGGCCGATCAACCCCAGACCCGTGTTCGTCGCTGGATCGGGCGTACCAAGCACGTTCTTGTAAACGGACACACGCAGCGATTCGACAAGTCGCGTGGGAACAGGCACCAACCGGTCGTCGAGCACGATCATGAACTGGATGATGGCGGCTTCGGTCCCAACCGGTATCTGGCGCACATCAGACTTGAGTAGGATGCGACCGTTCCGGGCCGTCTTTTCCCAGTCCACCCCATCCTCCCGCAGGTATTTCAGGTACTCCTCGACCGACTTCCGGCCGCCGGGAAAACGCCAGAAGACCCGGTAGTAGGAACGTCCCCGGATAAACCAAGCCACGTAGTCGATCTGGCCTTCCCGCACGCGGAAGTTCAACGGCTCGGGCGACGTGTCGATCTCCACCCACTCGTCCGGACAAGTCAGCAGGCCCGGTGGGAGGTAATTGGACTGGCAATCGAAATCGTGCCGCGCCGCGAAATGGCCAGACCGGATGGCCGCCGCGTAGTTGTCCGGCAGATTCCGGATGGCCGCCTGCGGCAGGGCCAGCCGCTGAATGATCACCGCCAGCTTGCGGCCCAGAGCTTCGCGGCGCTGCATCGCCTCCGGATCGTCAAAGGGAACTTCTTTCGCGTCGTCCCCATACGTTTCCCTGTCCACGGCGCCACGCCGGAGCAGGTCGCCGTCTCCGAAGCGGGCGATGTTCTGGCCTATCAGGTGATCGAACACGGCCCACAGGTCGCGCTGCAGAAACGCCCGCTTGAGCGGATCGTCGATCAACCGTTCGCCGTGGGTGGCAAGGAACTCCTCCAACAGCTTATCGGCTCGCGCGAAGGTTGCCGACTCGGAGTAGTAGCGCGTCTGGGCCCACGCCAGGAGACTCATCGTGTCGCCCCCCTCGAATCGCTTGACCACCGGCCCGGGAGGCAGCTTTCCATCACGGAGCTTGCGGTCCCATTCGTCCAGCTTCGTCGAATCCTCCGGATACTCCGGCCGCGACGGCAATTCGCTCGGCCGGATGTAGAACACGGCGAAGAGGCGGTTCCAGAGATGCTCTGGCCTGGAATCGTAGAGAGGCAAGGGATTGCTGCTCTTGAGAGAACCTCTCAGCGGGCCCTCGCGGTAATACCAGTCGGGCCCCTCCGCCGCTAAACACGGCACGACAACCAGGCCAGCCCAGGGCAAGAGTATGGCACAGGCAGCCAGAAAGCACCTGTTCGGCCTTCTCTGTTTGCGCTTGCCAGCGAACGCAAGTCGCCTCATACAGCCCCCCATCTTCGAAGCCAGGCGTACTCCGGCGCAAGGTTGGCGTAGAAGTCCGCCATGCATTGTCTGATTGCGCGGCCTTCTTGCTCGGCGTTGGGGCCTTCGCATGCCTGGGAAGCCTTGATGTTCTCGTCCAGTTGCTCAGGGACGCCCACGCCCGGAATGATCGCCGAAATACGCCTCTGCGCCAGCATCTTCTTGAGCAGGACATGGCCTCTGGGATCGACATTAGGCTTGCCCGGACCGCGTTGCCGGGATTTCGGCCCGAACACCGATCCGGCCCCGAAGGCCTTCATGCCGATCGCGCCGACATCCTTTTTTCGGGCCATTTCCAGAAGCTCATCGGCAACGGACGCCTTGTCCAAGAAGAAGCATGGGAAGATGATGACCTGAAGCTGGGGGAACTCTTCCAGCACCTGGCGAAACACGTTGGCCTCGAAGCGGCGCACATCATTTCGAACATGTCCGCCGGCAGCGACGGGCCAACAGCGGTCGCCCGCCTACTCCCCAATGATCTCGATGCCGTTGATCTCGGGATTCTGTTTCTTGGTCTCGAAGCCGATGTCGATGGTGCCATCCTTGGCTTCGATCTCCTTGAATTCCTTCACGACCGCCTTCTGACTGGCACCGGCGGTCTTGCGCACGTCGAAGTCCTTCAGGACTTCCTTGCCCTGAATCTTCACGGTGAACACTCGCTCGCCGTCCGCGGTGATGCCTTCATACGTTTCGGCGAAATGCAGGCGAACGGTGAACTTGCCCTCCGGCACCTCGGCCTTGAAGGCTTCCATCGAGTAGTGCTCGGTCTGGTAGATGCGGGCGTCTTCCGTGGCTTCGATCTTCAGATTCGCGCCGCGGTCGATGGCTTGGCCGGCGACAAACCCGTAGCCCTGGCCCTTCACGTATTCCTTGTCGGGCTTCCAGACGTTGCCGGCCTTGTCGGTGAATTCCTTGTCAGCGCCGGCGTTGACGCGCAACGCGAACTTGTCCGCTGCCGAGAGCGACGTAGTGATTGCGAACAACACCACTCCAACCGACCAGGTGTAACGTCTCATCTGTTCTGTCCTCTCTTTCGGGGAGTCAAGGGTTTGCGGGCCGACCATTGTCCGGATCGCCGATACAGCGCAATCGCGTACTGACGGTTCGAAGGTATTTTAGTGCCCAGTTGTCGCGGGCTTCAACCACGCAATCGTACGTTGCCACCTCAGCGTGTCGCGGTGCCCGCAAGATACGCATCAGCGGACTCATCGATAAGCCGCAGAAGGTCTTTCTCTTTCGGGAGCGACGATTCTGACAACCTCGCCTCATCAAATTGCCACTGGTTCAGGCGAAAGCACTTCAGATCCGCATCAAGATCAGCCTTCTGAAGTTGCGACAGGAACAGCAGGCACAAGAAGTTCCCAAGCGTCAATAGGGCGACTTGTCAGGATTGGCGAAGCGGCACGAGGGCTACAAGCCGCGGGATGCTACCAAGGCGACAGCGATTCAGCTCAGAGACACCCATCTCGGCGAGGACTCTCTTGCGAGAAGACGAAGTTGCCTTTCGCGCGTCAGTTGCGCACTTGCGAAAAGAGGTACAGCATCTCACGGCTGATCTGGGCACAGCGCTCGTCATATTTAGATGCTTCCTGGGGCGTATTGTCAGCCACTTTGGGATCGTCATAAGGGATCGCAACCCGTAGCAAGCAGCCGTCAACGTAGGGGCAAGTCCTGTCAGCCTGGGAGCACGTCATGACAGCGCAGAAACCCTCCTTGGGATTGGGCGGGGCGCTGTAGACCTTCGAGAAGCAGATCAGCGGCTCGTCCGATTCCTGGAATCGCACGGCAAAACGGGGATTATCGCGGTCATTGGTCTTCTCGATCTTCAGCCCCGCCCGTTCGATGGCCGCGACCGCTCGGGGATTGAAAGCCGTGGTTTCTGTTCCCCCGGAGTACGATTCGACTCCAGCAACGTCGTAGTGAGCGGCCGCCGTCGCCGCCCATATCTGGCACATGTGGCTGCGGCGGGAGTTGTGTGTGCAAATGAACGTCAGCTTCGCCGGCTGCCCGGCTGCGATGCGGTCCTTCACGTAGAGGGCGATCTTCTTGAGCTGGGTCTTTCGGTCGCTCGAAATCTGGTCGAATTCCTGGCAGCGCTGGTCAACGTACCTTTCCACGGCCGGGAATAGAGCCATCCGGGAAGCCCTCTGTTCGGAAAACGCCGTCGCCGAAACGCCACACACGGCGATCAGGCTGAAGGCCAATGCCAACCGCATGTCAACTCTCTTTCGTATAACAGTACGGCAACGCCTGCTCGCCCTTGTCTACCGCAGGCAAACGACGCGGCCGTCAGCCAGCGAGAGGAACAGCATGCCATGTGCAGCGGCAAGTCCGTCCCACGCCGGAGGTGCGTCGAGCGCATACTCAGCCAGCTTCTCGCCGTTGGCGGCAGACGCCGCCCACAAGACACCTCCCATCCGGCCCTCGTAGCTCTTGGCCAGATCGCCTTCGGGAAACACGACTGGGGTGCCGGCGACGAAGAGCACGTCCTTGGCCAGAGCGAGCGCCTTGCCGGTGAGCGGAATAGAACTGCTCCAGATCTTCGTGGAAGGGGCGGTCCCGACGACCGCGCGCGCCTTGGCCTTGGTCCTCTTGCCCTTGGCTTGCCTGGCGGCCGATTCGCCATCGCCTGGCGCAGGCTGTGCCGGACTGCCGTATGTCCCGGCAAACAGCGTGTAACCGTTCGTGCGCGGATCAAACCACTCGGTACGTCCGGGCGGGTACCCCCGCACTTCGTAGAACCGCTCGCCATCGATCACGAGAATATCTCCATGCACGCCACCCGCGCCGGTCGGAATGTCGTAATGCAGCAACGTGTCAATCGTCCAGAACGAACGGTGCTGCGGGATCGACTCGAGAAAGCCGTGCGACGGAATCAAATGTGGTCGCTTAACCTCCTGAAGCGCAACTCGCGTCAGGTCGGGCTTGAAGGGTTGATGGCGGAGATAGAGCAGTTCGTCGTCGGCGATGAATACGTCACTCTTGAATCCTTCAATGCTCATGCCATTGACGACAGCTCTATTGTCGATCGGGAAACCATCCTCGCCGAACGGGCCATAGACACGTGACCGATGAACGACATTGCCGGAGTGCGGTTCGAGCGCATACAGAAAGATGCCGCCGTCGGTGAACGAATTCCGTCCGGCGGAAAAATAGACCAGGCCGTCGCGGACGAGAACGCTGCCGCAGATCGGCCAGGCCGATTCCAATTGTCCATAGGCGCAGATCACGCGCCGCTCGAGCGGGCGGAATCGCCAAACCAGCGCCCCGTCCGAGGCACGCAGGCAATACACCGAACCGTCGCGCGAACCGAACAGCACGACGCCCTGGTAATACGTGGGCGGCGAGTCCACGCGCCCCTCGGCCAGAAACCGCCAGACAACTTCGCCGTCTGCCACATCAACGGCACATACCGCGTGCCCATCCACGTCAGCGGCAAACAACCTTCCCGCAGCTACGACCGGGGCGCTGGCCCGACGACCGACCTTCACTTCCCAGCGCTTGGCGAGCCTGGCGGGGGTCTCGCTGCCGGTCGCTCCGGTCCGTGCGTTGTCATGGCGATACGTCGGCCAATCATCCGGAGTCTCTGCAATCGCGGACTTCAGCTGCTGCGCGCTGGAAAACGCGGGACCTTTCTCGATGACTTCCGGGACCTCCACGCGGATCGGTTGGTCCGATTTGGTGAGTTCCGCCTCCGCCGCCAGCGCGTTCAGGCCGTTCAACATGACGGAGTTGCAGCACGCGCAAGAGGGAGGACCGGCGTAGTACAGACCATTGCAGGGGAGCGGGCCGACACCGCAGGTGCTGCGGACCCAAGGATTGGGGAATTCGGACGCAGCCGCAAGGCCGAGGAAATCGCTGCCCCCAGTGGCCGTATTGATGTAGTACTTGGTTGTGATACGGTTCCGGTAACAGCGATCATGTCCCATCGGTCCGATCATCGACTGGTCAAGTTGTCTGACGACCTTTCCCGTTTCGGGATCGAAACCGTTAGCACCCATGTGGTCGAGCCCCAATGATGGCGCGGGGCGCCCGCTGGCGGCGTCGTAGGACGCCGCCCAGACCAGGCCGTCGGCCAGGAAGACGTCCGGTGGCTTGTGATGATTGACGGTGGCTGGCGCCGACCACATCGCCCTGCCTTCGGCCAGGTCAAACGCTCGCAACTGCGAGGAATCCGCGACATAGACTGCCCGCTCCGACAGTACAAGTGATGCGCCGATCCCGGCCGGGCCTTTGAGCACGATCGGGGCGGAAACGCGCCAAAGCGTCTTGCCCGTTGCGCTATCCAAGCATACGAGCTCCTCACGCGTCGCGAAGACCACGCGGTTGCCCACTACGCCCAGCGTTGCCCCTTCGTAGCCCTTCGTGTCGGATCCAGACGACCTCCATAGTTCTTCACCGGAGTGCGCGTCGATGGCCAAAATCGTGTTCCGGGGATCGGCAGAGCGCGTGATGATGGGACCGTACGCTTCCCGACGGAACATGCTGGTATTCAGCGCAGAACGCCGGGGATCCAAGAGCGCCTCCGAGATGTCGGATTGGTCACCCGTCACGACATACAGGACCCCGCGATCGTACACGAATTCCACGGTTCCCGCCGTCCGCGCGTGCCGACACCGCTCGGCGCCGGTGGCGGCATCGAACACCGTGATCGGCGCCGAGTATCCGGGAGTGCAATAAACGACGTCTCCCACGGCAACCAGCCGGCGTTGCAGTTGAACGGGCATCTCCTTGTTGCGGATGTACGTGGGGTGCCAATCGGGGAACAGGACGCGCCATAGGAGGACTCCGTTGTAGGCATCCCGAGCCACAAGTGCTTGTTTGCCCGGCAACGCCGGATGTTCGGCAGATCCGAGGTCCTCGACGGTGAAGAGCCGTCCCTGCACCGAGACCATGCTGTTGATGGAAGGCATCGCCAGGTGCGAACGCTGCCATTCGGGTTCGCCGAGCCACTGATAGCGCCGGGGCGGACCAACCACAATATCCTGAGCGACCGCGTTGTTGTCCGCGCCGTGATAGTGCTGTTCCCATTCGTCGGTGCCCGCACGCTGCGGCTTGATCTGCACGGTCCACGCTCCGTCGCGCTTGACGGCTATCGCGCCGTGCGGCCGGACCACACGCATCAACTCATCCATCGAAGTCGCAGTGACATCCTCACAGACGACGAGGGTTGCCAGGTTGTCGACGTAGGGAAGCTTGTTGCCGTCCCACTGCGAGACAGAGACCGGTCCGTACAAGCTGAGTTCCCGGATTGTCGAGCGCGCCTTTTCCGCACGACTTGCATCGGACTCCAGGCCCTGCACAACGCAGTTGTCCGCCAGGCGCAGGGCGGCGGTGAGTCTTCCGTCCCCACATTCCACGTGGATGACGATGCCGCCATGGAATCCCGCCAGCGCGGCAATTTGCCGGGCTTCCTCCCCCGGACTGGCACAGACCCTCGGTGTGATCGTGGCGACAACCACAACGGCCAACGCACAAAACGTGAATCGGCGCCTCGTGGGAAAAATCGTCAGTGTCTGCATGGGATGTTCCTTGAACAGGACAGTCTTCTCCGACGGATCAGAATCGAGGTCGAAGATCAACTTGCTCCGTATGCGTTCTAATCTCCCAGCCAATCGTGTCGATGTTCGGCAACGAAGGCGTCATCGTTCAAATGCGGGTACGCCCGGTAGACGCGATCGATTTCTTCCAGCTGCCCTGGACTGAGTTGTTCATGCGGGTCCAGGCACCAGGTCCCCTCGAACAGGCCCTGTCGTCGCAGCACCTCGTGCAATCCGGCAATGCAGCCCGCGAAGCCGTTAGCCGCATCGAAGAACGCGGCATTGCAGTCCGTGACTTCGACGTTACGGCGCAGCAGCTCCACCGGAATTCCCTCACCCGCGCGCACGGCGCGGTGGCATTCCTCCAGGAGTTCGACAGCGCGACGAGTCCAGACAGCCCAATGCCCCAGCAATCCGCCCACGATGCGATGCTCGCCTGAGCGCTGCTCGGTGCCGAATCGCCACGGTGTCAGCAAGTCCATCACGATGTTGTCGTCGTTGCCCGTGTAGAGAGCGATGTCACGGCGACCTGCTTCCGCCACGGCGCGGATCACGTCGTTGGTCTGGTAGCGATTGAACGGCGCGATCTTGATCGCAACCACGCGTTCGATCTCCGCCAATCGCCGCCAGAACGAGAACGGCAAGATGCGTCCACCCACGGAGGGCTGCAGATAGAATCCCACAATCGAAATCACGTCGCTCACCGCGCGACAATGCGCGATCAGCTCGTCGTCGCCGGCGTCTCGCATGGCGGAGAGACTCAACAGCGCCGCGTGATAACCGAGGTCCCGCACCAGGATCGCTTCAGCGACCGCCTGAGGAGTGCGTCCGCAGACTCCCGCGATCCGGACGAGCGGCTCCCGCCGGGAGCGGTCCGCGCGGTTCAGCTCGTCCGCCACGAGTTCCAGTACCGGCCGGAAGAGGCCGATTTTCGGCGCGCGAATCGCAAACTGGGTCGTGTGGACACCGACCGCCAAGCCGCCGGCGCCGGCGGCCTGGTAGTAGCGCACCAGGGCGCGCTGGCGGCGTTCGTCGAGCTTCCGCTCCACGGATAGCGCGAGCGGGCAAGCCGGAATGACCAGCCCACGTTGCAGCGATTCACATACGCCCGATGCGGGATTCGTCGTCATGTCCGGGCCCGGATTGCTGGGTCGTCACCTACCCTTGGTCTGCGGCCACGGCCGGTGTGGGACCCGCACTGCTGGTGGCAGGTTGAGGTTTCGGTGGCTCCTGGAAGATGACTGCCAACGTGAGTACTCCCGCCAGCGTAATCAGTGCCGGGACGAGCCAGACCTTGCTCCACTGGAACTTCCCGTCGGCTTTGCAGGCATCCATGACGATGCCGGCGAACTGGGTCCCCAGGAAAAGCCCCACGCCCGTGGTCACGGCGAAAATGAGTGCCTGCATGGAACTGCGGATCCCAGCCGGCGCAATCGTGTCAGTGAATACCTGGCCAATGATCATAAAGAACACGTACGCCAGACCGTGCAGCGGCTGACACGCGATGATCAATGCGCGGGGTTGGCCGATCGTGTAGACCAGATACAGGGCCAACCAGCAGGCAGCGCCGAGCGTCAACGTCCATTTGAACCCGAAATGGGTCTGCACGTACTGGAACAAGAACCACGTGGCCAGCGCTTGAGCGATCTGGGCCAGCGCCATCGACGCCGGGACGTGCTTGCTGGCCACGCCGATATCCTGCATGAATTGGCCCGTGCCCAGGAAGTAGAACTGCATCAGGCCGGCTACGACCATCGAGACGACCAGGAAGATCAGGAAGTTGCTGTTGCCCAGCATGAAGGAGATGGCCGCCTGGAAGGTGTTCCCCTGGCCTTGTGGCGGACTCGGCGAGATCATCGAAACAAAGACGCATCCCGCCACCATCAACATCGACAAGGCAGCGGCGAGGTAGAGACAATCACTGCCGTCACCGGGAGTGGCTCGGGTCATGCGCCACCCGGTCAGCGCCCAGCCGACCAGCGCCCAGGCAATCGGAGCCCAGATGAACACCTTGCCGGCCGCATCGCCGGGATTGGCTGCAAACAAGACCGCGTTGACTAGGGGCAACGTCGCGGCATAGCAGACGGAATAGGCCAGCATCGTGAGAAACAGCGGTTGAAATCGGTTCTGCCGCGCCGCCAGAAACAACAAGACAGCTCCGACCGCATGTGCGGCAATCAGGACGTATTCGGCGTTGAGTATGCTGTCGGCAACCCAGCCGGAGAGGAACGGCGCAAAGATGCAGGCAATGGGCAACGTCGCGTAGATCCAACCCGTCTGCTTGCCTGTCATCTGGAGTGGTCCCAGCAGGCGCGTCGCCAGGACGGGTGCCCAAGCCCCCCAGATCGCATACTCCAGAAACATCACGACGCTCAACGCTACGTACGTTTGCAGATTCACGGTTCTCTCCTGGCAGCTACGGGGCGAGAAGACGGCACGGCTGGCGGCGCACAAGGTTGCCAGCTGACCGCAAACGGCCGCATTCTAAGACCGGGCCAGGGACGTGAAAAGCAGTCAGCCCGAAACACGGTGCCGGGCGCTGCGGTCTGGTGAATCTGTGCCGGGACTGCCGGTCAGGGGAGGTTAGGGGCGCCTCTCGCCAGCATCACGCCAGCAGCCGCTCGACGCTGTCCACCAGCCGATCCATCGGGAACGGCTTGCGGATGTAGTCGTCCACTCCCAGCATCTCCGCGTAGGCCTTGTGACGGCTGCCTTCGTTGGCCGTGATCATGATGACGCGCATGGGAACAGCGTGCGTCCTGCGGAGCCGTTCGAGTACCAGGAAACCGCTGCGTTTGGGCATCATCATGTCCAGGATCACCAGGTCGGGATCTTCCCGTTCGGCCATCACCAACCCCTGGTTTCCATCGCGGGCGACGAGGATCTGATAGCCCCGTGTTTCCAGGGCATACCGCAGGGCTTCGATGATCTCGGGATCGTCGTCTACCAGCAAGATCCGTTTCTTGCGGTCCGGTTGTGCGGCCTGTTCGGCAGCTTCCGGGGCTTTCGTATCCGGTACTTCCGCTTTCGCTCTCTTCGCCATTGCCTGAGACCCCAGCCTTTCACGAGTCACGACACCTGAGCCATCGTTAGTCCTCATGCTACTCCGAAAAGGGCCAGACCGGCAAGCCAGCCCCGGAACGCGGTTGATGATCCGCGGCGGAGCGCCTATATTTGGGGATTCCCGAATTGCCGTTGGAGAAGCTGTATATGACGATTGACAAGAGTCTTAGAGTCCGCGCCGGGATGATTCGGAATCGCAATGTGCTCACGCGGGCTGAACGGATCGAAAAACTGAAGTCCTCGGAACGCTGGTCGGAAGGCGACGAAGTGCTGGGACTGCCGAAAGTCCGGGTCGCCAAGATGGCTCTCAAGAAAAAGAAGAAGGCCAAGAAGGAAGAGGCCGAGGGAGCCGCCGAGACCACGGAAAAGAAGGCCTGACGCGACGGCAGCAATTCGATTAGCTGGCGCGCCGGAAATGGCCGTGGCACATCGCCACCGGCTGACGCAAACTGGCTGGGTTCGCGGGCAGGTGATGCTATGCGAGTTCACTTCGAGTATGGTCGTACGGGATTGGACGTTGACCTGCCCGACACGCTGCAGGTGCGCACGTTGGCCTACAAGCAGGCTGTCCCGCTGCCGGACCCGGTTGCAGTACTGCATGCCGCGCTCACCCAGCCAACAGCAGCGCCACCCTTGGCGGAACTTGCGCGCGGCAAACGCAACGCGTGCATCGTGATCTGTGACATCACGCGGCCGGTACCCAACGAGCTGATCCTGCGCCCCGTGTTGCGGACGCTGGAGGAGGCCGGCATTCCGCGCAACAAGATCCTGATTCTGATTGCCACGGGACTCCATCGCCCCAACGAGGGAAACGAACTCATCGAGATGGTGGGCTCAGAGATTGCCGCGAATTACCGTATCGAGAACCACCACGGCCAGGTGTTGGCCGAACACACCTATCTCGGCGACTCACCGCGCGGCGTTCCCGTGTGGATCGACTCGCGCTACGTCACCGCCGATCTCAAACTGACGATCGGGCTGATCGAGCCGCATCTGATGGCAGGCTTCTCCGGCGGCCGGAAATTGATCTGTCCCGGCATCGCGGCTTTGGAAACCGTGCGCGTCTGGCATGGACCCGATTTGCTGGAGCACCCGCGTGCCGACTGCGGCATTCTGGCGGGTAACCCGGTTCATGAGGAGAACACGTGGATTGCGCGGCGCGCAGGCTGTGATTTCATCATCAATGTGGTCATTGACGCCCAGCGGCGCCCGCTGAAGTTCGTGGCGGGTGATATGGAACAGGCATTCCTGCAGGGCGTCGAGTTCGTCCGCGGCGTCGTGACTGATACGGTGCCGGCCCCCGCCGACATCGTAATCACGAGTTCGGCGGGTTACCCTTTGGATACGACGTTCTACCAGTCCGTGAAGGGCATGACCGGTGCGCTTCCGATCGTGAAACAGGGCGGTACGATCATCCTGGCAGCCAGCCTGACCGAGGGCATCGGCAGCCCCGAGTTTCAGCGACTGTTTCGCGAGAACGCCAGCCTTGAGGTCTTCATGGAGCGCATCCTGGGCAAGGACTACTTCGTGATGGACCAGTGGCAACTCGAGGAACTGGCCAAGGTCCGCCGCAAAGCGAAAGTCAAGGTGGTCAGTGACGGCCTCAGTGCCGCCACCATCAATCGCCTGTTTGTGGAGAGTGCGCCCAGCGTGGAACGGGCTCTGGCCGATTCGCTGACCGAATACGGAGACCAGGCAAAGGTTGCGGTGATTCCGAAGGGACCTTACGTGCTCGCTCAGCTCGCGACCTAGTCGGGAGGATGCACGGAGCACACGAGCCGCCACAGAGCCGTCGAGGAACGTGCGACGTGGGCGGAAGCCCGCGCTACGAGACGCGTCATTCGACACCACGATGGACTGGCGCGCGGGACGCTGGTGCTGCCAGTCCCGCGTACAGGAGCGCCAGCCAACCGACGATCAGCAGAACGCCGCCAAAGGGCACGATGGCGCCGAGCCGCCGGACTCCGGATAGCACCAGGGCGTAGAGGCAACCGCTGAAGACCGCGGTCCCGACCACGAAGGCCCAGCCTGCAATCCAGGTCGCGCGAGTCCCTGCACGTGTTGACAGCAGGCCGGCGGCCAGCAGCGCCAGGGCATGGTACAGCTGGTAGCGAACGGCCACTTCCCAGGTATCGAGAGCGCGTTGCGCCTGGTCCGCGGAGAGCGACTGGTGGATCAGGTATCCTGCCAACGCATGCGCGCCGAACGCGCCGAGCCCCACGCCCAGCGCTCCCAACAAGGCGCCGGCACACCAGAGCCAGTTTCGATCTTGTGTCACGGTCGCTACATCTCCCCGCGCAGGAAATCGCCCGGCGGCTTCCAGCAAAGCCGCCGGGCGAGTGGGTTTTCAGAACAGCGGAGGCGAAAGGCTACGGTGCGATTTCCAGGCCGAGCTTTGCCTCTTCTTCTTCTTGAATGATGATGCGTGGCGTGACCATCAGCATCAGGCTCTGCGTCTCGCGGCCAATCCCCACATTCTTGAAGAGGCGATTGACGTAGGGCAGTTTGCTGAGCATGGGCACGCCGGCTTCGTTGCGGCCCTCCCGCAACCGCTTGATGCCGCCCAACAGCACGGTTCCGCCGTCCGGCACGCTGACCGTGGTGGACACCGTCGTGAAGGAGAACGTCGGCAACTGCACGGTCGTGCCTTCGGTGATGGTCGCCTCGTTGTCGGTGCCGCCCGTCGGCTCACCCGTTTCCGGGTCGACCGTATTCGACCCCGAATCCGTAGAAGTTCTGCCGGTGAAAGTGAACGTGTCCACGTCGCCGATCTGACTGAAGAAGGGCACGAGCGTGAGGCGAACAAACCGGCGGTCGGAAGACACCACGGCTTGCACACTGAGCGACGTACCTTCGCTGAGCACCACGATCACAGGCTGGTGGGCGGCGGCGAAGTCGCCGACGACGGGGACCAGACTGGTAACGAACGGCCGCTGCGACGTGTCGGCGACGGACGCCAACTGGCCGTTGAACAGCGTGACTTTTGGTGCCTGCAGCACGTTGCTGCGCCGATCACCTTCCGCTGCCTGCAGCAGGAAGTAGACCTCAATGTCGCTCAGGATCGCCATGCCGAAGTTGGCTGCGGTCGCGGCATCGAAGCCACCAAAGGCCGGCACGGAAGCGCCGTAGCTGCCTTGCGTGAATTGCAGATCCCAGTCCGTGGTCGGTTGTCCGACGGGGTTGAGTCCGATGACCGAGCTGTGTCCCGAATCATCGCCCGGCAGACGTTCCACGTTATCGTCGATATTGAAGTCGAAATCGACACCCATGCGCTCGAAGAAATCATCTCGCAACGTGATGAACCGGACTTCGATCGTGACCTGCAGGTCCTGTAGCCGTCGCAATTGGGCTAACAGGTCGGCAATCTGGTCGTGCACGTCCTGGGTCTGGCTGATCACCAGACTCAGGTTCGTGGGGAACGGCTCGATCGCACCGGGACCACCGACGGCATCCCAGGTATCCGGCGCGACGGTCGATGTCAGCAGTTCAATCAGCGTGTCGAAGTCGGCCATCGCTCCACCACCCATGCTTCCCGGTCCGTAGCCCAACGGCTGCGAGGGACGTCCGCTGCCGTTCTTCGGCAACATGCCGTAGGCGCCACTCTGCGCCAACACGGAATTGCTGAGCGTGGCGTTTTGGCTCTCATTGGACGCGATCGTCAAGGGCATGGGATTCCCCATGGAGACCGGCTGTATCGTCCCGCCATAACCGAGTGCTTGATGCGCCTCCCGGATCGCCGCCGGCAGGCCCACGTTGTAGCCCGGGACAAAATTCGGAATCGGGATCACCAGGTCGGCGACGTTGTAGACCTCCGTGTAGACCTGCGAATCCCGCGTTTGTTCACTCGTGATGAGCAACACTTCGTTGTCGATGACGTAGCTCAACCGCAAGGGTTCGAGAATCAGATTCAGTGCGCTCTTGAGGGTAATGGGCTGGCTGAGGTTGATCGTGACCGGCGTCTCGGTCGTGACCGCCTCCGCTGAGAGGCCTTGCGGATCCGGGTAGATGTTGATGCCCACCAGACTCCCCAGGGTTTCCAGCACTTCCTTGAGCGGACGCTCGCTGAACCGCACCTCGACCTCCTGTTTCAGCGCCTTCTGAATCTGCATCTCCGCGGGGGACAACTGCCGGCGCTGCGACTCCAGCCACTGTTTGCGGTTCTTGCTCGTTTGACTCCAGCGCTGCAAGTCCCCGAAATTGATCGGCTCGCGGTCATCAAAAGGAACGGCCGACGCTTGGGCGGAAGTCAACGCGCCGTAGACCCCTTCCTCGTTGTCGTTGCTGAGCCACTGCTGCTCGTTGAACCGGGAAGCGATCTTGCTCTTGAGGGCCAGAGCGCGGGCAATGGGCGACTCGGGATCGAGTTCGCGGACTTGACTGGCAATCACTTCCGCTTCCGCGAAACGCTCCTCTTCCACCAAGGTGTTGTACTTCTCGACGAGCTCAGCGATCTTGTCCTGGACTTCGAGTTTCGCGCGCTGCCTCTGGTCGATTTCGGCAGTAATGGCCGCATTGCGTTCGTTCAATTCGATTTCTTGTTCGTGCTGCTTGATAAAGCCTTCGATCTGCGCGACTCCGCGATCGACGAGTGTCAGCAGCTGCTTCTTGGATTCGGGATCGATGTCGGTCTGGCTCACGCGGTCGCGCAGCTGCTGCAGTCGCGTCAATGCGCCGCGTGGATCGGACCCCATCATCTTCTCCGCTTCCTGTTGCTCATTGGCAATCTCGCGGAACATCTTCTGTCTTAGTACGTCTTGTTGTGCGCCGACTTCCTCCAGCGCGGAGGGAGGGCCGCCGACGTTCGGCGTGGGACGATCCGCGGCGCCGAGCAGGCTCAGCTTGTCCTTGAGCTGTTGCCGCGTAGCGGGATCCAGTTGTTGTTCAAACTGCCAGGCCTGGCGGAAGAGGTTGAGGGCAGCCGCGCGGTCCTGCGCTTCCAGGGCGCGCAGGCCTTCCTGGTAGAGTCGCAGGCCGTCCGCAGGAGGTGCTCCAGCTTGGGCCTGAGCCATCACATTGCGGGTGCGGTCCTGATCGGAGACGTACAAGCCTTGCGCTACGGGGAACGGCGCACTGGCGGCATCGGGGATCGCCGGTTGGACGTGGTTGGCCTGAGCCACACCCTGTCCGCGGCGGTGAATGGCGCTTTGCACCTGCATCAGGACGTCCCACGGTCGCAGGTCGCCCGGCGCGAAAGACGAATCCGGAATCTTCATCGCTTGTGCTTGTTCCGCCAGGCGCAGGGCGACCGCCAAGTCCCCGCGATCCAGGGCGGCGCGCGCCAGCGCGGTCAGCCGGAGCGCCTCGGCCTTGGCGTTCGCGGGTCCACCGGCGAACGACGGAGCGACGGAATCACCTCCCGCAGCCGCCGGATTGTCGATCACGGGGAATGCCGAATCCGTGGAGTCTTTGAGGACCTGGGGCAACCGTTCCATTTCCCGGCGGTCATCACCCGGACGTGCCGCAAGCGGCGCCGGTGACGGAGGCAGGGCACGCAGCCGATCGGGCGTCACTCCCGCTTGCTGCAGCGCGGCAGCCAATGCAGCGGGCGAGAATTCACCTGGGGAAAATTGCGCGCCCGTCGCCGATGCCTTCTGGTACCAGCCGATGGCGCCCGCGATGTCTTTTTGCTCTAGCGCGCGACGGCCGTTCTCGAGGAAGAACTTGGCTTTGGCCTTGGAATCGTCCGAGAGTCTGTCAACGGTGTTGTTCCCCGCCGGGACGGTGAAGGGATCGCGGGGCGCAGCCGCACGCGGATTGCCATTGCGTGGGTCTCCGCTGGGCGGGGAGACCTGGGAACTCGGCCGGGCCGGCCCGGCGCCGCTCGCGCGCAACTTGGCGAGGTCGGCTCGGACTTTCTCGGGTGTCTCCGTGTACCGCGCGAAGAGCGCGTCGTATTTGACGTTCAGCTTCTCTGCCCGCTGGACATAGTATTCCGCCAAATCAAGATTGCCGTCTTTCATGGCCCGCCGAGCTTGCGCAAGCCATTTGCCGGCTTCCTGTCGCATGGCGGAATCGGACTGGCTATCTGCCTGACCGACCGCTGCCATCCCGCTGCCCAAGCCGGGCAGGGCGGTGTGGGGTCCGGCCCAGGCCGGCACGGCGCCCAGCGTCATAGCCAACGCCACACACCCAGCCGAGAACTTCACGATCGCATTCAACGTGAATCTCCTTGTTCGAGATGGATCCAACCCGTGGCCTGCACGGGTAGCTTCACCACCGAGAGCGTTCCCTGCCCGTGGATGGAGGGTGAAGCATGGCCCGACAGGAAGCCGAAATGAGCCGAGCGCAGCGCAAGGCTTCGCCGCAGGGGCTTCGGCAATCGTTGACAGGCTTTCTCTCACAAAAATGAGAGCGGGATAAATACTGGCTGCACCACAACGGGTCAAGGTCATTTGCCGCGGTTTCTTGGGTGCTCCCGCGGCATGCCGTGCAGGCACCGGATTTGCCGCAGAAATTCACCCCGTTTGGAGAGCCTGGTGCAGGCACCGCAGCACTTGCTCGGCGGCTTCGCGTTGCCTTGATTTGCGGGTTTTCGACGACAAGCGGCAAGGATACGTCCCCCGTACGCTGATCCCTCCGCTCGATTCACGTCTGGCAACCGCCACGAAGATGAGACCGTCAAGTTCGGGCGGTGCATCGGGCCCCAGGTGTCCGGTTACGGAGGCGCTCCAGTCGGCCTCGCTCGCCAGCCGCAGCACTCCCGCAGCCATTTCCGCTGCCACGGACGCACTGACGGCCCCGGGATCCCTGAGAAGCGTGACAGGTACCCCCAACCATTGGGCTTTCGATCCGTCGCGATACGTCACTGCGGAGCCGCACAAGTATTGGGAAATCCCCGGCAATTGCCCGAGGGTGGCGCACACCAAGCCAGCGGTGCAGCTTTCCGCAAAGACCACCCGCTGGCCGAGCTCCGCCAGCAACCGCCCGACTTCCCGACTGCAAGAGGCGAGCGACACGGCGGTGAGTTCCCCTTCGTTTGAGGATGTAGCGGTAGCACGAAACACTCGACGGCTCACGCGCGATGAGGCACGGCGCTGGTACTTGCTCCGCGCAACACCCAATGGCCGGCCGCACCAGTGCGGGGTACAATGGGGCACAACTACGATTGACCTTATGGCACCCAGCGGTACCCAAAACGGCGACGGCTCAATCTGGCATTCTAGCCTCGAGGGGCCGGTGTGTGGGATGATCGCGGCGGTGGGCTACACGGCAGCGAATTGTTGCCTGCGTGCTGCGGTGAATTGTGATCCAGTGTGGGTCTCCTGCGTCAAGGCGATTCCCACAGCCGTTTTCACAGGAGTCCCGATTGCGGCCGGCTTGATGGCCGGGCAGCGCGTCCTGCCGGACAAGCACGTCTTGAAGACACTCGTCCTCGCAGCGCTGTTGGGACAGTTGGGTGGGAACGTACTCTTTCAGTACTCGCTCGGCGTGGTGGGGATCGGACTGGCCGTTCCCCTATGCATGGGAATGATCATCATTGCCAGCGCGGTTCTGGCGCGGCTCTACTTGCACGAGTCGGTGACCGTCGGCGCTCTGGTGTCGATGATTGCGCTCGTAGCAGCGATCTGGGTCTTGTCGCTGGGCGCTGACGCTGCCTACCTGTCGGTCGTAAAACAAGCTCCGCGTGGCTGGCTATTGGCGGGTGGCGTGATCGCGGCCTGCTTCTCCGGTTTCGCCTACGCGGTGCTCGGCGTTGCCATCCGCTACGGCGTCACCGGCAAGGCATCGATTACCGCGACGACTTTTGTCGTTTGCTTCGTCGGAGTTGTCTCCCTGGGCCTAGTCAGCTGCCAGCGGCTCGGATATGCCGGCATCCTCGGTACACATCCACGAGATTGGCTCTCGATGCTGGCCGCCGGATTATTCAATTTCGTGGCGTTCATAGCGCTCGCGCGCGCACTCCAGGTGGCCACGGTCATCTATGTGAACGGCGTGAACGCATCGCAGGTGGCGATGGCCGCGGTCGCGGGCGTGGTGCTCTTTCGGGAATCTCCGTCCTGGGCTCTTGTGATGGGTGTGGTGCTCACCATCGCAGGTGTCATGCTCATGCCGCGCCACCGGCAACTCCCGCGGACCGTGAATTACCTTCCCCAGGTACCGGCCAGCGAATGCGCGGTGCAGAAGCCGCGGAACCTCTCCTCCAACGCTGCCAAATCCTGGTCCAGCGTGTCGGAAAACGCCGCCAAGGCATCGGCAGTCAGCGATACTTCTGCGACCTCCGTCCCCACCAACGAGGGTTCCGGATAACCGACCTGCGTTGTTCCGGCACGTGCTTTCACGACCATGGGGTTGCTCCTGTGATCTTCTCTGCCTTAGGTCCCGCCAATTGCCAAGACCGGTCACGCGATCCGTCTGAACCTCTTTCGTGTGGCTGCTATCGATGGAACGCGGTTCCGATGAAGCCGCTCTGCGAATTGGAAACTCCTGATCCGACAGTCGTCGATCTTGATAGCACATTATGTGCCAGGACGCTCCTGGTTCCCGGCAACACGCATAAACCATTTCTATAATGTGACTTATGCCTCCCGGAGGTTCATCCGGCGACGCGAGGCGTGGCGCGCGATTGTGCAGCGAGTGCCACGGAGGGCTGCAGCCATGTTGCTGGAAGTCAACGGATTCTGGCTGGGCGGGGCGGCGGCAGTCTGCGGTTCGCGACGGTCAACGTAGGTGCTGCCGCTGCAAAAACTTAAAAAATGTGTTCCGAGTCACAAATATTCGCAGCCATGGTCACGAACTTCCCCTAAGCCGTCGCGGGCCGAGGGAGCTCGTGAGTGAAAAAGAAACCGGACACGCACGTCGCACAAACGCTTTGAGGGAGGATTGAGGAATGTTGAAGAAAACTATCGTACTTGGGGGTGTCGCCGTGTTGCTGGCGGGATTCGTCGCAGCCCGAAGCCACGTCACGACCGGATGGGGGATGGTCAGGCAAACGGTCAAAGACAGCGTCCCGGTGGACTTCGAGATCAAACGGGCGCGCCAGATGATCAAGGACCTGCAGCCAGAGATCGAACGGAATATGCACCTGATTGCTCGGGAAGAGACCGAGGTGGCCAAACTCGAACGGCAGGTGGGGACTGCGGAGCAACAACTCTCTAAGGACCAAGTCGACATTCTGCGGCTGAAGGGGGACTTGGAGAAGGGGTCACAGGTCTTCGTGTATGCGGGTCGCTCGTATAGTGCCAAGCAAGTCAAGACGGACCTGCAGAACCGGTTCGACCAGTTCCGGACCCAGGAGGCCACTACGGGTTCGTTGAAGAAGATCCTCAACGCTCGCCAGAAGGGGCTGCAGGCGGCACGGGAGAAACTGGAAGGGATGCTGGCTGCCAGACGCCAACTGGAAGTCGACGTCGAGAATCTGGAGGCTCGCGAGAAGATGGTGGAGGTCGCACAGACCACCAGCGATTTCAACTTCGACGACAGTCAATTGTCACGCACCAAGGAACTGGTACAGGAGATCAGTGACCGGATTGAAGTCGCGGAACGCCTCGTCAATGCGGACTCGCGACTGCACGACCGCATCCCGCTCGACGCACCCGCCGCAGAGCGTAACATCGAGGAAGAGGTAGCCAATTACTTCGACGGGCAGCGTCCCGAGATCGAGACGGTTGCCAACTCGCCGAAGTAGTATGGGAATTGGCGGCGGGGCCAGGTCTCAAGCCCGGCCCCGTCTTTCCCTGGGTGCTTTACCATTGATGACGCAAGCCTTCTCGGGGGCTGAAGTCGTCGCTTCGAGAACACCTCACGCGAAAAGTGCAGTCGTGCCATGTTTCAAAGCTGGCGAATCAAACTGCGGGAAGCGGACAACGCCTTCAAAGCGGGGCGGTTGGACGAAGCGCGTAGCCTCATCGCGGACGGCCAGTTGGCGGAGTTCCTGCCCGGCAAACGTCTCGCGGAACGGTTGGCTGCACGGCTGGCTGAACGGGCCTGCGAGGACGCGCGCAGCGGAGAGTGGGACGGCGCGTTCCGCAATCTTGCAGCCGCCTTCGGCGTCACCGGCGAGACCGCGAGTGTGACGAACGCCCGGCAGTTGCTGGCGACACAGGCCCAGGCGGAACTCGAGCAACGATTGCGGCAGGGCGATGTCGGCGGGACGCTATCGCGGCTGGAAATGTTCGAGCGGCACAAGCTCACCGGCGCGGCTGCACAGACATTGCGCGAAGTCGCTCGGCGAATGGAATCGGCGAGAAACCTGAGTCGCCGCGGCCGGTTCTCCGAGGCCGAGCAGCAGATTGCCGCAGCGCTGACCTTGCGGCCCGATCTGGAGTTGCTGCGACAGCAGCAGAGTGAACTCCAGGGAAAGGCGGAACAAGTACGGCTGTTGAGCGACCGCCTGCACCGTGCGTTGAGCAATGCCGAGTGGGACGAGTCTGCGGCGGTCGCCGACGAGTTGTTGGCAATGGCTCCTGAATATCGCCTGGCTCACGAAGCGCGCAAGAGAGCTTGGGCTGCCGTCGGGACCCGACTGACGGATTCCCGTCCGGCGTCGGAAACACAGACCTGGTCACCCGGCAGCAGCCGGAGAGCGGAGACCGAGTCCAGCGAAACTCGAACCGGCCCGCGGTTGTTGTTGTGGGTGGACGGCGTGGGTGGGTACCTGGTCTGCCTGGCGGACGAGGTCATCCTGGGACAGGCAACGCACGGAAATGCCGTGGACGTGCCGTTGCTGGCGGATATCTCGCGCCGCCACGCGCGCATCCACCGCGAATGCGGCACCTACGTCCTGGAGCCATTCCACGCCACGCGGCTGGATGGTCGGTCCATCCAGGGTAAGGCGCCGCTTTCAGACGGTGACGAAATCGAATTGGGCACCGGCGTGCGGCTGCGATTCCGCCAGCCACACGCGTTGAGCGGATCCGCGCGGCTGGAGTTCATCAGCCGCCATCGGACACAACCCTATGCCGACGCCGTGCTGCTGATGGCGGAGTCCTGTGTGCTGGGACCGAAATGGCAGAACCACGTGGTATGTCGCGACTGGTCGAGCGATGTCGTGCTGTACCGTCAGGACGAAGACCTGTTCTGTCGCGCCAAAGAGGCTATCGAGATTGATGGCCAACTGTGCGACGGGCGCGGACGGCTGGACGGGAACTCCCACGTTGTCGGCGGTGATTTCTCCCTGAGCCTGGAGGAACTGGACAGATGCTCAAGTCAGCCGCTACGTTAGAAGAGGGCGGCGAGAAGGCTGTTCCGCCAGCCCCCCCCGAACAGAGCGCCAAGCCGGGAGGAGCCGTCATGAGGTTTGTCTACGCGACAGGTTCGCGCCCGCTTGAGGGCTATACCATCAAGCGTGGCATCGGTGTCGGCGGCTTCGGTGAAGTGTATTTTGCGCTCAGCGATGCCGGGAAGGAGGTCGCGCTCAAACGGATCCAACGCAACCTGGACGTGGAACTGCGCGGGGTCCGGCAATGCCTCAACCTCAAGCACGCGAACCTGATTGCACTCTATGACATCCGCTACGATGCCGAAGGGCAGGCGTGGGTCGTGATGGAGTATGTGAGCGGCGAGAGCCTGAAAGAAGTGCTCGACCGCAACCCGCATGGCATCCCGCCTCAGGAAGTGGATGAGTGGTTCTCCGGGTTGGCGGCGGGAGTCGGCTATCTGCATGATCACGGCATCGTGCACCGCGACCTCAAACCGGGGAACGTCTTCATCGACGGCGATGTCATCAAGATCGGCGATTACGGCCTGTCGAAGTACATTTCGTGCAGCCGCCGCAGCGGGCAGACGGAAAGCGTCGGGACCTTTCACTACATGGCTCCCGAGATCGGGCGCGGCGTGTACGGGAAGGAAATCGACATCTACGCGCTGGGCATCATCCTGTTTGAGATGTTGACCGGTCGCGTTCCGTTCGACGGTGAGAGCAGTCAGGAAATCATCATGAAGCACCTGACAGCCGAACCGGATCTGACAGGACTGCCGGAACGGTACCGGCACGTCGTTTGTCGCGCCTTGTTCAAGGATCCGGCGAAGCGGTTTGGCACCGTCGCCGAAATGTTGGCTTGCATCGTATCTGCCACCTCCGCCAATCAGGCCGGCGCTCCGCCGGCGGCCATCCCGCCCATTCGCCGACCCAATGCGCCGGCCACGGCGCCCCACTATATCGGTGACGACGCCGACACGGATGGCATGTATTTCGGACCGGTGAAAGATGTCGTCCCTGCCGAGATCCTGCCGCCACCTGCCTATCGTGCCGCCGCATCTCCTCCGCCGGAACCGATTGCCACTGCGGTGAGCGACGGCGTTCGCCGCGGACTCGACTGGTGGCGAACCGCCAGACTCAGCACCACCGTGCGGGTGATCCTCTTGATCGCCGCGGTGGTGGTCCTGATCTACAACCGATCGTGGCTCGTTCCGTTGTCGATCACGCTGGGCTGTTTGTACCTCGTGTACTTCGGTATACGGCACCTGGCGCTCGGCTCACGCCAGCCGCCGACCAGCAATGCCACCGTACCCGTTGCGTGGCAGCCCGCGTCGCCTGCACCCGCAGAGCGCGGCACACGAGCGACGGGTCGACGAAAATGGCAAGATGCCGCCTGTGATGTGTTGCGCAAGAAATCCTACAGCGACCGCTTGGGAGAACTGAGCGGCTCATTGCTCATGTCTGCCTTTGTCGTGGCCGTGCTGAACCTGCTCATGATGATCGCGGCCGGCAAGTCGCTCGACAAGTCAGTGGAAACGTGGACTTTTTATGCCTGGTTCACGTTGACCAGTGTTGTCGGCGCGTGGCTGGTGCTGTGGATCGGCAAGTTCTGGGAAGGAATGGAAGCCGAGCCGTTTCGTCGCCGATTCGTCCTGTTGATTGCCGGCCTCGTTCTCGGCCTGGCAGCCTTCGGTTTTGCCGACTTCCTGGAAGTACGGCTCACCGACGATCTGGTTGTCCGGAGCTGGTATCCACGGGCGGTGTCCGTGAACACGTTTGAACCCGACGGATCACTGAAGCTCCCGGCCTTCCTGGTGTATTTCGCCTTGGTGATGGCCCTTCCCGGCTGGTGGACCCAGGTCGATCCTCTTCGTTCCAGCCGCCTGAGCCTCTTCAGCACCGCTGCCTGCGTGTTCTGCGCTTGGATCTGCCACATGTTTTGGCCGTTCCCACAGCCGTGGGGACTGCTGCTCGTCGCGGCCGTCTCGGTCGCGGTCCAATTGTCCGCACCGTGGTTGACGACCAGGGAGCGTTCGGCGCTTCGCGAACAACTTCAACATTCATAGGTAACCTGCCATGTTGACGCTGTTAACTGTAGTGGTGACTGTGGCTGTGGGGGTGGCCGTCGTGTCACGCGTCGAACCCGCACGCTCGCGCGGATCCTTCGCCGTGGCGGCGCTGTCCATCGTTGTTGGCTGCCTGGCCGGGGGCTTGTGGACGGATTGCCTGGCAGAATCGGCGATTGCCAGTATGGCGGCGGACGAACCGGAATCCGCGCCCGACGCCGGTGCGGAATCAACTCCCGCCGAGACGCAACCCAAGGAGACCTCGTCGGCCGCCAGCGAATCCGCAAACGCAGACTCGGACAAGGACGAGGCAAGTGCTCCCTCCGACGCTCCTGCGGCCCAAGCGCCGGCGCCGAGTTCGTCGCCTGCCGAGACAAAACCGCCCGCTGCAGAATCAACACCCGCCACCGCTGAACCGTCCGTCGCGGCGGCAACTCCGGGGCAGGTGTCGGCCCTTTCCGCGCCGCTCCAGCCGGTGACCAATGTCGAATACCTGTCGAAGAACCGTCCAGCCTGGCTGGAGTCCAAGCCGGTCATTGAACAGGACCAGGTCCGTGTGGCGGTGAAGGCGGGCCCCTATTTCCGCATGCGGCAGTGCTTGACGGACCTGGACGAGGAATTGAAGTCCGCCACCGAGGATTTCGTCGCGGAGCATCTGGAGTCAAAACGCGCGGCCCAGTTGATTCGCTACTCGGTCGCCGAAATCAAGAACCGGCTCGTCCGAGAGACGTTTGAGGAGCAACTGGTGTTATCCGTCGGTCCGATGAACCAGGCGCACGCGTTACTGGTCTTCGACAAGTCCTTCGCCCAGGAAGTCGAGCACCGCTGGAAGCAGATCAAAGCCATGACTCGCTTGCTGCAGGTGGGCGGCGGTTCTGGCGTCGTGCTCCTGCTGCTCACGACGCTCTTCGGCTATTTCCGACTGGATACGGCGACCAAGGGCTACTACACGGGGCGCTTGCAGTTCATGGCAGCAGCGGCCATACTGGCATTGGTGGCCGCCAGCGTGCTGTTCGTGAAGTGGATTCCGTGGTTGTAACGGCCACCGCACCTTCGGTGTTGAAGCGGCAGGCAGGCGTTTGTTGCGCGAGAACGCAACCCAGGCCGATTACGTATCACTGACTCCCTTCTCTTTCCGGTTCCATGACTGCAGTTTCCGAAACGGACCGCCTGCTCATCGATCGCATTCGCGGTGGCGACGGCGAAGCCTGGAACGACCTGATTTCCCGCTACGAAGGCCGCCTGCTGGCTTTCGTGGAAAGCCGCATCGGACGGCGGGCGGTCAGCGAAGATGTCGTGCAGGAGGCGTTCATTGGCTTTCTGAACAGCCTGCCTAACTACGACGGGAAGCGGTCCTTGGAGAGCTACCTGTTCTCCATTTGCGCCTACAAATTGACCGACCATATGCGGCGGGAGGGGCGGCGTCCCGCGATTCGCTTCTCCGATGGCAATGATTCCAGCGGCCAATGGCAGTTGGCGTCGTCGGCCCGGCCCGCCAGCAGCATCGTGCGCAGCGGCGAACGCCGCGAGATCGAGGAGCGCGCTGTCGTTGAGGCGCTGCGCGACCAGGTCTCACGCTGGAAGAACCGCGGCGATTGGCTCAAGCTGAAGTGCATTGAACTGATCATTGTGCGCGGTCGAGCGAACAAAGATGCGGCCACCGATCTTGGCATCACCGAGCAACAGGTCGCCAACTTCAAGTTCGACTTCCTGGCTCGGACCCGGTCCCTCATCCGCAAGCAAGGACTATCTGAGGACATCTTTCCCGAGTTGTACGAAGACGAGACTACTCGCTGACGAGGCGATCGCACGATGGCCGTAAAGTTCACGGTTTCGGAACTGGAAGCGTACCTCGAGGAGGCCTTGACTCCCGACGAGATGGCTGCCATTGAACGCGCGGTGCGCAAAGAGCCCGGCTTGCTCCAGCAACTGGCCGCCATCAACTCACGCCGCGACGCGGGCGTCCACACTTTGGCAGAGATCTGGCGGCGCCATCGCGCCAGTTGTCCGACGCGCGAACAGATCGGCAGTTTCCTGCTGGGAGCGCTGGGAAAGGAACAGACCGATTACATCGCGTTCCATGTCGAGAAGATCGGCTGCCGCTACTGCCGGGCAAACCTGGATGACATGAAACGCCAACAGGACGAGACCGCCGACACCGTGGTCAGCCGTCGCCAGCGGTACTTCCAGTCCAGCGCCGGCTATCTTCGCCCGGGCGGTTGACGAGTTGCGATTCAACCAGTTGCCCGTTCCGCGACATTCATTCCTGGGCACGCGACTGGGGTGGGAGCGCGGCAACGTCCGGATGCCGCCACAGGTAGACCCAGAGCCCACACACCAGGACGAGCGTCAACAGGCTGATGAGCTGGGAAATGGTCAATGCCGTTCCCCATCGTCCCGGTTCGTCGTCGCGGATCACCTCGAGCAGGAACCGCGTCACGGGATGGATGGTCATCTCACTGGCAAAGACCACGCCATTGACCGGGCGCAGGGGAAATAGACACCACAGAAAGAAACACAAGACGGCTCCATCCACGGCGCTGTATACCTGCGTCGGATGCACAGGCAAGCTGCGGGATGGCAACACAGCAATCCTCCAGGAGAACACGTCCCCGCCGGCGTCGCGCAAAGCGACTTCCGCACCTGATCGCAAAAGTACCTTCTGGACGGTCGCGAGATCGCTCGCCGGAATTCCATTGACGGCCGCAATTGGCATGCCGCGGCGCACCCCGGCCTTGTCCGCCGCGCCGACCGGGTCCACCTCCGTCACCACCGCTCCCGAAGTTCCCGGTCCGAGACGAATGCCGTGAAGTCGCCCCAGCGACAACTGATGTGCATAAGGAGGACTCAGCACCTGTTGCGGGACGCACGTGTAGCGCGGGAACTCGATGGCCAACGGGCCGTGGCATTCACCTCCGAAACAACAACCGTTGAACAGGCAGCCAATCCGACCCAAGGCCAGGCCTAGGGCCAGGCCCGGGGCGATCACATCCGCAAGCAATAGGCGGGGCTGGCGATGGACCCGCGTGAAAAGAAAGAACGCCACGAGTCCTCCCGCGAGAGCTCCGAATACGACCAATCCCCCTTCGGTGAATTTAGCGATCTCCACGGCGGTCGCAGTTACACTCTCGCGGCGAAAGTCGTCCCAATTCAAACCCACATAAAGCGCTCGCCCGCCGGCAATTCCCCCAATGAACATCCAGAACGCCAGCGAAAATATCGTCTCCCGGTCGATGCTCACGCGCCGCGCAAGATGGACCGTCAGCCCCAGGCCGGCGAGGATCCCTACCAATAACATTGTGCCATACCCGCGAATAGGCAGTCCGAGGATTCGGCCGTCAGGTGCTTGAGCCTCCAGTCGCGGCAGGAGGAACAGAATGGCGGCCGCGATCAGGACGATTACCGGCAGGGTTCCCCAGATCTCGTCCCGCTGCTGTCTCCGCCACAACACCGCCAGCGAAATCGCAACCGCGATGCTCCACAGGAGGAGCAGCCAACCCCAGCCAAACACGGGGATGCCCAGGAACTGGTCCGGGACATAGAACAGGACTTGTCGCACGTCGGGACCTCTGGATGTAAATGCTGCTAACGATTGCCGCGGTTTCTCTACCCGGGGAGTCGGAGGATGACGTTGTCGATGAGTCGTGTCTTACCCACATAGGCCGCTATCAGCACAACCGTCGGTTGGCCAACATGGACCACAGGCTCCAACGAGACGGGATCTGCGACGGCAACGTATTCCACGCGAGAGACGCCGTCTTCCGCCAGTTGCTGGTGCACGGCCGCACTGATATCGTCTGCCACCCGACAGCCCGCATCGACCATTCGCTGAGCGCGCTCCAGGCTGCGATACAACGCCAATGCGATCCGGCGCTCGTCAGGCTGCAGGTAACGATTGCGGGAACTCATCGCCAGCCCGTCCGGCTCCCGCACGGTTGGGAGGATGCAGACTTCGATGGGCACGTTCAAGTCCGCCACCATCCGCTCGATCACGCGACACTGCTGGTAGTCCTTCTGTCCGAAATACGCGACGTGCGCGGGAATGGCCTGAAAGAGCTTGAGCACGATCGTGGCCACGCCACGAAAGTGCCCTGGGCGGCAAGCTCCCTCCCAGCGCGCTGCCACTGCTGGTGGCTCCACGCACGTCGAGAACCCAGGAGGATAAATCTCGTCGGCGGGCGGC
>Ga0233425_10002298_pt1 | contig 38217 bp, 46 predicted proteins | sample Watercolumn_Towu_2_FD_181712 | JGI IMG/M metagenome (GOLD analysis project Ga0233425, IMG submission 181712) | Freshwater microbial communities from Lake Towuti, South Sulawesi, Indonesia - Watercolumn_Towuti2014_140_MG | ecosystem: Environmental > Aquatic > Freshwater > Lake | place... | reverse complement strand
TTTACGAGCATGGTTTCTGCAAGGTTTTGATGAATAATATTCGTTTCCTCGGTAACTCAATCTCGCGGATTTTCGTTCCTGAGCCTTTCTTTGCTTTGCTGTCGTGACTTTTTAAGGGGTAACTATCGTAGTTCTCTCTTTCCGTAACTTTGATTTCACGAGAAGCAGTGTTAAAATCACCTTCTGCTTTTCGAACCCAATCCTTAAGAATTTCTTTCATACAATACTTTTCCTTTGTAGTATGCATCTCTTAAGAAAGAATCGCCTTGGGGGATTCTTCGCAGAATATCATCTTCGCTTTTTACAATGAGGTCTATTCCAAAGTGCAGCGGATAAAGTGAGCGTAATATTTCCAAACCTTGTTTCAAAGGACGCATTTGGTAATTCATTACGACAAGCAAATCAATATCACTGTGTCTCTTTGGTTTTCCATACGCGTAAGAGCCAAACAGCAAAATCTTTTCTACCTCAAAATTTTCAGCGATGCGTTGTGCGACTTCACGAATTGCTTTTTTTGAAATAGTTCCGTTCTTTGTTCTATAACTTTCTTGCATAAAAAATAAAATTCACTTCCACATTCTTCCCCACTTTGCATCCACGCGCTTTACGATTTCTTCATTCATTATCAGCGGAGCGGGATAACCGATTTTCCACGTTGCGTCAATTCCCATTACTCCATTATATACGGGAGAAATGCCAATCAGTTTTTGTTCGGAAAACACCACGTCGCGTTCGCAATCAAAGCGTGTAAAGACGCCCCAAATATAACTCTCCTTATCGAAAATATCTACATCTTCGCTAACGATTGCAATGAGTTTGAGCGATTGCAATTCCGGAAGTTTTACAAGTTTATCAAGAATTTCTTTCCCGATAGAAAAACTAATGGAGTGTTGGAGTGATGGAGTGTTGGAGTTATTCACAAAATGGTAATCTATTTTTGAATCAACTTTCACAAGCAACAAGGTTTCATCAATCAAATTTGTTTGTAAAATTCTATTGTCGAACGATTTGAGATTTGCGATGTGAGATTTGAGTTCACTGACTTCTGACTTCTGGCTTCTAACTTCTAATTTCCTCGTCGCATCAATAATCATCTTGCTTCCCAAGTTCATTTTATAGGAAGAAAAATCCAACGTATCGAGCGGAACTTTTGGAATCATCACGAAATCAAAATGCGGGTCGAAATTATTTTTTATTTCACGCAGCACAGCATTCCAATTTTTCACATCAACTCCTTCGGAAACTGTAATAATACATTTCGTCAGCGATAGTTGGTCAGTTCCCATAATGCCGAGCGCAGCTTTCATCGCTTCTTTTTGATAACGCTGGTCAACGGCAACGACAAGCAAGTTGTGAAATCCCGCTTCGTAATACGCCCACATCGCAGTAATTTCTTTATGAATCAATCTCACGAGCGGCGAAAGAATTTGCTGCGTTGCGTCACCGAGAAATTTATCTTCCATCGGCGGTTTGCCTACGACGATTCCCGGATAAATTGCGTTGCGTTTATGCGTGATTGTTTTGATTTTGAAAACAGGAAAGTTCGAGGCGTTCGAATAATGTCCAAAATGGTCGCCGAACGGACCTTCGAGTCGCGTTTCATCGAGCGGAACAAATCCTTCCAAAATAAATTCTGCATTCGCGGGAACATCAATCGGAATTGATTTCGCTTTTGTCATCGGAAAACGTGCGTTGCGTAAAAATCCAGCAAACATTACTTCGTCAATTCCTTCCGGTAATGCAGCAATCGTTGCGAGAAGCATTGCAGGTTCAGTTCCGAGCGCAACGGCAAGTGGAAATTCTTGTTGCAATTTTTGCGCTTGATAAAAATGAAAGCCGCCGCCTTTTTGAATTTGCCAATGTATTCCCGTTGTTGCGTCATCGAACACGTGCATACGGTAAATTCCCACATTGCGTTTTGCATTGCGCTGGTCGTACGTAAAAACTTGTCCGAGCGTAATAAATTTTCCGCCGTCAAATTCCCAGCATTGTTGAATCGGTAAATCGCTCAACTTCGGTTGCAAAATTATTTCTTGCGAAGTTCCGTTCAAAACTTTTTTCGGTCGCGTTGAAAGAAATCGTTTGACTATCGGTTTGTTATTGAGCAATGCATCGAGCGTTGGCGGCATTGCTTGTTCGAGAAATCGAATTAACTCTTCGCCAAGTTGTTCAGGATGTTTTCCGAGTGCAAGTTCAATGCGTCTTTCCGAAGAAAACATATTCATTGCGAGCGGAAATTTTGCGCCGATACAACGCTCGAAAAGAATCGCTTGCTTTCCTTCTTTCAATGCACGTGTAGAAATTTCCGTTGTTTCCAAAACCGGATCAACGTCAACAGAAATGCGTTTCAGTTCGCCGTTGCGTTCGAGTTCAAAAAGAAAATCAGACAGGGAGTTGAAGTGATGCAAGTGAGTTTTGAAGTTTCTCTCTTCGTGTCTTTGTGGTAAAAATTTTAAACCACAAAGGCAGCAAGACACAAAGAATTTATAGAAGAATTTTTATAAAAGCATTGTTCGCGAGTTGCAACGCTTCTTTGATAGCACTTTTGGAAATACTTCCTCGCCATTCTTCAATAATTGTTTCCCACGCCATTCCGCTCTCAATTTGTTCAAGCACTTGCGAAACCATAATTCTTGTTCCGCGAAATGTCGGTTTGCCGTGGCAAATTTTTGGGTCAGAAACAATGTAACGTCCGATTAGTTTTTGTTGCATAATGATATGTTTGAAAATGAAATTTTTCTGTGCAAAAATACTAAATGAATATGCAATCCGCTAATAGTGAGTTTGAAATAAAAAAACCTTCAAGAGTTTTTAGTGCTTGAAGGTTTGTTGAAAATTTATTTCTTAAAATCGTATTAGAGAACTAAACCAACAATCAACTGAACAGTGCCATTTGGGATTTTCACTTTTACGGTTGCACTTCCTCCTCCAGTAGTACTTATTTTTTCTTCGTACTCCGGTTCACCAGTAAGATATCGAACTCCAATATCAATTTTTTCGTTTATTAGCAGACCTCCTCCTATTCCGTATCCGATTGCTGTTGCAGTTGCAGATTCCTGTGTTATTGTTGTTCCGCTAACATCAATCGTTATTTCTGGAATCGTGCCTATGAGTAAACCAGCATATCCTTTACCATAAATGCTCATGTTGGGTGAACTCTTGCTGATAAAACCAACACTCCCCATAAGATTTAGAAGAGACCAAGAGCCTGCACTTACAGTTCCACTTTCAAATGCTGACAGGAATTGTTTTTCGATTTCCGCTTCATCGATAGAGTTTATGCTGTAGCATCCGAGTAAACCAAGTTCAAATCCATTTGAATCTTCGTTCGAGTATTCGGCACCAAGCGAAAATCCGCTTTTCGCTAAACCTGCATGTGCACCAGATGTTGCCCCAAAATCACCTATTGGCAAACTTAATCCACCAAGTAGACGAAAATGTTGACTCAATTGCATGTCAGAGTTTGTTTGTGCGACAAGATTTATTGAGGTAAGCAAAAAAAATAATGTTAGTAGTAATGAGAGATGAAAGTTTTTCATAGGTTTTAATAATAAGTTGTGAGAAAATATTAGTTAGTTGTTTATTTTACTTTCTGGAAAAAAGTAAAAACTCGTTTTTTTAAAAAAGGACGCAACAAAAATTGTTACATAAAAAATCGTTTGTTAGTTATTATTATTTTAACTTTTGTGGGCTCAATATAGAAAAATCCTTTTCATTATTCCAATTCCTCTCCTCTCCATCCTTTTCCACTTCGCACACCAACAGCATTCAACACTTTTTCTACAAAGCCATCCACGTATTCGTCAACAGTTTTGGGAACGAAATACAACGGCGGAGAAATCGGCATAATGACAACACCGTTTGCAGAAAGTTTTGAGCATTGCTCGAGTGAAATTGTAGAAAGCGGCGTTTCGCGAATACAGAGAATCAGTTTGTATCGCTCTTTCAAACACACAGCAGCAGCGCGTGTAATGAGCGTATCACCGATTCCCGAAGCAATTTTTCCCAACGTGGACGTGGAACACGGAAGAATAACAAACGCATCAAAATAATTTGTGCCGGAAGCAATCGGCGCAGTTAAGTCGCTGTCGTCAAATTGTCGTTTGATATATGGCTGCAAATCTTTTTCGGAAATTCCCAATTCATCTTTCAGCAATACTTTTCCCCATTTGCTGACGACGAGAAATTTATCTTCTGGACATTTCTCCAAAAATTTTTGTGCGTAAATTGCCCCCGAACTTCCTGTAATGCCTATTATTATTTTCATAATTATTTGAATGTCATTGGTAATTTGTCATTAGTCATTTGTAAAATGATTTATGTATATAGAATTACTAATGACAAATGACCACTGACTAATGACGATTAAGATTTCAACAAAACCATAATAAAAACCACAAATCCAAGCACTGCATTGATTTTGAAAAATGCAAGTTCAACGTCTTCCGATTTTTTTTGTTCGAGATAAAGAAGAAATCCGCTCAACAACAAAAACGGAAGCGCGAACAAACTTTTTACCGAAACAAAAAACAACGCAACGAGAATAACGAATGCGAGAATGTGTAATAACGCTGAATATTGTAACGCTTTTTCTTTTCCGAATCGCGATGGAAATGAAAAGAGATTTTCTTTCTTATCAAACTCTTCATCGAGAGTGGAATAAATAATATCGAAACCCGTTCCCCACAAAATGGTGAACAGTGTAATGAAAATTCCAGGAAGTAAATCTTCGAACGAGTTGAACTGAAAATTTCCTCCGAAACTTTTTGCCGCAAACCATCCTCCAAGCGGCGCCATTGATAAACCTAATCCAACACCGAAATGAGCAAACGGCGTGAAGCGTTTCATATACGGATAAATCGTGAAGATGATAAGCGGAATCGGTGAAAGAAGAAAACAAAACTCCGAAACGTTATACGCAACCGAAAAATAAATAAATGCAGAAATTATTGTGAGAATCCACGCAGAGGAGAGTTTCAATTTCCCACTTGGAAGTTCACGAATTGCGGTGCGCGGATTGCGTTTATCAATTTCTCTGTCAATTATTCTGTTGAGAGACATTGCAACAAGTCGAGCGGAAATTGCCGCAAGTAAAACGAGAGTGAAAAACGTGAGCGAGAAAATTTCCTTTGCATTTTCCGCAAGAAAAATTCCGGAAAAAATAAGCGGAAGCGAAAAAAGGGAATGTTCTATTTTAACAAAGCGGAGAAGTGTTTTCACAAAAGCGAAAGAAATTTTGCTTGAAAATTTATTCGCAGAAAAGATAGGGAAAATCAGAGAGAATTACACTTTTTTTCGAACGAGAGCATTCAAATAGAATTTATCAAAGAGATATGCACCAAGTAAGGCAACAACAATGTACCACGAATGAGCAAAAAAACTTTCTCTAACAGAGGAAAAATATTTTTCAATAAAACCGGTAACTATTTGCGTTCCCACTGCAACATAATTTTTTACTAATTGAATTAAGTTATTCGTTTGTGAAGGAGAAATTATCTCCGAAGAATTTCCTTGTTGATACACAAACACTGCATTCACGAAAAAAATCAGAACAAACAGTGTTAACGGTTTCCACGCAAACGAGAAAAACGGCTCTTGCGAAACGGTGAACATTACGCGCTCAGCAAACGTCGGCGAAACCGTTTCTAATGATGTTTGTCGAATCAGCGTTCCTAAGGATTGCAACGATTGCACAACGCGACGACAAGGAGCGCATTCGCGAACGTGTTGGTGAACGGAATTTCTCTCGCTTAACAACAACGCATCGTCAACGTATTCATGGAGTTGTCTGTTCGATGGATGGTTCATAAGGAAATTTCTTCGCGGGAAAATTCGTGGGAAATAATTTTTTGTAATGCTGTTCGTGCGCGAAATAAATGTGTCTTGACTGTTCCCACTGGAAGTCCGGTAACCTCGCAAATTTCATCGTAGCGTAATTCTTCTAAATAAAATAATGTTAAAATCACTTGATAGTGTTGCGGTAATTTTTCTATCGCTTTGCGAACAAGATTCTTGGTTTCTTCTTTTTCGTACGTCGTATCAACAGCAGAAGGTTCTATTGCCAACTCTCGTTGCGGTTCGTCGTCTTCGTTTTCCGTTTCGAGCGGCTGAAAAATATCTTTTCTCGAACTGAGTTTCGAGAGTGAAACATTGTAAACAATTCTGTACAGCCACGTTCCAAACGACGAAGAACCTTGGAATTTTTTTAACGCCCGAAACGCGCGGATAAACGCATCTTGTGTCGCTTCTTCTGCATCTTCTCGATTTTTGAGCAAACGAATTGCAAGCGTGTATGCTTTGTTTTGATAGCGTTCCAACAAAACGGCAAACTCTCTTGTATCACCGGCATTCACGCGCTGAATGATCTCGCCATCGCTTAATATCATACCGCCGGAACGCTCATATATTCGTCTCACGAAGCATTAGACTTGCAAGGAAACAGAAAAGTTTCTTCTTCATTTGTTAAAAAGTGCAGTGGGAAATTACAAAAAAAATTTTGGCAAAAGAAACATTTTTTCTGCGCAGCAAGTCAAACGACACAGTAACTACAAATATGTAAAACAACATTTCAGAACACAAATATTAAAGGAAAATTGTTATGCCCGAAATTATCGTTCCCACATCATTATTTATTACACTGTCTATCGTCATTGGTATTTTCATTATTTCCCGACATCGAGAAAAAATGTACGCGATGGAACGCGGAATGACTCCGGAAATGGTCAATGCAATTTTTCAACGCGACAAATCGAAACGACGCGACAAATACTCCACACTCAAATGGGGTATGATGTTTTTCTTTGTCGGCATTGCGGCGGTGATTATGGCATACGCTGAATTTCGTGTAGAACAATGCTCCGATGGATTTAAGTTCGCCGCGATTTCTCTTTCCATCGGAACTGCGTTACTCATTACGTACTATATTATTCGCAACGACGAAAAGAAATTGGAAAAAACACAAAGCGAAAATAATACGCATTCGCAAACGTAAGTCAGTTCAACTTTTTAAATCAGATTGAAACAAAAAACGGCAATTGAAATTTTTAATTGCCGTTTTGATGTTACAACAAGTAAGAATTGTTGTTTATCGTTTTACTCCGCTGCCATTTTCCATTCCCCCGGCGAACGCCACAGTGAAGAGAGAATCAGTTCGCGCATAAAGATAAATTCTTTTGGAAGTTTATCGTAGAGTTTCGAGAAGAGTTCTTCTTGCAACAAAAGTTCGCTTTTCCACGCTTCGCTGTTCACCGACATTACTTTTTCAAATTTTTCTTTTGAAAAATCTAAACCTTCCCAATTAATGTCTTCGTATTTCGGCATCCAACCAAGCGGACTTTCAATCGCGTAACCTTTTCCGTGTACGCGGTCAACAATCCATTTTAACACACGCATATTTTCTCCGTAACCGGGCCAAACAAATTTTCCGTTCTCATCTTTTCGGAACCAATTGACAGAAAAAATACGCGGAGGATTCGGAAGATTTCTTCCAAACTGCAACCAATGATTGAAATAATCCGCCATGTGATAGCCGCAAAACGGAAGCATAGCAAACGGGTCGCGCCGAACTTGCCCGATTGTTCCCGCTGCTGCCGCAGTCATTTCCGAACCCATCGTCGCCGCCATATACACGCCGAAATTCCAGTTGACAGATTGAACAACAAGAGGAACAGTTGTACTTCTTCTTCCGCCAAAAATAAAAGCGGAAATAGGAACACCTTTCGGATTTTCCCACTCAGTGTCAATGATCGGATTTTGCGATGCAGGAGATGTAAATCGGGCATTGGCGTGTGAAGCAGTTCTTCCGCAGTCAGGCGTCCATTCTTTTCCTTGCCAATCAGTAAGTTTTGGCGGAGGCGTGTCTGTCATTCCTTCCCACCACACGTCGCCATCGGGAGTGAGCCCAACATTGGTGAAAATTGTATTCGCTTTGATACACTCCATCGCATTGGGGTTCGATTTGTATGATGTTCCCGGCGCAACTCCAAAATATCCCGCTTCGGGATTAATTGCGTATAATTTTCCATCTTCACCGGGTTTTATCCATGCAATATCATCACCGACGGTTGTAACTTTCCAATCGCCAAATGTTTTCGGCGGAATTATCATTGCAAAATTTGTTTTTCCACACGCACTGGGAAATGCGGCAGCTACGTACGTTTTTTCTTTTTGCGGAGATTCAACGCCGAGAATAAGCATATGTTCTGCAAGCCAACCTTCATCGCGCGCCATTGTTGATGCGATACGAAGCGCAAAACATTTTTTCCCGAGCAATGCATTGCCACCGTAACCACTTCCGTACGACCAGATTGTTCTTTCTTCAGGAAAATGAACGATGTATTTTTTGTCTTTATTGCAAGGCCACGAAACATCTTTTTCTCCCGGTTGTAATGGCGCTCCAACTGAATGAAGACACGGAACAAAATCGCCACTCCCAAGAACATCGAGAACTTTTTTCCCCATCCGCGTCATTATTTTCATATTGACTACGACGTACGGCGAATCGGAAAGTTGAATGCCGATTTGAGAAATATTTGAACCCAACGGTCCCATACAAAACGGAATAACATACATCGTTCTTCCGCGCATGCTGCCAAGAAATAACTCTTTGAGTTTTTCTTTCATTTCTTTCGGATGCATCCAGTTGTTGGTTGGTCCCGCATCCGATTTTCGTATACTGCATATAAACGTTTTGTCTTCCACACGCGCTACATCGCTTGCATCGGAACGCGCGTAAAATGAATTCGGTCGTTTTGCTTCATTGAGTTTGATAAACGTTCCCGATTGAACAAGTTTGTCGCACATTTCGCGGTATTCATTTTCAGAACCATCGCACCAGTAAACGGTATCGGGTTGACACATTTGAGCGGTTTCATTCACCCAACTGAGTAGTTTTGAATTTGACGTCATAATAAATTCGCCTCGTTAAATTGTGAAAAAATAATATGTGAGTATGTCAAAAATTTTGACGGCTAAATAACGAAAGAAGTATTGCAATTTCAAAATAAGCAACTGTTGAATTTTAACATTCAAAATAACTACTTCAAATACTCTTTCAACCAACCAAACACTTGCTGATGCCAAAATTCGCTGTTCTGCGGTTTCAACACCCAATGTCCTTCGTCGGGAAAGTAAATAAGTTTTGACGGAACGTTTTGTCGTTGCAATGCTGTAAAGAGTTGCATTCCTTCAGAAAACGGAACGCGGAAATCAAGCGCGTTGTGAATAATGAGATTCGGCGTTTTGAAATTTTTTGCAAAGTTGTGCGGAGAAAATTTTTCGTATTCCTCTTTTTTATCCCACGGAGTTCCGCCGTGTTCCCATTCATCGAACCACACTTCTTCCGTTGTTCCGTACATCGAAAAGAAATTATACACGCCGCAATGTGTTATGAAAGTTTTGAAACGTGTTCCCGTGTGTCCCTGAAACCAATTCATCATATAACCGCCATAACTCGCACCCGCCGCCGCCATTTTTGTCGAATCAATGAACGCAAAATTTTTCGTAACGTAATCAACGCCGTTCATCAAATCCGTGTACACTTTTCCGCCCCAATCGTGTGAAATGTCATTCGTAAATTGCTGACCAAATCCCGTGCTGCCCGTCGGATTTGGGCACACGACAACATAACCTTGCGCCGCCCACAATTCCGGATTCCAACGAAATGACCAACCGTTCATCCACGCTCCTTGCGGTCCTCCATGAACAAGATACACGAGCGGATATTTTTTCTTTGCATCGAACATCGGCGGTTTCACGAGCCACGCTTGCACTTTCTGATTTTGTTTTGCGCCATCCCACCAGATATTTTCCGGCGCGTTCATCGCAATATTTTCAAACAATGCATCGTTCACTTTGGAAATTTTCACTTCATTTTTTCCATCCCATTTTGAAACAAAAACATCTGCGGGTCTCATCATTGTCGCGCGAGCGTACGCCAACATTCCGTTATTCGAAATAGAGAATGCAGAAATTGCTCCCGTCGTTACAACTTGTTTTGGCGTTTCTCCATCAACCGAAATCATCCACAACGGTTCTTCCGCTTTATCTTCTGCGGGAAAGAAAATTTTTTTTGAATCGCTTGACCACGCAAATGCGCCGACAACATAATCCCATTTCTCCGTTAAACTTTTCGAAGAATTATTTTTTCTATCGTAGAGAAATAATTCCCATCGGTCTGCTTCAAATCCTGCAACACGCTGCACACGATAGGCAATATATTTTCCGTCGGAAGAGTAACGCGGAAAACCATCGGCAGCCAAATTGCTTTCCGTAAGATTTTTTCGTTCTCCGGTTGCAACATTTACTGTGTACACATCGTGATTGGTACTCCACGCTTCTTCGTGAACATTTTGCGGCGTAGCGGTGTAAGCAATTTCTTTTCCGTCGGGAGACCAAGCGTAATCATCGCCGGCAGAAAACGTTGATGAGTTCGGAACAGCATCGCGATTTCCCGGCGTTAAATCTTTCGGTTCGCCGCCATCAACGGCTTGAATGAAAATATGCATTCGCTTAAATTCCGTCCACGAATCCCAATGACGATACAAGAGTTGGTCAAACACCATCGCTTTCACTTTGCTTTTTTCCGTTGCTTCGTCACGTTCTGCATTTTTCTTATCGCTTTCTTTAAATGGCAATTCGGAAAATTCGGGATAGACGGAAGAAACATACGCGAGCCATTTTCCGTCGGGAGAAAACATTTGCTGCGATGCGCCGCTCGAAATGGACGTAACTTGTTTCGCTTCGCCGCCGTTCACCATATCGAGCAGATAAATTTGTGGAGTTCCGCTGCGCGTGGAAACAAACGAAAGCCATTTTCCATCGCGTGACCAGCGCGGATTGTTATCTGCTTTCGGAGAAAATGTAAGTTGTCGCGCATCTCCGCCTGAAGTGGAAGCGAGCCAAATATCGCTGTTGGAATTGTTCGCTTCTTTGTTCACATTCGCAACAACGTACGCAACCCATTTTCCGTCGGGAGAAATTTGCGGGTCGCTGATGCGTTGTATTTTGAACATATCTTCAAGTTCGAGCGCTCGTTTATTTTGAGCAGAGAGCAGAGTGCTTAGAGCGCAGAGTAATATTGTTAAGATTATTATCGGTGAGTTGAGTTTGTATTGCATAAAATATTTTAGATTTGGTGGTTTGAGATTTTAGATTGAAGAAATTGGATTGATAGTCGAAAAAAATTCACTTGCAATATTCAGAAGATTACTATCAGAAGCAACGAAAGAATCAATCGTGAAACTTTGATGAGAACCGATTGCGGTTGCAAGTTGTATGGCATCAAGCGTTTTTAATGGTTTTCTTGCTCCAATGGTTTCCAATAGTTGAACAGATAAATTTTTTATTCCCGATTCTACTTCTGCAATGTTATAGAGTGAAAAATCGTTTTCAAACTGAAAGAACAATTCCTTTGCTCTACCCATTGTTATTTCCTTTAGACGAACACGCCTTTGAAGCGCAGAACGAAATTCGATACGCGCAAGGTCGGATATTGTTACAAAGACGTTCGGAGAGTTTTGCCGAAGTAAATCTTCAAGAAATTGTGTACCACGTTCAGTATGATAGAGTTTGAAAAGAGAACTTGAATCAAAAAAGAAATTCATTTCCCGTTTCGTTCATCAATAATATCATCCGAAAGGTTTCCTTGTATTCTTTTCGAAAGTTTTCTTGCTTTTTGAAATGACGCTTTTGATACATCAAATTTAGGAATAAGAATTACTTTCAGTTCTGTGTCGTCCGAAAAAGGAATATCTTTTAATACAAGATGTCCTTTTTTGACGCGGGTTTCTATTACAAATTGGCTCATCGTATTTTAGATTTTAGGTTTGAGATTTATGAATTGAAATTTGTGATTGAAAATTACGTATATAAAAAATATCATTGGGCTCGAGCGAGGAGTAATATTGTTAAAGTTATGATGAGCGAGTTGAGTTTGTATTGCATAGAGATTAAATAGATTATCTATAATTAAATGGTGTATTTTGAATAATAAAACTAAATCGTTTTTCGATGCGAGAGTAACTTATACCGATGTAAATGTCTTTCTGAGTATGAAAGAAACTTGTATCTGTTTTCACTGAATCGCTAATGTTTTCAATATGTAACATTCTTCTCCCATCTGGCTTTATGATATTACCAGAAGAAGCGAAAGATAAAATTGGATTAGTTGTAATAGTATTGTTAATTATAATATCATTATCAATTTTTACAATAACAGAATCAGATGCATATCCATTTTGCAAGTCTACCCTTATTCGATGAGGATAGAGTAATTGTTCGCCATTTTCATCACAACCGATAAAACAAATACAAATGATTATGAAAGTGAAAATTTTATTCATGTAGAATTTTTCAAAATTTTCTTTTCTCTCACGCAAAGCCGCAAAGAAAAAATCTTTACAATACATTCTCAAACAAAATAAGTTTCTCTTCCAACGCTTGTGTCTGCGAGAATCATAACATACTATCGTCACGAAGTTGGTAGAATGCTTGTTCGTTCATTTCAATCTTTCCGGCAAGAGCCAAAAATTTATTTACGTTTCCTCTTAATTCTTTCTTCAACGGCATTGATTCTTCAAAAACAATAAGTTCAACGCTTTTGCCACGAAAGCGTTGAAGTTCTTCTAATGTTATTGTGTCGTTTTCTATTGTTATATGTTTATGGATAAGGTTCATATTTTTTTCGTTTTGATTTGAATTTTAATTTTTTTCTCTCTCGCAAAGCTGGAAAGATGTAAAGGAATAGATTTATTTTTCCGGTCCTAAAATTTTATCAAAAAATTCTTTCTCGTTTAATTTCGATTGCCAAATGCGATGGTGCTCAACGGAATCAATACGTTGTTGTTTTGGCTGTATGGCTTTCTTCTTTGTTTGTTTTATTTTTTTCATTTCTTCATTCTCAAAAACGTACTTCCATCGGTAGAGAAATTTCTGCTTGTTTATGGTGCAACCGTTTCTTATAGCCATTAATCCCGTAGGGATTGTATATTTGTAATATCACATACCAAAATATTCTAAAACTCCGTAGGAGTTTTATTATCCATCCGTAATCCATTCAAACAAATATTTTTCGTCGTAATCAACACTAAATTTTTTCAAGAGATTCGTGTATTCTTCTCTAAACGTTGTTTTTTTATGATGTTGCGCTTGATTCAAAATATATTTCGCAACAACATCAATCTGCGAATGTGAATACGAAAATGCACCGAAACCTTCTTGCCAATAAAATTTCCCTTTGAACCAATGTTTCTCATTGATAAAGTTTGTTGAAAAATGTTTTACATCTCTCACTAAATCTGAAAGCGCAATATCCGGTTTCATTCCTATAAAAATATGGATGTGGTCGGACATTCCGTTGATGCACAAAAGCTTTTGTCCCTTATTTTTGATGATTCCGGTAATGTATTTGTACAGTTCGTCTTTGTGTTGTTCGAGAATGAGATTGTATCTTCCTTTCACTGCAAAGACGATGTGAATGTATAACTGTGTGTAAGTATTTGCCATTGGTAAAACTCCTACGGAGTTTTTAACGGAGTTGGATTTGCATTGTTACAAATATTTTGCTCCTACGGAGCAAATAATAATCTTCACATTTCTTTATCTACTTCTTCACAAACTTCACGCCGAAATGCGGTGAATTGAAATTCATCATCACGCGAACCCAAAGAAGAACGTATGCTTCCATTGTCCGCGATGCGTCAAGTGTTCCCAAATCCAAAATACTTTTCCAGCCGAATTCTTTCAAAATAGTTTTCACTTTTTCTTTTGCGTTTGTGTCGTTTCCGCACAAGAGCATATCAATATCGCCGACCATTTGCGGATTCACCATCACATCGCAATTCATTGTGTTCAACGCTTTCACAACATTTAGTTTGTCCGACTACGCCGGTTCCAAAGATTGTGTATTTCATTTTTTTTGTTATTTAGTTTGTTCGTTAGTTCGTTCTTTATAAACTCAAAACGCATTTCGCATATCTCACATCGTTTCTCCACGCTCTATGCTCCTTACTCTTTGCTGAAATTTCTCCGCTCACTTCAAAGAAAATCAATTGTCCAATCGGCATTCCTGCATAAATTTTTACCGGTTGCTTTACGAAAATTTCGAGCGTCCACGTACAAAAACCCCCATCGCATTTTCCCGCTGTTGCATGAATATCAATTCCTATTCGTATTCCAATTGAATGAGTTACGTTGCGAGTGATTGTCCAACGACGCCTGCGCCAAGTACTGAATAATTCATATTCGTCAAATTTCTTTTTTAAAACATTCCGTCAACATTCGGAGATTTTTCAGGAAGTTCTTGAACAACATCCCAAAGTTCCGTTATCTTGTTTTCTTGAAAGCGAAACAAATGGACAACAGCATATCCACTTTCATCGGGATTCGTGGAAATGCGTGAATGAACGGCAACGTATTCACCATCGCAAAGCACGTGATGTATATCGAATTTTTTTATGGGAAAAAGCAGATGATTCTCTTTCATCGCATTTTGTAAAGCCGAAAATCCTGCTGGAAAATGCGGATGATGGTGTTTGCCGCGCATATCAACATATTGCTGATACGCTTCATCAATGTTTCCTTCAACTACGAGTCGAAGAAACTTTACTGAGGAGTGTGAATTGATGTTTGTTGCTTCGTTCATACGCGTTTTTTTTCTGTTTGAATTTTAAAAAATTATCGTGTTCGTATGTTCACACTTGCGGCATTTTGTTCATATCCATCCAAATTATTTCCCATTGATGTCCGTCTAAATCGGCGAAACTGCGTTGATACATCCATCCGTGGTCTTGTGCTTCGCAGTTCACCATATTAAACACTAAGTTGCAGTTCAATTTCTGGCATTTCGTCATACGTTCGCCCATTTAGCAATCTTCCATTTTTCTTTTTGTTTCTTCCACCCCATTGCTTAAAGAAAAAAGCAACATCTGCTCTTTCACATTGTTCTTGAATATCAATTACCCAATCAGCATCCATATATCTCGGTCGTTGTCCGCTTTCTCCTCCAACAATAACCCAATCAATTTTTTTTAGATTTAAATTTGGCAGTGGACCAATTAGCGGTTCACAAGAAAGAAATTTTACCTTTGCTCTCGTTCTTCTTAATAAATCAATGCGGGATTTGACTTTCTCGTTTTCTACTGAAACTCCCATCCAGATATTGTGTGTCCATTTTAACTCTTTGTGTAATTCTAAAAGCCGTTCTGCTCTTTTCGTCAAAACTTGAAAAACGTGTTGAGGATTATCATTCATCACAGCGAAAACTTTTTTCAAGAAATCAAACGGTATGTCTTCATGAAATAAATCGCTCATTGAGTTCACGAAAACAATTTTCCCGTGCTTCCATGTGTAGGGAATGTTGAGTTGATCTTCATGAATTCTAATTTCAAATCCATCTGCGTATTTTTCAACACCCATCGCTTGCAAACGTCTCGACATAATTTCAGCGTAACAATATTTACATCCCGCAGAGACTTTATTGCAACCCGTCGTCGGATTCCACGTCATTTCTGTCCATTCGATACTTGATTGCGCCATATTATAAGTTCATTGTTATTTGAGATTTAATTCTTTTCTGAACTTCCTTAAAGAAATCTATTCCCTTTTTGTGTTTACTATAAAAAGCAAGGTAATACAAAGGGAGATTTTTTTCGTTTGATCTAATTTGATGCATTTGTTTTGCTTCTTGATAACCAAGTTTTACCATTTGATTTTGATATTGGTCTGCTAAAAATTTTACAAAGTCTTTGCGATATAACGTGCCATCTTTGTCAAAGAGTTCTCTCCAATTTGATACTCCTAAATATTCGGCAATCCTTGTGTTCTCTTCCCTTAAGTACGTTTCAAAATTTCTGTTAGCATCCATATGAAGTGCTTGCAAAATCAAGAAATCCATCAATTGTTGTCCCAATGTTTTTATCGTAGTAAAATTCAAATTGAGTGAATATGGATCCACAAAACAGAAAGAAAGTAACGTGTTTCCCTTTCTAAATGAAGGAATTGCTTTAATAACAGACGCAACATTTAAGTTACTATCTCCTTTAATTAATTCACAATTCAAATGACTAAAGTCTCTTTTAACTCTTGCTGATAACGCTTCAAACCTTTTCTCCTCTTGTTCACAAAGAATGTACTTTGTAAATGGCGATGGGATTGACATAGCAAGCAATGCAGAATTTCTATACACTTTGTTGTTTTCTAAAATCCTAACATATCCTGCTCCAGCAAACAAGTCGATATAAACAAGTTGGTCCCATTTATTTTTCATTCCATTGGTAAAAATATCGCAATAACTACCAACCAATTTATATTTTTCTAACGACCATTCCCGAACTTCAGGAGTGAAAAATTTATCGGACTCAACCTCTATTTGTGAATTGAATTTGTCCATTCATTTACCTTTGTTCGTGATTATTTAATTTTTCAACTTCTCGCCCACCAATATTGAAAGCAATATAGTAACGATGAGGCAAGCCGATAAAATGTTGTGTAAGTATATAGTTTCTCAAATCAACAAAAACATTCCCGTTACTACAATATTTGCCAATGCAAGCGGAAGCATAACTTTCCAACCGAGATTCATCAATTGGTCATAACGAAAGCGAGGAACAGTCCAGCGAACGAGAATGAAGAAAAATAAAATCGCCGCAACTTTCGCACCGAACGCCGCAATTTGTAACAAACTGACAACAAACGGAGAAAGTCCAAACGTTTCGACATACGGAAATTGCCAGCCACCGAGATAAAGCGTCGTAATCACTGCGCTTGCAACAACCATATTGCAATACTCGGCGAGAAAAAATAATCCGAACTTCAAACCGCTGTATTCCGTATGATAACCGCCGACGAGTTCGGGTTCAGCTTCGGGCAAATCAAACGGCGTGCGATTGGTTTCCGCAAATGATGAAACGAGAAACGTAATGAAACCGATGGGCTGTAAAAAAATATTCCATCGTAATCCGCTTTGCACTTCGACGATTTTATCGAGTTGCAGCGAAGAAGAAATCATTACCACACCAATTATTGAAAGTCCCATCGAAAGTTCGTACGAAATCATTTGCGCCGAAGAACGTAATCCACCAAGCAATGAATATTTATTGTTCGATGACCAACCACTGAGCGTAATTCCATACACGCCAATCGAAGCGAGCGCAAGAATGTAAAGTATGCCAATGTTCACGTCTGCGATTTGCAGTTTGATTGTTCGTCCGAACAATTCAATCGTATTGCCAAACGGAACAACAGCGAATGTAGTAAGTGCAATGAATACGGAAATAATCGGCGCGAGATCGTGAATAAATTTGTTCGCCGCTTTTGGAACAATGTCTTCTTTCGTAACGAGTTTTACCAAATCGGCGAGCGGTTGCATAAATCCTTGCCAGCCAACGCGGTTAGGACCGATTCTATCTTGCACAAATGCGCTGATACGTCGTTCCGCTAACACCATATACGCCGCAGTGGTTAATAACACGATTAACATTACGACGATTTTTATTGTGGAGATGATTAAAAGTTCAAACATTGGTTATAAAATTTCATAATTAAAAGTAATAGAACACGGATGACACTGATTTGTACGGATTGTCGCTGATTTAAATCTGTGAACATCTGTTTCATCCGTGTAATCCGTGTTCTATTTTTGTTTTATACAAGAGCCGTTTCGTTTTCCATTTCAAATGTAGAGTTTTCTAATCCTACTGCAAATACGTAATCGCGAAAGTAGCGAAGTTCATCAGCGCAATTATCATAACCGCAATCCCACTTCAACGCTCTGCCGTTGTCAACGATTTTTACTTTGCGAAAATCTTCTTCATTGTTAAGAATAGAAAAATCGCCGGAAAGATATTTCAAATCCGACATATCAATTTCTTTTATGCAATTATCGCTGAATGTTAATCGCAAAACGTAATTGCCTTTATATTCTAACGAAGTAATTTTAATCCATTCGTCCATAGTGTTTTTTTATTTTAAAGGAGTTATTGGAAATACAAGTTGATTTTTTGTTGCCAAATTCCAATCAACCATTAACTCAACTGAATGTAATTGAATCCAATCTTGAACTAATTGTGTTGCTCGTACAGAAAATTTTCCTCGTAAAATTTCTCCGCTTTGAATATCAAAAATTGCTTGCTCATCTTGATACTTCGCGTGAATATGAGGTGGATTGTGATCATTTGCATTCATTGTAATTATGATTCCGAAGAATCTGCTTATTTCCGGCATAGAAAATTTTACACCGCTTTTTCGACGAACGATTTGGTTGAAAGATTCATTCCCTTATTTCCAATTTTAAAATAATTCATTCCCGAGAAAGAAGGAATTGTATTTGCAATTTCTTTGAACACATCTTCTGCTGAATTGTGTTTCCATTTTGCATTCATTGCGTTAGCAACTCCGAGAATAATTTTCCACGAAGAACGAGCGTCGCGCTTTTCGCCTTTCATCCATCTATCGAATTGTGAACCGAATTTGTCCAAACGACTCATCGCAAATCCGTCGAGAGAACGATCTTGTTCGAGCGTTGCAACTGCGGAACGAATTCGCTGCACATTTCCTTGAAAATTCGTGAACGTTCCATTTTTCTCTGCGTATGTTGAAGCGGAAAAAACAACATCGGCAAGTTTTGTTGTTGCGTTGTGATTCGATGAATGCGCGACAAGAAAATCTAATTTCGAAAGCGTTTGCGCAACATCAGAACTCTCTGCAATGTTGTCTTCGAGTAAATACAAAACTTTAATTGTTCCGTTTGCAATTCCGTTCAAAATATTTTCTGCATTTCCATTTCCTACGCCAACTTCTTTGGTTCCGAAACTATTCGGCGTTTTATCTGCGCGAATCAAGAGTTCATCTTCGTCGTCCCCGTGAATGTGTTGGAAGAAATCAATGTTCTTTGTTCCAAAAATTTGCTTAGCAAATTTTTGGAGAAGAAAATTATCTTCGTTTGTCGCATACGCAGAACCGAGAACGGCAATTTCATTTTTCTGAAACCGGCGAAGTTCCGATGCGACTTTTGCAGTTGCTTCATCCCAGCCGACTTCAACAAGTCTTCCTTCTTTACGAATCATTGGCGCTTTGATGCGGGTTTCCGCGTTCACGTTTTTGAATGTATTCAATCTTCCGTTATCGCACATCCAATAATCATTCACTTCTGCATTGAAACGCGGAGTTAATCGCAAAACTTCATTGTTGCGAACGCCGATTGTTGTGTTGCATCCGCGCGAACATCCGTTACAAACCGAATCCGTGAACGACATTTCCCACACGCGCGCTTTAAAACGAAAATCTTTGCTCGTCAGCGCGCCAACGGGACACAAATCAATCGTGTTCATCGAATAAGAATTATCAAGTGACGTTCCGGGAAATGTTGTGAGTTCAACATGGTCGCCGCGATTGGTGAATGTAAGCGATGGTTCTTTCACGATTTCATCGCAGAAACGAACACAACGCGAACACATAATACAGCGTTCCGTATCGAGCATAACGTTGGTTCCGATATCCACACGCTTTGGTTTGCGCACTTTCTCAAATTCAAATCTGCTGTATCCGACGCTGTGTTTGTAAGCATATTCCTGCAGTTTACATTCTCCCGCTTCGTCGCAGATCGGGCAATCGAGCGGATGATTAATGAGCAGAAATTCCATCACCGCTTCGCGCGCGTTGATAACTTTCGGCGATTTCGTTTGCACAACCATTCCATCCGCAACCATAGTTTGACAAGCGATTTGCAATTTCGGAGCATACATAATAATCGGATTTCCGTTTGCGTCGCGTTCGATTTGTCCTTCGCGCGTTTTCTTCGGCATTCCGGAATCTACGAGACAAATTCTGCAATTGCCGGCAATAGACAATGCGGGATGCCAGCAAAAATTCGGAATTGCAATTCCGTTATCGCGAGCCGCTTGGATTATTGTTTTCGACGAATCAGTTTCGAGTTGTTGTCCGTCAATGGTGATGGTAATGTTCATTACATTTTAGATTTTAGATTTCAAATTTTAGATTGAAAAAATTACTTGCTATCCAAATACAACGTATCGGGACATAAATCTTGTCCGTTCTTCCATTGAATACTTCCAAGAAACGGGCGAACCGTTTTGAAAAGAGATTCATCTTTCAATTCCCGAAAAATACCTTTATCCAAATATGGTTTCACGTCGAAAATTTTTTTTTCGTTGTTTTCAAAAACTAATTGTAACGTGTAGTTTTCATTTGGTTTTACATCTTTAACTCTTGGGTTCATATTATTACTTTAAAGGTTCAATCTTAAAAACATTGTTTCCGTCTACTGCTAAATCCCAATCTGCAAGAAGTTCATCTTTGTGAATTTCAATCCACGCTTCGACAAGTTTTCGTTTGTTCGACGGTAAATCCCCTTCAAGAACGCTTCCATCTATTATAGAAAATACTGCTTCATCGCTTTGATACTTGGCGTGGATATGCGGTATGTGATGTTGCCGATTGTCATAAAAATACATCGAAACAACCAAGCCATAAAACATTGAAATTACTGCCATCGTTATTTTCTCTTACTTGCATTCAAAATTGTTATTCCGACAACTTCACCTTGTTCATAGCGGATGATAACATCGTCGTCAGTAAGTTCGCTGTCGTCTGCGTGACTTGGCTTTTTAAAATTCAAATACAACACATCCGCTTCTTTGTCGTAACTTGACCATACGCGCGGAAACGGCATTCCAACTAATTGAGGAACGGCATTTAAAATTTCTTTTACTTCTGCTGTTTCCATATAATTTTTCTTTTTTCTAATTGTTTTTTCTGTCGTGTAAAAAATGCTGTGATGATAAAGCCATCATCTTGTTGTATTTCTTTGTAGAAAACAAAAAGATACTTTCCTTTCTCGAATTCTTTCGACGCAATTTTTTCTTCATTATTTCCTTCAAAAATGATTTCGGGATTTTCTACCGTTTCAAGAACATCAAAATAATATCCCGCCATTTCCGAATGTTCTTCTGTAATATGAATCCAACGTTCTTCCGTTAATCGAATCGGAATATTGTTTTTCGAACGAACAACTTCTATCACAACTTTTGTATTTCCTTCTCGCTCGGTCTCAACGCCACCGTCGAAAATTTTTTCTCATCAATTATTTTTTGCGCGGTTTCCAAAACGCTCTCTACGCTTACTTCATCAATCCGTTTTGTAATTGTGGAAAGAGAAGTTTGTTCCCCGAAATAGAGTTCGTCGCTTCCAAGACGCATCATTCGGTTGCTCATACTTTCCAGACTCAACATCATCGTTCCTTTCAGTTGCGATTTTGTGCGTGCAAGTTCTTGTTTGGAAATCGGTTTTGCGGCAAGTTTTTCCAATTCTTTCCATACAAGTTCTTCTGCGTTGTCGAGATTGTTTGCATCTGTTCCGAGATATACGCCGAATGTGCTCGTGTCGCTCATAAAATTCAAAAACGAATACACCGTGTACGCGAATCCGTATTTCTCGCGAATGTTTTGAAACAAGCGCGAACTCATTCCTTCTCCGAGTAACGTATGCAACACCAATAGTGAATATCGCAATCTGTTATGAACGCTGAACGCCGTTGTTCCTGTACATAAATGCGCTTGCTGAATCGGACGTTCTATGGTTTGTCTTGAAGTTTTTGTTGTTGCAGATGGAATTACTCTCTTTTTAAAATGGTTCGTCTGTAATTCTGCTTGAAAATATTTTCTCGCAAGTTCTACAATCGTTTCGTGTTGCAAATTTCCCGCCGCGGCAATAACCATTTTTGACGGAATGTAGTTTTCTTTTGCAAACGCGAGCAATTTCTCACGCGAAAAACTTTTTACGCTTTCCATTGTTCCAATCACCGGAACGCCAAGTTGATGATGCGGAAATAATTCTTTCTCCAGCAGTTCGTGAATAAAATCTTCGGCATCATCTTCCGCATCTTTCAATTCTTCCAGCACGACATATTTTTCTTTCACCAATTCTTTTTCGGGAAATGTCGCGTGTTGAACCAAATCCGCTATCACGGCAATTGCTTTTTCAATATGTTCATCCAACATACGCGCAAGAAAACACGTTTGCTCTTTCGTCGTGAATGCGTTCAAATATCCGCCAACCGATTCCAAACTTTGTGAAATTTCTTTGATAGAAAAATTCTTCGTCCCTTTAAAAACCATGTGTTCAAGGAAATGCGCAATGCCGCTGTTTGTTTTGCTTTCATCGCGTGAGCCGGCATCGAACCACACACCAAGCGAAGCGGAATGAACCCAGGGAATATGTTCCGTTACAATACGAATTCCGTTTTCTAAAATTGTTTTTTGATACGTGGAATCGAGTTGTTGCGTTGTCGCAGAAGGTGAGAGTTTGTATGTAAGTTTGTTCAAAGTGGAAGTTATTTTTTGTGCAGAAAATATACCACTTTGGAAAGAGGGAAACAATTTGCGTGAAATTTGCTCATCAAAAAATTTTCTGCAACTATCAAAATCAAGTATCTTCTCCTCGCTTTTTATTCAACAACAAAAAATTATGTATGAAACCAATTCAACTTTTTCTCTCGCTCTTTTGGATTTCCACTGCTGTTGTTTTCTCTCAAAACTCAACACACAAAAAATATTCACTTTCACTCATTGATGCGTTTCCGAATCTTTCCGCATTTACTCGTCCCGTTTTTTTCACCCACGCAAACGATAACAGCGGACGCGTATTTGTCGTAGAGCAAGCGGGAAGAATTTGGACGTTTCAAGGCAACGATACAACGCACACAAAAAAATTATTTCTCGATATCCGCGCGCGCGTTGACGACAGCGGAAATGAGATGGGATTACTCAGCGTTGCATTTCATCCGAATTTTTCGCAGAACAAATTTTTCTTTTTGAATTATACTGCCGGAAGTCCGATGCGAACGGTCATTTCACGTTTTAAAATAAGCGCAAACGACAGCACCGTTGCCGATTCGACAAGCGAATATAAAATTTTGGAAATCAATCAACCGTACAGCAACCACAACGGCGGATTGATTCTTTTTGGTCCCGATGGATATTTGTACATCGGAATGGGAGATGGAGGTAGCGGAGGAGACCCGCAAAACAATGCGCAGAATCTCCAATCACTGCTTGGAAAAATGCTGCGCATTAATATTGATTCTGCAACTGCGCCGCTGCATTATGCTGTTCCGCCCGATAATCCGTTTGTAGATTCTGCAACTGCGCGAAAAGAAATATGGACAACGGGAATGCGAAATCCGTGGCGTTTTTGTTTTGATCCCGTTACCAATTTTTTGTATTGTGCCGATGTCGGACAAAATTCGTGGGAAGAAATTGATATTCTTCAGAAAGGAAAAAATTATGGATGGCGTTGTTACGAAGGAAATCACAGTTACAATCCGGCGAATTGCGGCAACAGTTCGATGTACACAATGCCGATAAAAGAGTATCCGCATAGCGACGGACAATCTATTACCGGCGGTTATGTTTATCGGGGAACAACAATTACCGAACTTCTCGGCGCGTACATTTACGCGGATTATGTGAACGGAAGAATTTGGTTTTTGCGATACAATGGTTCTGTTGTAACGGAAGAAGGTTTGCTTCTCGATTCGCCGTATAATATTTCTTCCTTCGGCGAAGATGAACAAAAAGAATTATATCTCTGCGCTTTCAATGGAAGAATTTACAAATTTCAATCGCCAACGGGCATCAAAGAAGAAAGAGCAAATGAATTGTTGAAAAATTCTTTTTCATTATCGCAAAATTTTCCGAATCCCTTCAATCCGAAAACCACCATCCACGTTTCGCTTTCTTCTCCTTCCGTTGTATCGTTGAACGTGTATGATATTCTCGGAAAAGAAATTGCATCGCTCTTAAACAATGAAAACAAAGATGCGGGGAAATTTAAAGTGGAATTTGATGCAACCACTGTTCCGAACGGAATTTATTTTTATCGGCTATCCGTAACGCAACTTGGCAAGTTGAGTTTCAACGAAACGAAAAAATTTGTCGTAATGAAATAGTAAATGCCGCTTTTGTGCGTTGTTTTCGAAATAACATCCTGCGCAGTTCAACTCTGTTGGATTTTTTGGCATAGAGTTTGCGATAAAAAACTGTTCAGCGATATAGAGATACTCGCGATTACTTTTTTCTATATTTGTGCAAATTTTTTTTCGCTATGAATAAAACCATATTGAAACTTCTCTTTCCCAGATTTTTTCCGCTCGTATTTACGGTGTGCGCATTTTTCTCCACCGCCTCTTCTCAAAATATCAACGGAAGGTTTTCCACATCGCTTTACGCATGGGAAAAATTTGACACCGTGGATGTTTCGCAAATAATACTTCGCGCGTATCAAACGGCGCAATTGGATGTTTCGCAGGACGATTTTTCTCTGCACACATATTTTATCGGCGCAGGAAGTTCTGCAAAAAATTTCGGCGACGATGGAAACGTGCGCGTCCAAAATCTTTTTCTCAAATACAAAACCATCGGCGGAATTGCAGAATTTAAACTCGGTCGCATTCCGTTTTTTGCAGGCGTTGGAAACGGCATTGTGGACGGCGCAGTATTGAAAGCAAACGTGAGCGAACATTATTCGCTTTCTTTGTACGGCGGCGCGAATGTTCCTTCTTCTCTTCCTTCAAAAACGTTCAGCGATTGGGATAAAAACTTTGTCATCGGCGGACAACTTGTTTCAACGCTCATCGAAGATATGCGCGTGAGTTTGAGTTATGTGAATAAAAATGTCCTGCGAAAAAGTTTCTTCTCGCACCAAACCGATTCGCTGTACAATTCTTTCACGATACTGACGGAGCCGTCGTTTCGGTATCAGCAAGCGGCGAGTTTTGATCTGTCGTACGCCAGCGGCGCATATTCGGAATATCTGCGATACGATTACGATATGAATTTGAAACGCACACAACGATTTCAATACGGAATGCGCTACGATGCAACAGAACAATTTTCAATAACCGTAGAATTGAATTTCCGAAAGCCGCGTATTCCATACAATTCTTTCTTTGCAATTTTTCCCGCACATTCCGTTAGCGAATACGAAGGCGGCGTTGAATACAAACTTACACCGAACGGCCGTTTCTATGGAAAATTTGCTTTCGTGAAATTTTCCGACGAGAACAGCAGCCGTATTTCCGTTGGATATTTTTGCAATTACGTGAACGCAGCATTTTCCAACAACGGCGGATTTGCTGGAACCAAAAATGCTGTTGCGTTGCAAGGAACATATCCCTTACTCGAGAGAACGTTTGTTCCGTCGCTCGGAATTTCGTACGCGTCGTATAAACTTGAAGAAAACGGAAAACCGAAAAATACGTTTGCAGGAACTTTAGGCGCAGCAATTCGTCCGCTGCAATCGCTTTCGTTCGAGGCGCAGTTGCAACTGCTGAACAATCCCATTGCAAAAAACGATATTCGTTTTCTTTGCAAAATCAATTATTGGTTTTATGAACACCTCAATATGTTTTCAGGAAAGGCGCAATAAAATGCTCCAGCGATATTTTTATTTTGTTCTGCTTCTTGCTGCAACCGTTGTTGTTTCCGTTGCAATGAAAAAACCGTTATGGAATTTCAACGGCGACGATAATGCACCGTTCATCAAATTTTCACACCAGAAACATTTTGGCGAACAAAATATTGCGTGCGACGATTGTCATACATTAGCGAAAGAAAGCAAACGCTCCTCCGATACGTTAATGGCAAATCACGAGAGCTGCACCACGTGTCACGAAGAACAAATTTCGAATGATTGCGCATTGTGTCATACCAATCCCAAAGAGATTGTTCCCATGCAAGCGAAGGAACGCGAAATAATTTTTTCCCACGAACTTCATTTTACAAAAAACCGTATCGCGTGCGAATCGTGCCACGAAGGACTTGAAACCGTGCCGTATGCAACGAAATCCAATATGCCCGCGATGACCACGTGTATGCATTGTCATCTTGAAAAAAATGTTTCCAGAAATTGCGAATCGTGTCATACGGATTTTGTGAGTTTGTATCCCGAAAATCATCGCATTGCGGATTTCAAAAAACAGCACAAAAAATATTCGCGCGTCGGCGAAGGAGAGGCAACGTGCGCAACGTGTCATTCGGAAAACTTTTGTCAAGATTGTCATGCAGGAACGGAACTCTATTCATTTGGAACTCAGCGCGATTTTATGACCGAACCTTCGCCGAAAACATCAGCGAAAGATTCTCCGAATCTGTTACGGTTGCAAAATATTCACGAGTTGAATTATCGTTTTTCCCACGGAATAGACGCGCGTTCACGGTTTCTCGATTGTTCTTCGTGTCACGACCAAAAAACTTTTTGCAGCGAATGTCACGATGCCGGAGGAAATATTACGCAGCAAAAAATCAAACCGGAATCACATGCGATTGCAGGATTTGCAACGCTTCCGGGAACCGATGGCGGAAGACATAAAGAACTTGCACGCCGCGATATCGAAAGTTGTATGAGTTGCCACGATGTTGAAGGCAAAGAACCGATTTGCGCAATGTGTCATCAATAAGGAGTTGAAATAAAATGAGTAACGTTAAATTTTCACTGAGTAGAACGGGAATGTTGGGAATTGTATTGTTTGTTTCATTATTCATTCTTTCCGGCTGTGCAAAATTGAAAGATGATTTGCCGTCGCAAACGGAAAACGGTTCGCAAATTCATTCATCCACTTGGAGTGATACTGGGAAAACAGATTTTCACGGAAAATTCTTGAACGCGAAAAATTGGAAACTTTCTAGTTGCGAACAATGCCACGCAAAAAATTTTGAAGGCGGAAGAAGCAACGTTTCGTGTTACCAATGTCATACCTTTCCCCATTCAGAGAATTGGGACACAACATTTGCAGGATTTCGTTCAAGTGAAATTTTTCACGGTACGTATTTACGCGAAAATAATTGGCAACTCGAAAAATGTCAATCGTGTCACGGCGTTTCGTACATTGGAGGAATGCGCGTGAAGGTGAGTTGTTCGAACGCGGGTTGTCACGAAGATTTTATGGGAATGCAGAAATCGCCCGAAGCGTGCAACACGTGTCATGGTGATTTTCGCGCAATGGAAAACGATGAGATTTCGTTTGCGCCGCCGCGCTCAATTTCTGGTGATACGGCGACAATATCTGCGGGAGTTGGAGCGCATCGTCGTCATCTTTTGGCGGATTCGGTTGCGTCCGCGATTCGATGTTCGGAATGTCATTCGGTTCCCGATTCCGTTGCAAACCAAGTGCATCTTGACGGCGATAATATTGCAGAAGTGCTGTTTCTTGATTCGCTTTCACGAACAGTAACGGCAAACGGATTGCACGTTCCGAATCCGTCGTATGATTATGCGACAAAGAAATGCAACAACGTTTATTGTCATGGCGACTTTGTCGCGCGAAAAGCAACTTCTACGTTTCCGTTCGGTTATACCGATACCATTATGACGGGAAATCATTTTTCTCCGAAATGGACAGAAGGAAGCGCACAAGCCGCGTGTGAAACTTGTCATAGTTTGCCTCCCGTTGGTCACGTTCCTTCTACAATACAAAACTGCGGAACTTGTCATACGGGCATTGTAGATAACGCCGGAAGAATCAGTGATAAAACGAAACACATCAACGGGAAAAAAAATATCTTGGGACAAGAACTTAGTTTCTGAACCTATGGAACTATAATCTGAAGACGGATTTAACGTTCCGATGGTTTTCTCACTGTGAATATTGAAAATGTCCATAAAACAAAACATCCCACACGCATTTTGTTGCACGTGGGATGTTTTTTTGAGTGGAAAAAAAATTACTCTTTCTCTTTTTCTTTTTTCGCTTTCTGTTCTTTCAATCGTACAGATTTTATCACGACTTGCTGCGTCGGCACGTCTTGAAACGGAACTTTTTGTCCGTGCGTTTCAAATTGTTTTGTTTCCGTTTTCACCGCTTTTATTTTGTTCACCGTTTCCATTCCGCTTGTTACTTTTCCAAAAACGCAATAACCCCAACCTTGCGGAGTTTTGGCTGTGAAATTCAAAGACGCATTGTCTTTCACATTGATAAAAAATTGCGACGTTGCTGAATGCGGGTCATTCGTGCGCGCCATTGCAATGGTGCCAACGTCATTCTTCAAACCGTTATCCGCTTCGTTTTCTACCGGCGGTTTTGTTTCTTTTTCTTTCAAGCCTTTCGTAAATCCGCCGCCTTGTATCATAAAGGTATTGATAACACGGTGAAAAATTGTTCCGTCGAAATATTTTTCGTTCACATACGAAAGAAAATTTGCAACGGTTTTCGGAGCGTGTTCGGGATACAATTCAATTTCGACTGTTCCCATTGATGTTTCCATAACAACAACGGGAGAAGGCGGCGGCGTAAGTTTGGGCGGTGTTTCCATTTTTGCTGATGATTCTTGTGATAATAAAGTTGATGTTGCAAAAAATAAAGCGGCAACGAACGTGAAAAAATATTTTGTCATAAAAAGTTTCCTTGTAAAGATGATGTTGAAAAAAACTATGCGTGAATGAATGAAAAGTACAGCATTGCGAACAGAACAATTCCCAATGCGATGCGATAAATAATAAAAATATTGTTCGAATGTGTTTTCAAAAACTTCAATAAAAATTTAATAGAAAAATATCCGATAACTGCGGATACCAAAGTTCCGATAAAAAGTTCTTTTCCGAAGAGAGCATGGGAATCAAGAAACGATTGCTTCAGTTCCAATAATCCGCTTGCAAAAACAGCGGGAACGGAAAGCAAGAACGAATATTCCGCGGCGGCTTCGCGTGTTAACCCGGAAAATAATCCGCCGGCAATCGTAACTCCCGAACGCGATGCGCCGGGAAACAGTGCAAACACCTGCGCGCATCCGATGGCAATGGTGTCGCGCCAAAGAATTTGTTTCACCGTGCGTTCGCGTTTGGAAATTTTTTCCGCAGCCAAAAGTACGAATGCGAAAAAAACGATATTCGCCGCAATGAGCCAAAGATTTTTCGTTAACGCTCCTTCAATGATTTTTTTTAATAACAAACCGAAAATAACTATCGGCAATGTTCCGACAGCGATATGAATTCCTTTGTGCGTTTCAAAAGAAAATTCGGCGTATGATTTTCGTTCAAAGAAAATTTCGCGACTCGAAGAACGAATGATGGAAAGGAGTTCGTTGCGAAAATACACAAGCACAGCAATGAACGTTCCCAATTGCAACACCGCCATAAACGCTGTCCATTGTTCGGGATTGCTTGGATTGATATGTCCAAACATTGTTCCGACGAGCGTGAGATGCGCCGTGCTGCTAATCGGAAGAAATTCCGTTAATCCCTGAACAATGCCCAGAACGATTGCGTCGAAGAGTGACAAAGGAAATTTCTACAAGGTGATGCGGAAAAATTACCCGGCAATTGCGGCGAGAAAACGGTCAATGTCGCGCGCTTGTTGCGATTGGGGAAATTCTTTTTTCAATCGGTTGTAGAGTTCGCGCGCCGTTTCTTTTTCGCCGCATAACGCAAAATTATTCGCTGCATTGAAAAGATATTCCGGCGTTGCAACAGATATTCCGCTGAGTGATGCGGCTTTGCGGTAATGTTCTGCGGCTTCGCGATAATTCTTTTTTATTTCGTTGCACGACGCAATTCCCGCAATAACAGCGGCTTTCAATCGTGCGTCGGAAACGCTGCAACTCTCAAAATGTTTCAATGCGTTCTCGTAGTCGTTTGTCATGGAATACGCATTTGCAAGGTACAGTTCTGCAATTTCTCCCGCATCTGTTCCGTCGTAGTTTTCGACAAGGGATTTTAAGCCGAGAATTGTATCTTGGGGGATTCCCTCGATTGCTTCTTTGTATTGTCCATTGTCGTACAACGAGTACACTTTTCCCAATTCTGCTGATGCGCGTTCATTGTTGCTGCGAACGTGATATGAATAAGACCACAATGCGCCAACGATAGCGAGAATAGCAACGACTGCGACGATAGCATTTCGTTGGTTTGCATAATACCACTCAGACGCTTTTTCGACAAACGTGAGCAGTTCGTCTTTCTTTAAATCTTTGGCTGAAACTTTGATTTTCTTTTTAGGAGTTAACATAATTGCGTTTTAGTTCTGAAAAATTGGGCAAAAAAATAGGAAAAAGTTAAGGATTGGAAAAAACTACGACGCTCGTAATGCATTGACGATATTCAAACGAGCAGCGCGAACTGCTGGAAAAAATCCACCGACAATTCCCATCACGATGGAAAAAATAAAACTGTAGATAATAATATCAGATGAAAGTTCAAATCCGAAAGCAAATTCTGAAAACGTTCCCCAATTAATTGTAGATAGGGAAAAGAACTGTAGAAATGAAGCAAGTGCGATTCCGATACCCGCGCCAAGCAATGCAATCGTCAACGATTCAAACAGAAATGCGGAGAGAATATTCTTCCGACGAAAACCAAGCGCGCGCAATGTTCCCACTTCAATGGTTCTGTTTGCGACAGCGGAATACATTGTAATCATTGCACCAATCATTGCACCGAAACTGAAAATAATGGTAATCGTCGTTCCGAGAATGCGAATAAATCCCGCCATAATTTCTGATTGTTCGCGATAGTACACTTTTTCACGTTTCAGTTCGACGTAATTAAAACGCGGGTCTTCTTCTACGCGTTTTTGTACGGTGGAAAAATCATCAATATTATTTAAAGCAAATGTCAGCGCAGAAAAAACATTTGCTCTGTCAAATGCAGTCATAAAACGATTGACATCGCCCCACACTTCCGATTCAAATCCTGTTCCGTTTGCTTCAAATATTCCGACAATTTTCCATTGTTCTCCGCCAAACGCAAGTTCGTTTCCGATGTTGCATCCGTAAAATCTTTTGTGAATATTCGCTCCAATGATAATTTCATTGATGCCAAGTCCGAACATTTTTCCATCAATAATGTTGACGTGAGAACGAAGTTCGAACGCCGCAGGTTCTACGCCGCGTATTGCAACATTTCCCATATCGTTCGTTTCTATTTTTGTAAGATTGATTATCGTGTATAATTCATTGGAGGCAAGCGGTTTTCCATCGTTCGATAATTTAATTTCGGGATATGTTTTGATATTGTTGATGGCGTCGCGGTCAACTTGACTTGCGAGTTCTCCCTGCGATGCTTTGCGAAGACAAATAACATTATTTTCGGAACCTGTATCTACCATTGTTTTTTCCACTCCATAAGCAAGCATGAGCACTGCGGCAAATACAAATACAACCAAGGCAACTCCAGCAATGGTCATTATGGTTGTCAATCGCCGCGTCCATAAACTTCGAAACGTATAACTGAAAGGAATTTTCATAAAAGTAGTTGAGATGTTGAGTAATTGAGATTATGAAAATGTGCAAGCACGATTTTTTTCATACTGCGCTTATCTGCATCGCTCATTCTGAAATCTAATATCATCCGATAAAGCGCAATCCATCTACGATGCTCATTTTTATGGAGCGATACAACGGCACAAGCGAAGAAATGATGCCGGCAACGATGATAAAACTTACAGCGATAACGAGTGTAGAATTTGCTACAATAAAAATCGGAAAGATGCGAGCGAATGCTTCGGCTAATACATCAACAATCGGAAATGTAACGGCAATGCCGACGCTTCCACCTACCAATGAAATAATTATCGCTTCTCCTGTAATCAACAGAACAAGATGTGATGTTGTAAAACCAAGAGTTTTCAATACGGCGTATTCTCGAATTCGTTCACGCGCCGACATTATCATTGTGTTGGCAAGTACAAGAAATAAAATTCCGATAATCACAAACGAAACAAATTCAATAGCAGACAGTATTGCGCCGGACATTGATACAAAACTTTGGTTAAATGCCTGTTCCGTTTGTGTTTTTGTTTTTGCATAGGAATTAAAAAATTCTTTATCAATCGCATCAGAAATTTCTGCAATTTTATTCGGGTCCTTCACTTTGAAAACATACCATCCGACAAAGCCGCCGCGCCCCGATTGCGATTGACGTAATTGTTCATCGAGATAACTCCAGTTAAACACCATCCACGTTTCATCAACTTTTGGATTTCCTTTCCCGCTGTAATAACCGACTACTTCAAATTCCCAACGACCGGGATAAATATCACCGTCTACAATCATTTTATCGCCGATTGTCAAATTATATTCCTTCGCAATTTTTTTCCCGATGATACATCCGTTGCGTTGTTTCTTCATCGCATCAAGATATATACTCGTATCAACTTTGTATTCATAATACACGTCGAAAAATGTTTCCGCATCAATTGCCATTCGCGGAAAAAACTGATTCTTGTCTTTATAAATTCCCTGAAACCAATTCGCATACGTGATTGATTCAATGCCGGGAATTTTGGCAATCTTATCGCGGTACGAAATAGGCAACGGCATTATAAACGATACGGCGTGACTTGTAACAACTCTGTTCGGAGCCGCAATATCAACTCCAGCATTCCACGCAGTAATTACGGTACGCAACAAACTAAATGCCATCACCGCTATGGCAATTCCGACAATCGTCAGCGATAAACGCAGCTTGTGCCGCTTAAAATTTTTGAGAATGAGTTTGAAAATTTTCATAACAACATTTTAAAATTCTGAATTCTGTCTTCTGACTACTTTCTACTGTTTAAGAAAGTTCTCCCTTATCCAAATGTCGCGTTGTATGCGCTTTTTCTGCTGCGCGCGGGTCGTGCGTTACCATAACGATTGTTTTTTTCAATTCACGATTCAATCGTTCAAGCAAAATCATAATTTCTTCCGCAGAATGTTTGTCCAAATCTCCCGTTGGTTCATCGGCAACAAGCAACGTCGGGTCAGTAACTATTGCGCGCGCTATCGCAACTCGCTGTTGTTGTCCGCCGGAAAGTTGTTTCGGTGAATGGTCCATTCTATCTCCCAAACCGACAACGTTCAACACTTGTTCAACATGTTCTTTGCGTTCTTTCTTTTTTAAATTTGTCAGAAGCAATGGAAGTTCGACATTTTCAAACGCAGTAAGTACCGGCATCAAATTGTAAAACTGGAAAACAAAACCGACACTGTTCGCTCGCCATTTTGCAAGCGCAGATTCTCCCAACGAAGTTACATCGGTTCCTGCAACAGAAATTTTTCCACTTGTTGGACGGTCAATTCCTGCGATGAGATTGAGTAAAGTTGTCTTTCCCGAACCCGATGGTCCCATTAACGAGAGAAATTCTCCTTCAGGAATATCGAAAGAAATATTTTGCAAAACGGGAATTTCCAGTGAATCCCGCCAATATGATTTGGAAATTTGCTGTACTGAAACGATGGTATTGTTATTTGACATTGTAGATTTTCAATTTTCTATTTTAAAACTGTTATTCCTTCACTTTCACCTTACTTCCGCTTTGTAGTTTTTCATTCGGTCGAATGACAACTTTGTCGTTTGCCGCAAGTCCCGATGTAATTTCATATAACGCTCCCATTGTTTGCCCAAGTTGAACGGAAACTTCTTCGACTGTTTCACCTTTTACGAGAAACGCAATTTTCTTTCCATCACGTTCGGCAATGGCTTCCTGACGAAGAGAGAGAATTGGTTTTGCATTTTCGATTGTTGTTTGTTTTTCGTTTTTATTCAGGAAAGAAATTTTTGCGCTCATTTCCGGCAACACGCGCTCATCGTATTGTTCAAAACGAATTTTTGTTAGCACCGTCGCTTTCCCTCTATCTGCCGTTGGAACAATTTTATGAACGTAACCGCGATAACGTTTATCGGGAACAGCATCAAGCACTATTTCCGTTGGACTTCCGACTTTCACGCGCTCAATATTCGATTCGGAAACGTCAGCTTCAACTTCGATGGACTTCATATCTGCGATTGTTACAACTGCTCCGCGCGAACTTGCTGAAGCGGCAAACGGTGCAACAATTTCTCCAACTTCTGCATTCTTGTTCAAAATTGTTCCATCAAACGGAGCGCGAATGTATGTATTCTCTACTTGTACTTCGAGCGCAGTTACATTTGCTTCGGCTGCAACAATTCCCGCTTCGGCTGATGTAACCAGAGCATTTGCGCGTTTCAATCGTGCATCCGCACTTTCAAATTCCTGTTGAGAAATCAATTTGGAATCATACAGTGGTTTTACTCTGTCGAATGTTTTCTGCGCTTCGTATTGTTCCGCTTTCGCTTGTTCCAAACCTGCTTTCGCTACATTGACGTTTGCTTTCGTTTGATTTAAGCTTGCTTCCACATCTGCAAATTCAATTCGCGCAATCACGTCGCCTTTGTTTACGATATCGCCTTCCTCAACATTGAGCAACACAAGTTTTCCCGTTCCTTTCGAAGCAATCGCCGCTTTGCGATGCGCTACAACATATCCGCTCGCTGTCAGTAAAGCATTCGCCTGCGAAGGATACATCAACGAAACAGTTGTCGTTTCAACTTCTGTCGCGGCGGAAAAACTGTTCTTAAAATAAAAATATGCGCCGACGAAAACTGCAACGACAATTATTGCGATGATAATTCCTGTACTTTTTTTTGGTTCATCAGAATCTCTTCGTGATTCTGGTTCGCGTTTTATTTTTAATTTGGAAAGGTCAACGCTTGCGGCTGGTGTTGGCATACAAAATGTTTAAAATTTTGGAACGCAAAATACAAAAAGGAGAATGAGTAACAAAGCGCAAGAACAAGAGCGAATACTCCTAAAAATTCTGCATACTACTTCGCTGTTGATATTTTTACCAATCGTCCTTCCGTATTCTGCTTCATATACTCCACAATACTCTCATCAAATTCTTTTCCTTCCAACTGATGATTGATTTCGATGAAAACATGTTTTGCCGAACTTTTTTTCAATCGGGAAATAAATTCATCGAGTGTTTCGGCGCGCGCATTGTGACGTTTTGATGCGGGATATGCATTTTGACAATCTGTTCGGAGATATAAAAGATGCGCGCCTGCGCAACCAACCAGCGAATTGTTGGGAAGCAACGAATATCGTTGCTGCAGTTGCGCGATATGTTGAACGTAATTTTGGCGCGGCGAATGCGATGCGGCGATAATGGTTTTTATCGGAACGGTAATGAACCACGAAATGACAGCGAGCGCGAACATCATTTTCACAAAGATGTTTCTTTGCTGTTCGTTGTACTGTTCCAGAAGCAGAATACACACACCAACAAACGACAACAATATTCCAGGACTGAAATAGCGAAATCCCAAAATTCCATAGTAAAAAAACCAGCGAAGAAGAATGAGAGAAAGCGTATGAAGAATGCCGACGAGAAAAATTATTTTCCCCGAAAGAACATACTGATGCGTGGGCGTCGTTGAAGATGTTTCCTTTCCTATTTTTCTGAAAAAGAATACACATATTCCTATGGAAATCAGCAGCGTGGAAAGATAGAACGCAAGTTTCTGCGTGGGCGATTGCGTAACAGTGAATGCGCTTGCAAAGATAAAATCGAATTGCAGCAAAAGCGCTTGCGCGATTTCCCGCAGAAGTTCTAACGATGTTTGCGGACTTGTTTCTCGCGGCATTCCCGTGAAATATCCCGTGAGTTGATAATTGTTGAACAAATACGCCGAAATAACCATTGCGCATACAATCGCAGCGAATAGCAGTTTCACTGCGGAGGAATAATTTTTTTTCCGAATTTCGGAAAACGCAAGCAAGAGAAGAATCCCAATATTGACTGCGCCGATATACCGTGTGAGAAAAAGTAAAACGGTTGCAAGAAACATCTTGAACAAACGGAAATCTGTTTTATCGCCATTGGCATACGTGGATATTTCGTAGCAAAACCATATCAAACCAAAAATAAATACTCCTTCGGAAAGCGAATACGAAAATACTTCCAGAAAACTCGCGAAGAACAGAAGCAAACAAAGGGTGATAATATGCTCGCGGAAAAGACGATGGAGAAAATACAATGCGCCGCCGACTGCGAGTATGTTGATGATTTTTGAGAGCCAAAAAAAATCGAGAGGAACAATTTTAGAAAAAAGAAACAGCAGAACCGGATAACCAACGGGCCACGAAGCGAAAAACGACGCTCCGTTTTCAACAAAAAAATCGGTAACGAAAAATCCATTGCCCTCATTCAGATTGTGCGCAAGACGAAAAAACATTCCCGAATCCCACGTCATATATCCGTCAAAATGTACGTAGGATTTTATGAGGATGCTGATGGAAAAAATAAGATACAGAAACGAAAGGTTTTCTTTGCTGGGTTTGAAAGAAAAAGAATCCGTATTACCAAGGGATAATTTCATTCTGAAAATTTTTTTCTCTCGAGGAGCTCTTGAAATCTTTCGTATTTTCCCTTGTAACTGAAGGAAAACAATCGAGAAATTCGTCAAGAGAATAATCATTTTCCAAATACTCAAAGAGCGATTGTACAGGAACACGAGTGCCTCTAAAAACCGGAGCGCCGCCAAGTGTATTTTGGTGAACAGAGATGAATGGATTTAATGCCTTCATACATTTCCAATAAATTTTAAAAGAATTCGAAAAAAAATAAACAACGTTGAAAAAAAATGCAAATGGAAAATTGGCAAGAGAAAATTTGTTACGCTTTCTTCACCACTGCATTATACACAAGCATCAATGCCGTCGAACCAAAGCCGATTCCCGATAGAATGTACCATGCTGTTTCCGGCGTACCACTTCCCTGAAAATACTGTTCCGTAATCCATCCTCCCAACGGTCCTGCAACAAACGAACCGATTGCAACGGGAAGAAATGCAAATCCCATATACGTTCCCACTTGTTCTTTCGGCGCAAGGTCGGCAACATATTCGTAAAAACGCGGCGCTTGAGTAACTTCGCCGATTGCAAACAACGCCATCGCCGCTATAGCGACAGGAACGGACGGTGTCGTTGCCATTAAGAGCCACGAAAAACTTGCAATCGCAAATCCGAGCGACATCGAGAGAATCGGGCTTAAACGTTTTGCAAGCGCTGTTACAGGAACGCTCAAGAAAATAATTGTCCACGCATCAATCGTTTCAAGAATTTCAAACTGCTCGAACTTCAGCACTTCGCGGATGTAAAACGGAAACGAGTAAAAAATTTGCCAGAACATAATCCAAAACCCGGAGAAGATTGTCAGGAACGTCATAAACTTTACGTTACCGAACACAAGCAACATATTTTTGAAAACAACGGCGAGCGATGTCGGTTGTTTTGTTTCTTCGCCGTCAGAATTTTTCGGCTCTTTGAAAAATAAAAATGTTCCGACAAGTAAAAAGAACGACGTAACGGACGACATCACCAACACAAACTCAATTCCTAAATTGGAGCGAACAGAAAGCGCGAGAATGGGACCAACCGCGCCGCCAATATTGACGAGCATATAGTAAATCGAGTAGCCAAGCGATTTTGTATCGGGCGTTGTTGTTTTCGCTACCGTTCCGACAATGCACGGTTTGATAAGCGAACCGCCCATAGCGGTAAGAAGCAAAACGATAATGGTGTACGGCGTTTTTCCTATTGCATTTACGATGGATTGTCCAAATTCCATTCCGGCAAAACCAATCGAAAAATATCCGACGCAGAAAATTGCAAAACATGCCATCAAACTTTTCCGAAATCCGTAGCGGTCAACAAATGTTCCGGCAACAATCGGCAGCGAATACAACACGCCGGAAAAAATTCCCGCAAGCGAACCTGCAACTTGCGGACCTAATCCCACGCGTTCAGCAAGAAAAACCGTGAGAACCGCTTTCGAGCCGTAAAATGCAAACCGTTCAAACAGTTCGATGATGTTTGCAACCCAAAATGTGGACGTAAAACCTTTGCGAAAAGTAGAACGTGTAAATGACATAGAATAAAAATGTTTACGTGATTTTAAAGCGGGATGAAAATACTGAAATGACATTGAAAGAACAAGAGAAAAGATTGGAATACTGAAAAAATTCACGCCATTCTTCGTTTTTCTTTTGAAAGCGATAAACCATTTTCAATATTTACATCCTGCTCAAATACTTTCATTTTTTTCATCGTTACCTATTCTTCCAACGATGAAACATCCAAAACTACAACCTATTCCCTTTTTCAACAGAAATAGAGCGATTATCTAAAAAACTTGCAGCATCCAAAAGTCATTTGGGACTCCCCAAAAGTCATTTGGGACTCCCCAAAAGTCATTTGGGACTCCCCAAAAGTCATTTGGGACTCCCCAAAAGTCATCTGGGACTCCCCAAAAGTCATTTGGGACTCCCCAAAAGTCATTTGGGACTCCCCAAAAGTCATTTGGGACTCCCCAAAAGTCATTTGGGACTCCCCAAAAGTCATTTGGGACTCCCCAAAAGTCATTT
>Ga0233425_10002297_pt1 | contig 38241 bp, 37 predicted proteins | sample Watercolumn_Towu_2_FD_181712 | JGI IMG/M metagenome (GOLD analysis project Ga0233425, IMG submission 181712) | Freshwater microbial communities from Lake Towuti, South Sulawesi, Indonesia - Watercolumn_Towuti2014_140_MG | ecosystem: Environmental > Aquatic > Freshwater > Lake | place... | reverse complement strand
GCCTCGCCTACGACCACCTCATCCTGGCGACGGGCACCCGCAACCGGGCGCTGCCGGTACCGGGCGCCGATCTCGCGGGCGTGCGCCAGCTCCGTTCCCTCGACGATGCCGATGCCCTGCGATCGGCGATCGCCGACAGCCACCGGATCGTCGTGGTCGGCGCCGGTTTCATCGGCCTCGAATTCGCGGCCGTCTGCGCCGCCCACGGCCTCTCCGTCACGGTGATCGAGGCCGCCGAGCGCGTGATGGCGCGGGCGGTCTCGCCGGAAACGTCGGAGGCGTTCCGCACCTTCCACGAGGAGGCCGGCGTCACGTTCCTGTTCGGGGCGGGCGTGACGACCCTCGAGGGGGAGGCGGGCCGGGTCGCCGCCGTGCGGACCGCCGACGGGCAGAGCCTGCCCGCCGACCTCGTGCTCGTCGGAATCGGCGTGGTGCCGAACCAGGAACTCGCGGCGGAAGCCGGGCTGACCGTGCGCGACGGCATCGAGGTCGATGCCTTCCTGGCGACGAGCGATCCGGCGATCTCCGCCATCGGTGATTGCGTGCGCTTCCCGAGCCGCTTCGCCGCGGGGATGCCCGGCGGCGACCGGGTGCGGATCGAGTCGGTGCAGAACGCGGTCGATCAGGGCCGCTGCCTCGCCGCCCGGCTCACCGGACGGCCCGCCGCCTACGACGCGGTGCCGTGGTTCTGGAGCGATCAGGGGCCGCGCAAGCTCCAGATCGCCGGGCTCGCCGCGCCGGGTGACGCAAGCGTCCCGCGCCGGGCTGGCGCCGGATTCTCGGTGTTCCGTTTCCGCGGCGGCGCGCTCAGCGCCGTCGAATCGGTCGATCGCCCCGCCGACCACATGGCCGCGCGCCGCCTTCTCACCTCGGCCAAGCGGCTGACGCCGGAGCAGGCCGCCGACCCGAATTTCGACCTCAAGGCTCTGGCGACGGGGTGACGCCCGCCTTCAGCGGTCGTTCTCGGTGGTGAGCTGATCGACCCGCGTCCCCTCGTTGCCGCCCCGCTGCTGCTCGGAGAGCCGCACGCCCGCCGTGGCACCGTTGGTGAAGACGATGCCGCCCTGCATCAGGGCGCTGCGAAGGGCCTCGACCTGGCCGGAGGCGGGATCACCCGTACCGGCCTCGAAGCCCTTCACGAAGCCCTCGTCCAACCCGGAACGGCGGGCCAACTCCGTCTCCGACCAGCCGAGCAGGCCGCGGGCGGCCCGGCACTGGGGCGCCGTCATGGTGTTGGGCGAGGCGCCGCTCGACACTCCTTCGTCCGATCCGGTCAAACCGCTCTCCTCACTCATGCCATTGCCTGTGCCGCTCGCGCTCCGGGTTGCTTCGCCTCACGATGCGGCCCGGAAACGCTCAGGCGCTCCATCAACCCTTCGAGAGGCCGGTTCGTTTCGGCAAAGCTTGTGAGAAACGGTCTTTCGGCCCTCGCCGCCGACTCGCTCGGCGAAGCGTCCTGGCGCACAAGGCTTGCGGCGCCTGGATCGGGCAGGATCGCCGTCGAACCGGATCCTGAACGGGTCTTGACCATAATTGTGCTTGAATCTGTGTCGATTCCCCCTAGCGCCCAGAACCAGATGCCAGGACCGGGTCCGCGGCCCGAACGTTTCGGAGCCTGCGCGCCGCAATGGGCGAAAGAGTCGAGAGCCGTGTCCGCGCCGTGCGCGGCCAGCCGGGCTCCGGGGTGAGGCAGCCGAGCAGAAAGGGGGCTGAACGATGAACAGGATGCTGACCACCGCGCTGGCCTGCGCGGTTGCCGCGTTCGCGGCCGCGCCGGCTACGGCGCAGATGGGCATGGGCGGCAACTCGTCCGGCTTCGGCGCCGGCAAGCAGCCGGAGAAGAAGCCGCAATACGTCCCCGGGACCAAGCCGCAGGAGAAGATGTTCCCCCTCGGCTCGATGTGGACTGCGGTCAGCATGAACGGCAAGCCGTTCACCGGCGCCGACCGTCCGAGCTTCATCATCGACACGCAGTACCGCGCCCGCGGCTACGGCGGCTGCAACACCTTCACCGCCACCGCATTCCCCCTGCGCGAGCAGCACCTCGCCGTCGGTCCCTTGGCCCTCACCAAGAAGACCTGCGACAAGGGGCTGGCGGCCTCCGAGCAGGCCTTCCTCATCGCCCTGCGCACGGCGGGCAAGTGGGACCTCGACGGCTCGCAGCTCGTCATCCGCAGCCCGAACGGCGAACTGCGCTTCGACCGCGCGCTGTAGCGGCCGCGAGCCCGGACACCGTGCCGGCCGCGCCGGCGCCATGTCCTGTCGGCCGCCCGGTTAAGACACCGTTGACGATGATTCGCGGACGAACGTCCGGGTTCACTTTCCGTCAGGCTCCCGGGCCGTTTCCTCGTGCGCCTCGGTCGCGCCCCGCGCGGCCGTCCACGCGGAGAGACGGAATGCGGATCGGCCGGGTTCACAAGCGCGTCGTCCCGAGGGTGCGGCCGGCGACCGCCGCCGCTGCGCGCTACGCCTTCGTCCGCGCCCACCACGAGACAGCCGCGAGCCTGGCGGTCGTCGCGACCGGTTCGGGGATCGTCATCCTGATTCTCGCGACCCGTCTGATCGGGGCCTGAGGCTCGGCGCCGGCTCGTATCCGCCCTGTTCAGTCTGCGCATCGAAGATAACAATACTGTCGTTTGCGCGCGGAAAAAGAAAATAAAATTCTCCGGATAAGCTCAGCCGTGCGCTTCACGTGTAAAGGCGGGTATCCGCGGGGCAGGAAGCTCGACGGAGCTTGTGAAATCGGTTACGCGTCGCCGCAGCGGCCACCGCTTCGGCGGGAGCGCTAAGTTTCTGGTTTCGCATCGGCTTTGCCAAGGACCCGGCCAAGGCCTGGACCAAGGACCGAGCCCCCTGTCGGTCATCCGCGTTTGGACCGATGCCGAAGCCTCTCGTTTTGGCGCGCGCTCCTGCGCCGGGCCGTTGACCGCATCGGCACGGGAGCGCTCAAGGAGCGGACAGACGATGACAGACACCTCCACCCCGGACGTCCGGAAGCCCGGACACGGCCGCGTCTACGGCTCGATCACCGAGACCATCGGCAATACGCCGCTCGTGCGCCTCAACCGGCTCACCAAGGAGCGGGGCGTCGATGCCGAGATCCTGCTCAAGCTCGAATTCTTCAACCCGATCTCGAGCGTGAAGGACCGCATCGGCGTCAACATGATCGACGCGCTCGAAGCCTCCGGCCGGCTCAAGCCCGGCGGTACGCTCGTCGAGCCGACCTCGGGCAATACCGGCATCGCGCTGGCCTTCGTGGCCGCCGCCCGCGGCTACCGCCTGATCCTGGTCATGCCGGAGACGATGTCGCTGGAGCGGCGCAAGATGCTCGCCTTCCTCGGTGCGCAGCTCGAGCTGACCCCCGGGCCGCAGGGCATGAAGGGCGCCATCGCCCGCGCCGAGGAGCTGCTGCGCGAGATCGACGGCGCGGTGATGCCGCAGCAATTCTCGAACCCGGCGAATCCGGAGATCCATCGCAAGACGACCGCGGAAGAGATCTGGAACGATACGCAGGGCCGGCTCGATGCCTTCGTGGCGGGTGTCGGCACCGGCGGCACGGTGACCGGCGTCGGCGAGGTGCTCAAGCCCCGCTTGCCGAACCTCAAGGTGTTCGCGGTGGAGCCGGTGGACAGCCCCGTGATCTCCGGCGGCCAGCCGGGCCCGCACAAGATCCAGGGCATCGGTGCTGGCTTCATCCCGGACAATCTGCACACCGACGTTCTCGACGGCGTCCTGAAGGTCTCGAACCAGCAGGCGATCGACACGGCGCGGGATCTCGCCAAGTTCGAGGGGATCCCCGGCGGCATCTCGACCGGCGGCAACGTCGCTGCGGCGCTGGAACTGGCGGGCCGTCCCGAGTTCCAGGGCAAGCGCATCGTCACCGTCGCCTGCTCGTTCGCCGAGCGCTACATCTCCTCGGTGCTGTTCGAGGGAATCGGCTAACATTCGAGAGGCGGTGTGGGGCTGCGACGGCCCCGCACCGCAACTCCTCCGATCCCGGGTTGTTGTCCCGGTCAGATCTGGAGGATGATGATGTCGCAGACCGCTCCCGACCGGCCGTCGCTCAGAGAGTTCGATGCCGACGCGGACCGCAACGGCCAGAATTTCGGCACCGATTCTCCGCTCGACCTCGGCGTGCCTTCCCGGACCCAGGCGGACCTGAAGAGCAATCCCGACGGCACGGCCGAGACCGCGCGCATCGCCTCCGGCACGGATCGCTCCGGCGCCTCTCGGGACGCGGTGGATCAGACCGAGGCGGAAACACCCGAAGAAAATCTGCGCCGGATTTCCGATCCGTCCTCCCGGACCGAGCCCGATGCGACGGCACAGGAGGCGATCGAGCGCGCCACCGCCGCCGTCGGCCAGGAAGAACCGCCGCGCCATGGCGGGTCGGAGGGAAGCCGTGATGGGAAATGAGAACCGGCCCGACGAGGACCTGAGCAATACCGGCACCCGCAAACCCGACGAAGCCGTCGGCTCGCGCGGTCCACGTCCGGCCGGCGGCGGTCATCAGACGGCCGAGCAGGCGGCGATCACCGGCCAGGGATCCGGGGGACGCTCGGATGCCGAGCGGCAGGGCGAGTGGGGCGACAGTCGGGGAAGCGAGACGGCGGGACGCACGCCGCCCGCGCTCGGCGGCTCCTCCGGCGGCCATTCCGACCGCAAGGCCTCCGCCGGTCCCCGCGAGGGGGAGCCCCTTGCGGGCGAGCCCGACCGGGCCAAGCGGTCCTGACCGGCTCGGCCCCTGCGCCGGATTCCCGAGGGAGCATGACAATGAACGGGCAAAACGGGGACGACCGCGAGCCGGATCGGGAGCGCCGGGACGGGGCAAAGCCCGCCAACAGCGCCCCCGACGCGGTCAAGGATCCGAACGAGAAGACCGACGGCAAGCCGGGCGTGCCGTCCCAGGGGAACGAGACCGACCCCGGCGCGGGCTGAACCGGCCTGCGGCGGGGGGCCTCATCGGCGCTTCAGGCCGCCTGCTCCAGAAGCTCGTCGGCGGGGCCGAAGAACTCGAACCGGACCCGCTCCGCCGGAACGCCGGCGCGGGTGAGCCCATGCGTCAGCGCGGCCAGGAACGGCTTGGGGCCGCACAGATAGTAGGTTGCCCGCTCCGAAGGCGTGTTCGCCACGAGCCAATCCGTGGTGATCAGCCCCGCCTCGTCGAAATGCGCGCCGGGTCGGTCCTGAGGATCCGGCTCGGCGTAGAAGGTGCGGGCCGACAGGTTTGCCCGGTTCGCGACGAGACCGCGCACATGCTCGCTCATGGCGTGGACCCGCCCGTTCAGGGCGCCGTGGATGAACCATGCCGGGCGATCCGGCGCTTCGGCCGCAATGCTCTCCAGCATGCTGATCATCGGGGTCAGTCCGACGCCGCCGCTGACGAGGACCACCGGCTCGGCACTCTGGCGGTCGAGGAAGAAGTCGCCTGCGGGGGCGGCGACCTTGAGAACCGTTCCGGGCCGTGCCTGCGCGTGCAGCCAGTTCGAGACGAGGCCGGCCGGCTGGTCCGTGCCGGCCTCGCGCTTGACCGTGATGCGGTAGGCGCGGGCGTTCGGGGCGCAGGAGATCGAGTAGTTCCGCTTCAGCACGCCCCGGCCCGGCAGGTCGATGAGGAATCCGAGATACTGCCCCGGCTCGTGACGCAAGACCGGACCGCCATCGGCCGGGACCAGCACGAACGAGCGGATCGTCTCGCTTTCCGGAGTGACGCTCTCGACCACGAAGTCGCGCCACCCATTCCAGCCGCCGGTCTTGGCCGCCTGATCCCGGTAGATCGTCGCCTCGCGGCCGATCAGCAGTTCCGCCAGGAACCAGTATGCCTCGCCCCAGGCCGCGAGGATCTCGGGGCTCGCCGCCTCGCCCAGCACGTCACGGATCGCCGCGAGCAGGGCGTCGGCGACGAAGGGGTAGTGTTCCGGCAGGATGTTGAGTGCGACATGCTTCTGGGCGATGCGCTCCACGGCGCCCGTCAGCACACCGAGATTGTCGATGTTGCGGGCATAGGCCAGAACAGCGAGGGAAAGCGCCTTCGGCTGCGATCCGGTCTCACCGTGGTGCGACTGATTGAAGAGATCGCGGATTTCGTCGTTCTGGAACAGGCGCTCGTACATGCGCCGCGTGATGGCGAGGCCGTGGGTCTCGAGGGCCGGAACGGTGGCTTTGACGACGGCGATGGTCTGGGGCGAGAGCGAGGCGGGCATGGGCGAGTCCAAAGATCCATTCGACGCGCACCTTTTGACGCACTGCCCCAAAAGATTCAAATGAAATGTACCTTATGAACCCATCGGATCCGTCATGCGTCTGACCCGCTACACGGACTATGCCCTTCGCACCCTGATCTATGTCGGCCTGCGCGAGCCGCGGCAGAGCTCGATCGCCGAGATCGCACGGGCCTACGCGATCTCCGAGAGCCATCTCACCAAGGTGGTGCATCAGCTCGGCCGGCTCGGTCTGATCCGGACGATCCGTGGGCGAGGCGGCGGCTTGCGGCTCGCCAAGCCCCCTGCCGAGATCGTCGTCGGCGCGGTGGTTCGGGCGACCGAGGACGACCTCGCACTGGTCGAATGCTTCGCCGTAGGCGCCTGTGTCATCACCGCGCCCTGCCGCCTGCGGCGGGCATTGGGGGAGGCCCTGGCGGCCTTCCTGGCGGTGCTGGACCGCTACACCCTGGCCGACCTGCTCGGCGGGGCGGAGGGCGACGAGATCGCGCGGCTGCTCGGCTTGGCTCCGCCGCCTGCCGCGGCAGGCGGACTGCCGGTACCCGAGCGGGAAGGCGCCTGACGCGACGCTGTATCGGCCCGCCCTCAGAGCCCAAAGGTAGGCCGAATGCGGGATTCCGAAGGGGGCAGCCGCAGCGGAAGCGACGTGATCGTTGCATCAGGCCGCCGCCGGCCCGGCTTCACGGGCGACGCGCTGGACCCGTGCCCGACCCGGTTGCGTCAGGTCGTTGTCCCAAAGTCATGGCGTCGACGCGCCTTCTCACGGCGAACCGGCCCACTTGGCCGGACAGCGCACTAGGCCGCCGCCGCCTCGACCCGGTTCCGGCCGGAGGACTTGGCGCGGTAGAGGGCGGTGTCGGCGCGCTTGAGCAGGTCGGCCGGGCTGGAATCGGTCGGGCGCCGCACGGAGACGCCGACCGAGACCGTCACCCCGATGTCGCGCGTCCCGCCCTCGATGGCGAAGGGCGTCGCCTCGATCCGCTCGCGGATGCGCTCGGCGATGGCGCGGGCATCGGGCAGTTCCGCGCCCGGCACCACCATCACGATCTCCTCGCCGCCGTAGCGGGCGAGGATGTCGATCGGCCGCACGTACTGGCGGATGCGGTCGGCGAAGGCGCGCAGCACCTCGTCGCCGGCCTCGTGGCCGTAGGTATCGTTGATGGATTTGAAGCGGTCGATGTCGAGAAGCAGGCAGGCGAGGCCCTTCTGCTGCAGCGCCGCCTCGCCGAAGACCGGGCCGAGATGGCGGTCGAGATAGCGCCGGTTGTGCAGGCCGGTCAGGTCGTCTGTGATCGCGAGTTCCATCGAGGCCTGGAGCGCGCCGCGCAAGGTCTCCGAGAAGCGCCGCCGCCGCACCTGCGTGCGCACCCGGGCGATCAGCTCGTTGCGGTCGACCGGACGCAGCAGGTAGTCGTTGACGCCGAAGTCGAGGCCGCGGGTGATGCGGGCTCGCTCGTGCATCTCGCCGATCATGATCAGCGCCATGTTGCGGGTCCGCTCCAGCGAGCGGAGTTGACTGCACAGGCGCAACCCGTCGAATCCTTCGAGGTCGAGGCTGACCAGGGCGAGATCGAACCCGCCGTCCGGCGCCCGCACCAGGGCGCGATGGGGATCGCTCTCCACGGTGACCTGATGGTGCTGGGAGAGCGCCGTGCCGATGCGGTCGATGGCGCTCGGCCGGTCCTCGACGAGGAGGATGCGCGCGCCCTCGCCGGTATCGGCAGCGGCGAGAACCAGCGGATCGGGACCGCCGATCTCGCGCGTGGCCAGGGCACGGGAGCGCAACTCGTCGGTCACGGCCTTCAGCCGCACCAGGCTGCGCACCCGCGTCATCAGCGCGGTGTCGTCGATCGGCTTGGTGAGGAAGTCGTCGGCTCCCGCATCGAGACCCCGCAGGCGGTCGGCGGGCTGGTCGAGGGCGGTCACGATGACCACGGGCAGGTGAGCGGTGGCGGGGTTGGACTTGAGCCGGCGGCAAACCTCGAAGCCGTCCATCCCCGGCATCATCACGTCGAGCAGCACGACGTCGCAGGCACCCTTCTCGCAGATCGCCAGGGCATCGGGGCCGTTCATCGCCACGACCACGTCGAAATACTCGAGAGACAGTTTCGTCTCGAGCAGCCGTACGTTGGGGTAGAGATCATCCACGATCAGGACGCGAGCGGACATCGTTCCTCCGATGCGCGGCCTTCACGACCGCGACGGCATTCAGTCCGTAGAGGTCTCAGGGAGCGCCGTCATCGCCAATGTAGCGGCGGACCGTTGCCAAAAACTTGGCAACCGAGATCGGCTTGGACAAATAAGCCTCGCAACCCCCTTCACGAATGCGTTCCTCGTCGCCTTTCATTGCAAAAGCTGTGATAGCGATCACGGGAATGTTACGAAGGTCGTCGTCGTCCTTGAGCCATTTTGTCACTTCCAGGCCCGAGACTTCGGGAAGCTGGATGTCCATCAGAATCAAGTCTGGGTGGTGCGCGCGCGCCAGTTCAATCGCCTCGATACCGTTGGCGGTCTTGAGGGTCGCGTAGCCGTGCGCTTCCAGCAGATCGTTGAAGAGCTTCATGTTCAGCTCGTTGTCTTCAACGATGAGAACGGTTTTCTTCATGACCTGCTCCGGCCCGGTCGCGATGGCGTTCCAACCCGTGGCCCGGCCCTCGTACTCTCTTAAACTGCCACTCGTTGATGAAACGCAAACTTGATCATAGTGATGGCGCGAGCGAACGTCTCGCGATCGATGTGCTCGGATGGCTCGCCGCCGACGAAGATCGGTTGTTCCGATTCGTGGCCGCCAGCGGCCTGGAGCCCGGAACGCTGCGCGAGAGCCTGCACGATCCCGGCTTTCTCGGCGCCGTTCTCGACCATGTGATGAGCGACGAACCGTCGCTGCTCGCCTGCGCCGAAGCGCTCGGGGTGAGGCCGGAACGGATCGCCTCCGCCTGGCAGCGCCTGCAGCCGCCGCCCTTCGACGAGGGCGGGTGAGGCGGTCTTCTCCGATCCTACCGCGCCAGTTCCCGCAGGCCGAGCCGGATCAGCGTCTTGGCCTCCACGGTGTCGGCGCCTTCCCCCAGGCCCTTCAGGGCGGCGGCGATGGTGGCCGAGGCCTGCACCTGGGGATAACCGAGATTGACCAGGGCCGAGATCGCGTCCGCGACCGGCTGCGGCGCGGTCCTGTCCTCGACCGCGCCGGTCAGGGCGACGAGGGCCGGATCGACCGGGGCGAAGGCGGGCGCCTTATCCTTCAGTTCCGCGACGAGGCGGGCGGCCAGGCGCGGGCCGACGCCGGGAGCGCGGGCGACCGCGCCTTTGTCGCCGGTGGCGATCGCGGTCGCGAGGTTGGCCGGCTCCAGCACCGACAGCACGCCGAGCGCCACGCGGGCGCCGACGCCCTGCACGGTCTGGAGCAGGCGGAACCACTCCCGCTCGGCGTCGGAGCGGAAGCCGTAGAGGCGAATCATATCCTCGCGCACATGCGTCTCGATCGCCAGATCCGTGGCCTCGCCGGGCTTGGGCAGGCGCTGCAGGGTGCGGGCCGAGCAGTGAACGACGTAGCCGACGCCGTTCACGTCGAGGATCACGAAATCCTCGCCGTAGGAATCGACGATCCCCTTGAGCTTGCCGATCATTTGAAACCGTCGATCCTCGGAGGGTCCGTTGCCGCGTTCGGCCTAAGGCCATATCCGTCGTGGCGGCACAACCGACAAGGTGACCGCATGAAGCGCACGCTCGCCCTCGCCGCCCTCCTGCTGGCAGGCTTCGCCCTGGCCGCGCCCGGCGCGGCCCCGGCCCAGGAGGCTGCCCCGGCCCTGACCAAGGATCCGAAACAGGTGAAGGCCGGGCGTTACCGCCTCGATCCCGCCCACGGCAAGATCACCTGGTCGATCAGCCATCTCGGCTTCTCGACCTATTACGGCCAGTTCACCGACGTCTCGGGCGACCTCACGCTCGATTCGGCCGCGCCGGACAAGAGCACCCTCTCGATCAAGATCGGCACCGGCAGCGCCAACGGGCTGAACGACAAGCTCAACGCCCATCTCAAGCAGCCGGACTTCCTCGACGTGGAGAAGTTCCCCGAGGCGACCTTCGTGAGCCAATCGGTCGAGCCGACGAGCCCGACCACCGCACGGGTCAACGGAACGCTGACCCTGCGCGGCGTGTCGAAGCCGGTCTCGTTCGATGCCACCTTCAACCAGGCCGGCGTCAATCCGGTCGACAAGATCTACTCCGTCGGTTTCGACGGCCGGACGGAGATCAAGCGCTCCGATTTCGGCGTGAACGCCTTCCTGCCGCTGCTCGGCGACGAGGTGACGCTCCGGCTGGAGGGCGAGTTCAAGCTCCAGTAGGCCTCGGCGCGGCCTGCGGGTTTGCGGCAAGGCTTCGTTCACGGTACGTACCTTATCGGTGCGATGCTCTGAAGGAGGCCGAGGCCATGACCACGGACATCCGCATACTCGGCATCGATCCCGGCCTCCGCCGCACCGGCTGGGGGCTGATCGCGGCGCGGGGCACCAAGCTGTCCTATCTCGCCTGCGGCGTCGTCACCTCGGACGGGGACCTGCCCCTGGCGCTGCGCCTGCGCGAACTGCACGAGGGGCTCACCCGCATCGTCACGACCCACGCGCCCGACGAGGTCTCGGTCGAGGAAACCTTCGTCAACAAGGACGCGCAGGCGACGCTCAAGCTCGGCCATGCCCGGGCCGTGGCGCTCCTGGTGCCGGCGCTCGCCGGATTGCCGGTGGCGGAATACGCCGCCAACCTGGTGAAGAAGACGGTGGCCGGAAACGGTCACGCGGAGAAGGCCCAGATCCAGGCGATGGTGAAGTTCCTGCTGCCGAAGGCGGAGTTCAAGCTCGCCGACGCCGCCGACGCGCTCGCCATCGCCATCACCCATGCGAGCCATCGCGGCGCCATCGCCCTCGATCGCCGCCACGCCGTCGCCTCCGGCGGAGGGCCGGGGGCGGCCCGCATCGCCGCGGCGCTGGCGCGGCTCGAGCGCTGACATCGGCGAGGAAGCGGGCGACCTGCTGCCGCCGCTGATCGACCTGGGCCGACATGTCGGAGGCGGCCTGCAGGACGTGGTCGGCGGCCTAGCCCGTCCGTTCGGCGGCCTCCGTGACCTCGGCAACGTGACCGGTCACGGCGCGGGTATCCTGCGCGGTCCGGCCGACCCGATGCACGATCTCGTTCGTGGCCGCGCCCGGCTCGCCGACGGCACCGGTGACCGAGACGGACACCGTATCGAGCTCGGCGATCCGCGCCGCGATGCCGCCGATTGCCGCCACGGCTTGACCGGCCCCCCTGGATCCGGGTGATCTCGTCGGTGACTTGCGTCGTCTGGGCGGCGAGCGCCTTCACCTCCGAGGCCACCACCGCGAAGCCTCGCCCCCGTCCGGTCGAGCGCGATTCTAGCCTCTGAGATCGAGCAACACCTTGCCCACCGCCTCGCGGCGGACGAGAACCCCGAGCGCCTCCGCATAGGCCGCGAGGGGATAGGTGCCGTGCACCTTCACCGTCAGCTTGCCCTCCGCCGCCCAGGCCAGCAGCTGGGCTTGGTTCGCCCTGTGCGCCTCCGGTTCGCGCTCGACGAAGGCGCCCCAATGCACGCCCTGCACGTCGATGCCCTTGAGCATGATGACGTTGAGAGGGAACTTCGGGATCTCGCCCGCGGCGAAGCCGATCACGAGGAAGCGGCCCTTCCAGCCGAGCGAGCGCATGGCGGGCTCGGCGAGGTCTCCGCCGACGGCATCGTAGACGACGTCGACGCCCCGCTCGCCGGTGAGGCGGCGCAACGCCTCCCGCAGGTTGTCCGCCCTGTAATCGACGAGATCGTCGGCGCCGTGGGCGCGAGCCGTCTCGAGCTTTTCCGGCGAGGAGGCGCAGGCGATGACGCGCGCCCCGAGAAGCTTGCCGAGTTCGACCGCCGCGAGCCCGACGCCGCCCGAGGCGCCGAGCACGACCAGGGTTTCGCCCGTCCGGATGGCGGCGCGGTCCCGCAGCGCGTGGAGCGTGGTGCCGTAGGTGATCGAGAGTCCCGCGGCGACCTCGTCGGAAACCGCGTCCGGCACCCGCGCGAGGCGCATGAGGGGCACCGCGATCCGCTCGCGGGCGGTGCCGTGGCTGAGATGGACCATCACGCGGTCGCCGACGGAGAATCCCTCCGCGCCCGGCCCCAGGGACTCGATCACCCCGCAGGCCTCGCCGCCCGGCGAGAACGGCCGTTCCGGCTTCACCTGATAGCGGCCGGCGATGATCAGCGTATCGAAGAAGTTCAGCGCGGCGACCCGCACCCGCACCAGCGCTTCGCCGGGCCCCGGCACCGGATCGGGAAGATCCTCAAGGCTCAGATCCTCCGGGCCACCGAGCCGGCTGCACACCAGGGCCTTCATGTCCGCGCCGTCTCCCTCGTCTCGCCGGTCATCCCGCAGGGCTGCCCCGACGGACAGGGAGCCGGGCGGAGCGCCGCGTTCGATGACGCTCATGCCCGCTCGCGCGCCGTGAGCGCAAGACGCCCGGTAGGGCAAGACGCTCACGGTAGGGCAGGACGCTCACGGTCGCTCGTAGATCCCCGTGAGCAGCCCCTTGGCGATCACGTTGCCTTGAAGCGCCTCGAGCAGGGCGCCGCGACCCGGTGAGGCGGGCAGCTCAGCCGGGCGGGCGAGCGCGAAAACCTGGAAGAGGTAGTGGTGCGGACCGTGGCCGGTCGGCGGGTCCGGCGGGAGCCAGCCGTCCTTCAGGAACGAGTTGCGGCCGAGATCGTGCCGGGCCCCCTCGCCCGCCGGGCTCGCGAACGCACCCTCCGGAAGGCTCTGGTCTTCCGGCGGCAGGTTCCAGGCGATGAGATGAACGAGGGGGTGAGGGGAGGGCGCGTCCGGATCCTCCACGAACAGCACCAGGGCGGCGGCAGCGTCCGGCACGCCGGAGACGGCGAGCGGCGGCGAGAGCCCTTCGCCGTCCGCGGTGTAGCGGGCCGGGATCGGCGTGGTGTCGGCAAAGGCCGGGCTCGTCACGCGGAGCGTCGCGGGCGTCTCCGCCGCGACGGTGTGGAACGCGGCCTTCTCCGCGCCGGCCCTGACGCCGGACAGGGCCTCGCCGAGGGCGTGCGGCAGCTTCTCGAGCATGTGCGAAGGTCTCCGCTTCCTCCTGGAAATCCCTCAACGAACACCGCCCGGCTTCGTTCAGGCGGGGCGGTGCGCCGCGATCATGTAGTTCACCCCGGTGTCGCGGCTCGCACGCCAGGAATCGTTGAGCGGGTTGTAGACCACCCCGGTCGTGTCGGTGACGGTGAGCCCGCCCGCCGTGAGGTCGGCGGCGAGTTCCCGCGGCGTCACGAACTTCTCCCAGTCGTGGGTGCCCCGCGGCAGCCAGCGCAGCACGTACTCGGCGCCGACGATGGCGAGCGCGAAGGAGCGCATCGTCCGGTTGAGAGTGGCGGCGAACAGCAGGCCGCCCGGCTTCACGGTGGTGCAGCACGCGTGCAGAAAACCGGCGCGGTCGGAGACGTGCTCGACCACCTCCATGGCGAGCACGATGTCGAAGCGTTCGCCGCGCGCCGCCACCGCCTCGATGGTCTCGTCGCGGTAGTCGATGCTCAGCCCCTCGGCCTCGGCATGGGCGCGCGCGGCCGCGACGTTGCCGGATGCGGGGTCGAGCCCGGTCACGCTGGCGCCGAGCCGGGCCAGCGGCTCCGACAGCACCCCGCCGCCGCAGCCGATATCGATCACGCTGAGCCCTTCGAGGGGGAACGGGGCGGCCGGATCGCGGTCGAAGATGCGGCAGGCCTCGTCGCGGATATAGCCGACCCGGACGGGATTGAACTTGTGCAGAACCGCCATCGGCCCGCGCTCGTCCCACCAGCGCGCGGCCAGGGCGTCGAAGCGCGCCACTTCGTCCCGGTCGATCGAGGCACCCGTCATCCGGCTCACTTTCGCATCGTTTGAACCTGCGGTCCGTCCGATTGACACGGCCGGGGGGCCCTTGTACCCGCCGGGCGCATCCCCGGTACAGCCGCGCCGTGTTGTTTTCCTGAGGCGACGCGGCGCGCCGGCCTCGCGGCCGGCACCGTGGGGACAAGATGAGCAGACCGGACGCGACATGCCCCGTTTGGTGATGAAATTCGGCGGCACCTCCGTCGCCAACGTCGACCGCATCCGCAACGTGGCGCGCCACGTCGCCCGCGAGGTCGCGGCCGGCTACGAGGTCGCGGTCGTGGTCTCGGCGATGTCGGGCAAGACCAACGAACTGGTCGGCTGGGTCAAGGATGCCGACCCGCTCTACGGCGCGGCGGAGTACGACACGGTCGTGGCCTCGGGCGAGCAGGTCACCTCGGGGCTTCTCGCGATCGCGCTCAACAAGGACGGCATCAAGGCCCGCTCCTGGCAGGGTTGGCAGATCCCGATCCACACCTCCGAGGCGCACGGCTCGGCCCGGATCGAGGGCATCGACCCGAAGAATCTCGACGCCGGCTTCGCCCGTGGCGAGGTTGCCGTCATCTCCGGCTTCCAGGGCGTCCATGCCGAGACCGGCCGGATCGCGACGCTCGGACGCGGCGGCTCGGACACCTCGGCGGTCGCGATCGCCGCCGCCATCGGCGCGGAGCGCTGCGACATCTACACCGACGTGGACGGGGTCTACACCACCGATCCCCGCGTGGTGCCCAAGGCCAAGCGCATGGAGCGCGTGACCTTCGAGGAGATGCTGGAGATGGCATCCCTCGGCGCCAAGGTGCTGCAGGTGCGCTCCGTCGAGCTCGCCATGGTGCACCGGGTGCCGACGACGGTGCGCTCCTCCTTCGATCCCCCCGATGCCGCGCGGCCGGGCACCCTCATCTGCGACGAGGACCAAATCGTGGAACAGCAGATCATCACCGGCATCGCCTTCTCGAAGGACGAGGCGCAGATCACCCTGCGCGCCGTGAAGGACAGCCCCGGCATCGCCGCGGCGATCTTCGGCCCGCTGGCGGATGCCAACATCAACGTCGACATGATCATCCAGACCGTGTCCGGCGACCAGTCGACCACCGACATGACCTTCACCGTGCCGGCCGCCGATTACGAGCGCTCCCGCGCCATCCTCGACGCGCAGCGCGACACGATCCAGTTCGGCCAGATCGAGGGCGCCACCGACGTGGTCAAGGTCTCGGCGATCGGTGTCGGCATGCGCTCGCATGCGGGCGTTGCAGCCAAGGCCTTCCGGGCGCTGGCGCAGAAGGGTATCAACATTCGCGCGATTACCACGTCCGAGATCAAGTTCTCGGTCCTGATCGACGCCGCCTACACGGAGCTTGCCGTTCGCACGCTCCACTCGCTATACGGCCTCGACCAGGCCTGACCGTTCCCGTCGGCGCCGGCCCATCGGCTCACAAGCCGGGGTTGCGCCGGCCGACCCGGATTGACGACACGATGCCCGCTGCGCCCGGAGGCCCGCGCCTGCTGCTGCGCCGGCTCCGCGAAGCCATGGCGGAGCCGGTCAGCCCGCAGCAGCGCCTCGACCGGATCGTCGTCCTCATCGCGGCGAACGTGATCGCCGAGGTGTGCTCGGTCTACGTGGTGCGCGATGACAACACCCTCGAACTGTTTGCAACCGAGGGTCTGAACCGAGACGCGGTCCACATCACCCGCATGCGCGCGGACGAAGGCCTCGTCGGCCTGATCGCCAAGACCGCCGAGCCGCTGGCGCTCTCGGACGCGCAGTCGCACCCCTCCTTCTCGTATCGGCCGGAAACGGGCGAGGAGATCTACCACGCCTTCCTCGGCGTGCCGCTCCTGCGGGCCGGGAACACCCTCGGCGTGCTGGTGGTCCAGAACAAGACCTACCGCGTCTATTCCGAGGAGGAGATCGAGGCGCTCCAGACCACCGCCATGGTGCTGGCGGAGCTGATCGCCTCGGGCGAGCTTCAGGCGCTGTCGCCCGGCGCCGGCACCGCGGCGCGCCGCCCGGTGAGCCAGCGCGGCGTGGCGCTCGCCGACGGGATCGGGCTCGGCCACGTGGTGCTGCACGAGCCGCGCATCATCGTGAAGACGCTGATCGCCGAGAACGTCGAGCGCGAGGTCGAGCGGCTGGAAGCCGCGATCGAGGACGTGCGCTCGGCGATCGACGAACTGGTCGAGCGCGGCGACGGGATCGGCTCGGGCGAGTCCCGCGAGATCCTGGAGACGGTCCGCATGTTCGCCCACGACAAGGGCTGGCTGCGGCGGATGCGCGAGGCGGTCCAGTCCGGCCTCACGGCGGAGGCCGCGGTCGAGCGGGTGCAGTCGGACAACCGTGCCCGGATGCTGCGCCAGAGCGATCCGTATCTCCGCGACCGACTGCACGATCTCGACGACCTCGCCAACCGCCTCCTGCGCCGCCTCGTCGGCCAGGAGGGGCGGAGCGGCGACGGCCTGCCGGAGAACGCGATCCTGGTCGCCCGCTCCATGGGACCGGCCGCACTCCTCGACTACGACCGGGCGCGCCTGCGCGGCGTCGTGCTGGAGGAGGGGGGGCCGACGAGCCACATCGCCATCGTCGCCCGTGCGCTCGGCATCCCGGCGGTGGGCGAGATCGCCAACGCCACCGGCCTGTGCGATTCCGGCGACGCGATCATCGTCGACGGCCTGTCCGGCGAGGTGCAGATCCGGCCGACCCCCGAGGTCGAGGCCTCCTACGCCGAAATGGTGCGCCTGCGCGCCCGGCGGCAGGAGCAGTACCGGGCCCTGCGCGACGTCCCCGCCGTCACCCGCGACGGCGTGAAGATCGGCCTGCATCTCAACGCGGGCCTGCTCGTCGATCTCACCCATCTGCACGAGACCGGGGCGGAGGGCGTCGGCCTGTTCCGCACCGAGCTGCAGTTCATGATCGCCGAGCGCATGCCCTCGGCGGCCGAGCAGCAGACGCTCTACGAGGCGGTCTATTCGGCCACCGGCGACCTGCCGGTCACGATCCGCACCCTCGATATCGGCGGCGACAAGATCCTCCCCTACATGCCGGCTCTCGAGGAGGAGAACCCGGCGCTCGGCTGGCGGGCGATCCGCATCGGGCTCGACCGGCCGGCGCTGCTGCGGGTGCAGTTGCGCGCGCTCCTGAAGGCTGCGGCCGGGCGCCCGATCAAGATCATGTTCCCGATGGTCGCCACCGTCGAGGAGTTCACCCGCGCCCGCGACATCGTCGAGCGCGAGAAGGCGCACCTGCGCCGCCACGGCTACGTTCTGCCCAGCGATTGCCGCCTCGGCGCGATGGTCGAGGTGCCCTCGCTGCTGTTCCAGATCGACGAGATCGCCCGCGAGGCGGACTTCCTCTCGGTCGGCTCCAACGATCTGATGCAGTTCCTGTTCGCGGTCGATCGCGAGAATCGGCGCGTGGCCAACCGCTTCGATCCCTTGTCCGGGGCGGCGATGCGGGCCTTCCGCCTGATCGCCGACCGCGCCGCCGCGCAGGGCTGCCCCGCCACCGTCTGCGGCGAGATCGGTGGGCGCCCGCTGGAGGCGCTGGCGCTGATCGGCCTCGGCTTTCGCGAATTCTCGATGTCCCCGGCGGCGATTGGTCCGATCAAGGCGATGGTGCTCTCCGCCCATGCCGGCGAGGTCGCGCAACTGATCGAGACCGAACTGAACCGGGTGACCGACGGCGCCTCGGTCCGGCCGGCGCTGGCGGCGTATGCGAAGGCCAACGGCGTGCCTATCTGACACGCTGTCCGGCCGGGCCGGATCTTCCCAACCATCCGTCAACTGTCAGATCCGTCGCGAGTATAGTCAGGGCGATGACCCCCATTCCTTCCGATCGCCTCGACGCCATCCTGGCTCGGCACGCGTTCGTCACCGCGCAGCTCGCCGACGGTTCGGCCGACGCCGAGAGCATCGTGCAGCTCTCCCGCGAACTGTCCGAACTCGACGGCGTCGTGGCGGCGATCCATCATTACCGTGCGGCCGAGGCGAACCTCGCCGGCATCCGCGCGCTGATCGACGAGCCCGGCGGCGATCCCGAGATGCGCGCCCTCGCGGCCGAGGAGAAGCCGGAGGCCGAGGAGGCGCTCGAACAGGCCCACCGCGCGCTGCAGCTGATGCTGTTGCCCAAGGACGCGGCCGACGAGAAGAGCGCCATCCTCGAGATCCGCGCCGGCACCGGCGGCGACGAGGCCGCTCTGTTCGCGGGCGACCTGTTCCGCATGTACGCCAAATACGCCGAGTCGAAGGGCTGGCGCGTCGAGGTGATCTCGGAGAGCGAGGGCACCGTCGGCGGCTATCGCGAGGTGGTCGCCGAGGTGAAGGGCCGCTCCGTGTTCTCGCGGCTCAAGTTCGAGAGCGGGGCGCACCGCGTCCAGCGCGTGCCCGACACCGAGACGCAGGGGCGCATCCACACCTCCGCCGCCACGGTGGCCGTGCTGCCGGAGGCGGAGGAGGTCGACGTCGTCGTCAACGAGGCCGACCTGAAGATCGACACCATGCGGGCGCAGGGAGCGGGTGGCCAGCACGTCAACAAGACGGAATCGGCGATCCGCATCACCCACATCCCGACGGGCGTGGTGGTGTTCGTGCAGGAGGAGCGCTCGCAGCACAAGAACCGTGCGCGGGCGATGGCGCTGCTGCGGGCCAGGCTGTTCGATGCCGAGAGGTCCGCCAAGGATTCGGCGCGGGCCGCCGACCGCAAGGCGCAGGTCGGCTCCGGCGACCGCTCCGAGCGCATCCGCACCTACAACTTCCCTCAGGGCCGCGTCACCGACCACCGCATCAACCTCACCCTCTACAAGCTGGAGGAGGTCATGGCCGGCCCGGCGCTCGACGAGGTGATCGACGCGCTGGTGACCGAACATCAGGCCGAACTGCTGGCGGCCGAGGGAATGGCGTGAGGGGGCGGCGTCTGGCCCTGTCGCGTCCGCGGGGGAGGGCGCCTCGCGGATGCGGGGCGGGAGAGGCGCGGAGGACCTCGCGCGTTGTCCGGCATGTCCTCTGATTTCGCGCCGGCCCTGTCCCGCGACGCCGCTCTGCGCCGTCTCGTCCAGAGCTTCGAGGCGGCCGGCCTGCCCGAGGCCCGCACGGATGCCCGCTTCCTCGCCCTGCACGCCCTCGGTCTCTCGCCCCTCGATCTCACCCTGCGCGGGCACGACCCCCTCGGCGAGGCCGGCGCGGGAGCGCTCCGGGACGCCGCAGCGCGGCGCCTCGCGGGCGAGCCGGTGGCGCGAATCATCGGCGCCTGGGAGTTCTGGGGACTGCCTTTCGCCCTCGGACCGGACACGCTGGTGCCGCGGCCCGACACCGAGAGCGTGGTGGAGGCGGCACTCCGCCTGTTTCCCGAGCGGGATCGGCCGCTACGCCTGATCGATCTCGGCACCGGCTCCGGCTGTATCCTCGTGGCGCTGCTGCACGAGCGCGCCAACGCCTTCGGCATCGGTCTCGACCGGGCGCAGGGCGCCCTGGCGGTCGCCCGCCGGAACGCCGAGGCGAACGGCGTCGGGGACCGCGCCGCCTTCCTGTGCGGCTCCTGGCTCGAGGCGCTGACGGGACCGTTCGACCTGATCGTCTCGAACCCGCCCTATATCGCCGCCTCCGTCATCGCGACGCTCCAGCCGGAGGTGCGCCTGCACGATCCGCGCGCCGCCCTCGACGGCGGGGAGGAGGGTCTCGACGCCTACCGGGCGATTCTCTCGGGAGTCGCCCAGCGGCCCGGCCTGCTCTCCGCGGGCGGCGCCCTCGTCCTGGAGATCGGCTACGACCAGGCGCCGGCCTTGACCCGCCTCGCGCAGACGGCGGGCTTTGCCGAAGCGCAGGTCGGCCGGGACCTCGCCGGCAACGATCGCGTCGTCACGCTTCGGCCATCCTTGGCGGGCAGGTGACGGGTCGAAGGGGTGAATTCGGGGCCGGGGCGCGGCGCGAAGCACCACCGAACCCGCAGAAATCCGGCATAAGCCGACGTTGCTCCGAAAAAATGCTTGTTGTCGAGGGCGTCAGTCACTAGCTTAGACATGCAGACCGCCAACGGCCCGTTGAGCGTCTCTCACAAAACTCCCGCTGCGCCGTGACGGCCAAAGGGAGCTCCCGAATTCCGGGAGTTTTGTGAGGCACTCTTTAAGACGGTATCGGCAGGATCGGTTTTGACCGTGTCCTCCGGCTTCGGACGGTCTTCCCACCATCGAGCGGACGCGCTCCGGCAGTCGCGGCCAGGCTCGGTGGGATCGAACCTGACAGTCGAGGGATGTCTCGCGGCGCGCCGAACGGAGCGCAGCCACCGGACGAGCGGCAAACATCGCGGGATGTGCGCGCTCGGGCGCCCTGCGCCCGGCCCGTTTCGCCCGCGAGCAGGGCTCCGGCGCTGTCAGTCACGCTGAGCGACAGGTAACGAGGGTCAATCGAGGCCGATGAGACCAAACCAGAATCGACGGATGCGGGGCCGCAATCGGCCCAAGGGTCCGAATCCGCTGACGCGCTCCTACGAGTCGAACGGTCCCGACGTCAAAATCCGCGGCACCGCCCAGCACATCGCCGACAAGTACGCCCAGCTCGCCCGTGACGCTCTGGCGAGCGGCGATCCGATCGCGGCTGAAAACTACTTCCAGCACGGCGAGCACTACTTCCGCATCATCACCGGCGCCCAGGAGCCGGGTCGTCCGCAGGCCAGCCAGGGCTATGCCCGCAACGGCTTCGACGAGGACGAGGACGGCGACGAGGAGGCCGTGCAGGGCCAGACCGCCGAGGGCGGCCGCCCCGGCTTCGGCTACGGAAGCGACGAGTACGGCGATCCGGCCCAGCAGCCGCAGCCGTTCGAGCGCCACGACTTCGACGGCCGGAACCAGGGCCGCGACCGCAACGATCGCAATCAGCGCTTCCAGGGCCGCGACCGCAACGATCGCAACGAGCGTGGGGATCGCAACGACCGCGGCCAGCGCTTCGAGGGCAACCGGCAGGATTATAACCGCGGCGAACCGCGTCAGGATTTCCGCCAGGATCGCCAAGATCGCCAGGACCGGCCCGAGCGCCAGGATCGCCAGGATTCCCGTCAGGACTATTCCCGTCAGGACGGTCACCGCCAGGATTATCGGCAGGACCGGCGCCAGGATTACCGGCAGGATTTCGGCCAGCCGCCTCAGGAGGGCCGTGACGGCCCCCGTGAGAACCGCCGCGATGCGGCGCGGTTCGAGAACGGCCGTCCCGATCTCTCCGAGGCTCCGCGTCAAGAGCCCCGCCAGGAAGTGCGCCCCGAGCCGCGCCAGGAGGCTCGCGTAGCCGAGCCGCGTCCGGAGCCCCGTGCCGAGGCCGCCCCGCGGTCCGAGGGGCCGGTGCGTCCCGACAGCCCGGCGCCGCGGCGCGGGCGCGCTCGTGCGAGCGAAGCCAGCCGCGCCGCGGCGGCCGAGGTCGCCGATCCGTCGGCACTGCCCGCCTTCCTGATGACGGCAACCCGGAATCCGGCACCGCCGCCGGCCGAGGCCGCGGCGCCGCGGTCCGCGCCGGAGCCGCGCGAGGCGGCGCCCGCCGCCGAGCTTCCCTCGGGCGACGAGGCCCCCGCGCCCAAGCCCCGGCGTCGCCGGACGCGCTACAAGGGCGCCGAGGGCGAGGCTGCCCCGGAGAAGGCCGATACGCCGGACGCGGCCGAGTAAGATCAACCCGCCCGCGCGGTGCTTCAGCAAAGCCGCGATCCACCATCCCGCAGGGATCGGCCGGATCGGGGATGACGAACGGCCCGAGGGGAACCTCGGGCCGTTCTTGTTTCGGGTGGCTGTGAGCGTGGTATGCCGGCCGCCGAGGGTCTGCCTCAGCGCAGGTAGTTCACGAGGCTCATCTCGGAGAGGATCGAGGTCACCTTGTAGCTCGCCTGCAACTGGGTCTGCAGGCTCAGGAGCTTGGCCGCGACCTCTTCCGTCGACACCGTGTCGACACCGTCGAGGGATGCCTCGAGCGTTGCCCTGGTGGTGTTCGCCACCGATTTCGCGTTGGCCATGCTGCTGGCCGCGAGGCCGAAATCGGTGCCGAGCTGCTCCAGGCTTTGCTGGCCCTCGCTCGCGGTGAGCAGGCTCGCCGCCCGGCTGGAGACCGCCTCGAAGCGCGCGGTATCGACCGTGCCGGCGGACGTGGTGAAGCCTTCGGCCGCCATCGCGGCGATGCCGGCCAGCGTCCGGCGGATCGCCTCCTCGTTGGCTTGCGCGCCGATCTCCACCGTCCGGCTGGTGCCGGCCTGCACGGTCGCCGTGGCCCGGGGGTCGGCGGCGGTGTCGCCCTTGTACCAGATTACGGTCTTGGCGCTCGCGGTCTCGGCGTAGCCGTTGCCGTCGGCCGCGACACGTCGCGGGCTCAGGCCCTCGACGGGCGACCCCTCGAAGAAGTTGAGCGAGGCGCGCGCCGTCGAGCTCGCCGAGAGTTCGGTGTTGGCGGCCGCCGTCAGGGCGTTCTGGAGCGCCCGCGACAGGTTCGCGGTGGTGTCATCCGGCGTCGCGCCGATGGCGAAGGCCGCCGTGGAGGTGGGATCGGCGGCGGCGGCGGCCGTCAGGGTGATCGTCTTGGTCGTGCCGTCATGCAGGCCGAGCTTGAGCGTGATGGAGTCGCCGGCCGCGACCCCGTTGCCGACCGTGAAGGAGGTCGAGGCGGCCTGCCCGTTGGCGAAGGCGGCCGTCACCCCGGGAGGGTTCGCGCTCTGCACGCTGGCGATGTCGGCTCCGCCGAGCGCCCGCTTCAGGTTCGCCGCGGTCTCGGCCGTGGTGCTGCCGATGGAGAAGGCACCCGCCGCGTTCCCGGCCTCGCCTGCCCGCGCCGTCAGGTCGAGGGTCTTCTGACTGCCGTCGGCGAGCTGCACGACCACCCGCACCTGCGCACCGTCGACGGGCTGCTGCGCGAAGTTCAGGGAGACGTCCGGTTTTGCCCCGGGGATGAAGCTGGCGCCGAGGGTCGCGGCGTTCGAGCTCGACGCGGCCATGAGCGTGAAGCCGAAATTCGCCCGCGCCTCCGGGTTCGAATCCTCGAAAAGGCTGACCGTCCGTGTGCCGATGCCCTGGATCAGGCGTCCGTTCCCCGAGGGGCCGAGATCGGCCTTCTTCTGCTCGGCGATCAGCGCCTTGAGCCCGTCCAGGCCCTCCGCCGGGATGCCGTCCATCATGGCCTGCTGGGACACGACCGGTTGCGTGTCGGTGGCCCGCCCCGAGAAGACGTAGACCCCGCCCGCCTGCTGATTCAGGGCATCGACGGCCGCCGCGAGGTTGTTGGCGGCAAGCTGCACGGTGGTCGCCGGCAGCGTCTGGTTGCGGGAGGCGACGTTGCCGCTGAGGTTGGATCGGGTGCTGTCGGAGAGCGACTTGAGCTGGGTCAGGCTGGCGCTCGTGAGCTTCACCCGGGTCTCGGCCGAGGTGATCGCCGCGAGATAGCCGTCCTGGGCGCTGATCGCCGCGTGGGCGCTGAGGCTGGTGGTGCGCGCCACGCCGAGGCCGCCATAGGTCTCGGCGGTGCGCCCCGTCGAGAGCTGCTGGGCCAGCCCGTCGAGTTGGTTCTTCATGCCGACGAGGCTCGCCGACTGGCGGTCGAAGCGGTACGTGCCGGCGGCGAAGGCGGAAATGGTCATCGGCGGTTCCGCAGCTAGATCCTGAGCAGGGTATCGATCATGTCGCGGGCGGCGGTCAGCACGCGGGCGTTGGCGGCGTAGGCCTGCTGGAGCGCGATCAGATTCGACATCTCCTCGTCGATATTGACGCCGGAGGCGGAGGCGAAGCGCCCCTGCGCCGTCGAGAGGGCGATGCTCTGCCCCTCGTCGAGATCCTGCGCCGCCGCTGCCGCCGCCCCTTGCACCGAGATGACGCCCTGGACGAAGTCGGCGACGCTCGAACGTGTCGGCGCGTCGATGCCGCTGATGCCGCTCGACGAGGAGAACAGACGCTGCGTGCCCGTCAGCGCGCTGTAGAGGGCCTGGGGCCGGGTCCCGTCCCCGGTGCTCGATCCGGCGCCCGTCCCGGTGATGCCGACGAGGCTGCCGGCGCTGCCGACCACCGCGGGGTTCACGGCGATGCGCTGGGCGAAGCCGGTGAGCTGCGAGCCGCCGTCGAAGGAACCGGTGTAGAGCGCGGCGGACGCGCCGTCGACGAAGAGCGGAATCTGCGTCGTGGACCCCTTGATGTCGCTCGACGAGGTCACTTGCGTGACGCTGGCGCTCGCGGCCACCAGGGTGGCGCCGCCGGTCGACAGGATCCGCATCGCCCCCGCCGCGCCCCCCGGGGCGCTCGACACGGCGTAGCCTCCTCCGAGGGCGGCGGCGATCGCGTCGCGGACCGTGGCGGGGTCGCGGCCCGGACCGGGCTGGGGGATGGTGAACGGGATCACCGTGGCGTTCGCGTCGTCGGTGTTCCCGGCCGGGATCGCCGGCGGCGGCGATTGATAGGACGGCACCAGGATGATGTTGCGTTGCGTCCCGCTCCCGTCCTGGACCGTCAGGGTGAGGGCATTGCCGGCCGAGAGTCCGGTCAGGTCGATGTCGAAGCCGCCCTTGGTGCCGTCGGTGGGAACCGTGCCGGTGGCGAGACGGTCGGACATCGCCCGCGACAGGCCCGCCGCGAGGTCGTCGAGCTGGCGCTGGGCCTGCGGCAGCACCGTGTCGCGCAGCTCGATCGCAGCGGCGATCGAGCCGGATCGGATCGCTCCGGAGGCGAGCAGGTCGATCTTGCCGCCGCCGGGCGTCGTCGCGACGATGGTGCCGACCCCGCTCTGCGACGGGTCGGGATCGTAGAGCGCATTGGCCGACAGCGTGCCGCGGCGATCGAAGCTGAGCGAGGCGGCGTCGGAGCGGTCGAGCAGGGTGACGCCGGAGCTCGTCAGCACGCTCACGCTGCCGTCGCTCTGTGTGACGGCGTTGATGTCGATCAGGCCCGAGAGGCTGGTGAGCGCTTGGTCGCGCTGGTCCTCGAGATCCGGGCGGCTCGGGTCGCCGGCCGATGCCGCGACGATGCGGGTGTTGAGCTTGGCCAATTGCGCGAGCAGGCTGTTCGCTTTCTCGGTGTCGATGTCGAGTTGCGTCTCCAGCCCCGAGCGCAGGGCCTGAACTCCGTTGGCGGCGCTGCCGATGCGTGTGGCGATGTCGTTGGCCGCGCTGAGCACCGTCGCCCGCGCGGCCGTCGAGGTCGGATTGGCCGCCAGCGTCTGAAGCGAGAGCGTGAAGCTGTTGAACACGCCGTCGAGCGCCGTGCTGTCGCCCGGGCGTCCATAGAGCGTGTCGAGCTGCGAGCGCGTCTTGGACATCAGGGAGGTGTAGGATGCGCCCGACGTTTCGGAGCGGAGCTGCTTGAGCGCCGCGGCGTCGAGGGCGCGCCCGATCGTGCCCGTGGCGACGCCCGCATTGCCCGTGCCGGAACTGACGGGCGAGAGCGTGCGCCGGACATATCCCGCCGTGCCGACATTGGCGATATTCTGCGAGACGACCCCGATCTGGGCCTGCGTGACCCGCAGGCCGGCGGTGGCCGTGCTGAACGCGTCGAGAGCCAAGGCGTCTCTCCTCCCTCAGGGACCGGTCAGCGGATGACGTTCAAGAGGTCGGAAATCATCGTCTGCGCCGTGGACATGACCCGCGTGTTGGCAGAGTAGGCCTGCTGGGTAACGATCATCTTGGAAAATTCCGCAGCAATGTCGGTATTCGACTGCTCGACGTTCGCACCGACCACGGCCGAGTCCTTGAGCCCGATGATCGCCTCGCCCGAAGCGACGGTCTGCTGGTAGTTGCCCAGCGAATCCGGTTTCAGCCCGTCCGGATTGACGAACTGGGCCACTTCGATCCGGGCCAGCCCGATCACGGAACCGTTCGAGTACTTGCCGCTGATGATGCCATTCTCGCCGACCTCGACGGAGTTCAGCGAACCCGAGGCGTAGCCGTTCTGCTTGAGGTCGTTGGTGGTCACCGTGCCGGAAGCGGCAGCGTATTGCGTCAGGCCGCCGCTGATATCGAGGCCGACCGAGCCGACGTTGACGCCGTCGACCGTGAGGTTGTTGATCGGGACCGTGCTTCCGGTCGGGGCGGTCAGCTGCCCGCTGGCGCTGAAGGTGAAGGCCTGGCCCATATTGGACCAGCTCGTCTGGTTGCCGGCGACGCTGGTCTTGTCGGCGATGAACAGGTTCCAGGTGTCGCTCGTGCCAGCCGCCGCGTCGCCGGCGGCCACCTTCGCCCACCGGCTCTGGATGCTCACGGGGGAGCCGGAGGCGGTGTAGACGGTCAGCGCCGGGCCGGCGACGCTGTTGTCGATCAGGCTCTGGGCGTTGCTCTGGGACACGGTGCCCCCGGTCGCGCCGTTGGCCGGCGTCACCCGCGCGTCGGTACCGTCGCTGAAGGCGGAGAGCAGGCCCTTCGATGAGGCGGCCGTGGTGGTGGCGGGCGATTTCGGCAGGTTGGCCGAGTAGGTGATCGTCGTCGTCGGCTTGGCCGGGATGATCGCGTTGGAGATCTTGATCGCGCCGGTCCCGTTGGTCTGGCCCGTGACGGGGTCGAGGCTCGCGCCGACGAGGTAGGAGCCCGCACCGTTGACGAGGTAGCCGTCCTTGTCCGGAGCGAAGTCGCCGCGGCGGGTGTAGAGGTTGGCCGTGGAGAAGCTCTCGCTGCCGCCCGCGTCGGTGGTCTTCTTGCGCACCACGAAGAAGCCCTCGCCGTCCAGGGCCATGTTGGTCGAGACGCCGGTCGAGACCTTGTTGCCCTGGATCGAGTTGGTGAGCTCCGAGAAGGCGCCGACCGAACCCGCGGTCTGGTTCCTGGTGTTGCTGCTGTCGACGAGCATGTCGACGAAGCCCGTATCGATGCGCTTGTAGCCGGTCGTCTGCGAGTTCGCGATGTTGCCGGAAATGTTGCTCAGCGAGAAGGATTGCGCCTTCAGGCCCGAGACCGCGGTCTGAAGCGCGGAAAAGACGTCCATGGCGTTGACTCGCTCCACAAGGCCGCACGGGGCGGTGGATGCGGGGGCGCAATCGCCGTGCCAGGGTTAAGTTGCTGGAATTGTTGGGGTGGCTCCGCGCCGTCTCGGCAGATTTGGCTCATCTCGCCGGGCCGCGCGGCAGTTTCTGCCGGGTGCAAGCGTGTTTACGACCCGTTATCGCTACGGCCGCTAGGGTGGATGCTGAGCTTTCGCGTCGGACGGCATCCATGAAGAACAAGAGGACGAGCCTCGTCCACCTGATCTACTTCTCGCGCCTGACCATCTCGAACGAGCCGGCCCTGCGCGCGAAGCAGATCGGCGACATCACGCGTCAGGCTCAGAAGAAGAACGAATTCGCAGTGATCACGAGCTTCCTGATCATCGATCAGAATTTCGCGATCCAGGTCGTCGAGGGCGAGCGGCAATCGGTCAACGAAACGTTCCAGCGGATCGCCGCCGATTCCCGACATCGCGACGTCCAGATCGTCGAATGGCGCGAAATCGCCAAGCGCGAGTTCGTGAGTTCGTTCACTACGGTGAGCCGGACGGCCGCCAACGAGCCGCACTTCGCCAAATCCGGCCTTCTGCCGATGCTGCAGCGGGGAACGCCGAAGGGCAGCGCCATTCATGGGCTGGCCGTAACGCTTCAAGCCGAATCGATGGCCAAGCAGGGCATCGACCATCTGTTCGTTTGAGCGGGCGGGCCATCTCGGCCCGCCCTCCAGAGTTCCTGTTGAGACACGACCTCGGACGCCATGAGCGACACGCTTCCCATCCTCATCGTCGATGACCAGCCCAAGCTCCTGCGGCTGATCATCGAGTTGATGTCCCGCCTCGGCTTCCCCGACGTCGAGGGTGTGTCCGACGGCCCCGAGGCCCTCAAGCGCATGCGGGAGCGCCGCTACGCCCTGGTGATCTCCGATCTCGCCATGGAGCCGATGGATGGGCTTCAACTCCTGCGGGAGATCCGGGCGGACGACAGCCTGATGAACACGCCCTTCATCCTCACCGAGACCTCGTTCGATTTCGAGGACATCAACCACGCTCACGTCGCGGGGGCCGATGCGTTCATCCTCAAGCCGTTCGACATCAACCTCCTGAAGACGAAGCTGAAACAGGTGCTCAACCGCAAGCCGCGCCGCCGCGAGGCGCCGCTGCCGTCCGAGTCGACGCTGAGCCAGGAATTTCCGTTGCTCGGCAAGTTCTGACCGGCGCGATCACCGCTGTCCGAACGCCTCGGCCGCCCCGACACGGCAGTGTCGGGCTCCGTGATCTCTGCCCGCGTTTCCGCCCATGGTCGGGCCGCGCGGGGCGCGAGCACGGCCCGGATCCGCCGTCCCGAACGGTTCAACCGAATCCGCTCGGCGACGCATCCCGTGCCCGTTCCAGACACTTGGCTGACTCGCCAAATACCCGCGATCCCGAAGAAAAAACGATCTGTGGTTGGCATTCCGTGAGGCCCTCTTAACCCAAGCCGGGCATTCCTGCCGGCAGCGGAGAAGAAGGTCGGATCAGCGATGCAGGCGCGGGCCGTACATCAAGCAATCGCGAGCCGGCAGCCGGTCGTGCGAAGCGGCCGGGCAACGATTTGCGCAGCGGTGCTTCGAGCCGGCCTGTGGCTGTGCCTGATCGTGATCGGATCGCTCATCGGCGTGCTCGCGGCTTCGCTCCCCGCGGATCCGACCGCGCGTGCTTTGCTCGTCGCGGGCGTCGGCGCCACGGCGCTCGCCCTCGTGCTCCTCGTCGTGTTCCGGCTGGCCCAGTGCCTGACCGCGGCGATGCGTCTGGCCGAGGAGGCAGCCGGGCGCATCGCCACGGATCCGATGCCGGCCGCCGCGGGCACGGGCTTCGCGGAGCTCGACGCCGTCCTTGCCAAGGCGGGCGCGGTGCGGGCCGATCGCGACGCTGCCGCCGAGGGGGCGAAGACGGCCGGCCTCGCCGTCCTGAAGCGCCGTGAGGAGGAGTTGAGCGATCGCATCGCCCGACTGAACGCGGCGCTCGACACTCTGTCACTGGGCTTTCTGCTCTACGACCGCGATCACCGTCTGCTGGTGGTCAACCGCCGCTATCACGAGATCTATCAACTGCCTCCCGGCGCGGTGACGCCCGGTATGCCGGCATCCGAGGTGCTGCGCAGGAACGTCCAGTCCGGCAATCTGCCCGATCGGAGCGAGTCCGAACAACTCGCCGAGATCGGTGCGCTGATCCGGTCGGACGCGGTGCCGACCCAGATTCAGCATCTCGCCGACGGCCGCGTCGTCGCCGTCGAGATCCGGCCGATCGACGGCGGCGGCTTCGTGGCGATCTACGAGGAGGCGACCGAGCGCTGGAACGCCGAGGCCCGCATCGCCCACATGGCTCGGCACGATGCCGTGACCGACCTTCCCAATCGCGTCCTGCTGCGCGAGCGGATCGACGGGGCGATCACTCAGGCACGGCGCGACACCGGTTTCGCCGTGCTCTGTCTCGACCTCGACAACTTCAAGCAGGTCAACGACACGCTCGGCCACGCGGTGGGCGACGAGTTGCTGCGGGCGGTGGCGCACCGCCTCAGGGCCTGCCTGCGCGAGGTCGATACCGTCGCCCGCCTCGGCGGCGACGAGTTTGCCGTCATCCAGGCCGGGGTCGGGGGACCGGCGGATGCCGCGACACTGGCTCAGCGCATCCTCGACGTGGTGAGCGCTCCCTACGCGCTCACCCATCATTCCGTCATCGTCGGCGTCAGCATCGGCATCGCGCTCGCGCCCGGAGACGGGCTGGAGGCCGAGCGCCTGATGCAATGCGCCGACGTCGCCCTCTACCGGGCCAAGGGCGACGGGCGCGGCGTCTACCGGTTCTTCGAGGCGGAGATGGATGTTCGGCTCCAGGCCCGGCGGTCCCTCGAACTCGACCTGCGCGCCGCGTTCGAGGCGGAAGCGTTCGACCTGCACTACCAGCCGATCTACGACCTCGCGCAGGAGCGCATCTGCGGCTTCGAGGCACTGCTGCGCTGGACCCACCCGACCCGCGGACGGGTCTCGCCCGCCGAGTTCGTGCCGCTCGCCGAGGAGATCGGCCTCATCGTGCCCCTGGGCGAATGGGTGCTGCGCCGCGCCTGCCGCGAGGCCGTCGGCTGGCCCGAGGGCCTCAAGGTCGCGGTCAACGTCTCGGCGGCGCAGTTCACCTCGAGCGCGCTGATCGGAACGGTGAAGGCGGCCCTGGCCGAGAGCGGGCTGCCCGCCCGCCGTCTCGAGCTGGAGATCACCGAGAGCGTGCTGCTGGTGAACGGCAGCGCCACGGTTGCGATCCTGCACGGGCTGCGGGACCTCGGGGTCCGGATCGCCATGGACGATTTCGGCACCGGCTATTCCAGCCTGAGCTACCTGCGCAGCTTCCCCTTCGACAAGATGAAGGTCGACCAATCCTTCACCCGCGACCTGACGGTGGAGCAGGGCTCAGACTTCATCGTGAGGGCGGTGGTCAGCCTCGCCGCCAGCCTCGGCATGACGACGACCGCCGAGGGCGTCGAGACGCCGGAGCAACTCGCTTGGCTGCGCGAGGAGGGGTGCGACGAGGTGCAGGGATATCTGTTCAGCCCGCCGGTGCCGGCGAGCGCACTTCCGGCCCTGCTCGACCTGTGGAACGGGCGCAAGCGCCGCGCCGCTTAAGGCGCGACCGCAGGGCCGTCCGGCTCCGTCCGACGGCGCTTCAGGCCGCTGCGGAGGCCGGCGGCCGCTCACGCGATACCTTCGCCGCCGCCTCGCGCAACGTGCCGAGACCCGCCTCCGCGGCCATGCCGGCGGTGGCCAGGTGCCGGCGGTAGGCCCGCGCTCCGGGCCGTCCGTTGAACAGGCCCAGCATGTGCCGGGTATAGGCGTGGAGCCTGAGGCCCCGCTCGAGCCCCGCCGCGATGACCGGTTCGAACGCCTCGACCGCGGCGAAGGCATCGGCCACGGGCGCCGGCTCGCCGAACAGTTCGGGATCGACGTCGAGCAGCAGCGCCGGCTCGGTATAGGCGGCCCGACCGATCATCGCTCCGTCGACCTCGGCGAGCCTAGCCTTGGCGGCGGCGATGTCGGCGATCCCGCCGTTGATCGCGACCGGCAGATCGGGACGGGCCCGTTTCAAGCGGGCGACGCGGCCGTAATCGAGGGGCGGCACGTCCCGGTTCTCACGCGGCGAGAGACCCTTCAGCCACGCCTTGCGGGCATGCACGATGAGCCCGTCGACCCCCGCCGCGACGACGGCCGCGGCCAAAGCGTCGAGGGCTTCCTCGGTGTCCTGATCATCGACGCCCAGGCGGCACTTGACGGTGACGGGCACGGACACCGCCGCCTTCATGGCCGTCACGCACGCACCCACCAGATCCGGCTCGCGCATCAGGCAAGCGCCGAAGCGCCCCTCCTGCACCCGGTCGGAGGGGCAGCCGACATTGAGGTTGATCTCGGCGTAGCCGAAATCGGCGGCGATCCGTGCCGCGGCCGCGAGGTCGTTCGGATCGGAGCCGCCGAGCTGAACCGCGACCGGGTGCTCGCCGGCATCGAAGCCGAGCAGCCGGTCGCGGTCGCCGTGCAGGACGGCGCCGGTCGTCACCATCTCGGTATAGAGGCGGGTCCGGCGCGAAAGGGTTCGGTGGAACGCCCGGCACTGCCGGTCGGTCCAATCCATCATCGGGGCCACGCTGAGGCGCCACCCGCTGAGAGCGTCCAGTTTTTCGGCCGGCGTCGACACGTGCGCCCTGTTCGTTGCGATACGGGTTCGCCCCGGACCGTCCAGCAGGACCGATGCACGGGACGGATTGATCGGGCGCACAATCCGACCCGAGACGCCGGCGGCCGGGTTCCCGAACGCCGACGGAGCGGGGTTCCGACGCGCCGTGAGCCGGAAGCCGTTTGTCGGGACATTGTGCGCGATGAGCGTCCCGATATCACGCCTCGCCGGGGCTCGGAAGAGGAGGCGGCGTGAGGCAAGGCGTCGTGACGGCTTCGGGGGGCGCGCTCGGTTGCTGCCAACCCGATCCCCGGACACCGCAAGATCCAGCCCCCCGCGGGGATCGGCCCGATTGAGTAGGAGAGCGATCCGGCCCGTTGCGCTTCGACGCCGGGCGCACAGGGGGAACGGCTACGACGCGGCCGGGGGCGGCATTTCGTGAAGCCGAAGGAAGGCCGCCGCGAAAGCCTCGGCGGTCTCCTTGGTCAGGTCGGTGACGACGAGACCTTGCGCGGTGACGGCCCAGAGGCCGTCTTCGTTCTGGAAGACGCTGATCGCCGTCACGGCCGGTCCCCCGAATGGGCTCGCCCGGTCAACGATCCCGCCGCGCGGCGTGTTCCACTTCGGTGCGCCGCGCTGCGACCCTCATCGACCCGCGAGCCGAGCCTCGAACTTCGTCGGCCCCCGGCGGTGCCCGGAAGGCTCAGTGCTTGTGGCCGTGGCCATGCTCGTGGTTGTGCCCATGATCGTGCCCATGGGCGTGCTTGTGGCCATGCCCGTGATCGTGGCCGTGATCATGCGCGTGGCTATGATCGTGGCCGCAGCTTCCGTGAGCGTGGTCGTGCCCGTGATCGTGATGCGCGTGGGCTTCGTGACCGTGGCCATGGTCGTGGTGATGATGGTCATGGCCGCACTGGCTATGATCGTGGGCCGCCTTCTCCGGCTTGAACGCGCGGTTGACCGGATTCGCCGCGCAGCCGGCGCCGCGGACCAGTTCGGCGGCGCGGGCCGGAACGTAGAGAACGTCCGCGCCGACTTCCGCGGGAACGTGCTCGCCGCCAAGCTGCCAGGCGAGGCGCAGCAGACGGGCCGGATTGCCGGCGCGGACTTCCAGCAGCGCTTCCTCGGCGGCGCGCACGCCGACGAGGCGTCCATCCTCGAGCTTCAACGCATCGCCGTCCTCCAGGCCCACGGCGCGGTCCAGGGCAAGATCGATCGAGAGCCCGCCCGCCGTGGTCAGATGCGCCCGCGCCAGACCCCGTGCGGCGTGGTCGAGGGTCACCGTATCGACGACGAGATCGGGCCGGACGGCGGCCTTGCGGACGATCAGGCTGGCTTTGGGCATGGTGATCCTCGGTCATGAGCCCGTCGGCAGCAGGCCGGATCCGGGCGATTTTGCAACAGGCGCGGTCTCAGATGGCAGGCGCAGGGCGAAAAGTCATGCGCCGATGCAACCCGCCCCAATCTTGGCCGTTTCATGTGCCGTCGGTGGCAGCCGGTGACAAATCAAGGCCAAAACGGTGCCCCGCGCCGGCAACAGGCCCGATCGCCGATGCACAAGGGAGTTCGGACCACCATGAAGAGACTCATTGCCGCCGCCCTCGCGGGCAGCCTCGCGCTCTCGCTCGGTGCCTGCAACACGCCTCAGGATCGGGCGCTGGGCGGTGCTGCTCTCGGCGCGGGCCTCGGCGCCGCGGTCGGTGGCCTCGCCACGGGACGTGCCGGCGGCGCGCTCGCCGGTGCGGCGATCGGCGGCGCGGGCGGGGCGATCGCCGGGGCCGCCACGGCGCCGCGCTGCCCCTACGGCACCTTCCGCGACGAGTACGGCAACGTCTACTGCCGCTGATCGCGACGCGCTCCTTACGGAAAGGGCCGGGGCTTGCTGCCCCGGCCCTTTCCTTTTGCGGTCGGTTAAAGCACGGGGCTTGCGCTGCGGTACGGTTTGCGGCGTTAAGCCGTCACCAACGCCCTCGCCGCATGACCTCGGAAGCCTCCTTGCCCGTCCCGGACCCGTCGCGTTCCCGTCTTACTCCTGCCGGCGGCGCCCGATGAGCACCGGGCTGTGGGGCAAGATCGGCGGGGCCGGAATCGGCGTGCTGGTCGGTGGGCCGATCGGGGCGCTGGTGGGCAGCGTCGCCGGCCATTTCCTCATCGATCGCGAGGGCGCGCCCTTCGGGCCGACGCCGCGGGACGTGGTGTTCACGACCGGGCTCGTGGCACTCGCGGCCAAGATGGCGAAATCCGACGGCGTGGTGACTGATTCCGAGATCCAGGCGTTCGGGCGCGTGGTGCAGGTCGAGCCCGAGGCGCGCGCGGGCGTGCAGCGCCTGTTCGATCTCGCCAAGGCGACGACCGACGGCTTCGAGGCTTATGCCGGGCAGCTCGCCTCCGCCTTCGGCGAGGAGCCCGCCCTGCTCGAGGACGTGCTGGACGGCTTGTTCCACATCGCCACCGCCGATGGGGCGATCCACGAGGGCGAGGCGCGCTACCTGCGCTCCGTCGCCGACATCTTCGGCTTCGACGAGGCCGCCTTCCGCCGGATCGCCGCGCGGCATGTGCGGCTCGCCGACGACCCTTACCTCGTGCTCGGCCTCGAACGCTCCGCCGATCCTGCCGCCCTCAAGGCGCAGTATCGGCGACTGGTGGCCGAGAACCACCCCGACCGCGCGCTCGCCCGCGGCCTGCCGCCGGAGGCGGTGGCGATCGCCACGCACCGGCTCGCCGCCATTAACGCCGCCTGGGACCGGATCGCGGCCGAGCGGGGATTGACGTGAGCTTCACCGCCGACAGCGCGCTCGTGCAGGCCGTGCTCGCCTCGCCCAATCGCGGCGCGCGGGTCGGCGACGCCCTCGACATGCTGATCCTTCACTATACCGGCATGCCGACCGCGCAGGGGGCGCTGGAGCGCCTGCGCGATCCTGCCGCCGAGGTCTCGGCCCATTACTTCGTGTTCGAGGACGGGCGCATCGTGCAGATGGTGGCCGAGGCCGACCGGGCTTGGCATGCGGGGGCCGGGGCCTGGGCGGGGGCGCGCGACATCAACTCGCGCTCCATCGGCATCGAGATCGCCCATCCCGGCCATGCCGGCGGCCTCCCGCCCTATCCGGAGGCGCAGATCGCGGCTCTGGCCCGGCTCGCGGGCGACATCGTGGTCCGGCACGCGATCCCGGCGCACCGCGTCCTCGCCCATTCCGACGTGGCACCCGCCCGCAAGGAGGATCCGGGCGAGAACTTCCCCTGGGAACGGTTGGCGCGCGACGGCGTCGGGCACTGGGTCGCGCCGGCGGCCATGCGCGACGGGCGCTTCCTCGCCATGGGTGATACCGGCCAGCCCGTCGAGGCCCTGCAGGCGATGCTCGCCCTCTACGGCTATGACCAGCCGGTCACCGGACACTTCGACGAGACGACGCGCGCGGTGGTCACCGCTTTTCAGCGCCACTTCCGGCCGGCCCGCATCGATGGCGTGGCGGACGCCTCCACCATCACGACCCTGCGCGACCTGATCGCCGCGCGGACTGCCTGAGCGCGCACCGACGGCGGCTCGCCGGGAAATTTCGGAAAGATTGTCGGCCTCCCGGCGTTTCGTCGCCACCGTCTTCGCACGGCCGCGCGTCGGATCCCGCTCGTCTTCAATGTTCGTATTCCACTGGATCGTCGGTGTCCTGGTCGGCGCAGTTCTACTCGCCGGCCTGGCGCGGCGCCTGCGCGCGCCGTACCCCGCCTTCCTGGCGCTGGGTGGGGTCGCTCTCGCCTTCATTCCCGGCGTGCCGAGCCTCAGTCTCGATCCCGAACTGGCGCTCGCCCTGTTCCTCGCGCCCGTGCTGATGGATGCGGGCTACAGCACCTCGCTGCGCGACCTCGTGCGCAACGCCCGCCCCATCGCCGGACTCGCCGTCGGGGCAGTGGCGGCCACGACCGCGGCGGTCGCGGCGGTTGCGCTCTGGCTCGTCCCGGACATGCCGCTCGCGGCCGCCATCGTCCTCGGCGCGGTCGTGGCTCCGCCCGACGCGGTGGCCGCTCTCTCGGTGCTCGGTCACGTCTCGCTGCCGCACCGCCTCGCCACGATCCTGCGGGGCGAAAGCCTGCTCAACGACGCCGCCTCGCTGATGATCTACCGGCTCGGCGTGGCCGCCGCGGTGACCGGCTCCTTTTCCGTCTCCGAGGTGGCGCCGGCCTTCGCGATCGGCGTCCTCGGCAGCCTCGTGGCGGGACCGCTCGCGGCGCTCGTCTACTTGCGGATCCTGCGCCACGTCGAAGAGCCGATGAGCGTGATCGTGCTGCAGTTCTCGGCCGCCTTCGGCCTCTGGATCGCCGCCGAGGCGCTGGAACTGTCCGGCGTGCTGACCGTGGTGACCTTCGCGATCACCGTGGCCCGCCGCGCGCCCGGCCAGACATCGCCGCGCCTGCGGGTGATTTCGAACGCGGTCTGGGACACGGCGATCTTCGTGCTCAACGTTCTCGCCTTCGTGCTGATCGGCGAGCAGATCGGGCCGATCCTCGCGCGGATGACGCCCGAGCAGGAATTCGCCTACGCCTCGGTCGCGGGGGCCGTGGTCGTGACCGTGATCCTCGTTCGCATCGCCTGGGTGCTGCCGGCAAGCGCCATCCGCCGCGTCGGCTTCGGCACCGGTTCTCCTCATCCGGATGATCTGCGCCAGGACCGCGATCTCGGTCTCGGCGCGGGCTTTGCCGTCTCGTGGTCGGGGATGCGCGGCCTCGTCACCATCGCCACCGCCCTGGCCCTTCCCGAGGGCGGCCCCGGCGGGGGCGGGTTTCCCTACCGCGACCTGATCGTGCTCACCGCCTTCTGCGTGGTGATCGGAACGCTCGTGGTCCAGGGCCTGACCCTGCGCCCGATCCTCGCGCGCCTCGGCCTAGAGGATTCCGATCCCGTCGGCCGCGAGGTGGGGCGGGCTCGGGCCGAGGCCTACGGGGCGGCGGTCGAGGCTTTGAGCGACGACCGCACGGAGGCGGCGGACGCCCTGCGCCGGGAGTTCCACGCCGCCCTGGCCAAAGCGGAGGCGCATGAGGAAGGTCTCGCCCCAGAGGGATTGCCGACCGACGCGCCGCGCCGCCGCGCGATCCGTGCCGCCCGCGACCGCCTCCTCACACTGCGCCGGAGCAGCCGGATCGGCGACGATGCCTATTTCGTGCTGGAGGAGGAACTCGACTGGGCGGAGCTCAATGCGACGCCACGAGGCGAGGCCTGACCGGTACGCTGCGGCCGGTGGAGATATGCATTACTGAGGTTCACAGAATGGCAAAATCCGATGATTTTGCGCAATGCAGCAATGCTCGAACTGCGGTATGAAATTCATTGGAGCGTCATCAATCTCAAATTGCGCAATTTCTCCCGTGAGTAGTCTGGTGCCGCCCGTGATTGTAATCTTGTCGGCAAGTTCATATTGATAGGGCGGTTCATGAGACTGAATTCCGATGGCGATCTCCGGCCGCACTGAGCGAAGATCTCCAAAGAACTGTGTATGATCGGTCGATCCAGTCGTGAATTCTGGACAAAGTTTCTGAAGGCGCGTTAAAGGTCGCGAACTCGGAACGGCGATGACAGAGAACCGCTGTCGGGAACGGGCCGGGACAGCCAGCCCCTCGCGCATCATGCCATGGCCCCTGTCCAGCGGCCTATTCGCGATCCTTCATGTCGTCCCGCTGCCCGCTTAGGCGGACCGGCCGGGGTCAGGTCCGATGTTGAAAGCCATGTTCGAGCCGTCAGCCCCGTATCCGCAACTGCTGGAGCGATCCGATGCGGGCGTTGCCCGAGCGGCCGGTTGCCCCTTCCAGGACCGGTCGTGCTGATGGTCGCGAGCGCAGTCTGCCTTGTCACCGGTGTCGGGCTGGCCGCCCAGGCGCACCGCTTCGGCGCGCGCTCGACGCACGCGGAATCCCTGGCCGGTGTCCTCTTGATCCTCGGCCTCGCCATGATCGGCTTCGGATTGCCGGTGTTTCGATGACGGCTCGTCGTGGAGAAGAGGCCTGCCCGAGGCGCGGCCGTCTTCATGACGCCCGTCATGCCCGGTCCGGGCGATCCCTTCGGATCGGTGGAGCCGAGCCTCGCTCAAGCCCAGTGCAGGGTTGCGGATACGGGGTCGGCTGCGATCGGACAGCGACCATATCGAGGCAGCGTCACCGGCCGCCGCGGGCAGCGAGCCGCGCTTCGATCGCATCCCACACCGAAACCGCGAGATCGGGGCCGCCGAGCCGCTTGATGGTGCGGATGCCGGTGGGCGAGGTCACGTTGATCTCGGTGAGGTGCCCGTCGATCACGTCGATGCCGACGAGGATCAGGCCGCGGCGTCGCAGTTCCGGGCCGATGGTCGCACAGATCTCGCGCTCGCGCTCGGTCAGCTCGGAGGCGCCGGCCGCACCGCCGCGGACCATGTTGGAGCGGATGTCGCCCTTGGCCGGCACGCGGTTGATCGCGCCCATCGGCTCGCCGTCGACGAGGATGATGCGCTTGTCGCCCTCGGTGATCTTTTCCAGGAAGCGCTG
>Ga0233425_10002296_pt1 | contig 38260 bp, 47 predicted proteins | sample Watercolumn_Towu_2_FD_181712 | JGI IMG/M metagenome (GOLD analysis project Ga0233425, IMG submission 181712) | Freshwater microbial communities from Lake Towuti, South Sulawesi, Indonesia - Watercolumn_Towuti2014_140_MG | ecosystem: Environmental > Aquatic > Freshwater > Lake | place... | reverse complement strand
GAAATAAATCAAGGGTCGTTGAGTGCAGAAACTAAACGATGCTTTAGAATAATGCTTCGAAAATTCTATTGCTATTTGCGAGGATATGAGGAAAAAGGATTCTATCCTGAAGAAGTAAAATGGATGAAGAGATGAGTGAAAATTATTCAAGGTTCAAACTTTTTTTAGATGATGCTATTGAGATGTCAAATAATAATCGCTTTCGGGAATTTATTTTGGTCTTCCATAACTATATAGATGATTTCTTATACGCCATGTTAATTAAAGAATTTGTTAGGGGTGATAAAATTAATTCGTTTAAACAAGCGTTTGAAATTTCAGAAATAACATTTAAACGAAAAATTATAATTCTAAAAAACGCTGGACTTATTCCGCTCTCTTTTTTTAAGGTATTAGATGATTTTAATGATATCCGAAATGCTGTTGCGCATAATATCGATTGAACAAGAGCCATCGAAGAAAGAAGAAAAGAAAAAGATAAATTTCTAAAATCTGACAAGGACTCAATATACAAAATGGCCACAGGGACTTTTGGAATAACAGATAGATTGTTGGAGTTAGCCGGAGGCGACGATCGTGTACGCAAAAGCAAGATAGAAAAAATAGATCTTGATTTTAAACGGGGGGCCTTTTCTATCATTGGTTATTAAAATCAGAAGAAGAATCATGGTCAACAAAGTAAATAGTCAATTAAAAACAAAAAAGAGAGTCTCGGATTACGGTGAAGTGTTCACCCATGAACGTGAGGTAAACGGGATGCTGGACTTAGTAAAAAATGAAACCGAACGACTGGACTCAAGATTTTTAGAACCAGCATGTGGCACGGGTAATTTTTTAGTCGAAGTGCTCAATAGAAAACTATTAGCATTAAAACTAAAGTATATGAAAAGCCAACCAGAATATGAAAAGTATGGGGTCATCGTCATTTCAAGTTTGTATGGAGTTGATTTGCTTGAAGACAACGTTCTAGAATGTAGGCAGCGCCTGCTTAGAGTATTTGAAAAACTATGTAGAAACTTTTCAATCACAAAAAGAGAATGTTGGGAAATATTATTTTTGTTAAAAGAAGTAGGATTCGTTGAAATCGTTCCATTTCACGGAATAAAGTTAAACAAATAGAAAAGTATTTATACTAGTTCACCGTCGAAGAATAAAGCTATATATTCACTATACCGAACGTAAAACTTTTTCGTGGCTCCCGGTCTGGGCGTTTCTTTACTCAGTAGCGAATCTCCAAGCATGTGAGGAGAGTTGAGCAATAGAGGAAAGAAATAGAGTTGAACGAGAGGGGAGCGAGATATGTACATTACCAATAATGTATTACTACATTTCAATTTCAAGAAACATTAGAAAAGTTTATATATTATAACCATTATAATAATTATAACCCTTATAATATGGAAAACACAACAATTGCAATAAGCAATGAAATAAAGGAGCAAATTAGAGAATTTGGAAACAAAGGAGAAACTTATTCCCAGATACTTGCAAAGTTAATAGCGAGTGCTAAAAAAAGACAACTACAAGATCTACTAATGAATGAAGAAGACACTATTTCTATAGATGAAGCTATCAGAAATTCTAAGAGGAAATGGTCAGAGTAATCATAACCAGAAAGTTAGAAGAGGAGATATCTAAGATATTTAAGAAACAATCAAGTGAAATACTAGAGTCATTTAAAAGTTTAGAAGAAAATCCTCATAAAGGAAAAATTGTTGGCCAAGTGAACAACATAGTTATCAAAGAATTAAAAAATCAAAGTTTTAGATTTTATTTTATAACTGACGGATTTAAGCTTAAGATGCTCAAAAAAGAAGAATTAACTGACTTATTAATTAAATTTGTAAGACTTTCTAATAAGAGAGATCAGCAGAAAGTTATTGATAACATAAAAGAGATTTTAAGAAAAATTGGTGAAGATGGTTTTTAATTAATTTAGATGTGTTTTTCAGTGTAAAATGAAATACATACACTTATAAACTAACTTTTGGCTGTATTTATGACTTCTACAACGAAGTCATATCAAGTAGAACGGAGGAACGTAAGTAATGGAAAGACAATTTGGCGGCGGAAGATCATTCGGTGGCGAACGCAGATTTGGCGGCCCTAGAAGATTTTCTTCAGGTCCAAGAGAAATGCACAAAGCAGTTTGTTCAGAATGCAAGCAAGAATGTGAAGTACCTTTCAAACCAACTGAAGGTAAACCAGTATTTTGCTTAACCTGCTTTAAGAAGAAGCGCGACAGTGAAGGCGGCGGATTTGGAAACAGATCTGGCGGTTTTAGATCTCGCGACAATTAATATCCTTAATAGTATTAATTTAACATTTTATTTATTATTTTAATTTTTGTTTTGAATTTATCAAATATCAATTACACATCTCAAAAATTTAAATTAGAAATTTTCATTAAAATTTCTTTATTTTTTGTATAATTTTTCTGCACGGGAAATCATTTCCTTTTTTAGACCTATAAAGAGACCTCCATCTTTGGAGCCAATATATGTGTTTTCCCCAGGTTTTATAATTTTATTAAGTTCATCAAGTTCAATATCTATATGAGTTATAGTTGCTCTAGATTTACCTTTCAAATGAACATAAACATCCGCTTTTCCAATTTTTATTTTCCCTTCTGCCGGCCCACCCATACTATCAAAGAGTTATTAAGATTTATATATCTGATTAAACCTATATAAAAATGTTATACGAAAATTGGCTTCACACAAAAATTCCAAATTTAAATTTTCCAGAATGTCCCCCATTATCTGAACAGACAAAAACAGATTTCTTAGTAATTGGTGGGGGTATTGCAGGACTCCATTCTGCATTAAGGTTATTGGAATCTGGGAAAAAAGTAGTTCTTCTTGAAAAAAGGATGTGTGGGAGTTCTTCTTCTGGACAGAGTGCAGGATTTCTAACTCCAGAAAGTGAGGAAGATATGTCTCAATTAATAAAGAAACACGGAATAGAAAAAGCAAAAATAATTTATCAGATTCCTTTAGATGGAGTTAATCTAATAATAAACACTATAAAGAAAAATAATTTTAACTGTGATTTAAGAAAACAAGACTCTTTATATCTATCAATAAAAAAATCACACGATTCAAGAATAGAGGAAGAACAACAAACTCGTGAAGAATTGGACATGCCATATGAAATTTTGGATGCTAAGAAGATAAAGAAATATCATCCAGGAATTGGATATACAAAGGGCCTAAAATATTCAGGCTCATATGGAATTAATTCCTTTGTCTATTGTCAAGAACTAAAATCTCTTTTAATAAGAAAGGGCGTTTTTATCTTTGAGGAATCAGAAGTTCACAAAATATATAATAATATAGCAATAACTCATTTAGGCTCTGTCAAATTTGAAAATGCTATAATCTGCGCAGACAAGTTAAAAAAAGAATTTAATGAAGAGTGGTCAAACAAATATTATCATATTCAAACCTATCTTGCAATAAGTGAACCACTAAGTAATAAAGAAATGAACTCTTTATTTCCTCAAGGCGAGTTAATGTGTTGGGACACAAGATGGGATTATGGATATTACCGCCCAATATATGGAAATCGTCTCCTTATAGGAGCTTCTTCTCCTTGGTCAGCATATTATCCTAAATATTATCACAATCCTCGTATTATAAAAAAAGGAATCAATTTAATAAAGAAAAGATTTCCTGAAATAAGAGATGTAAGGTTTACAAATTATTGGTCTGGACTTATAGATGTATCAAAAGACCTCACTCCAATTGTAGATTATGATAAAAATAATAAATCAATACAATATGTTATGGGTTGTGCAGGTCTTAATTGGGCCGCATATTGTGGAGATTATGCAGCAAGAAGGATTCTTTATCCTAAAAAAATTGAAGATCTTTCAGAATTTCTTGGCTCAAATAGAAAATTTCATTTTTCAAATCTTTTCCAAACAATTTTCGGAAAGAGAATAACTTTTGCTATAAGTCATTTATTAGAACATTTAAAATAAACCAATAAGCCAAACCTTTTTAACCCCTATAAAACCTTTATTCTTAACAGCGGGGTGGAGCAGTCTGGAGTGCTCACCGGGCCCATAACCCGGAGGTCGCGTGGTTCAAATCCCGCCCCCGCTATAGGGATTTGAAAAATCCCTAAACGGCGAGAGCTATTTCACGCGACGTAGTTGCGTTTCAAATACTTTGATTTGATAATTAAGAGAATCGAAGTTATCAATAAATTCAGTTATTTAGTGCTACATCTCACGATATTTTTCAATTTGAATAAAACAGTCAAATTTAAATACTATAAAGTAGTATCAATTTTATGTGTGCAGGATGTTCATTTGATAATGATGTTCATGGCAACGAGCTTAGAAAACCTCAATACGCCAGAAATAGTGAAAACAGCAAGAATGGATTAGAAGGAGTTGTATTTTATAATCCAAGAAGCTACCGAGACAATAGTTATTAGTTTATTATAAATATCTTTAAACCATTAATTCTACAACCTAATATGTACATCATAGGCATAGATGATGCAGGGAGAGGTCCTATAATTGGGTCAATGTTTCTTGCAGGAGTGCTAATAAAAAAAGAAAGCGAACAGGAATTAAAAGAATTAGGAGCAAGAGATTCAAAATTAATACCTCACAAAGAAAGAATATCTTTAGCAAAAGAAATAAAATTAAAAGTTATATCCTTTAATATTCAAGAAAGCTTTCCAGAAGAAATAGATCAAGCAGTAGAAACGATAAATCTAAACACATTAGAAGCAAAAAAAGCAGCACAAATAATAAATGAATTGAACACAAAAAAAGATCAAATAACTGTAATAGTGGACTGTCCATCAGTTAATTTAGTTGCATGGAAAAAAACCTTAGAAAAATTTATAGCTCATAAAGAAAATCTAACTATTAAGTGCGAACACAAAGCAGATTTCAATTATCCTGTAGTAAGCGCAGCATCTATACTAGCAAAAGTAGCACGAGAGGATGAAATAGAAAAAATAAAAGAAAAGTATGGTAATATAGGTTCAGGATATCCCTCAGACCCTTACACAAAATTATTCTTGGAAAAACACAAAGACGAATTAAAGAATTCAGATATAATTAGAAAGTCATGGGCAACTTGGAAAACATTAATTGGTGAGCAAGTAATAAAGAAGAAATCTACGCAGAGAAAACTATTCTAATTCTCATATAGTTTACCAGCAACCAAATCCAGTATAAACCCTTTATCGATGTCAAGAACATCATCAATTTCGGGGCCATAGCCGTGAGCAATAAACTTTTTATTTGTTAAATGTTCGATTCTATTGACAAATTTTTGTGCATTCTGTGTTAAACTTTTAGTTTTTGGGTCGTAGAATTTATCCCAAGCATCAAACTCCTCAAAAATAGGATTAGCCTGATATAAATTTCTTCTTTTATGGAAAGACTTGTCCCATTTTTCAAATTTTTTACCTTCAATCTCGTAAGCAACAATCATTTTAACTTTTTCACCAAACTTAGTAAGCTTCTGAAGTCTATCTCCACAAGTTCCAATCAAAAAATCAATTTCAGAAGAATCTATTGCGTTTCTCAATTCAACTATATCAATCCATCCAAGATTTCTCGGTTTTCCAGTAGTGGTTCCAAATTCTTTCCAAGATTCTCTTAATCGTGTTTCAAGATTTTTATTCATTCTTCCAACAAATGGTCTTCCTCCGCCAACGCTACTTTCGTACATTTTTACAACTCCAACAATAGAATCTGTTCTAAATGGAACTATAGAAGGATTAGATGAAGTAACTCCGGGATATGCTCCTCTATCTACATCAAGTTGGAATCCTTGAGCACCTTCCCCAATTAAAACTTTAAGAGAATCCATGCGTAAAACATCAGTTTGTAAAACTGAAAGATCGGATAATGCTTCCATTTCAGCAACATAACTATCAGCAAAATGTTCATAAGAGATATATTTTTGAGGCATTTCATCAGGGAATCTTTTTTTAAGTGCTTCAATAAATTCAGTCCTGTCAAGAAATTCTTCAAATCTTATACCGACTCTTGCTTGTTTATCAACAGCAGTAGGTTTAATTCCATTTCCAGTAGAAGTATGCCCTGTTCTTCCAAGGCTATCTAAATCATCTAAATCTACATGATAATCTAACGTAACATGGGAATTAGAGGATATGCCAAAATTGTTTTGATTAATTTTAACACCCCTCATTCTTAAATCTTCAATTTCTTTTTTTGCTTTTCTGGGATTGAAATAAACTCCTTCTGCCATCAAATTAAAGGTTCCAGGAAGGATTATTCCTGAAGGTAATTGATGAAGAGCATATCGTTTTCCATCTGAAAATAATGTGTGGCCTGCATTAGCTCCTCTCTGCCAACGCATAACCAAAATATGAGGTTTAGAATCACCATATATCTTTTGAAGGTGATTTCTTGCTAAGTTAGCATAATAGGCCACTCTTACTCCTTTACCTTCATCATCACTTTGTGCACCAATAAAAGCAACAGATTTCATAACTTCGAACTCCGCAACAACGTTATTTAAACATTAAGGCAATAAAATAACATAATTGGCAAAAGCTAACAAGGTTTAAAATAATGCTCTGTTTAAGAAAAATATGACTCACATAAAAAAGATGGTCATACAAGGATTCAAATCCTTCGCAAAAAAAACAGAGGTTTTGTTTGACCCAGGGATAAATGTAATTGTAGGACCAAACGGTTCTGGAAAATCTAATATTTCAGATGCTTTATGTTTTGCCTTAGGGCGTTTATCAAGCAAGTCAATACGTGCCGAAAAAAACACAAGCCTATTATTTAGCGGGTCAAAATATGCTAAACCTTCAAAGGAAGCATTTGTCCAAATTATTTTTGACAACTCAAATAAAACATTCAACATTCCCACTAAAGAAGTAGCAATAGAGCGTTCTATAAAATATAACGGTCAAGGGGTTTACAAAATCAATGATGAAGTTAAAACAAGGGGAGAAATAATAGAGTTATTAGCCAATTCCGGCATAGATCCTCACGGGTTTAACTTAGTCTTACAAGGACAGATTCAATCCATAGTGAGAATGCATGCAGAAGACAGAAGAAAAGTAATAGAAGAAATTTCTGGAATAGCAGTATATGAAACAAGAAAGGAAAAATCTTTGCACGAACTGGAAAAAACTGATGAGCGTTTAAAGGAAATAAATACAGTACTAAGGGAGAAAAAAATATTTCTAAATAATTTAGAGTCAGAGCGTTCTCAAGCAATGAAGCACAAGGAACTTGAAGAAAATATAGAAAGATGCAAATTTTCCATATTAAGCAGAAAAATATCTGACAAAGATAAAGAGATTTCATCAACAACCGAGGCAATAGAAGAAAAAAATAAACAAAGAGATAAAATTAAGCTAAAAATAGAGGAACAGCAGAAGCGTCTTGATGTTCTAAATGAAAACATAGCTACTTTAAATAACAGCATAAAGCGTTCAAGTGGTGTAGAACGCGAGTCTTTACAGGAAAAAATATCTGACTTAAGAAGCGAAATTGCAGGTCTTCAGGCAAGAATGGAAAGTGGAGAAAACAGAAAAAATGAATTTTCAAGAAGAATAGAGCATCTAAAATCATCAATACCAGAGATAAAAAAAGAAATAGTGTCTTTGAAAGCAGAATCTCCCATGCTTGCAAAAAAACAGGAGGAGTTAAATCGAAAAAAAACAGAACTTGCAAAACTTGAAGAAGAAAAAAATAAACTTCTTTCTGTAAAATCAGAACTAAATGCCTTGAAAGAAAGAATCCGCGAGAAAGAATCAAGACACCATAGATTAGAAGTTGATTCGGATTCTATCTTAAAGCAAATAGAATCTTTATCAAGAGATTTTGTATTTGAAGATGAATCAGCATGTTTATCACACATATCTAAAATAGAAAAAGAATCAGAATCTTTAAGATTATTAATTGAAGATTTGTCAAAAAATGAAACAGATATAACTCGAGTAGTCGCAGTAGCAGAGGCAAATATCCGAGCAGCAGAAAAGGTAAATGAACAGATTCTGAAAATAGATGTTTGTCCTTTATGTCAGAATAAGATGACTTATGAACACTTGACAAATGTAACAAATGATTGTAATTCAAAAATATCCGAAGGAAAGATTATAATCGACTCATCATTAATCTCACTTAAAGAAACAAAGAAAAACAGAGAAGAGAAAAACAATCTTATAAATAATTTAATCTTAAAAATAAACAAAATAAAATTTGAATACATTAATCAAAAACTTGCAAAAGAAAAGAAAAATTATCTAAAAACTTTACTTTCTGAAACAGAAACTATCGGAAAAGAACTTAATGACCTACGCACAAAAAGAGATTTATTAGAGAATAAGTCAGTTGATGTTTCAGCAATAACAGAACAATATAACTCAAAATTAAGAGAAATAGAAGAAATTTCTTCAAGAACAGTAAACACAGCAAATGACTTGCTTCCAATAAAAGAAAGAGAACTTGAAAAAACTATGCAAAATATTTTTCAAGGAACAAAAGAACTTAATGAATTAATCTCCGATTTAGAGAACATGTCAGAACTATTTGACGAGAAAAAATCTTTCCTTGATTTAAAGGAAAAAGAAGAGAAAGAGTTAAGTCAGAAATTTAAAAAACTTTTTGACGAACGAGAAAAATTGCAATCGCAAGTCCAAGAGACAATTTTTGAATCCCAAAATCATCAAAATGAGATATCTCAAGTTTCTGAACAAGTGAACTATCTCAAAACAGGACTTGCTCAGTTTAGTGCACAAAAAGAATCTATGGAAATGGAGCGTAAAGGTCTAAATACAAAAGACATCATAAAAGGTACAATTGAATTCTTAACAGAAAAATTAGAAAAATCTCGATTAGATATACAAAGAATTGGTTCAATAAATATGCGTGCTCTTGAAGTATACGATCAAGTAAAAACAGAATACGACAAAATAATGGAGAAAGTAAATACTTTACAAACAGAAAAAGAAGAGATAATGAAAATAATTGCAGAAATAGATAATAAAAAGAAACGCACATTTATGAAAACATTCAAAGGAATAAATGAAATCTTCTCAAGAAATGTTTCTGAATTATACACAAAAGGAAAAGCATATCTCAAGGTTGAAAACGAGGAAGATTTCTTCTCTGGAGGAGTTGAAATAGTTATTCAATTAGGAAAAGGCAAATATTTTGATGTTACTTCTCTATCTGGAGGGGAACAAACACTAATCGCTCTCTCATTATTGTTCGCGATACAGGAATTCAAACCATATCACTTCTATGTCTTTGATGAGATAGACGCCGCATTAGACAAAAGAAATTCAGAGCGTCTTGCAGGATTGTTAAACAAATACATGGGTGCGGGCCAATATATTATAGTTACACACAATGACGCATTAATAATGAATTCAAAGTTTATTTACGGCGTAAGCATGCATGACGGAATCTCCAAAGTCCTAAGTATAAAATTGGATAAAAATGAAATTGACAAAAGTAATCTGGATAATATTCAAGCACAAAATCAAGAAAATGAAAAGAATTATAATTAGATTATCTTTTGATAGAATATGTCTGAACAAATAAATTAATTATGGCTCTATCAATTATTGGTCTCAACTGTTCAACCATATCCAAAACCATGGAAGGCTTCCCGTATCGATCCATATGCAAAAACCCTAAATAAGGGTCTAAACCAGACAGAATACAAGAACGCTCTATTTCAGAGTAAAGAATACCATAACCATAATTCAAAGCCATATTATAAATGTCGTTTCCTTTTGGGTCTCTTTTCTCTAAAGAAAAAACTTTATTCAAGCAACTAAAGTAGATAGAGGCACCATAACCTTCATAACCTAAAAGCTTATCTCTAATATTATCTATCTTATCACCATTAACTAAATTTATCTTTAAAATATTCTCATTTAAAGATATAGCTTCAGAAGAAAAGAGATTTTCACGAGTTTTACTCAATCTTTTAATCAAAAATAATTGGTTTCCAGCTTAGCATTTAATAGTTCTTTAACAATTATAACTCCTCTTTCATCAAAATAAGCCTTAGCTTGTTCTCTTCTTGTTAAAGTTGTTCCTCCAAGTGTGCAGGGGTATATTCTAGCAAAAGGTTTTCCATGATATGAAGTAAAGACAATGTCTATGTTATTTTTAGTTGCAAGTCTAACAACGCCTTCAGAAATAGAAGATGGGCTACTTATCAGGATTTGGTCAATTTGATCTGCTGAATATTCTTCAGTTTTATCTTTATTTTTAACAACAAATCTATTCTCCTTCTTTGAGAGGTAAGTTCAGAATTCATTTACTATCAGTTTCATATGGTTAATATCATAACATTCACTTTCAAAAAAAATCAAGCCCAAAAAATAAATTAAAAAGGGGCGGGATTATTAGTAGTAGCTTTCGCCTAGTTCATCTGATTTTGCAGGTTTTCTAGTCAACAGTACTATCAAAACAACAAGTAGTACAACAAACACTATCGCAAGGATGATTGTTAAAGCAATAGTAGCGTTTCCGCCAACTGTAGCTTTTCCCTCAACCTTAGCAGTGAATTCTTGTTCGTCAACAACAGAGTTGTCAGCGCCAAGAGCTGTGACTTTGAAGCTATATTCTCCGTTTCTTGCAGCTCTAGCAGTGATCTTAACGCTTTCGCTTGATCCAGCAGGAACTACAATAACTGAGTCTTCAAGATCAACGGTCAAGCCGTCGTCTGCTTCAGTCACTAAGTTGTACACCATGATGTTATCGCCAGAGTTCACAAATGTTAGAGTATAGCTTCCGTCTGTGTTAGCTGCAAATGTTTTACGAGATGCAGATGTAACAAGAGCGCTGTTTCCGTTGTTTCTAACGATTTCAACACGTCTTGTGACAGAAGTTTCAGAATCCTCGCTAAAGGCCTTCAACTCTATTGTGTATAAACCAGGAGCTGCGTTTGAAGGTATCTGTAACAATATTGTTCCTTCAATTGAGTCATCTTCAAGATCTTTGTCTGACTGGTCAATAGCACTAAGGTCTTCAAGGAAGATCTTTTTGCTTATTCCAAGAGCAGGTATACGTGCTTCAACAAATGTGTCTTCAGCATCATATCTTCCTCTGTTCTTCAAAACAATTTCTATAGGAAGGACTTTTCCAGCTTGTGCTTGAGAGTTTGAATCAATAGACAAGAAGTCAAGAGCGTAATTAGCTCTTTGTACTTCGAATACTGCTGTGTGAACATCTCCAACACGTGATTGACTTTCTACTCTTACTTCCAAAATGTATGACTCTTGAAGTTCATCAAGGTCAGCAGGAAGGTTCAAGTTCAAAAGCTTGTTATATACTCTTCCAGCAATAACGTCGAAACGTTCTGTGGATTCGTATAAACCTGGTTCTCCAAGAACTCTAGCAGAAACTCTAACGTTGTTTTCGCTACCATTCGCAGTGAAAACGACTCTTAAATTAAGAGATTCTCCAGCTTCAACTGCCAAGTGTGTTCCTTCATAAAGCATAGTGCTTTGTGTTTCAACATAATCAATGTTGACAAAGGCGCTTACAGCAGGAACAGCAGCGAATAACGCAAGTACTGCAACGAACAAACCTGCAATAGTTTTTCCGTTCATTCTTTGGTGTATCCAAAATTTAGTTAAAAATTCATCCCAAACGTGTTTTATAAACTTTATGGTAACAACAAAATTGTTACCCTTAATAGTAACAAAAAAGTTTATTAAGTATACCTGCTTACACCCTATATGGTAAATTCAGATAAAATAACCACTATAAAGATAGATAAAGAAACCAAGATTAGACTTGATAAGCTTCGCATACATCCAAAAGAAAGCTATGATGAGGTAATTCAGAAGATTCTTTATGTTCTTAATCTTTGTAAATCAAATCCATCAGAAGCTCGTGGAAGATTGATAGCAATAGATAAGTTAAAACAACTAAGCGAAGTAAAAAAGAATGATAAAAAATCAGATAAGTAACTCTTCGTTTATCTCTCCAAGATTTGATACAACATATTTGTAGAGTTTATTGATTACTATTTTTTGAAGACCTTCCTTCAATGGACCATGACAAGCATCAAGATTTTTTTCAGGATATCCAGCAATTCCCAATTTGTAGGAGCATCTCATTTTATAGCCTTCATAATCTCTTAATCCCAAATCTGTATTTTTGGCAGAAAGCAAAGTTACCTGAAGATTACAAGAATCAGAAAAAACACCGAGAACCTCATATCTCCAAGAACCTTCATTTTGTTCATTAACATAAACTGCATTTTTACACTGTTCCATCTTTTTTTCAAAACAAGCATAATCAGTACATGAAAAAGGAATAAAAGTATAATATAGGGCTAGAACGGCTACAGCAATTATTAGAATAGCTAAAACCTCTTTTATATATCTAAACTTCCTAAAGTCCATCATAATAAATTCCGTCAAAGGATTATTTAAACTCTTTCAAAAATAGACAATTTACAAACTAATCAATTCAATATTTGTCTCAACAATTGCAAAGTTCTTTGCTGCAATATATGAAACTCCTCTCTCTTCACAAGCTTGTATCACTTGTTTTGTCGCAATTCCATCAATAACCAAAGCAGTAATCTTTTGTCTATTTCTCATAACAGCAGGAACAACTTCAACACTTGAAACAACTCTCTCAACTGAAAGGTCAGCAGCTAAAAGTAATGCTTTCTTAGAACCCTCAATTTCAGAATATTTTTCTTTCAAGGCAGATTTTATATCTCCCTCAAATGGAGCTATTTCTTCTTCTCCGATTCCTTCTCTATTAAGTCTGTAAAGAAACTCCCTTGCAGGCATCTTTCTTCTCAAACTCAAAAGTATTTCTTTACCTGTAAGTTCTTCAACTTCCTTACCATCAGGTGCTACTGCAATATAAACAACATTAGCGTTGTCACATACATTTCTCGCAATAAGCTTTCCCCCTCTATCTCCATCAACAAAAAGAGTTATTTCCTTTTCTTTGCTAAGTTTTGCAATTTCTCTAGGCAACTTAGCACCATTCATACCGATAACATTATTCACTCTATTCTTCAAAAGATTAACAACATCAGCTCTGCCTTCAACAACTATAATTTCATCTCCAGAAAGATCCCCTGCAGGAAGTTGTTCTTCTCCATATTCTTGTATTTTAGCAACTCTACTTTCTTCCTTCAAAGTCTTCGCAATTCCAACATCTCCAGAGGTATCTAAACCTTCAAGAAGTTTCTTAGCTCTTTCAATAATATAATCTCTCTTGTTTCCACGCACATCCTCTATTTTAGTTATAGTAATCTTAGATTCAGTAGGGCCTATTTTATCTATTGTCTCAAGCGTAGCAGCAATTATTGTTGTTTCAGATTTGTCAAGCGCACTTGGTAATTTGATTTCTCCAACTGTTTTTCCATCAACAGTGTTCATTTCAACTTCAATTCTTCCTATTTTTCCTTCTTTTTGTAATTCACGCATTTCAAGTTCCGTTCCCAAAAGACCCTCTGTTTGACCAAATATCGCTCCAATAACATCAGGTTTTTCTATAGGACCTTCGGAAGTAAAGCTAGCATAAATCATATATTTTATTGACACTGGACTTACTTTAGCCATGTTCAAAACTCTCCTGTTTTGTATGCGTAGACATACCAGTTTTGTTTTGAACACAAGAAATTTACTTTAATTTGCAAATTTCTGTGCAACAAATTGCACTGGCTAACAATTTGCTTGTAACCAAAAATTTCAATTTTTGCCATTTTTTTGTTTTTCTCAATTTATCTTGTAGTTCTAAAAGGTAGAATATCTGTTTCTCGCTGTCAACGGTAAAAACCGTGTAAGTGTGAATATGATGAAGTACTACCAAAGTACTATCGTGATAAAAAGAAAGCGTTTCAGGTATATTTAAAGTTATTGATTACATATATTAAAGAGAAAAAGAGAGAAAGCCAAAAAGAATTTACGTTTATATATTTTATTACCGTCGCAAAAGCACAAAAAGATTTATATACATCAAGGTAAAATGAGATTTAAGATGGTGATGGCAGTAAAGGAACCGATAAAATCTAACTCGTCTATCGACGAAGAAGAATTTCAGGAAACAAACATAGATGATTTGTGTGAAGATCTTGAAAGTTTATCTTTCTAAAATTTAATTTTTTATTTTCGTCTTTAATTTAGATAATTAGAATTACAATTTGTAAAAACTTAAAATTTATTTAAGGAGGCAACAATCCCATTCCACCATTCATTTTATCTCTCAGTTGGTGGTATTCTCGAGTATTTCCTAATTTCAAAAACAATTCTAAAAGTCTATTCTGGACTTCAAGTTTTTCTTGAGCATTAAGATCCAGAGTAAGCATTTTTTGATATAAAGACTTTGCATTACTTCTTCTGTCTTGTTTAATATAATCTTGTGCTTGTATAAAATGGAATTGTTTAAACTGTTGTTTCATTTCATATTTTTCTCTATCATTCCCAAGAGCAAGTGCTTGTGAAAATATTCTTTCAGCCTCTGAAAAATCGTTTCCTTTTACATGAAACTCCACAGCTTTCATATACTGCATTATTTTCTCTCTAAATGTAGTCGTAATTTCTGCAGCGCTCTTTATTGTCTTTCCAGCATCGAGATACATCTTTTTCTGTTCATATACTCTAGCTAATTCAACCATCACAAATTTTCTTGTGTCAAAATCAAGTTGCGATTTTGCAGCTCTTTGAAGATAAGACATCTTAACATATTCTCCCATCGTCTTGAGTTTTGCTTCAATTTCACTCTTTGTTTTCTCCATCACCGGTTTATCTACAATATACATATCGCCGTTAAATTACTTTTCTTTATAATGTTTATGGTAACGCGAAGCATAAATATATTTTACATCAAGAATAAAAAGCAAGTTTTTGAAATCATGTAATTATTAGTCCAGAAGATGTTCTTCCACAAACCTTCGAAGAAATTTTATATGCAGAAGGTCGTTCAGAAGAAAAAGCAACTTGTATAAGAAATGTAAAAAATTTGGTAAGAGATTATATCTGTGCTGGTACAAGAACTGAAGCCAGAAAAACTGTAAGGAACTTAAGAGATATTCCTAATATATCAGAATTAATAATCGAAACAGCATAAGAAAGAAATATAATTTATGGATATCTGGGCTTTCCAGAAAGAAAATATTTTTTAGTTGCAGTATATCAAGAATTTTCAGAAGAAACCAACAAATTAAGATTAATAAGATAAAAATGAATCAGAGGTGCTCGTTTCACATCAAATTCAAAATGCATAACGCTTTTTCGCTTATATAAAATCTTAAAACCGCACCTCTAAATTGAATATTATAAAAAATAGAAGTCAAACTTATATTTAAATTTTACTATCTCTTCCGTGCCATCTTTTTAGCGTGTTTCTTGAACAATTTCCATCCACCAATAAGTCCCACTGTCAGAACAACATGGACCCATATTTTTGAAACTTCTTGAGGAATCATATCAACAACATTAAGTATGAAATGTTTAAATTCATTGAAAAAATAAATGTTTTTCATACTATCTCTAAAAATTTATTATGTAAATTAGTTTTTCTTGGCAATTATTTCCAAGCATACACCAGCAGCGACTGTAGATCCAGCGTCTCTTATAGCGAATCGAGCCATATGAGGGTTAACAGCATTTGTTTCAAGAACAAGATTTCCAATAGGTTTTAGTCTAACCTTAGCAACATCTCCATTCTTCAAGAAGTCTGGGTTTGTAGCCTTCGTTCCATCGGGCGATTGCTTCTCAATAAGTTCAATGAACTGGCATGGAACCTGAGCTGTATGAACATGGAATACTGGTGTATATCCTTTAGCAATAACTGTTGGATGTGAAATAACTGCAATCTGTGCAATAAATTCTTGAACGATTGAAGCTGGTTTAGCTGCATCGCAAATAACGTCTCCTCTTGCAACGTCTTTCTTTCCTACTCCTCTAATATTAATTCCTACGTTGTCTCCAGCTTCTGCCTGAGGCATCTGTTCATGATGCATCTCAATTGTCTTAACTTCTCCATTTACACCAGTACCTGATCTTCCAGGAAGAATTATAACCTTCTGTCCAAGTTTCATAACTCCAGTTTCAATTTTACCAACTGGAACTGTTCCGATTCCTGTAATTTCATATACATCTTGTAAAGGCATTCTTAATGGCAAATCAGTTGGTTTGTTAGGTTGTTCAAATAAGTCCAATTGTTCTCTAATTGTTGGTCCCTTATACCAAGGCATTTTATCAGACTTCTTAACAACATTTTCTCCAAGATATCCAGCAGCTGGAATGAATGCCATTGTTTCCAATTTATATCCAGCCATTTTCAAAACAGCAGAAACATCAGCCACAACTTTTTTGTAAGCTTCTTCTTTATATTCAACAGTATCCATCTTGTTGATAACAACAGCAACTTGTTTAACACCCATAGTTCTCAAAAGCCAAGCGTGTTCTTTTGTCTGTGGTTGAACTCCTTCAGCAGCTGCAACTGTCAAGAAAGCAGCATCAGATTGAGATGCTCCAGTAATCATGTTCTTAATGAAGTCCTTGTGTCCAGGAGCATCAATAATTGTAACTTCATACTTATTCGTAATTAATTTCTGATAAGAAAGGTCAATTGTAACTCCTCTTTCTCTTTCTTCTTTGAATTTGTCCATAACGTAAGCGAATTCAAATCCAGCTTTACCATGTTCCTTAGCAATTGCTTTAAGCTTGTCAAGTTCCTGTGGAGGAATAGCTCCACTATCAAACATCAATCTACCAATTGTAGTACTCTTTCCGTGATCTACGTGACCCACGAAAGCGACGTTAATTGTTGGTTTTGTCTTTGCCATGTTAGTAATGTGATTTATTTTGGTGGGTATTTAAATCTTGTGTTTTCATTAAGATATATACATTAATTTCAACTATTTTTCATCTCATTAATTTTAAAAACTTGAATATACCAAAATAAAGAATGAAGCTTTATCTTGTTAGGCATGGGGAAAAAGAAAAAGATGAGTTCAGTTCAAATCTTACCACTTTCGGAAAGGAGCAGATTAAGAAACTTGCAGAGACTTTAACTGACAAGAATATTAAAAAGATTTATTCCAGTTCTAATCCTAGGTCAATCCAGACTGGAGAGATAATCGGCAATAAAATAAATTTACCTGTGACAATAGTTAAATCAATTCAAGAATTACCTCGCGAAGTTTTTTTCCAGCCTGAGAGAGAATTGAGTCAGCAAAACCAAGAAATGTTAAGAAGTATTCACTTATTCTTAAATGAAATCTCTAAACGAGATGAAGATGTAGTTTTAGCAATGCACGCAGGAATCAACAGAGCCACAATTAGCCTATTATTAGATATTCCTCTGCAAAAGATGGTTCATTTTACTCAAGATCTTAGCTGTATGAATTTACTTGAGTTTAAAGAGATGTATGGTGAGAAAAGATGGTGTTTGGATTTACTAAACAGTACCCACCACCTAAATGACAAATAAAGGTTATAAAATTGGGCTCATGGGCAGTTCCTGTTCAGGGAAAACTACCAGTGCAGGTATTCTTGCAACCGAATTAAGGCTAGAGCTATATCCAGAATTTGAGTCGGTGATGTTAGCAGAATGGATTAAACAAGGTAAAGTAACTGATAAAACTCGTATGCCTCCCAACGTTACAAAAGAATTTCATGAATCTGCCTTAAGACTAAGAGAAACTAAATCCAGTAATTCTAGAGGATATGTTTCAGATAGAACTGCAGCAGATCTTTTAGTTTACAACCGCATTTACGTCCAGCCACATTTTCCAGAGTCATACGGAGCCGAATTTACAGCAAGATGCAAAGCAATTATGGAAAGATATACTCATTTATTTTTATTTCCAAGAGGAGTATTGCCTTTAGAAGCAAACGGAATTAGAACAGTAGACTCAGATTATCAGCTAAGAGTGCATACAAAATTGCTAGAAGTATTAGGAGATTTAAGAATAAGCTACGTCTCTCTTTCAAAAGAAAGACTAAGTAAGCAAGATAGAGTGGAGGAAATTAAATCGTGGTTAGAAATATAGTTGTAATCGGCTGGGGTCAGATAGCTGATTTGTTATGTGAATTCCCAGAAGTAGTTGGTTATGTGCAAGGAGGCAATCTTGAAGAAATTATCAGTTTAGAATCTAGGAAAGTAATCGGGAGAGTAAACCCCGATTTTCATTTAGGCGTCATCGGAATCGGGAAGAGCAGTTACAAACTTGAAAGTTCTACTGCTTGGTTAGCAAGAGGTTATCGCCTTGGCAAATTAGTTCACTCTTCGGCATATGTAAGCCCGAGAGCTAAAATTGGGGAGGGCAGCGTTGTAATGCCTCTAGCATTTATAGATGGAGCTAGCACGGTTGGAAGATGTTCAATTATAGGACCACAATGTGCGGTAAGAGTAGCGAGTATAGGTAATTATTGCCATTTAGCCATACAATCAAAAGTTTTACCCAAGGCTACAATTGAGGATTGCGTATTTTTAGGTGCAGGATCCACTGTTTTAGAAGGAGTGATGGTATGTAATTCTTCTGTTCTAGGCGCAAGTGCAACGGCATCTAAAGATATTCCTTCGAAACACTTATACATAGAAAGATCAAGAGACCCAATTTTAAGAGAAATTCAAATATCGTATCCACTAACAGAAAGAGAAAAGCTTGAAAGAAAATTAAGAGAATAACTTACACAAATCTATTTAAACAATTCAATCTCAAAATAAAATATGGAAAAAGATATGGAGATGATTGTAGAAGAAGGAACATATAATATGATAGCAAACACCGATGGCGAATTCAAAATAACACACCTCGTGTTAAAAGCATCAAATGGCTCAAAAAGAGTTTGGAAAATACAGGAATTAACAGAAAAAGATGTTTCTTTCAAGATTGAGAAGTTTGCGTAGTATCTGAAGTTCTCGGATCATAATTTCTTTCAGAACCCTCCGCATAGCTTATAACTTTAACACGATAACTTTCCAAATCTTCTCTAGTATCTCTAGTTGCCTCTCTTTCAATTTCTCTTCTTCTTAACCTCCTAAAATTATTTCCGGTTGTCTTCCCAGCACGACCTATATAATCTAATTGTTTACTATTCATCTTAAATAGGATAAATCTAATATAAATCAACAATATCTGCTGAATGTATGTTTCTCAACTGAAATATCCTTTTTTTCAACAATATTTTTTTTCAATCCACCCTTATCCTTTATTTTTAAAACTTCTTCTTTGATGAAGTTCTCAACTCTCCTGCTCATTGAGATTCCTTGTTTCTTGCAATATTCAGAAAACTGTTTATACACCTCATCATCAATATTAAAAGTTCGAATCGCCATCTTTTATCTTAAATAAACTTAATTAACATTAATAAATCTATCCATATAGAATAAAACGAACTTTAATTATTATATAAGATTATATAACTTTAGATAAATTACTTTCTCTTTTCCCGCAAAGCTCGGCGATATTGCCAATCAGTTTCAAATCCTCTTGCCTCTCTGCATGCAGCCTGATATTCAGCAGTAGAATTATGACCATTATTCATTGCAACACTTCTATTGAATTCTACGCTTGATCCAAAGACTAAATAGGATCTTACAGTAGTGTGACTAACACGAAGTGCTTGCCCAATATCTCTATAAGATTTCCCCTCCTCACGAAGTTCTCTCATAAGAGCGATATCCTTCTCAGTAACTACTCTGTTCTTTGCCATGAACAGGTTCTTCAGAATATGTCTTTTAAACATATGCTTAGAATAGCTTTTTAAAGGATCTTTTTAGGGCATTTACATGACAGAATCATTAGAATTAATTGTAGAAAGTCCCAAGACTCTGAAAGCTGAACTAGCTGAGAGCTTCAGAAATTATCCAAGAAATCTAAAAGGTTATCTTAAATCACTTACCCCTATGATTGCAATAGGTTCTGTTGGTGCGGGAGTGGGTCAATGGGCAGCACAAAAATTAGGTTATGATTCTGTTGCGGCTCAAACAGCATCGGCTTACTTATGCGGATATATTCCTGGTTATGCAGTTATGTTTGAAAGAGAATTTAGAAAAAATAGAGATAAATATCCTAGAAGACTTAGCAAACCATTTGGAAATTTTGTTGGGACTTTTTTGGCTTCAGATTATGTAGCTGACTTGTCTACATTTACTCCTTTGTTTATTGCATCAAACGCTTATTTAATTAACAATTCAGATATGCCTGCATTACCTCGCACTTTGTTGCTTTGGAATGGATTAGGGTTAGTATATACTAGTGTAATGGCTGGCCTTCATCCAACAATGCAAAGAGTCAACAACGCAATAAACAGAGGAATTAAGAGAACATATAATAAAATCAAAGGAAAAAAATAATATCAAGAAAAATATTCATCTTTTCTTGCATTCATTTCTTCAATAGCCCGTTTCAGTTCTGACTCATATATTTTATCAGCTTTAACATATACATGTTGTCCAATTCCGTTCTTAGCGTGTATAGTAACTCGTATTCCCTGTTTAGCAGGATCATAATGTTTAACATCAAAACCAACTTCATGAGTTCCATTACTAAATGATCTATCAAGAACAACTTCTCTTACATTAGGCAAAGAATCAAGTCCATTCAAAGATCTTCTTAACGCCGGACTAATATTTACACCACCTTTAGAACGAATTACCATTTCACTGGTTCTCAGCTAATCCTTTTCTATCTCTAATCTTACGAACAACTGCTTCTTGTAATTCTCTAGGTAACTGCTTAAAGTCCTGCGTTATCAAACTTGACACACCGCGACCTTCAGTCATACTTCTCAAATCAGATGACCAACCAATCATCTCAGCTACAGGAATTCTTGCCTTGATAAATACATCAATTCCTTTCTGATCCACATCAATTAGAACTCCTCTTTTACTTGAAATTAATCCTGTAACTGCTCCCATGAAATCAACAGGGGCTTCAACTAAATGTGTCTGAATTGGCTCAAGCATAGCCGCACCACCTTTCTTCATAGCATCAAACATTCCCAATCTTATAGCTGGGTAAATCTGTGCAGGTCCTCTATGCATATGGTCAACGTGAAGTTTAGCATCGTGCAAAACAAACTTTGTCTTCATCATAGGTTCCTTTGCTAACGGCCCAGCGTCAATTACAAGTTTCCATCCATCAATTATAGATTCAATCACTTCTGAAAGCAAAACAAGTCCTCTAGTTTGATCTTCAAATACATTTCCTTTGTAAATGTCTCTGTAAGCTCTAGCTTCATCATTTGAGATTCCAAGTTCAGAAAGTTTCTTCCAGATATCTTCAGGTTTCTTTTTCAAACGACCTTCAGGAATCTCTCCCTTTTCAATTGCATCATAAACATTATCTTCCAAAGGTTCCATACTCAAGAAAAATATGTTATGGCCATTAGGAGTTCTGCTTTCAATTTCTCCGCTATCCTTTGTAACAGACTCTCTATATACAACAATTGGAGTACCCATTTTAACTTCCAAACCCTTTTCAGTTTTTATACGACCTTCAATAATTTCCAAATGTAATTCTCCCATACCTGAAAGTAAGTTCTCTCCAGTTTCTTCATTAATTTCAATTTTAACAGAAGGATCTTCTTTTCCAACTTTTCTCAAAACCTCAATCAACTTAGGCAAATCTTGAGGCTTTGTAACTTCAATAGATTTAGTAATAACTGGCTGGAAAATGTGTTTCAATTCTTCAAATGGTGTTTGCTCAGTCATAGTTATTGTCTCTCCAACTTCTACATTAACTCCAGAAATAGCAAGTACGTTTCCAGCAGGAACCTCGTCTAGCTGTTCTGGTTTAACACCATTATAAACTAAAACTTGTTGAACTCTAGATTTTTTCTTATTATTATTACAATAAATTTCCATTCCAGTTCTCATTGTTCCAGAATACAATCTACCTGCACAAACTTCTTTTCCAGATCTTGGATCAATAACAATTCTCGTAACTACAAAAGCAAGCTCTCCATTTCTATTACATGTAAGCAAATCCTGTCCCATTTTGCTATCAGCATCTCCTCTCCATATTCTAGGAATTCTATACTTCTGAGCTTCCAATGGATTAGGTAAATGCTTTACAGCCATATCTAAAACTACTTCATGCAAAGGTGCATTTTTCCAAACCCATTCTTTTCTCGTGTTTTCATCCATATCATACATTTTGATTATGTCTCCAAAAGAAATATTTCTCTTCTTCATAAACGGAACAGACAATGCCCAGTTCTCCCTAGCAGAACCAAAAGCAACACTACCCTCAGCAACGCTTACTCTCCACTTATCAGCCAATTCAGGTTCAGCAATTTGCAAAATCAAATTATTAAAATCTGCAATAACTTTTGCAAACCTCTCTTGCATTTGTTGAGGAGTAACTTTTAATTCTTTTATTAATCGGTCAACTTTATTTATGAAAAGGACAGGTTTAACTCTTTCACGTAGAGCTTGTTTCAAAACTGTTTCTGTTTGAGGCATTATTCCCTCAACAGCGCAAATCAAAACAAAAGTTCCATCAATAGCCCTCATTGCTCTTGTAACATTTCCACCGAAATCAATGTGTCCAGGAGTATCAATTAAATTAATTAAATATTCTTTTCCTTCATATTCGTGACCCATAGATACATTCGCAGCGTCTACCGTCATCAATCTTTCTTGTTCGTCTTTATGAAGCCATGTGCTCATTCCTTCTTCTAAGTCTCCAGCGTTTTTCGAAGCCATCATTCCTGCAGCAGCAAGTAAGTTATCTGTGAAAGCAGTTTTTCCATGGTGGATGTGTGCAGACGTAGCTACATTTCTTATGTTCGCTTGATTAGAAGTTAATCTCTGAATCTTCTGTAAACTTGTTTCTTTTTCTGCCATTTTTGTTTTTTAATCAAAGTTTTTAGTAAACGATTTTATCAAAGATGCTTTTTAAACGTTGTTGTATCTCCAGTGAAGTTAGTTATCTCTTTAGCAATATCCTCTGGCTTTTTATCGTCTACATAAATCATTTTATCGCAGAATTATTTAAATAGCTCTGGGAGTTGAATATATCTCTTTCTTGTTTACTATGTTAAGAGAATTATATATTCATTTTTAAGCGATTATACTGATTTAATCTGAATCATCGTCTTCGAGGTTTCTTAATTATTTTTTACTAAGGATTTATGAGATTTATAGTAAAACCATCCCACAATTGATAAGGTTATTAATGGAGAAACCCAACTAGGTATATCGATATCGAAACTATTTAATATCATTAATATTCCTAGTAAGAGAATTGAATACATTGCTCCGTTCTTTAAATATATATAATTCTTTATTTTGTCTGTGCCCTTTATTGTTAATTGCCTTACTACTAATGCTCCAAGACCATTCCCTATGATAATTAGAGGGATTGAGAGAGTGAATGCGAATGCCCCTAAAACTGAATCTATCGAGAACGTTGAGTCTATGATTTCCAAATAGAATATCTTGCTTAGGTCACTTATCCCTCTTTTTTAAGTTTCTTTTCTTGTTCTTCTGCGTTTGTTTTGAAACCGTGAGTTATAAAGAATGTAGTTGAGCCTATTACTGCTTCGAATGCCATCATTGCTTCTTTTTGAAGGGAGAACCAAACTATTTCTGTTAAGAGAATGGAAACAATTGCAAAAAACCAAATGCCATATTTTTCGACGGTCTTTTCTCCTATTAATCCATAATTCTTAGGTTCTATAAAATACCAATGAAGGAAGAGAAATAGCAGATATGTTCCTCCGCCTACAAAAAGGATTGATGCTGAACCTTCTATGGCTTTGATCACAGAGGGGTCAGAGCTAAAACTCGCAATTAATGCTCCTCAAGCTCCTATTTGAGGATTTGACGCCCAGACAATTGCCCAAGGGAGCAAACCCCTAATAATAAAAACTCCAATTATAATCCCCCAAAATAAGAACCATTTTCTACTCTTTTGTTGCATTGTCTTTAGGACATCAGCGTTTATAATCGCATTATCTACACTTGTTATTATTTCAAATAATATTAAACCTAAAACAGTAACTATGATCTCGAATATAGCCATTTTTTATTTAATTATAGAAGGTTTAAAAAGTTATCTTGCAGAATCAGCTTGTTTCTCGCTTTCGTTCTTTTTATTCAAAGCATAACTTTCCATATTCATATCAGCAGCATTAATTATTTCTTGAGCAAGACATTCAGCCATATTCTTCTTTTTTCCAAATGATTTCTGAAAAGATCCTTGAACCATCCATCTAACAACAAGATTAACTCTTCTTATGGGAGAAACATCCACAGCTTGAGGATATCTTGCTCCTCCATATTCAATTGTTGTAATCTCATCTCTTGGAGCAGCATTCTGTATAGCCTGTATCAAAACTTGCATAGGGTTGGTCTTCTTTTTTTCAGCGACAATAGCAAGAACATCCATCATTGTTGTCATATTCTTAGTGTACTTTCCTGAAGAGTGAGATGTAATTATTTTATGTTTCTTACCAACATGTCCTGGAACTGCAAGTCTGTTTGCAAATCTTTCAAGTATATGCATTTTCGCTTGAGTGAATTTTCCAACATTTCTTCCGTGTGATTTTATCAAAAGTTTTGATTGTATATTGATATAGGGAGCAAGAGACTTATCAGCAATTGAAACCTCTGCCATATCATATAAATCGAATACTTTGAAACTCATTATCTTCTACCTTTCTCTATCTTACCCTTCCACAATAAATGTAGTGGCTGATCATTCACTTTTACAACTTTGAATCTAATACCTCTGATGTTTCCTTTAGAACGTCCCTGTTTTCCACCAATTCTTTCAATTATAACCTCATCATGTTCATCAACAAATTTTTGTGCAAGATTCCCAGGGATGAAAGCTCCAACAGGAATTCCATTCTTAACAAGCTGCACTTTGCAACACTTTCTCATTCCAGATGATGGCTGAGCAGCTTCTTTTTGGAATTTGCTTACAACAATTCCCTTTGCTTGAGATGCTCCTTCGAGAGGATCTGCTTTTTCTCGTAAATTGAGTTTTCTAACTTTATAAGTTCTATCATTCCATTTAAATTTTTTGCGGTTTCGCATTAATTTTTTTGCATTCAATAAACCCATGTATAATCCTCTTGTAAAATTGGTTTTTAAAGTCTTCGTTTTACATGAGTTTATTTTATACTAGACAAATGAAAATACATGAACAAATTATCTTCAAAAACAATAAATAAATTAATGATGATAGAGAAATAGTAAAGAAAGGAGAATTTTATTTAGAATCAGAAACAAAGAAAATCATTATTAAAAATAATTAATATTCTTAAAATATTAAACTATCTTCAATCCTTTTCCAAAATAAGATTCAAGAACATTACTTAATTCCATTAATCTAACTTTATTTCTTCCAATTAAAGTTGCTGCTCTATCTCGAGAACCAGCAGTTAAAACAAACATATTGTCATGAACCTCAACAGATACAAAACTTACAGGAGAAATAATAGATTCAATAAATTTAGAAACGCTATCAACATCTTCTTTCACATCTCTAATAATTCTGACTCTCTTTCCAAGTTTTTGTGAAATAAAAGAAACATTTCTATTTCCATTTCCTAAAGCAATAGAAAATAATTTTGGTGAAACAGCAAAATAAATTGTATTATTATAAATAAAACATTTTGTCGCCCTAACGTGTGCAACATTATCTAAAATATTCATGTACCTCATCGTCTGCATATCAATTGTTTTCATTTTCAGTATATTGTGTAAGTATAAATCTACTTTATAAAACTTGTTAAAAATTTATTTCTTTTTTTCCTTTTTCTGAACAAGAGCTCCAGTAATTTTCACAAGCAATCCAGGAAGTCCTGTTCCAACTGGAACGGGTTGGTTCAAAATAATATTCTCAATTACTGACGCTAAATCATCTTTCTTTCCTTGTATTGTTGCATTAACAAATTGTTTATCTGGTGTTTCGAATGCAGCTCTTGCAAATATACTTGACTTGTTAGAGATAATTCCCATTCTTGTAACTCCTTTAACGAGCCCTATATTTGTCATAGCATCTGAAATCAAATCTAAATGTCTTTCATCAATATCAAGTCCTTGACTATCAAGAACTTTCTTTATCTCGAGCAATATTGCCTCACGAGCAGCTTCAATTCCTAGAACTTCTGCAACTTCATGAACATTGTTTGTGAAAACTCTCTCATTGTCAATTCCTTTAACTTCTAAAACTTCACGTAAATTACTTCCTGCAGTAAGTATAATGAACTCTTTCCCTCTGTGTGCAACAACGACTTGTGAAATTCCTTTAACTCCTGAGATTATTGTCTTCTTTAATTTTTCCTTAAGTTTATATATATCTCTAAAAGTCATATCTGAAGTGTTAAGCAAAACATTATTGTCTTTGTGTTTAGCTTCGAATCCTTTTTCTTGAAGTCTTTCAACTATTTTCTGAGAACCTACATGGACTGTCTTAAGTGCAGTTTGATCTAATACGATTTCAATTTTCTTACTAGCAAAATCAATTTTTACTTCAGAGGCAATTTCTTCAAGCTTTACTTCTCTGATTTTTTCTGCAACACTTCTGGCATCTTTTTCATTATTAAATTCTTTATCAAGATAAATCTCCATACTTGGAGTTGAAGGTTCCTTTCTAGCGTCGAATATTTCAATCAATCTTGGCATTCCTAATGTAACTTGCACTTCTGCAATGCCAGCAGAGTGGAATACGTTCAAAACCATCTGTGTTGAGGATTCTCCAAATGATTGTGATGTTGTAACTCCCACTGCTTCTCCTGGCTGTATCTTCTTACCAGTGTGTAGTTCGGCTACATCTTTTCCATCTCCTCCATAAGAAAACTGAACTACATTTTCAGAAGCATCTCTTACAGTTCCATCATATTCTACTTTCAAATCTTGAAGTGCGCTTACAAGTCTTCTATACAAATATCCAGACTTAGGAGTTCTCAATGCAGTGTCAATAAGGCTATCTCTTCCAGTTATTGCTCCAAAGAAAAACTCTGTAGGTTTTAATCCATCAAAGAATGAGCTCTGAACAAATCCTCTTGACTCTGGACCAATATCTCCCTTAGTAAAGTGAGATGTAGTTCTATCATTATATCCGAAGTTAATACGCTTGTTCCATAGAATTTGCTGTCCAACACAACATCCGATCTGCGTGATATTTGTAGCACTTCCTTTAGCTCCAGAGAGAATCATTTTACTTATTGAGCTATCTTTTGAAATATTTTCTTTAACAGTCTTTCCAACAGAAGTAAGGACTTCGTTAAGAATTTGCGAGATTTTTATTTCTCTTGTCTCTTCAACATTTTTACCAGGAAGAAGTTCAAGTTTTCCTGTCTGAGAATCTTTTGTAATTTCAGCAGTTTTTTTATTTGCGTTAGAAATTGTTTCTTTAGTCATTTCTTTAACTTTAGGATTAACGTCAAGATCTCTCAAACTTATAGAATATCCTCTTCTTGTCAAATAGGAAACTCCTAATGTAGCAGCTTTTTGTATTGTATCAAACGCTGCATCTCTTCCATGAGTCTTATCAATTTGTTTGACCATATTTCCAGTTTCAAGACCTAATGTGGATTCATCAGTTATTTCTTTAGGAACTGTAATCTCTGTTCCCTTTGGAAGTATATGTGTAAAGACTTCTGTTCCATCAACATTCTTTTTCAAGTTTGAAACAACTCCAGCAGTATACAAGAGTTGTTCTGCTTCTGCTTTATCCAAAGAATCTTTTCCAAGAATATAGTTTCCTGTCAAAGAGTCAAGAGTTAATCCTACCAAGTTACAGTTATTCTTTGTAGAAATAATATTATTCTTTATATTAAGTAGGGTAATCGCTTCAGATTTCGCCTCTTCAGTTTGAGGAGAGTGTATGTTAACTTCGTCTCCGTCAAAGTCAGCGTTATATGGAAACACTACGGAAGGGTGCAATCTAAATGTCTTATGAGGTAATACTTTTACATAGTGAGCCATAAGACTTTGTTTATGTAACGATGGATGTCTGTTGAACAAAACTATATCTCCATCCATCAAATGTCTTTCAACTTTGTATCCAGGAGCAAGTTCCTTGCAAATTTCTTCTTTCAAATCTTCAGTAATTCTTTTTTTCTTACCATCTGGTCTTATAACATAATTAGCTCCAGGATGATTATCTCCTTTTCTAACTAACTCTCTCATATATTCAATATTTAATGTAGTAACTCCTTCTGCAACAGTAATTATCTTAGCAACTTCAAGAGGAACTCCTACTTCATCCAATCTCAAATATGGATCTGGAGAAAGCACAGTTCTTGCAGAATAATTAACTCTCTTTCCAGCAAGGTTCTTTCTTATTCTTCCTTCTTTACCCTTTATTCTTTCAGTAATTGTTTTTAATGGTTGTCCAGATCTATGTCTTGCAGGAGGTATCTTTGAAATATTGTTATCAAAGAATGTTGTAACATGATATTGTAATAAATCCCATAAATCTTCAATAATTACTTCAGGCGCTCCTGCATTCAGGTTTTCCCACAATCTCTGGTTTGCTCTTATAATATCCGAAACTTTATGAGTCAAGTCATCTTCACTTCTCTCTCCAGTTTCAAGAGTTATTGAAGGCCTAACAGTAACACTAGGAACAAGTAATTGTGAAAGTATCGCCCATTCAGGTCTGAAAGTCTTTGGATTCACTCCGATTTTTTTCATTTCTTCATCTGTAATTTTAACCAGCAATTCTCTTATCTCATTAGGGAAAAGTCTTTTCTTTCCATTATAAAATGATGTTGGTTTATCAAGTTTTATTCTACCTCTATCAATATTACAGAAAGGACATTTTTTCTTATCACGAGCCTTCTTTGCTCTTTCAGTAGGAGTATATTTACTTTGCTTATCTTCTTCAAGTGTAAGCTTACCACACTGATGACAGAAGCTTCTCAAGAAAAGTTCAATCAAGGGAATATATTTAATATGCACAACAGGTCTTGCTAACTCAACGCTTCCAGGATGTCCAAGACATTCTTTTAATCTTCCTCCACAAGTTCTACATCTTGTTCCTGGATCAATAGCTCCCAATCTCAAGTCCATAAGTCCTCCATCTACAGGGAATCCATCAATGTCATACAACTCTGGTGTAACTATCTTTGCAGTGCTTAATTTCTTAATCTGCTCAGGAGAGATCAAACTAAACTTCAACGATTTCACTTGTTTCTTGATTATTTCTGACATTGCCATTTTATTCGTATTTGTTTTTCAATTCAAAAGATGTAAGGATATGTAATCCTAACAACTCTTCAATGAGTAATTTAAATGCATATGAAACCTCTATAGGCTCAACTTCGTTTCCTCCACAAACAGGACAATAATTCTTGTTTCTGATAGTATCTTTAACTCCGATATTTCCACACGCTGAACAAATATGTATTGTAGTTTTATCAGAGTCGTATCTTTCTTTCAAAAGAAGAGATGCTCCGTGTCCAACAAGTGCTTGCTGTTCCATTTCTCCAAGTCTTAATGCTCCACCTCGAGATCTTCCTTCAACTGGTTGTCTTGTAAGCAAAGTAACTTTTCCAGAAGCCCTTGCTTGCAATTTATTTTTAACCATGTGTACAAGTTTCAAATAATACATGTTACCGATATAAATCTTAGCATCTAGTTTTCTTCCTGTAATTCCATCGTACATCGATTCTTTTCCATCATAGCTGAAACCCATATGCATTAACTGTTTCTCCAAATCAGCAACCTTTGCTCCAGTGAATGGAGTTCCATCAACAAAGGATCCAGTAACTGCTCCAACTTTTCCAGCAAGAACTTCAATCATATATCCTACAGTCATACGACTCGGGATTCCGTGAGGGTTGAAAAGCAAATCTGGTTTAACTCCTTTTGATGTAAATGGAATATCTTTAGGATCCGCTAACAAACCAACAACTCCTTTCTGTCCGTGAGGTGTAGAAAATTTATCTCCGGGTTCAGGAACTCTATGATCTCTTATTCTAACTTGTGCAATCTTGTTTCCTTCACTATCTGCAGTTATGAAAACACCATCAACAATTCCCAGTTCTCCTTGTTTGATTGCAACGCTTCCCTCTTTCTTTGATTGTATGCTCAAATCTTTAGCTTCAGAAAGGAATTTAGGAGGAGTTATTCTTCCTATTATAACTTCAGAAGCTCCAAGTTGTGCTTCTGGATAAACAATACCATCATCTTCAAGATATCTATATGATGTTTCAGTTCTATATCCAGAAACATCTTTATTTGGAATAGTAATTTCATCTTTTAATCCACCAGCATAATTAAGTTCAGTAGCTTCATAAGGTTTGAAATATGTGCTTCTTCCCATTCCTCTTTCAACACTTGCTCTGTTAAGGATTGTAGCGTCTTCTAAGTTGTATCCTTCATAAGGCATAATTGCAACAACAATGTTTTGCCCAGCTGGATAAAGTTTCAAAGTGTCAAATACAAAACTCTTAACAATAGGATTTTGTGGATAATGCAATACTGAAGAGTTCGTGTCTAATCTTACAAGATAGTTAGCTGCATAAATTCCAAGAGACTGTCTTAATGTCTTACTTCCTCTCAAAAGACGAGGAGCCTGGTCGTGATTAGCAAATGGAACTAATGAAGTTACAAGTCCAAATATTGCAACAGGGTCAATCTCAACATGCGTATGTTTATCGTTCAAATTCTCATTGCCTTGTGCAACAAAGGCATCTTCTTCTTCAGTAGCGTCAATATACTCAATAACTCCCTCTCTTATCAAATCTTTCCATTGTAAAGCTCCTTGCTCCAGCAAAACAAGATGATCATCTCTCAATTTGCTAGCTCCTTGATTAGCAACAATCAAAGGTCTCAATACTCTTCCAACTTCAGTTGAAATGATAATTGTTTTTGCAGGGCTATCACTTGCAATACTTAAATCTTCTGGAAGCTGGCCTTTTCTTCTGGCTTCTCTAACAGAATTTACAAATATGTTAACGTCTTTAGCAGCACCAATAAATTTACCATTAAAGAATACGTCTCTTCCTTCAATATCATTCAAACCCATAGAAATAATTTTCTGAGCAAGTGTTTTTTCATCAATATCAAGAGCAGTTGATATCCTCGACAGTATTGCAAGGTTCTTTCTTAATCCAATTTCAGTTCCTTCTGGAGTTTCTGTAGGACAGAATCTCCCATAATGTGTTGGATGCAAAGTTCTCGCAAGGAAGTTTTCTTGTTCATCTGGTAGCATACTTGCAACTCTTTGTAAAGACGAAAGCATATCAAGATAATTGTTCTTTGACATATTTTGAGTGACTCCACTTCTCTCTCCAATCCAAGCTCCTGTAGCGATAGCACTTTCAATTCTATGTGTAAATAAAGTAGATTTAGCAACAGTTTTAACAGAATAAAATTTCTTTCTCTTAGCAACTTTCTGTAAAGTGTATTGAATATCTTTCACAAGAATATTCATATTCACTCTGAATAAATCAGCTAACAAGTCTCCAGAAAGCTTAACTCTCTTATTTGCATAATGATCTTTGTCGCTTCTTAATGAAGGATCCTGTTTTGCCTGAAGGAATTCTTTAAGCATCTTACACAAAGTTATAGCCTTTTCAGTTCTATTCTCTTTTGTAAGTCCAATGTGTGGTAAGAAATATGAATCAACTCTTTGCTTCACTCTGTCAAGAATTTCTTTTTCAGTTCCTTGTATTCCTGACAATTCAGCAATAATCATCAACGCGTCCTTTGGATGTGAAACTTTAGCATATTCATACAAATTTACAATAACAGTATCATCTTGTTTTCCTATATGTTTCGCAATTTCAGCTTCTGTAAGCATTCCCAGTGCCTTTATCAAAACAATAGCTGGAATATTCTTCAATCTGCTGAATGTAACTTCAAGTATTCCATCAGAAGTTTCGGAAACAGTAGTAGGAATTCTATAAGGTCCTCTCTGCGAGAACATTCTAAGTGTCAATCCTCTTCTTCCCTCCTCTATAAATGGAATGTTGGGAGCAAGGTCTTCCGTCATAACTATGACTCTTTCATTACCATTGACAATAAAGTAGCCCCCTGGATCCAATGGATCCATAAATTCAGCTCTCAATTCATCTTTAGATAATCCATGAGTATTACAGGAATTGCTTCTTACAATGACAGGTATTCTTCCAATTTCAACTTCAGCGCTATCTGAATTATCTCCAAAGTTTACAGTTATCTCAACATATATCGGAGCAGAATATGTAAGCTTTCTCAGTCTTGCTTCTGTTGGTCCTATTGAACTTATACTACCATCGGCCTCGATAATATTTGGTTTTCCCACTCTTATTTTTCCAAACCTTATCTGAACTTCTTCTTGAGGAACGGTATCGTTAAGCTCGTTAACTATTTGTTGTATTTTTCTTTCAATAAAATCATTATAACTTCGTATGTTAGACTCAACTAAAGAATGTTGCTGTAAATATTTTTTGATAAGAATGTGTTTATCAGTATTCATACAACAACCCTATAATATATTCTTGATTTATCTCTGAAATTTCTCTCAATCTTCACAACGTCTCCAGTCTGGCATCCTTCAGGTAATCCAGCATCACCAGACTTGACTTTTGGTAGTTGAGATATAGAAATATTGTACCTTTCAAGTAATTGTTTAATTTCATCAGACTTTAATTTTGTGTGTTTTGGTTTTAGTGCATGCATGGTCGTCGGGAAAAATCATAAATTAATTATGACCTTAAATATAATTATCTTCTGTAAAAATTGCTTTTTAAACTTTGCGTTTGATACGGCTTTGTAAAAAAAGTCAAATGAGATAAAGTGATAAAATAGTATATACACAATCACAATAATTTATTTCATCTTCTTCAAGAAAAGAGGATAAATCAATTCAAATACCAAAGACATTATTCTTATAAGATAAACGATAAAAACAAGCAATGGCTCAAATAAAATGGCTTCTTCAAGTTTCGCAAATTTAAACATAACTTATAATAAATTTATTGATATCTAATTATGTCGCAGTATTTTTTCTACTTCTCCATTCGGAGTTATGTCTCTATATCCTATTCTATGAACATAATTTCTTCTGCTATCTCCACAAAAAGTTGTTCCAGATGGAAACATAACTACTCTTCTCAATCCTTCAACTCTAGAAAACTCTTCAATACTTTCATAAAGTTCCTTGCCATTTCCGTTTCCCCTTAAAGATTTACTAAGGTTTATATGGAGTAAATAACAAGTATCTCCATCAATATTTAAATCAAAACAATTAACTATCTCATTTGATCCTAATCCAAACATATTATATTCGACCCAAATTTTTTCGTCAAACTCTTTAGCCCCTACAAAATGTTCATTCTTAAAGAGTCCAAATTTATCTTTCAAAATAGATTTCATAACATAGATTAATCTTAGTTCTTTCTCATTCATTAATTTTTAGAAATAAATTGTTTTATAAAACTATCACCCCAAACACTTAAAAACGATTTTTTACTCGAATGTTTTGAGTATAAAAGGCCTCGTAGCTCAGCCTGGTCAGAGCACCGCGCTCTTAACGCGGGTGTCGAGGGTTCAAATCCCTTCGGGGCCATTTCAAATTCCGATGTTAACTTGCATCATTTGAAAATTAAATTAGTTAATTTCAAATAAAAATTACTTATATTTTTCAACCAACTTCAAAATCTCATTTTCGGATAAAGTTCCAGTGTGCATATCTTTAACATTTCCATTCTTAAAAAGAATAGTCGTTGGAACACTCAAAACTCCATATTTTCTAGCAATTTCTTGATTTCCATCAACATTTATTTTTGCAAATTTAACATCCTTTACTTTCATAGACGCTTTTTCAAAAGCTGGAGCCATTATTTTACACGGACCACACCAATCAGCGTAAAAATCTACAATAGAAGTTCCCTTTGAAATTGCAGAATCAAATTTTTTTTTATCAAGAATTTCAACACCCATAAACACGAACTAAAATATAGCTTAATAAATATTATGGTACTTATGAAATTATTGACGACAAGATAAGATATTTCATAGAAGGGGTAAGACCCAAAGTTTAAAAATCATTTATCCCCAATTTTTCTATGTGGGAATTTAATCGCGGAAATCCAAAGGACCTCAAAGGAACTGCAAGTATTTACGTACATAATCATAAGCAACCTAATCGTGATTCAAATAAGCAAGGAGATAGAAGACACATAGAATATCCTGTTTTTAGAGTTGCACAGAGAATAGAAGACATAATCCTTTCTAAAAAAAATTCATCTTGGGATTATGAAAATATGGAAAAAGAAATAGAAATAATGGAAATCAAAATAAATGAATTTATGAAAAAAGAGATGATTATCAAAGGGATACAATTTGCAGTAGACGATCCTACAGAATTATTAAAACTTTCAGGAGATATAATATTTGCTGGAGATGTTCAAAACAGACATATTGGATATAGTTTATTGATAGATGCAAATTCAATGTATTGGACAGATTATATATATCAGCAATCCCAAAAAAATTCAAAATCAAAAGAAAAAAAACTTGAACCACGAGTTCCAATAATCAATACAAGAATTCTTGATGAAAAAGGATTAATTAGGACCATTATGTCTTTGACAGTAGATTTGTATAATAAAAGGGAATTGGGCCAGACTGCTGAAGAAAAAGTAGCAATACGACAAATTCTCGAACTTTCTAAAGGAATGCGATTTAATCATCAAGTTGTTTCTCTCATAGATACTTTTGAAAGCAATCACCCAAGAAGATCAGAAATTATGGACGCATATATACATATGATTGGTTACATCCATGCTGAAAAATATGAAGAAGCAGCAGCATTAAAATCTAAAATAGACGCTCTGATCAAATCAGCTTAATTTATCAAATAATTAAAAATAGTGATTAATATCTAGTCTTCAAGCAACATAATTCTTATAAGTCTCAAATCATACAAACCAACATGGATAAATTAGTTCCTTCATGTCCAAAGTGTCAAGACAAGCGTAGAATCATGAAAGCCAATGGAGAAATCTCGCCATGTTTTGACTGCCTCATTGCAGGCCGCATGGACCAGCATGATAAGAATCCAAAGGATTCTGGTATAACTATTTAGTTATTGAATAAATTCATTTCCTCTTCAGTCTAATCTCTCCCTTGCTGGCTTCTCCTTCCATCTCACTGCGATCCATACTATTGAAGCAGTTGTTACTATCTCTATCACACTGTAAAACCAATAATAAATTGTTGAACTTCCCATTAAGAGAGTACCAATCTGAACAAGAGTCATTAGCACACCAGCGATTATATTAATCCAGCGATTGGTCTTGTACTTTAGTAAGCGTGAAAATAAAATCATGGCAATCGGAATTTCCATAAGAATTGCTGCGCCCAGTAAAAACCCCTGTGTAAGTTGTATGCCATTGACTGTTCCAGCCAAGTATTGATTGAGCAGATTGGAATCCATCAATGAAAGAAGATCGCAATAAAGGTAATTTAACAATGCAAATAACCATAATGTTGAAAGTATTACTTTTGTATCAATTTTTTTTATTTCCATATTATCCTTTATAATTCAATTGTATATATAATATCTGTTTTTCTGTAACAAATGTCGCCCACATACACCCAATAAAACCGTAATGGGAATTTTTAAATTTTATTTGATGATTCAAACACCTTAACTAGAAAAACACCATATTTTTATAGGCGATTCTTCTCAATAGATTATGGTGAAGGAAGGATACTTAATAGACTTTATTTCTGGAGAAGAAGTTAAAGCAACGCCTGAAGAAGTTGAAGCAGTTCAGATTTTTTCCAAACAACTAGTTGAAGATTATGGATATCCCAAAGAACATATTCAATCTTTAGAAAAAAAAGGAGAGGTATAAATGGCAACCAGACTTTTTGATAATGCAAAAGTATCAAAAAAAGATGAATTTTATACTATGCTTACTGATATTGAGAAAGAATTAAGGCATTATAAAACACAATTCAAAGATAAGATAGTTTATTGCAATTGTGATGACCCTTATGAGAGTAATTTTTTTAAATTCTTTGCTTCTAACTTTAACAATCTTCAATTAAAAAAACTTATCGCAACTTGTTATACAGATTCTCCGATTGTTGGAAGTCAATTACCTTTATTTAATATTAAAGGATTAAAAAAAAGTTCTGAAGGGGCATTTAAGATTGAGATAAATAAAGTAGAGGATATAAATAAAGATGGTTCCATCGATATTACTGACATTGAATGGTTACTTAAAAATAATAAAAATACTGTAACACCACTCAGACAGGGTGGGGATTTCCGTAGTAAAGAATGTATTGATTTATTAAAACAATCAGATATAGTATGTACAAATCCTCCATTTTCACTTTTTAGAGAATACATTGCTCAATTGGTAGAATTTGATAAAAAATTTTTAATTATCGGAAACACAAATGCCCTCACATACAAAGAAATTTTTAAATTATTCAAAGAAAACAAGATTAGAACCGGCTATACAAATTTCAATGTTGGAATGTTATTTGTTGTTCCGAAGGATTGGAAACACTTTCATCATATAGATGAAAAAGGGAATAAAATAGCTAGAGTTTCCACTTCTTGTTGGTTTACTAATTTAAATGTTGAGAAACATAAAGAGTTTTTAATATTATATAAACCTTATAACCCTAAAGATTATCCAACATATGATAATTATGATGCAATAAATATAGACAAAGTGAGTGAGATTCCAGTAGATTACAAAGGTCTGATGGGTGTACCAATTACTTTTCTAGATAAATATAATCCTGAACAATTTGGAATTATTGCTTTAGGTATAGTTGGTTCAATTGATTTTAAGAGTAATAAAAAAATGGAAATTCTAGATAAAAGTGGTAAACCTACAGGTAAATTTACTTTTAACGCAAAAGGTACGCTGTATCGTGCCCATAATCCAAAGATAGATGAATCTCCGACTTTTAAAGATGCAAAAACAGGAGAGTTGTATTCAAGTATTTATGCTAGAGTAATTATTAAAAATAAGAAAATTTAAATAAGTAGTTTTGAATACTATTCTGTGAAAATAGAACTCAAAAAGATTACAGTTGCCGAATTGTCAAAGGGTTATAAAGATAATGCTGAAGCAGGAGTGGTTGGTTTCGGTGGCAAACTTGACATTCGCCCACCATTTCAAAGAGAATTTGTTTACAAGGACAAACAGCGTGATGCTGTTATTAATACTGTTACAAAAGACTTTCCTTTAAATGTGATGTATTGGTCTGTTCGTGATGATGGAAGCTTTGAAATAATAGATGGACAACAAAGAACAATTTCACTTTGTCAGTATGTTATTGGTGACTTTTCAATTAACGGGTTAGCATTTCACAATCTCCCAAAGGACAAACAAAAACAAATATTGAACTATCCATTAATGATTTATTTGTGTTCGGGAACTGACAGCGAAAAATTAGAATGGTTCAAAACAATTAACATCGCAGGAGAAGAACTTACAGACCAAGAATTACGAAATGCTGTTTATTCTGGCTCGTGGGTTTCTGATGCTAAACGTTATTTCTCTAAAAATAGCAGACCAAAAATAGGTGATGATTATCTAAGTGGTTCTGCAATACGACAAGAATACTTAGAAAAAGCTATTGATTGGATTTCAAAAGGAAAGATAGAAGATTATATGTCAAAATATCAAAATGAGCCAAATGCAAATGAATTATGGCTATACTTTCAAGCAGTTATAAATTGGGCAAAAGTCACATTTCCTAAATATCGTAAAGAGATGAAAGCTGTCCCTTGGGGAGTTTTATATAATGAATTCAAAGATAAAAAACTGGACGCAAATAAACTGGAAAAAGAAATAACTGAATTAATGCAAGATGATGATGTTACTAAGAAATCAGGTATTTATCAATATATTTTAACAAGAAATGAAAGGTATCTAAGCATTCGTGCTTTTACAGATAATCAAAAAAGAGAAGCATACGAAAGACAGAAAGGTATTTGTCCTAAATGTAAAAAACACTTTGAGATAGAAGGAATGGAAGCAGACCATATAAAACCTTGGCACGAAGGTGGGCAAACCACAGCGAAGAACTGCCAGATGCTTTGTAAACAGGATAATAGACTTAAATCTGGGATATAATAAAATGAGTTTAGAAATCTTAGGATTAATTCTTAATTTTATAGGTTCTCTTATATTAATTCTTGTAACAATCTTTGGAAAAAGGCCTCATCATAAAATCAAGAAACGCGCTATACCATCACGCAAGATTTAAAGTCTCCTACGATAATCCGATAGAAGTCTATACAATTTCACCAGACGGTAAAAGTTACCTGGAAACTATCAAATAATTCTGCATTCTATTTAT